>ENA-UOUL01000545-UOUL01000545.1-bioreactor-metagenome-genome-assembly--contig:-NODE-545-length-63033-cov-8.325148_pt1 | contig 63033 bp, 47 predicted proteins | sample MGYA00249838_ERZ747220 | MGnify/ENA primary metagenome ERZ747220 (study PRJEB28778, sample SAMN05720191) | bioreactor metagenome | isolation source: Anaerobic biogas reactor | place: USA:Washington... | reverse complement strand
GTACGGTAGGCTCGCCTCTCCTAATTTGCCTCGCATATTCCGACACGCCGCCCTTCCTGCGGCGCGGCGTGGATAGCGGCGAGGTGGTAGGTGCTGTCAAAAAGGTGCGGGATATCCCGTAGGTTTTTTAGCACTGCGGCAGCATTTACCCATTCCATTATGGTTTGCCGTGCCCGCCCAACCTGCCGCGCGTACTCCCGCAGCCCGCCCTTCCTCCCGTGCGGCGGCGTCGGCGATGTTGGAGAAGTCGCCAAGATTTATCGGAATTTGCAGATTTGCAATTTCCGATAAAATTTCAGACACTCGCGGCTTGAGACCACTCGCGCTGGAGAAGTCGCCAAGATTTGTCGGAATTTGCAGATCTGCAATTTCCGACAAAATTTCAGACACTCGCGCCCGCGACATTCCCACGGCGTCGTCGGCGATGTTGGAGAAGTCACCGAGATTTGAAACAAATTGCAGATCTGCAATTTGTTTCAAAACTTTTCCGACACCCTGCGATGTCATTCCCACGGCCTCGGCAATCTGCTCTTGCGTCTGGCACGACAGGTGCAAAAAAAAAGCGCCCGGCCCCTCGTGGAGCCGGGCACCCGGTGTTCGGTGGTCGTGTGCTATTCGCGCGTCAGTCGCGCCGCCTGTTCCGGCGTCAGTTCCGCGCCGTCACTCACGGCCGCGTGCTCTGCGAAAACGAAGTCAACATAGGCTTCGGCGTCGCGCTTGTCGATACCCAGCTCGACCAGCGTGTCGGCCGCGCTGGCGTTGTGCCAGCCCGCGTCCTCGCAGACACCGGTGATGTCAACCCAACCGTCTAAAATTAGGTGCTGCTCAGTCATGGCCCTACCTCCCTAAGCCGGCCGCGCGAAGCTCGGCCGCCAGTTCCAACCCGTGCTGCTTCGCCTGGCATTCGGCAGCCTCAAAGGACTCAGGCTCCCCGGTGTCGGTGTACGGCCAAGCCCTCAGCCGTTCGCCGGACTCGGCCAGGAAGCGCGCGAACAGGTCGGTGCGAAACTCGCGCGCCGGGCCCATGCCGGCCTCGTTCTCAGCCGTGAGGCGCAGGTAGTTCGCGACGTGCTGGCGCACGCACGCCTCGAGCACGGCCTCCGGCGTGGTGTTCTCGCGTTCGCACACGGCCAGGAACGCGCCCTCGAGCAGTTCGGATACCTTGAGATTCGTCTGCATAGCTGTCTCCCTTCAGGGCGCCGGCCGCGTGCGGTTTGATATACTATGCCAAGCCGTCGCGCATGCCTTCATCATGCGCCCGGTCAGGCCGTGGTCGGCGATCTCAACGCCCCCACGGCCGCTTTGCTCAACCGGCCCTGTGCCGGTCTTTGCCCTATATCAGGTCGATATCCGGATCGTGCTGCAAAAGCCCGGCATAGTGCCGCTCACAGACGCGAACCGAATGCCCCATCCATCGCGCGACCTTGAAGATGGAAACCCCCTGCTGAACGAGTATGGAACCGAACGTCCGCCGGAGACGCTGGAACGGATCGTCCTTTGGCAGGCCGGCCAGGTCCAGAGCCTCCCTCAAGCTCCGCTGTGGGTCGTAACGGTAGCGGTGCTTCCCGGCACTCCGTCGGCCGCCCCCGAGAATGTACCCGTCGTCCTTCCGGTGCGGGTATAGCGCCTCGAAAATGCGCCGGTGCATGGGGATGTCCCGCTCCTCTGCCGTCTTGACACGAAAGTCATACGAATCCCGAATCTTGATGACGGGCGCCTGCTCGGTGAAGTCCATATGCTCCCATCGCAGGGACGCCATTTCGTTCCGCCGGAGCCCGGCATACCCCATCAGCAGGATCGCCCAGGACAGGTCCCGGTTGTGCATGCCTTCCGCGACCTCAACGAGTCGCTCGAGTTCCTCTCGGGTGTGAAACGTGGGTTTCCGGGTGGTGATGGTAAACCGTTCCACGTCTATGACGGGATTGCCGCCGGAGATCCAGCCCTCCCGGATGCCACGGTTCCAAATAGCCTGGTAGTCCTTCAGGGCGTTGTTCACGGTCTGCTCGGACCACCCGTGGGAGCCCAGTCGCTTGCGTGCGGTTTTCAGCCGTTCAAAGTCCCCGCGACGGATCTCGTTCATCCGTTCGGCGCCGGTGAACTGGATAAGGACCTCCCAGAATCGGCGCTGGGTCTCGATGGTGCGGGACCGCCGGTTCTCGCGTGCCCAGGCCTCATAGGATGCCCAGAAGTCGGCCACCTTCGGATTCAGCTTCTTTGGGGGGCGGGTGGAAGGATCGCTATACCGGACGTCCCGGAGGCGCTGCTCGCGTTCGGCCGCCGGCCTGCTCGTGGTTTTCAGGGATTCCCGGTAGACGCGGCCGTTGTAGAATCCGACGTACCACCAGGTCCCCTTCTTCCCGCGCTGCTCGATTCTGCTTCCCACGTCCTACCCCCTTCTGAGGGGCAGACTGCATAAAAACTGCATAAAAGTCAATATGCAAAAAAAGAGACCCAAGGGCTTGTTTTGTAAACCCTTGAGTCTCTAGGACTTACTGGCGGGAGCGACGAGACTCGAACTCGCGACCTCCGGCGTGACAGGCCGGCGTTCTAACCAGCTGAACTACGCCCCCGATTCCATGCGGGCAAGCCCGCTCAAAGTCGGGAAACTATAGCACGCGAAAATGAGCGAAGTCAACTTCGTTGCGCGGCGGTATTGAGCCGGGTTGGCGCGGCGGACGGCCGGTGCGCAGGCAGTGGTTTCCCGTGTCACCGGTCTCCGGGAACGGCTTCTGCCGAGGTGAGGATCTGGATGTCCCGATACTCCTGTTCCCACTCGGAATACACCCCGTCAAGGGCACAGGGGATCTCGGGCGCAAGGGCGATGTAGTCGCGCGGCGCGGGCGCATCGGGGCGGGCGCGGGAAGCCAGCGGTCCCTGCAGCGACCACAGCGTGCCCGCGGCATCGTATTGCGGCTCGCCGGCGAGCCAGAGCCCGATGGACCGCAGAACCTCCGGAGCGATGGTGTCCGGCGGCGTGGCGGCGTCCACGAGCCGCGCGGTGGGGACCGCAAGCTTGAGGTTGGGCGCATTGACGTCCGTAAGGGTTTGGAGGGTGGCTTCGATGCTGTTGGTCTGTCCGGGGCGCAGGTAGAGGGTAATGCCGTTTTCCTTGGCCTTCTGGGCCAGGAGGGCGAGGGTCTTGCGGATTGCCGCCGCGTTTTCCTCGGCGGTGATATTGGTTTCGGGTTGGCGGTGGGGGGCGAGGAGCAGGTCGGTCGCGCCGAGGATGGCCATCTTTCGCATTACGGTCTCGATGACGGCCATGCTCTTCCCATACTCGATCGCATCATTATCCACCAGGCGCAGGTCGGGGAACAGGTTCAAGCCCGACGTCAGGTCAACGAAGATGCGCACGTCCTGACGTTTGAGCCAGGCGGCCTCGTCGCGAAGTGCGGCCTCGTCGCGGTGGTGAAGATTGCGCCAATCCACCGAGACGCCGTCGAAGTGTTGGAAGAACGTTGGCCGCCGCAGAATTGCTTCGCGAATGCCGGTGGTATCGCGCAGAGGGAGGATTCTGCCCCGGGGCCGGGCGGGCGGGGTTTCGTGGACGATGGTTTCGATTCCCTGCTCATCAAGGGATACGACAAAGAGCCGGACGTCTCCGCCCGCGATGGCATCGGGCGCGCCGGACCCCACGCTGGCCTTCTCATACCCCTCGGGGAGATAGCCCGGGGCGCTCTTTTCCGACGCATCGATGGGGAGTTCGCGGATGGACGTGATCGTGCCGCAGCGAGGCGTGATCGTAAACGGGCGCTGCTCCAGCGCATTGTTGAAAACGCCCACGGTGTATTCGCCCGGCCCTTTCCGGCAGACGACGCAGCCGAGCCCCTCCCCCACGTCGAAGAGCTTCTGGGCAACGAAGGCGGTGTTCAGCGTGGAGGCAACGTGACGCAACATCGGGTATGGCGTGACAAACTGCTGGTCCACCGCGTTTGCGATGGGGCCCGGGGCCGGGTCCGCGGGGACGCCGAAGGGGCTCGCGAGCACGGTGACGCGTCCTTTCCCCCAGGAGGCCTCGGCCACTACGGGCCGTTGCCCGCAGGTGGCCACGATCTCCGCGTGTTCGTCCAGGGACAGGTCGAGGAGATCGAACGGGGCGAGTTCGGCCAGCGATGAGCCGTCGGCGAAGCGGATTTCCGCGCCCGCCTCCATGCGGGCGGAGGAACCTGCCGTTCGGACCCCCGCCAGGCCCTGGGAGAATTGTGCGAGGTTTCCCGCGGTGATGACCAGGTGTCCGCCCTGCGCGACGTACGCCTCCAGCGTGTCGTGGAGCTCGGCGGTTCCGGCCACTTCCCCCGTCAGCACCAGCACGGCGTACCGGCGGAGCAGCCATTCCGGGGCATCGGTGAGGAGGCAGTCCGCGATATCGCCGTACGGCGTAGCGGTCATGAAGCCGGATTCGTCGTGGAAGTAGGAGGCATCCTGATAGCCGGGATACAGCATATCGAGCACGTTGTCGGTCAGGTAATCGCCGGGACCGTACGGGATGTTGCCCCATACCCGGTAGACGTTGCCGGTATAGAGATGCCGGGGGAACGACCACCCGGCGAAGAAGTCCGTCATCACCGCCACGGGGGCGAGCATCGTTCCGGGCATGCCGTTCTGGTCGAGCCACGATTTTGCCCCGAGTTGAATGAGCCCGATGGGCGACAGCGCTTCCCCGATGAACCACTGGCTTTCGAAGCCGACGAATACGCAGTTGTAGAGAATGTGGGAGTACATGAGACGCTTCAGGAGACTGAGGCTGGAACCCTTGACGGGACTGTGGTTCGGTCCTTCGGAATCGTAGGTCTTGTAGCCCCATCGGTTGAAAATCGAGGCGTTCCCAAACCAGGGCACGCCGTACTGCTTGCCCGCGCCCCGTATAAAGGCGTAGTACACCTGATTGTTGGGCAATGCCTGCGCCGTTTCCGCGCCGATGGTGCAATAGGTGCCGTCCTTGATGAGATGGTGTCCGAAATTCAGCGAAACGAGTGTTGAAAGGCGGTTCCCCAACTCGTGGCCCATGTATTCGAAATGCCGGTGGAAATTCAGGTATTGCGCCACGCGATCTTCGGAGATGGGATACATGCCCGGGGCGTAGCCGCCGATGTAGCGCCCGTCCTGTTCGCCGATGTCCATGCCGAGCCAGTGGTCGCCGAGTTTCTCCTCGAGCATGCCGAACACGCCCTCGGGCACATGGAACTGGGTCCACGAGCCCGCGGGCCCGGCCCCGGCATCGCCTGAACCGGGCACATAGCCCCAGATGTCAAAAAGAAACAGGTCTCTCCGTTTGAGCTCATCCGCAAGTTCGCCGAGGTTCTCCGTGAATATGACCGGATGGGCGGGCCAGACCACCGTGCAGAGCTCATGCTGCCGGGTATATTTGTCGAGTTCCTGCTCATAATTGACGATGCGGTTCGCCTCGATCGGAAACGCGCGCAAGGCAACGAACTGCGTGCGGTTGCCAAACGTGTCCCAGGTCGGGGGCTGGACATGGCGGCGGTGGTAGTCGGGATGTTCCGCGGGGTCCATCAGGCGGTCGTATACCCGCGGCACGGCGGGCTGCGTCGCCTGCCCGTGTGCCGTGGCGGCGCTCACACACGCGACTGCGCCCAGGACGAGCGTCAAGATCATAAAGCGGCTGGCGTTCGGCACTTCAAACCTCCTGTTGCGCGGAGAACTGAAGTCAGGAGTTCAGCCTCCAGGGTTTGCGGTAGGTTGGCGAGAGCATCTCCGAGGCGCCCGGGTCCCCGTTAATCTCTTCGGTCTTCGGGTTCCAGCGGATCTTCCGGCCCGTGTAGAGCGCGATGTCGCAGAGATGGCCCACGGACGCGGAGCGGTGCGCGACTTCGCACGGCGTGATCGTTTCTTTGCGGCTCTTGACGCAGTCGATGAAATTACCGCAGTGATCGCGGCTGTGGTAGAGGCGGACCTCGTTCTCGCCAATGACCTCGTCGAGCACCGATGCCGGTTCGGCCTCGGTTTTGCCGCGCGTGACGAAAAGCCAGCCGTCTTCGCCGACCCATTTTGTGCCCATGGGGTAGCCGCTGCTGATCCTGATGACCAGCCCGCTGGCGTAAGTGCAGACGCAATCGTAATCGGTGGGGGCGTCCCACAGCCCTTCGGCGGGGATGACGCCGGTGCCTTCCACGGTCACCGGCCCCGTGCCGTCCAGCCCCATGGCCCAGTGGGCGATGTCGAGATGGTGGCCCACCCAGTCCATGATGGTGCCGCCGCCGTAGGCCATGATCCAGCGCCAGTTCTTGTGCACCCGCGCGGGACAATACGGCGCTTCGGGGGCGGGCCCGAGCCAGCGGTCGTAGTCCAGTTCGGCGGGCGGCGGGCCGAACGCGGTCTGGCCGCCGGTGTTCGCATAGTCCGTGTGCCCCTGGCCGAGCCCCACTTCGATGTAGTTCACCTTGCCGATGCGGCCGTTGCGGACGAGTTCCGCGGCGCGGTGGAAGTTCTCGACGCTGCGCTGCCAGCTTCCGGTCTGCCAGACGCGCTTGTTGCGTTTCACCGCATCGCAGATGGCCCGCCCTTCCGCCAGGGTGCGGGCCAGCGGTTTCTCGCCGTAGATATCGAGACCGGCTTCCGCGGCGGCGATGGCGGGGATGGCGTGCCAATGGTCCGGCAGCGCGATGCTCACAGCATCGAGGTCTTGCCGGGCGTACATCTCCTCGAATCGCGTATACGTGGCGCAATCGGTGTTTCCGTACGCCGCATCGACCATGTTCTTGGCCTGCGCGAGGTGATTCTGGTCGACGTCGCAAACCGCCACGACCTGGACGTCTTTGTTGGCCAGGAAATTCTTGAGGTTGCCGGGGCCTTGCCAGCCCAGGCCGAGGGCGCCCATCACCACGCGCCCACTGGGGGCAGGGCGTCCCGGACTCTTCGTCGCGCACCCCGTAATGATGGCGGGCCCCGCAAGCAGTGCGGCGGTCGTGCCCAGAAATCGTCTCCGGTTGATTCTTGTGGTCATATCCCCTCACCTTTCGCGTCGGCAAGGCCCAAGGCCAGCCTGCCCCCCAATTATGCAACGCGCAAGCTTACCAAGATTGCCGTGGGAAAGCGAAATGGCGCCGACACGCAGGGAACACGGACCAACACGGACCAACGCAGACTAACGCGGAAAGAACCCTGCGACAGGTCCGGCAGGAACCGGCGTCCCAAGCGTCGAAATGAAGCGAATGGTGACCGGCGGCGGCGTTCTACGGGGGGCCCGATCCCTGCGGATCTCCGCTTATGCGTACGGCTTCGTCCGTGTCCCCCTGTCCCATCTCACCCCAGGGGCCGGCTCAAGTCCTCGTGGACCCTGGGCATGAGCTCGGGGATTTTGATGCTCTGGGGGCATTTGGGGAGGCATTCGTTGCAGACCGTGCACTTGTCGGCACGCGCCTCTTTAGCCATGAAGTTGATGTAGATGGTCCGGTTCAGGAAGTCCTGATTGCCCTTGAAAATGTGCATGTTGTTGTACATTTCAAAGTTCCGGGGGATGTCGACGCCGTTTGGACAGGGCATGCAATAGCCGCATCTGGTGCAGGGGATGGAGTTCAGCTGGCGGAAGGCATAGGCGGCGTCGGAGATGGTCTCCAGCTCGTCTTCGGACAGTGTGCCGATGCCGGACCGGGAAGCGCAGGCGAGGTTTTCCTCGACCTGGCTCATCGCGCCCATGCCACTGAGCACGGTCGCGATCTCCGGGCGGTTCCACAGCCATTGCAGGGCCCACTCGACCGGCGCGCGCTCGGGATACGGCGAGTCGGCGAAGACCTCGCGAATGCTCTCCGGCGGATTGACCAGGCCGCCGCCGAGCAGAGGCTCCATGACCACGATCGGCAGTCCTTTGGATGCGGCATACTCCAGCCCCCGGGTTCCGGCCTGCACGGTTTCATTGACGTAGTTGTACTGAATCTGCACAAACTCCCATCCGGGGTAGGCGTCGACGATTTCCTGGAACAGGTCGAAGGAGTCGTGGAACGAGAACCCGATATGTCCGATTTTGCCTTTGTCGCGGGCGCGTTCCAGGGCGGGCAACACGTCACAATCGCGCGCGATGGGCCACAACGCGCTGTTGAGGTTGTGAACGAGATAGAAGTCGATGTGGTCCTGCTGAAGGCGTTTGAGCTGGGTGTCAAGGAGCTTCTCGACATCCTCGTCTTTTTCCACGAGCCAGGTGGGGAGCTTGGTGGCGATCTTGACCCGGTCCCGGTATCCGTCGCGCAGGGCCTCGCCCAGGACGACTTCGCTTTCGCCGTTGTGGTAGGCGTAAGCACTGTCGACGTAGTTGACGCCGTTATCGATGGCGTGACGGATCATGCGGATGGCCTGGCGACGGTCGATGTCCGCCGGATTGTCGCCGGTCAGCGGCAGACGCATCGTGCCGAAACCGAGGGCGGAAACATCGAAGCCAGTCGTGCCGAACGGACGGTAGTGCACGCAAGAACTCCTTCTTTACGGTGATTGTTCGGGGATGCAGACGGCGTTCGCACCGTTGATGCCTCGAAATCTGTGTTGTACCGGCGCGGCGCCGGGCCGGCCTGTTTCAGCCGCCGGGCGCACAGGCACAGGGGGAACCATCGGCGCGGATTGTCCTTATCATACCGGCTGGAGCCGGCGGTTTCCACTTCCGGCGCCATACAGAGCGGAGACCCCGGACGAAAAACCGGAGGGTACGCGGGCCGCCGGACTCGCGCGCTACCGCACCACCAGGTTCACCAGCTTGCCGGGCACGTAGATCTCTTTGACGATGGTCTTGCCCTCGAGATGGCGCTGGACGTTGGGTTCGGCTTTCGCGGCGGCGAGGATCTGCTCTTTGGGAGCGTCCACCGGGACCTGGACCAGCCCGCGCAACTTGCCGAGCACCTGAACCGCGATATCGAGCGTGTCTTCGGTCAGAAGGCTTTCGTCATATTCCGGCCAGGGTTCGTACGCGAGGGTTTTCGTGTGTCCCAGGCGCTCCCAGAGTTCTTCCGCCATGTGGGGCGCGAACGGCGCCAGCAGGAGGACGAACTTCTCGGCGTCCTCGCGAGCGAGCGTCGACGCCTTGGTGGCCTCGTTGACGAATTCCATCATGCGGGAAATGGCCGTATTGAACGACATTTCCTCGATGTCGGCCGTGACGGCTTTGATGGCATTGTGGAGGACCTTTTTCGGGGCGGATTCGCCGCCCGTCTCGACGATCTTCGGGTGGAGGGCGCCGTCCTCGGCGACGAATACGGCCCAGGCCCGGCGCAGGAACCGGTGTACCCCCTGCACGCCCTCCTCGGTCCATGGCTTATCGCGGTCCAGGGGCCCCATGAACATTTCGTAGAGCCGCATGGAATCGGCGCCCAGATCGCGCACGACATCGTCGGGATTGACCACGTTGTAACGCGACTTGCTCATCTTCTCGATCTGCGACACCACGGGGGCGCCGGTCTGTTTGACGACCCATTGGCCGTCCCGTTGTTCCACCTGGTTGGGGTAGTAGTACTTGCCCGCGGCATCCTGGTACGAATAGGCGAGGATCATGCCCTGGTTGAACAACTTCGTGAACGGTTCTTTGGTCGACACATAGCCGGCGTCATAGAGGACCTTGTGCCAGAACCGCGAATAGAGCAGATGGAGGACGGCATGTTCGGCGCCGCCCACGTACAGGTCCACGGGCATCCAGTAGGACTCGGCCTCCCGGGACCAGGCCTGCTGATCGTTGCGCGCGTCGCAGAAACGCAGATAATACCAGCACGATCCCGCCCATTGGGGCATGGTGTTGGTTTCGCGTTTTGCGGGCTGGCCGGTCTCGGGATCGGTCGTATCGACCCATTCGGTTGCGCGGGCCAGAGGGGGCTGGCCATCGGGCGTGGGCCGGTACTCGCTCAGTTCCGGCAACACCACGGGCAGATCCTTCACGGGCACGGCCTTCACGGTGCCGTCCGCGAGCGTGACCAGCGGGAACGGCTCCCCCCAATACCGCTGACGCGAGAACAGCCAGTCGCGCAGGCGGTAGTTCACGGTTCCCGTGCCCAGCCGCTGCGTTTCGAGCCAGGCCGCGATGCGGCGCTTGGCTTCGGGGACGCTCAATCCGTTGATGTCGGGGGCATTGGCCGGGTCGTTCCAGATGCCCGCCAGACGGGCCCGCTGTTCGCTGGGAATCTCATCGACCGAGGCGAACCCGGAGTTCACCAGCGTCCCATCGCCGACCCAGGCCGCCGCCTGCACATCCGCACCGTCGGAGTGAATGACCTCAATGATGGGAAGGGCGAATTTGCGGGCGAATTCGTGGTCGCGCGTGTCGTGGGCCGGGACAGCCATGATGGCGCCGTAGCCGTATTCTGCCAGCACGTAATCGGCCGTCCAGATGGGCGCCAGGGTGCCGTTGACGGGATTGACGGCATACGCCCCGGTGAACACGCCGGTCTTTTCGCGGTCCTCTTTCATGCGATCCTGTGCGCTTCGTTTCGCGGAGGCCTCGATATAGGCGTCCACGGCGGGGCGCTGCTCGGCGGCGGCGATCCGGCGGGTCAGGGGGTGTTCCGGGGCCAGCACGCAGTACGTCGCTCCGAACAGGGTGTCCGGGCGGGTGGTAAAGACCGTGAACTGCTCGCCGGACCCGTTCACCGTGAAATTGACATCCGCGCCCTCGCTGCGCCCGATCCACTCGCGCTGCATGGTCTTGATCCCTTCCGGCCAGTCCAGCTCGTCGAGGTCTTCGAGCAGCCGTTCCGCGTAGGCCGTGATCTTGAGCATCCACTGTTTCATCATGCGGCGCTCGACCGGGTCCCCGGTTTCGACGTATTTGCCGTCTTTGACTTCCTCGTTGGCGAGCACGGTGCCCAGGGCGGGACACCAGTTGACGGGGGCCTCGGCCTGGTAGGCAAGTCCGCGTTCAAAAAGGACTTGGAAGATCCATTGGGTCCACTTGTAGTACTTCGGGTCGGTGGTGTTGATTTCGCGGTCCCAGTCGTAGGACAGACCGAGGGCTTGGATCTGGCGCTTGAAGTTTTCGCAGTTCTTGTTGGTGATGACCGCGGGGTGCTCGCCGGTGCGGACCGCATGCCGTTCGGCGGGCAGTCCGAACGCATCCCATCCCATGGGATGGAGCACGTTGAATCCGCGCATGCGCTTGTAGCGCGCGATGATATCGGTGGCGGTGTACCCTTCGGGATGGCCCACATGGAGGCCGTCGCCGCTGGGATACGGGAACATGTCCAGCACGTAGTATTTGGGCCTGGAGGGGTCGGTTTCCGATTTGAAGGTCTTATGTTCCAGCCAGTATTTCTGCCATTTCTGTTCAATTTCCTGATGATTGTACTTCGCGCTCGCCATGTGAAAGGCGCCTCCAAACCGATATGTTGTGTGAAATTACCCCGAAAGAAAGTGCGACTATACCATATCCTTCCGGAGGCATACAGTCTCTCTCCCGGCCTGGTTGCCAAAACGGCCGCTCTTACTATAGGGTAAAATCATGCGTATGCCGTTTCGGGGCCTGTACGCCGGTATGTGGAGAAACGAGCCATGAAACCGACTCTGAACCTTCTGCTGATTCTGGCACTGGTGTGTGGACTGATGCTGTGGACCGGATGCCCGCTGATTCCGGACGATCCCGACTACTGGGATGGCAACGACCCGGACGATGACCCCGACGACGGAGACGACGAACCGGATCCCAATGAGCCGTTGTGGGCCGGTGTGGTCTGGGCAGAGAAGGCCGGCGGGCCCTCCGCCGATGCTGCCCAGGCGGTAACCGGTTTGCCGGATGGCAGTTGCATCGTAACGGGGTTCTACAGTTCGAGCGCGGTGTTCAGCCCGTCCACCCAGCAGGCAGTCACGTGGGTGTCCGAGGGTGATAACGACATGTTTCTTGCCAGATACGCCCCGGACGGGAGACTGGTGTGGGTGACCTCCGCCGGTGGTTCGGGACTGGACGAAGGCCATGGGGTCGCGGCGCTCCCGGACGGATCCGTTTATGTGGCCGGCGCCCACTCGCTGTACGCCCAGTTTGGTGAACAGGATCCCGTCCAGACGCTGCTGCCTGCCGCGGGGCCCCTGGACATCTTTCTGGCCCGGTACAACTTCGACGGGACGTTCCGGTTTGCGACGCGGGCCGGGGGCTACAGCTACGACGAGGCCAACGACGTGAGTGCCCTGGACGACGGCGCGGCGTATGTTACGGGGTATTACACGACCCGGGCGGGTTTCGGCGTGTCCGAAACCAACGAAACGGTGCTGACATCGGCCGGAGATGAAGACCTCTTCGTTGCGCGGTTCAACAACGATGGTTCGCTGGACTGGGTCCGCAGCGAGGGCGGCACGGGCACGGATGTCGGGACGGGCATCGCGGCCTATCCTGACGGAAGCGTGGTCGCCGCAGGGTATCTCAACGGCCAGTTCAAGGATGCCGCGACCGCCAAGGCGCTGGCGCGGGATGCCTGCGTTGTAAGATACGACTTTTACGGGAGCCGGAAATGGTTCCGGCAGATTGGCGGTACGGGCGATACCGCGGCGCTGGACGTCGCGGCCCTTCCCGACGGGGGATGTCTCGTGGTGGGCGGTTTTTCGGGGACCACCACGTTTGGTTACGGCGAACCCAATCAAAAAATGCTTTTGGCGGGGTCCACGACCGACGCGTTTTTCGCCCGGTTCGCGGCGGACGGGGCGCTGGTCTGGGTGAAGAGCGCGCCGTCGGCGCTGGGCGAGGCCGTCGCCTATGCGGTCAGCGCATGTGCAGACGACACGTTTGTCGCAGGGGGATACTTCACCCGGACCGCCACGTTGGGTCCGGGCGAGGCCAGAGAGACCAAAATGGACTCCGCCGGGGCCAAAGACCTCTTCGTTGCGCGGTTCTCCGCCGACGGCAAAGTGCTCTCCGTCTGTCATGGGGGCGGTACGAAAGACGAGATGGTTCTGGGAGTCGCGGGCATGCCGATCGTGGATTTCCCGGGCGACTTTCTCGCGGTTGGCTCTTTCGCCGGGCCGTTGACCCTCGGACGGGATTCCCAGTACCCCCGGTCGCTGTCCACATCGGGAGGATGGGATGTGCTGGTCGCCCGGCTGTCGGAATGAGGCGCCGGCCCGGGGAGAGCCCCGGTAACAACTGAATCAGGTGGGCCATGCTGCAATGAATACGTGCTTTCCGTTCCGCGTACGCCGGGGGGTCTTTGTTCTCTGTTGCCTCGTCGCGGCGCCGGGATTGCTTTCCCACGCCGCGGAGGAGTTCGGGACCGTCCGTTTTGACTTCGAAACGGGCGACCTGCAGGGGTGGCGCGTGCTCGAAGGCGGCTTCGGCCTGCTCGTGTGCGATCGCGCGGAGTTTCACAACGCCGCCCAGCCGTACACCAAGCAGGGCCGATGGTTCCTGTCGACCCTTGAGCAGGAAGGGTATCGTCCGAACGACAGCCACACGGGGATGCTCGAATCCCCGGTGTTCGAATTGCGCGCGCCGGAAATGACGTTCCTGGCAGGCGGCGGCGCGCATCCCGATACGTATGTGGCGCTGTGCACGCTCGATGGCCGCGAACAATTCCGGGCAGGCGGAGACAACAGCGAGGTGATGGCACGCCGCTCCTGGAACGCCCCTGGCCTGGTGGGGCAGAAGTGTTTTCTCCGCATTGTCGACCGGAACCAGGGCGGCTGGGGACATATTACCTTTGACGATTTCAGCGCACAGGGCGTGCTCGACGAGGCGGCGACGGCACAGCGCTTCGCCGCGATCGATCTTGCCCTCATTCAAGGGGCCATCGCGACCGCGCTCGATGCGAGCCGGCTGGACTCATTGAAAGCGGCCGTCGGAGACCTGGCGGCACGTTATGGCGATTCCTATCCGGCGGGAAACGACTATCTTCAGGAGGAGGAGGCGCTGGCGGACACACTCGAGCGTCTGCGGACCGCTCCCGCCGGCGAGGAGACCCTTCGGCAGGCCCGGGAACTGCGCGCTGCCGCGGACGAGCTCAGGCGCCGGGCGTTGCTGGCGCATCCGCTTCTCCGTGTTCACCCCGTGCTCTTCGTGACGCGGAAACAGTACCGTCCGGACCACCACAACACCGCGACGATGTTCCAGGTGCACGAGATCAACGAAGCCAGTTTTGAAGGCGGCGGCGCGCTCAAGATCATCGATTTCGCCCGCATGGGACAGGTTCGTACCCTCGTCGAAGCGCCGGAAGGCATCGTTCGCGACCCGGATGTGCATTTCGACGGCACGCGCATTGTCTTCTCGATGCGCAAGGACAAGAACGACGGATACCATATCTACGAGGTCAACGCGGACGGGTCGGGGCTGCGTCAACTCACACACGCGCAGCCGGTTTCAGACATCGACCCGCTGTACCTGCCCGACGGCGCCATCGCGTTTTCATCGACACGCGAGCCCAAGTACTGCATGTGCAACCGCCACATCATGGCGAACCTGTTCCGCATGGATGCCGACGGGGCGAACGTCCACCAGATCGGCAAGAGCACCCTGTTCGAAGGGCATGGCGCGCTGACCCCCGACGGGCGCATCCTCTACGACCGTTGGGAATATGTCGACCGGAATTTCGGCGACGCCCAGGGACTGTGGACGGTCAACCCGGACGGCACCAACCACGCCGTGTATTGGGGAAACAACACCTGGTCGCCGGGCGCCGTGATTGACGCCCGTCCGATTCCGGGGACGCAGCGCGCGGTGTGCGTCTTCGGGTCGTGCCACGACCGGCCCTGGGGCGCGCTGGCCATTATCGACCGGCGGCTGGGGATGGATGAGCGCCCGCCGGTGGTCCACACGTGGCCGGCGGACGCGATCAACCTGGTCGGGCCGGGAGACCCCGCCAACCCCGAGCACTACGGCTTTGACCTGTTCACGCAGGTGAACCCGAAATACGAGGATCCCTATCCGCTCGATGAGGCGTTTTTTCTGTGTTCCCGAACAGCGGGCGCGGGCGAATTGATGGGGTTATATCTGCTGGACACCTTTGGCAACGAGGTGCTGGTACATGTCGAGGAGCCGGGGTGTTTTGACCCGATGCCGCTGGTGCCGCGTACCCGGCCGCCCGCCATTCCCTGCCGGAGGACTTTTGAAGACCAGCCCGGCGCCCTGTATGTGATGGACGTGTACGAGGGCACGCATATGGCCGGCGTCGAACGGGGAACGGTCAAATACCTGCGCGTGGTGGAATCGCCCGAGAAACGGTCGTGGACCACGCCGCCGTGGAATGGCCAGGGGCAGCAAGCCCCCGCCATGAACTGGCACGATTTCAACAACAAACGGATTCTGGGCACGGTACCGGTCGAGCCGGACGGGTCGGCCCATTTCGAAGTGCCCGCGGGGGCCTTCGTTTATTTCCAGTTGCTGGACGAACGCGGGATGATGGTGCAGTCGATGCGCAGCGGGACCCTGGTACAGAGCGGCGAACTCACGGGATGCGTGGGCTGCCATGAAGACCGCCGGAAGGCCCCCCCTGCCCTGTTCGCCAAACTGCCTACGCCCCTTGCGCTCCGCCGCGAGCCCAGCGCCCTGGCCGGGTGGCAGGGTCCACCGCGGTTCTTCAACTATTTGAGCGAGGTTCAGTCGGTGTTCGACCGGTATTGCGTGGAATGTCACGATTACGGCAAGCAGGCGGGCGAAAAACTATTGCTGTGCGGCGACAAGACCCTCGTATTCAACACGTCGTACAAGGAACTGTGGCGCAAGGGCTACATCAAGGCGATCGGGGCGGGGCCCGCGGACATCCAGCAGGCTTTCTCGTGGGGTGCGCATGCCAGCCCGCTTGTCGCGACCCTTCTTGCGGGGCACCACGATATCGAGATGGCGCCGGGAGATTTTGACCGGCTGGTGACGTGGATCGACGTGAATGGACCGTATTACCCCGTGTATTCGAGCGCGTTTCCCGACAACCTTGCCGGGCGAAGCCCCCTCGATGCCAGCCAGCTTAAACGGCTGGAGGAATTGACGGGCATCCCCTTCGGCCAACTGGCCGACTGCCGGACAAACCGCGGACCGCTGTTGAGTTTCGACCGGCCGGAATTGAGCCCGTGCCTTTGGACGCTGGATGGTCCCGAGGGGCCCGTGTACCGCGAAGCGCTCTCGCTCCTCGAGGCGGGCAAGCAGGCCCTGGCGAAGATCCCCCGGGCCGATATGCCCGGGTTCCAGCCGGCCCAGCCGGACGTATTGCGCGAGCAGCGGTACGTTGCGCGCACCGCGGAAGAGCTTCGGATGCGGGATGCGCTTGCGCGAGGCGAACACGCCTACGAGTCCCCTCGCCAGCCATAGAGGACGGCGCGCGCGGACGCGCCGGGATGTTTTGCCCCGCCATCCGGCAGACAGGTATACTTCTGCGTGGTTTAGCGACAGACACTACGCGAGCGGGCATCTGCTCGATGGATAGGAGGCATTGTGCTACCCAAGGGATTCGGCGGTCTGGGCAACCTCGGCGGCATGCTGAAGCACGCCATGGAGATGAAGGGGAAAATCGAAGAGCTCAAGGAACGGCTTGCTGACGAGCGCGTCGAGGCCGCCGCCGGCGGCGGCATGGTGCGGGTCGTCATGAACGGGAAGTTCGAGCTTCAATCGATGAAGATCGAGCCGGAAGTGGTCGATGCGAATGACGTTGAAATGCTCGAGACGCTGGTGACCGCCGCGGTGAACGAAGGCATTCGCCAGGTGCAGGACCTGGTGAAGTCCCGAATGACGGAGCTTACCGGCGGCATCGACATACCGGGGCTGACCTGAGTGCGCATCGTTTTCTTTGGAACACCCGGGCTGGCCGTGCCCTCGCTGGCGGCTGCGGCTCAATCCCACGAGCTGGTGGCGCTGGTCTGCCAGCCCGACCGGCCGAAAGGCCGTGGCAAGAAGCTGGAACCGCCGCCGGCGAAAGTGTGGGCGGAGAAGCATCACGTCCCCGTCGCGCAACCGGAGAAGCTCAACGACGGCGCGTTCGAGGCCTGGCTGCGTGCGCAGGCTCCGGATATCTGCCTGATCGCCGCCTATGGCCGCATCCTGAGACAGCCGATTCTGGATGTCCCGCCGCTGGGGTATCTCAACATGCATCCGAGCCTCCTGCCAACGTACCGCGGCCCCTCCCCCATCCGAACCGCCCTGCTGAACGGCGATGAGGTGACGGGGGTGACCATCATGCGGCTGACGCTCGAGATGGACTCCGGGGACATCCTCCTGCAGGAGGAAGAACCCATCCAGCCCGAAGACACCTGGGTCACGCTGTCCGACCGTCTGGCGGAGAAAGGCGCGGACCTCCTGGTGCGCGGCGTGGACCTGGTCGCCTCCGGGACCGCCCGCTTCACGCCGCAGGACCCTTCGAAGGCCGTGTATTGCCGGATGTTCGAGAAAGCCGACGGCCAGATCCGCTGGGGGCGTCCCGCGCGGGAGATTCACAACCTGGTGCGGGCGGCCGTTCCGTGGCCCGTCGCGCATTGCCGGTTCAAGGGAGAGATCTACCGGATCCACGAGTCTCGAATCGTGGACGGAACCTGGGATGAGCCTCCGGGAACGGTTGTCGCCGTGGAACGAGAACGGGTGATTGTGGCCGCGGGAGAAAACGCCCTGGCCATTCTGACGCTGCAGGCGCCGGGCAAGCGCGCCATGTCCGTCCGGGAATACCTTGCCGGCCGCGCCATCCAGGTGGGCGAACGATTCGAGGACCTGTAGGCCGTGCCAATCGATCCCGTACGAGATGCCGCCATTGAAGCGTTGTTGCGCGTGTTTGAGCGCGGGATGTTCCTGGACGCTTCGCTGGACAAGACCCTGCGCCGGCGAACCCTGAGCGACCGGGGACGGCGCTTTTTCACGCAGCTGGTCTACGGCACCGTGCGCCATAAGCTGCTCTGCGATCATGTGCTCCGGGGGCTGCTGAAACAGCCGCTCGAAGACCTGCCCGCGCCGATCCGCATCCTGTTGCGCATGGGCATTTTTCAGGCGCTCTTCTGCCGGCAGGTGACCCACCCCGCCCTGGTGCACACGTCGGTGGACCTGGCGAAGAAACGGGGCCATGCCGGTGTGGCGCGCCTCACCAACGCCGTCCTGCGGCGCGCCCCTCAGCGGCTCGACGAGGTGTCCTTTCCCGCCGAGCCCGTGGAACGCCTGAGCGTGGAGCACTCCATTCCACGCTGGCTCGCCAGGCGCTGGGTGGCGGCGTACGGGCTGGAAGACGCCGTGGCCCTGGGCCGGGCCTGTGCCGTTGAGGCGCCGGTGTCCGCCCGGGTCAACACCCTGCGCACACGTCCCGAAGCCGTTGTGGACGCGTTTCGCAAGAGCGGCGTGCAGGTGGAGAAACGCACGGCGGTTCCCGAGGAGATCACGTTCACGGAAGGGCCGCCTCCCGCGCGCAGCAAGCGGTTTCAGGAGGGGGATTTCATGATGCAGGACCCGGCGTCGATGCTGCCGCCGCATCTGATGGAACCCGCGGCCGGGGAATGGATATTGGATCTGTGCGCCGCGCCGGGGGGAAAGACCACCCATATCGCGGCCTTGACCGGAGGCGGCGCCCGCATTGTTGCGTGCGATCTTCGGGCTGAGCGCCTCCGGCAGGTTCGAGAGAATGCCGCGCGGATGGCGTGCCCCGGGATTCGCCTGATTTTGGCCGACGGCGGGCGCCCGCCGTTTCTGCCCCGGTTTGACCGCGTACTGGTGGACGCGCCATGCTCCGGCCTGGGCACGCTGCGCCGGCATCCCGACCTGAAGTACCGGCTGCTCGAGCAGGACATCGAGGAACTGAGCCGGCTTCAGCGGCACTTGTTGAGGTCCGCAATCGCACTCTGCCAGAATGGCGGAGTCATCGTGTATTCTGTGTGCACGTGTACGCCTGAAGAGACCGGAGAGGTCATCGAGGGCGTGTTGAACGAGGCGCCGGTCGAACGTGAAGACGGCCCAACCTGGATGGATGTATGGAGAATAGACACGGGAACGTATCGAACGAGCCCCGCGCAGGACGGGCTGGACGGGTTCTTCTTGACAAGATTGCGGAAGCGATCCTGAACCTGACCTTCTTTGTTTTCCGCTTTTTTGGCTGGTCGCTGCGGTGGACGCTGGCGACGGCCTTCTTTCTGCTGGTCATGGCCGGGGCGGGCCTGTATGTGTTCAACTCGGCGGTCACCGGAGGCGAATACGTGACCGTGCCGAACATCACACAGCTTTCGGTAACCCAGGCCTCGTTTGAACTCGGCAAGGTGGGTCTGGAGATGGGCAAGCAGACCCCGATGTTCAGCGATCAGGCGCCGCCGTATCATGTGATCAGCCAGCGTCCGGAGCCCGGGGCGGTTGTGCGCGCGGGCCGCGAGGTGTTCCCGACGGTCAGCCAGGGCGCGGAGATTCAGACGGCGCCCGAATACGTCGGCAAACCGCTTCAAGATGTGGAAGGCGCGCTGCCTCCCGGGATGCAGCTTGGGAACAAGGCGTGGATACGGCACAGTGCCCCGCGCGACCAGGTGATTGCGCAGGACCCGCCGGCGGGGCGTCCTCTGCGCGCCGGTGAACCGGTGCATCTCCTGCTGAGCAAGGGCCCGACCCAGAATGTCCTGACCATGCCCAGTATCGTGGGCCTTTCCGTGGAAGATGCAATGACGCTCCTGGCCCCGATGGGGGTGCAGGTTACAGCGAACCGGATCGACAACCCCAACGCCGAACCCAACCGGGTTTTGTCTCAGACACCCGCGCCCGGCACCTTGCTTCAAGAGGGTCAATCAGTCACCTACGACGTTCGGGCGTCCGGAGAATCGCCTCTGCCCAATTCCATGCGGAAAGTCGAGGTGGTCTATACGGTGCCCGGCGCCTGGTCTCCGCGCGAGGTCCGCATCGATGTCATTGACCGGAGAGGGACGCGGCAGACGGTTCTGCCCACCCAGGAACAGTACAGAGCGGGCGAGCGCCCGAAGTATGAACCGAACACCAAACTTCGGCTTCCGTTGTCGTTCAATGACGAATTGACCGTGGAGATCTACGTGGACGGGCAGCGGGCCTGCACGTATTACTACGAGGGGGATAAGCCCCCGGTTATCACAGACCATTTGGACCAGGAAGGCCAGGAGGAAGGCGTTGCCCAAACTTAAGATTGCACCCTCATTGCTCTCAAGCGATTTCAGCCGTCTTGGGGAGGAAATCCATGCGGTGATCGAAGCCGGGGCCGACTGGATCCATCTGGATATCATGGACGGGCATTTTGCCCCGAACCTTACCATCGGTCCGCCCGTGGTGAGCGCCTTGAGGCGTCACTCGACGGTGCCCATGGATGTTCATCTGATGCTGGACAATCCCGAGGAGTTCGTGGACGATTTTGCGAACGCCGGGGCGGATATCATCACGTTCCATGCCGAAGCGTCGCGCCATCCGCATCGTCTGCTGACGCGAATCCGCGACCTGGGCTGTAAGGCCGGGGTGGTGCTCAATCCGGGCACGCCTCCTGACGACATCGAATTCCTGGCCGACTCAGTCGATCTGGTCCTGATCATGACGGTCAACCCCGGATTCGGGGGGCAGAAGTTCATCGCCGGGATGCTGCGTAAAATCGAGCTCGTCCGCGCCATGCTGGGGGAAGAGCGCGACCTGGAGGTCGATGGAGGCATCGATCAGAATACCGCGCCCCAGGTGATCGCCGCCGGCGCCAACGTGCTCGTAGCGGGTTCGTACGTGTTCGGGAGCGACAGCTACCTCGAAGCCATCGAAAGCCTGCGCGTGTGAACGGCTAAGGGTTCACGACGCTGCGGACAAGTTTCCACCGCAGCGATGCGGGTTCGAGCGGTTCCGCGAGCGTCAACGGCGCCTGGGCCAGCACGGTATCGCCCAGGGCGATGCGAAGGTTGCCGAGCGTCTCGCCGGCTTCGACCGGCGGGCGCAGGAGGGCCGGGGTTTCTGTCAGCATCTTCAGGTCGGCCTTCGCGCTCTTGGGGACCGTGATCCAGACCTCTTCGGGGACGGTGAGTCGGGTGCCCGGCACGGTGCAGTTCTGGACCGGCACCTCGGGGTCAACCGGAGCGCCTTTCGCCAGCAGTCGTACGCGTTCGGTTTCACGGAATCCCTCTTCCAGGATCTCCGCGGCCAGATTGAACCGGCCCGAGCCCGTTCTGCACCCCATCACTACGGCCACCAGCCGGATGCCGTCGCGTTCCGCGGTTACCGACACGCACCAGCCCGCGGCGCGGGTGAATCCAGTCTTGAGCCCGTCGCACCCTTCGAGGTCCCACAGGAGGCGGTTCGTGTTGTATTTGACGGCCTCGCCCTCACGAAAGGTGAGTTCTTTCAGGCCGACCCACTCCATGATGAGCGGTTCCTGAGTGCACGTTCGCGCGAGAATGGCCATGTCATGCGCGCAGGTCTTGTCTTCTTCCTGGCCTTTGTCGGGGGGCAGGCCGTGCACGCTGTTGAATACGGAATGGGTCATGCCGAGCGCCTGGGCGCGCTTGTTCATAGCCTCCAGGTAGTTTTCCTTGGTTTTCCACAGGCCTTCGGCGATGGCCATGGCGGCGTCGTTCGCGGAAGCGACGCAGAGCGCCCCCAGCAGGTCGCCCAGCTTCCATTCCTCGCCTTCTTTCAAGTAGACCTGCGAGCCGCCCATGCTCTCCGCGTTCCGAGAAACCGGGATGGGCGTGTCCAGGGCCCATTTCTCCTCCTGGATGCCCTCACAGACCATCAACATCAGCATCAGCTTGACCATGCTCGCAGGGGGCCGGATCTCCTCGGGATTGTATTCCCGGACCGGGAGTCCGGAATCGGCGAGAACGCACACCGCGCTGCCGCATTCCGCCGCAAGCTGTTCGTCCAGACCGGCGTGGACAGCCGGCGCCAGTGCGCACGAAACCAGGACAAAGAACAGGCCAGCCTTCATGATTCCGAATATCCTCCTTTGCTGCCTCGAAGATTCGTCCGATACAGTACCGGCGCCCTCGCCGGTCGTATTCATGCTCATGGCGCGCGGTCCCGGGAATTCTCCGCGACTCCATTGGCGGCGGGAAACGCCGCATCCAATTCCGACAGGGCATCCAGAACGTCCTGAATGCTGAAGGGTTTGGTCAGGATGGCGTCTGCCTCATGCCTTGGCGGGTTGCTTTCGGGCAGCCCCGTGATCGCGCAGAGGGGGGTGCGGGTTTCGTGCACCCAATGCGCGAGGCGGGTGGATTGTTCGGGCGTCAAGCCATCCATATCGAACAGGAGCGCTCGGGCGCCCCGAATTTCGAGCTGGGCCAGGGCCTCGTCCGGATCATCGAAAAACGTAGCGGCGATCTTCCGGTTGGCCAGGGCGACGTGCATCCATTCGAGCAGGTCTTCGTCGGGGATGATCACGGCGTGGGCGATTTCTCCGTCAAGATCGCGCGGGGCCGGCGGCCGGGCTTCTGAAAGCGCCAGGACGGCCTGAGGGTCGCTGAGCATCCGGTGGACTTTCCAGAAGAACTCATGCGGTTGGAACGGCTTCTCCAGCGTCTCCACCGTACCGCTCAGATCGATGAACCCCTCTTCTTCGGGCGCGTTCTTGCCCTTCAGCAGGACCACGGGAGCGGCCTTTTCGCCAAACGCATTGTGCAAGACGGTGATGAAGGCCGTACCCGCGACGTCGGACGTGTTTTCGTCCGACAGGATCAGATCCGGCGGGTTCTCCCGGCAGGCGCGAACGGCTTCGTGCCCGCCCGCGATCCCTTCGACGCGGGCTCCCCACTGTGTCAGAAGGACGGCCAGTTTTTCCCGGAGGCTGGAATCATCCGAAACGCACACAATTCGTTTCCCGTCGAACCGGGCGTTTTCGCCGGGCGTATAACCGTCATCGAAGAAGACTTCCGGCAGCACGAGGGTGAACCGGCTGCCTTCGCCTGGAACGCTGAAGAGCTCGATATCGCCGCCATGGGCCTCGGCGATGCTCTTGGCGATGGACAGGCCGATGCCGGCGCCCTCATAGCGCCGTTCCAGCGAGTTGTCGACCTGGAAGAACTTATCGAACACGCGTTTCTGGAACTCCTGTTCGATCCCGATGCCGGTATCGGCTACGCTCAGGAGGGCCGTCCCCCCCGGCGCGCGGCTCAGGTTAACCTCGACCTTTCCGCCGGCCTCGGTGAATTTCACCGCATTGGACAGCAGGTTTGTGAGGACCTGCGCCAGCCGGGCGCGATCGCCCCAGACCAGCGGGAGGCCTCCCGGGGGCGAGAACACAAGGTTCAGCCCGCGCTGCATGGCCGTCGGGCGTATGGAACGCACACACTCTTCGGCGAGCTTCGGCAGGTCAAACAAGGAAATTCGCAGCCGGAACCCGCGGATCTGCATCCGGCTGAATTCAATCATCTCCTCGATGAGCGTGCCGAGGCGTTCGAGGTTTCTGGAAATGACCTCGAGGGCATTTCTCTGCTCGTTCTCAAGGGTGCCGATGCATTGCGAATCGAGCATCTCGACGTATCCGCGGATCGTGCTCAAGGGCGTGCGCAGCTCGTGCGTTACGTTGGTCAGAAAACTGTCCTTGGTGCGGTCGAGGATTCGCAATTCCTCGTTGGCCGATTCCAGCTGGATGGCCCGGACCTCGAGTTGGCGCTGCATCTCTTTCTGTTTGCTTACGTCGGTGACGACCAGGGAGTAGCGCGCGCCGCCCTCGCGCGAGTCCTCGACGCGGGATACGCCGAGCACCACCGGGAGCCCGCCGCGGGAAGGCGAGACCAGCGCGGTCTCCTGCTGAAGACGCCGGGGCTGTTTGGATTCCGCCACTTCGAGCAGGTTCAGCAGTTTGGCGCGTCCGGCGGGATCTACAAATTCGAACACATCCCGCCCGACGAGTTCGCCGGGCTCCAGCCCCAGCATCTCGCAAATGCGCTCGTTGGCGAAACGCACCCGGAACGCCCCGTCGAGGGTGAGAAAGCCCTCGTTCATGTGGATGAGCAAGCCGCGCAGGCGTTCTTCCGAGTCGCGCAGCTGGCGGGTCTGTTCCTCCACCAGGCGCTGCAGGCCCGCGGCATATTTCTCGAGGCTTTTCGACAGCTCGACCTGTTCCGTAACGTCGCGGAAGATGGCGACGGTTCCGGCATGTTGTCCTCTCCGGTTGAAGATGGGCGTGCCGCTTACGGCGAAATGGCGCTCCTGGCCGCGCACCCGGTGATTGATCACGAATTCCGACACCCGCCGCTGCTTGTTCTGTTCGATATGTTCGAGGAGGGACTCCTGCTCGAGATCATGGAGCATTTCCTGGGCGTTGCGGCCCACGACCTCATCGCTGCCGAGCCCGGTCATCTCGAGAAAGCGCCGGTTCGCCAGGAAGATGGTGCCGTCCGGAGCCGACAGCGTGAACCCCTCGCTCATGTGCTCCGTGAGATACCGGAACCGGTCGCCGATCTCCGTCAGTTCTTCTTCGCTGCGGACGACGGCGAACAGGATGGCGACCAGACCGGCGAGCAGTCCCAGCGCGCCGACCCAGCGGGCGAACACCCGCATGTACAACGGGACTTCGTCCGAAGCGAAGGTGCCGGGGAACCCGGCGACGGTCGTCATGCCGCCCACGATCAGCATCAGCACGCCCGCGATGAGCAGGAGTTTCAGGAGCCCGGTTACGTGCAGGCGGGCCAGGAAATTGCCCACGCCAAACACGGGAAGGGCTACCGAGAGCAGCAGGGTGATTCTGTGGAGAACGGGGTCGTCCCAGCGCGTCGAGAACAAGACCCCGCCCATCCCAATCAGAATGAAGATCAGGCACAGGGTGAGATCCTGTTTTCTCGAGCCTGTTGCGCTCCCGTGCGCATCCGTCGCTTTTCGTTTATCGGACATAGGTGCTGGTATCTCTAATTCGCGTGGGCGCGCGACCGGGCCTCGCGCACCAGCGCATCGCAGCGCTCATTGAGCGTATCGCCGGCATGCCCTTTCACCCAGTGCCAGGTGATGTCGTGCGCGGCCGTCAGCTCGTCAAGGCGTTGCCAGAGGTCCTGGTTCTTGACGGCCCCGTTGCGCGTGCGCCACCCGTTGCGTTTCCATCTGCGCATCCAGTCCGTGATGCCCTTCTGGAGGTACTGGGAATCCGTGTGCAAGGCCACCCGGCAAGGCCGCCGCAGCGCCTCGAGGGCTTTCACCGCCGCGGTGAGTTCCATGCGGTTGTTCGTCGTGACGTCCTCGTGGCCGGAGAGTTCCCTGATACGGTCCCCGTAGAGCATCACGGCGCCCCATCCGCCCCGGCCGGGATTCGGTTCGCATCCGCCATCGGTATATATGGTAACCACATCGTTCGTTGAGGCTTTCATCCGCTCCTCCGCTGGGTAGTGTATCAGAAAGCGAACCCGGCAGGCAGGTGAAACACGGGGTTCAACGCCGGCGCGTCACGGCCGCGTTTCCAGCAGTTTCCGCAAAGTCTCCACGGCCCGGTTCTGATGGTATCTCACCGCGAGGTCCATGGGGGTCTCGCCATTGCGATTGACAGCGTGCGGATCGGCGCCGCGCCGCACAAGGAAACCGATCATCCCGGTCATGCCGTGGATCGCCCCGGAATGCAACGGGGTGTCGCCAAAATCATCCACCGCGTCAATCCGGGCGCCCGCCTTGAGCAGCACGTCCGCACAGGCAGGACGGCTCATGAACGTCGCGACATGGAGCGGCGTCAAGCCGGTCTTGTCGCGCACGTTGACGTCCGCCCCTCGCTCAATGAGGAACTTCAACACGTCTACGCGGTCGTAGGTGATGGCGAAATAGACGGGGGTCTTCTCCATCCCGTCCCGGCTTTCGAGGGCCTCCGGGTTGCGGGCGAGCAGCGCCCGCACGCGTTCCAGATCGCCGGTCGCGACGGTGTCATGCAGGGACGCGCCGCAGCCGGCCGCGAAGACTCCCGCCACGGCCGCCGCGAGGAGCGGGCCAAACACGCGCCGGAACAGCAGGGCGGCAGGGCCTATTCGACGGTGGCTTTCGCGTACCATTCCTCGGCGTTCTCTTTGGTAATCTTCGTGGGTTTCAGGATCACCCGTTCCGGCACGTCCTCGCCCTTAAGCATGGCCACGGCGTAGTCGATGGCCTCGGCCGCGCAGGGGGGATACACAAAGGTGCACTGGAGGACCCCGTCCATGACCTTCTTGATTCCGCCGGCCTGACCGCCCAGCCCGTCGACGCCGACGAAGATCATCTCTCCTTCCCGGCCCGCTTCGCGCGCCGCAAGATAACACCCAACGGCCATCGGATCGTTATGGGCGTAGACGGCGTCAATCTTCGGATTGGCCTGAATCAGGGTCTCCATGCGTTTCTTGGCCTCGCTCTGAAGCCAGCTCGCGACATCTTCGATGACCTTCACGCCGGGGACGGTGTCGATGTATTTCCGCGCTCCGTCGTGACGTTCTTCCTGCGGCTTGGTGCCCAGAAGGCCCTTCATCTCCACGACGACGGGGTTTTCGATCCCCTTCGATTCCAGATATTCCTTGACGTACTGGCCGGCCATCTCCCCGATTTCCACGTTGTCCGCGCCGACGAACAGGTCGTACACGGGGGCGGCGAGATCGCGTTCAAGGCAGATGACCTTGATGCCTGCCTCGTGCGCCTGCCGAACCACATTGGTCAGGGGGGCGGCCTCGTTGGGGGCCACGATCAGCAGATCGACCCCCTGGAGGATGATGTTCTCGATCTGCCCGATCTGTTTCATGTTGTCCTGCTGGGCGTCGGTAATGTGGAAGTCGACAATGCCGGCGTATTTTTCCTGGACGGCGGTCTGGAAAATCTTGTTTTGAACGGCCCGGTAGGGTTCGGCGCTGTTGCACTGGGAGAACACGATTTTAAACTTCTCGCCGCCTGACGGCGCGTCGCCGCCAGTCTGACCGCCACAGCCCGCCAACAGGAGGCTGACAGCCAGCGCCGGGATAATCCGGATCATTTTGCTCATGCGTTTGCCCTCGCGTGAGTAACGTCTTTCCGCCTCAGGCACGGCCCCCCGGGAAGACGCTACACTTTCTTCTTCATTCCGACCATCTGAAGCCAGACGGCGATGACAATGATAACGGCTTTCACCATCCACTGCACATTTTCGTCGACATTGCGCAATCCCAGCAGGTTCGAGAGGATCCCGAGAGCCAGGGCGCCCACGACCGTTCCGAGCATCCCCCCCTTCCCTCCGGCCAGGCTCGTGCCGCCGATTACGGCCGCGGCGATCGCGTCCAGCTCGTACGACATCCCCGCATTGGAGCTGCCCTGGTGCGACTGGGCGCAGTGCAGGAGGCCTGCAATGCCGGCAAGAAACCCGCTCAGCACGTACACGCCCATCTTCACCCGTCGCACCGGGATCCCGGAGAGCCGCGCGGCCTCTTCGGAGCCGCCAATGGCCACCGCATAGCGCCCGAAGCGCGTGCGGTTGAGCAGTAGGCCCCCGAGCAGTGCGATGCACGCGAACGTGGGAATCACGACGCTTTGCCGCGCCAGGAAATCCGCCACGCGCGCCGCGTATTCCTGTCCCATGGGAAAATCGATGGTCTTGTTCTCCACCAGCCATTTCGCAAAGCCCCGGCTTCCGGTCATGACGGCCAGGGTCGCGATGAAGGGCTGCATCCGCAATCTCGAAACGAGCAGTCCGCTGACCAGCCCGAACAGCGTGGTGGCCAGAAGCGCAACCACCAGCGCGGCCCCCAGGGGCCATTCATGGCTCAAAAACGTGAACGCGAACAGGGTGGACGCCAGGGCCAGCAGCGACCCCACGGATAAGTCGATGCCCCCTGTAATGATGACCAGGGTCATGCCGACCGCCAGGATGCCGATCTCCGAGATCTGCCGGAGCACGTTGAAGAGGTTCCTGGACTGCCAGAATACGAGGTGCCCATCCCGATGGGGTGAAAACACCGTGGCGAGCACGACGACGAACAGCAGCGTGCCAAGCGGGCGCACCCACTCCTGTTCGAGCACGCGTGTCAGGCCGCCCGGACGCAAGCGATTCTCCAACATGGAATGGCAAACTCCGTGCCCGGGCGTCAGGGCCCATGGGCACATGCTGTGGAAACCACGGAATTCCCCGGGGCAATGTCTCGGCGGGTCTTCCCCGCAATTCGGGGCCATTTTCCTGTTTTTGTCCCCCCGGTTTCAACCTGCCTGTGCGTGTGATCATTCTGCGGCGTGGTACCCGCCAGAGGCAGTAACCATGCTGTGGAGGAATACTTACAACCACGGACGCGTTCCCACTCCTATGAAAGCCGAGTGGAGCTGGCATGATTCGGCGTGCACACGAAATTCGCTCCCATAGCGTTTGATAATAAGGATTTAAGGTGATAGCATCGCTCATCCCGACATGAGGTTTTTCACTCAGGCGAGCGGTCAGCAGTAATGCGAACCGGCAGGAAGGATGGCCGAGTTTCTGTAGCAGATGTGCCGGTTCCAACGTCTCGGGGAGGAAATTCGAGATGCGTGTCTTCGAAGACAACAGTTTCAGCATTGGCAACACCCCGCTGATTCACCTGCAGCGCCTGGGCCAGGGGCTGCATGCCAGCATATTCGGGAAAGTGGAAGGCCGCAATCCCGCCTATTCCGTCAAGTGTCGCATCGGCGCGAGCATGGTCTGGGACGCCGAGCAGCGCGGACTCCTGAAACCCGGCGGGACGATTGTCGAGCCGACCTCGGGCAACACGGGCATCGCGCTGGCGTATGTGTCGGCGGCGCGTGGTTACAAGCTCGTGTTGACCATGCCCGAAACCATGAGCGTGGAGCGGCGCCAGATGCTCAAGGCGTTTGGGGCAACGGTGGTCCTGACACCGGGCGAACAGGGAATGCCCGGCGCGATTCGCGAAGCCGAAACGATTATCGCAGACAACCCCGGCTTTCATATGCCCCAGCAGTTCCGCAACCCGGCCAACCCGGACATTCACTTCAAGACTACCGGCCCGGAAATCTGGACTGATCTGGATGGACAGGTCGATGTCCTGGTGGCGGGCGTGGGAACCGGCGGCACGATTACCGGGGTCGCGCGGTACTTCAAAAAGGCCGAAGGCAAGGCGGTCGAGATCGTCGCGGTGGAGCCGGCGTCGTCCGCGGTGCTTTCCGGCGGCGAGCCCGGCCCCCACAAGATACAGGGCATAGGGGCGGGATTTGTCCCCGAAGTCCTGGACATGAGTCTGGTAGACCGGGTCGAGACGGTAACCAACGAGGAAGCATTCGAAACCGCGCGAAGGCTGGCCCGTGAAGAAGGCCTGATCAGCGGCATCAGCTGCGGCGCGGCGGCGGCAGTCGCTTTGCGGCTTGGCGGACGTAAAGAGTATCGAGGTAAGAACATCGTGGTCATCCTTCCCGATTCGGGAGAGCGGTATCTGTCCACCCCGCTGTTTGAGGGGTGAGCTCCGGTTTGGGAAGGACAAGGTGAGGGAGAGGAATTCAAGATGTCGGACAGCAGCCAGCACGGACTAGGCACGCGTGCCCTTCACGCGGGGCAGGAGCCGGACCCCACTACGGGCTCGCGCGCAGTGCCCATTTACCAGACGACCTCCTACGTTTTTGACAGCGCCGAGCATGCCGCGCGCCTGTTTGGCCTCGAGGAATTCGGCAACATCTACACGCGGATCATGAATCCCACGGTTGATGTCTTTGAGAAACGCATGGCGGCGCTTGAAGGCGGCGTCGGTGCGCTCGGCCTTGCGTCCGGCAGTTCCGCGATCACCCTGGCCGCGCTCAACATCGCGAAATCCGGCCAGAATCTCGTGTCCTCGTCGACGCTGTATGGCGGCACCTACAACCTCTTTGCGCACACGTTCAAGGACCTGGGCATCGAGGCCCGGTTTGTCGATGCGCGCGACGCGTCGAACTTCGCCGAGGCCATCGACGATAACACGCGCTTCCTGTTCTGCGAGGCCATCGGCAACCCGGCGTGCGATGTGCCGGACATCGAAGCGATTGCGAACGTCGCGCATCAGCACGGCATTCCGCTGATCGTGGACAGCACGGCCGCGTCGCCTATTCTGTTCCGGCCGATCGAGCACGGGGCCGATATCGTTGTGCATTCCGCCACGAAAGTGATCGGCGGTCACGGCACCTCCATCGGGGGCGTGATCGTGGACGGCGGCACCTTCGACTGGAACAACGGGAAGTTCCCGGAACTGACGGAACCCTGTGAGAGCTATCACGGCCTGAAGTTCTATGAGGCCATGAAACCGCTGGGCAATATCTCCTACATCATCAAGGCCCGCGTCACCCTGTTACGCGACATGGGCCCCTGCCTCTCCCCCTTCAACGCCTTCATGCTGCTGCAGGGGCTGGAGACGATACACCTGCGTGTTCCGAGACATTCCGACAACGCCCTGAAAGTAGCCCGCCACCTCGAGGCGCATCCGTCGGTCGAATGGGTGAGTTACCCCGGGTTGAAGAGCCATCCCGACCATAAGCGCGCCCGGGAATACATGCCGGGCGGCCAGGGCGCCATCCTGACGTTCGGCGTCAAGGCGGGCTATGAGGGCGCCAAGAAATTCATCAACGCCGTCAAGCTCGCCTCGCATCTGGCGAATATTCTGGACGCGAAGACCCTCGTCATTCACCCGGCTTCGACGACGCACCAGCAGCTTTCCCCGGAGGAGCAGAAGGAAGCCGGGGTGACGCCCAACATGATCCGGGTGTCGGTCGGGATCGAAGATGTCGAGGATATCATTGCCGACCTGGACCAGGCGCTGGAACACGCCGGCAAGTAGTGGTATACTTAGCGGGCGCGGTGCCTCTTTCCAGGGACCGCGCCCGTTTTTTGTGAGAATCTGCGGCGAACGCCGAGGGAGCAGGGATGGCAGGCGAAGGCTCGGTTGGCATAGTCTCCCCCCGGGAATTCCGGTTTGCTGACCCGCCTGGCCAGCTGGAGCTGGATTGCGGCCGCAAGCTGGGCCCCATCACCATCGCGTACGAGACCTACGGCACCCTCAATGCCGAGCGGTCCAACGCCATCCTCATCCTGCATGCCTTGACGGGCGACGCCCACGCGGCCGGGTTCCATGCCCCCACCGACCCCAAGCCCGGCTGGTGGGACAATATGATCGGTCCGGGAAAAGGTTTTGATACCGACAAGTACTTCGTGATTTGCTCCAACTGCCTTGGCGGCTGCCGCGGCACGACCGGACCGTACTCCATCAATCCCGAGACCGGCACGCCCTATGGTCTCTCGTTTCCCATTGTCACCATTGGCGACATGGTCCGTGCGCAACGGCAGTTGATCGACCACCTGGGGATCGAGCGTCTCCTGTCCGTGGCGGGCGGTTCGATGGGCGGCATGCAGGTCCTGGAATGGCTTACCCGGTACCCGGACGTCGTGCGTTCGGGCATCTGCATCGCTTCCGGCCCGCATAACGGCGCGCAGGCGATCGCCTTCGATGCCGTGGGCCGGCACGCGGTCCAGGCGGACCCCGCATTTCAGAACGGCAATTACTACGGCGAAGACGGGCCCGTGCAGGGGCTCTCGATTGCCCGCATGCTCGGACACATCACCTACCTGTCCGACGAAACCATGCGCGCCAAGTTCGGGCGGACCCTCCGCGGCAAGTCCGAGTACAGTTACGACTTCGGCAGCGAATTCTCCGTCGAGACCTATCTCGACTACCAGGGCGAGAAATTCGTCAACCGGTTCGACGCGAACAGCTATCTCTACTTCACCAAGGCCTGCGACTATTTTGACCTGGTCGCCGCGTATGGTTCTCTGGATCAGGCGTTCGAACGGATCCAGTCACGCGTCATGGTGCTCTCTTTCTCCTCGGACTGGCTCTATCCCCCGTACCAGTCCCGGGAAATGGTGGATTCGCTCATGCGAAACCGGAAGGAGGTGACCTACTGCAACATCCATTCGAATTACGGGCACGACGCCTTCCTCCTCGAAGTGGATGCCATGAAAGGCCTCATTGCCGGCTTTCTGGAACACACCCTCGACCCGGAGCTCAAGACCAGAGAGGCCGCGCCGGCCGTGCCCATCGCCGCGGAATCCACCGACCCCGCGCCGCTCTCCCGCAACAGCATCTACGAAGGGCCCCGCGTTGATTACGATCTCATTGTCGACCTGATCGACGCCGGAAGCCGGGTGCTGGACATCGGGTGCGGCGATGGCGAACTGCTTCACCGGCTGGTCCGCCTGAAAGAGGTGGACGGCATGGGGCTCGAAGTGGATGAGAACAACATTATCCGCTGCGTCAACCGCGGCATCTCCGTGGTTCAGGCGGACATCGACAAAGGGCTGAGCGCGATTCCCGACGAGAGTTACGATTACGTCATCCTCAGCATGACCTTGCAGGTCATCAAGAAGCCCGAACTGGCCATCCGCGAGATGCTCCGCGTGGGCAAGAAATGCATTATCAGCTTTCCGAACTTCGGATTCTGGAAGGTCCGGGCCATGCTCTCGTTCCAGGGGAAGGCGCCGGTCACCCGGAACCTCCCCTACTCCTGGTACTCCACCCCCAATCGCAACGTATTGTCGGTCAAAGACTTCCGGCAGTTCTGCGAGTTGCAGGACGTGCGGATCGAACGGGAAATCCCCCTCTCCACCGCCGGTGGCGGACTCATGGTCCGTCAATGGCCCAACCTGTTCGCTGAAGAAGCGGTCTACGTCGTTACTGCTAAAACCTGACCCGCTCCCCCCCGCTGCCGGGGAGCGCAACATGTTTTCTGTCTGCCTGGCGGGCCCAGACGCGGCATCTTCAGGAATCCGTGAGACCTTTGCCCTACTCTCCGGGGAAAAGCGGCTCGAGGAAACTGCGCAGACTCTGGACGTAGCGCTCCCCGGTTTCGGCATAGCCGTCGTTGTGGCTGCCGCCGATCTCGAGAAAGGTCTTGGGTTCGGGAGCCTGCTCGAACAGGGCCCTGCCGTGATGATAGGGCACGACATCGTCGTCCGGGCTGTGGACGACGAGCACTGGGGCCGTCAACCGCGCGATTTTGCTTGCGGTATCGAAGCGGTGGCGCAGCAGAAGGCTGACGGGCAAGAAGGGGAACGCCTCTTTCCCCAAGCTTACCGCCGACGTAAATGTACTTTCGAGAATGACGGCCCCCGGTGTGACGTCCGCGGCAAGATCCGCCGCAACGGCGCCGCCCAGACTGCGTCCGAAAAGGACGATGCGTTCCGGCGGAATCCCCTGCTCTTCGACAAGCCAGCGCCAACAGGCCCGGATGTCCTGATAACACCGTTTTTCCGAGGGTTTGCCGGTGCTGTTGCCGTAGCCGCCGTAGTCGTAGATGAGCACGTCAAATCCCAGGCCGCGCCAGATGGCGATGCCTCCCATGCGGCCGCTGATGTTGCCGCCGTTGCCGTGAGAGTACAGGAGCACGCCGCGCGACTGGGGCGCCGGGATAAACCAGCCGTGGGTGGTCTGGCCATCCACGGCAAGAAACACGTCCTGGTAATCCCATCCCGCCTCGGCGGGATTCCACGACATGGCGCGCATCGCGGGAAAGACGATGGCGCGCTGCGCCCCGCCGGCCAGCAGGGCCGCGCCCGCCAGAATCAGCGCTCCGAGCACGACAATCCAGACCATCCGCTTCCTCCCGTTCATTCAAAGCCGCCTTTCCGAAGTGCTGACCGCCCCCGCGTATGGAGGTGGTTTTTCTCTCGCATCCCGCCGGATGGATATTGTATGATTACATTTCCGGAATCAAGGTACACCCAGGAGGGGGAACGACCAATGACCGAATACAACATTCTGCTTGACGCGAAAAAGATGCCCGATGCGTGGTACAACGTCACGCCCGATCTGCCCGCACCGATGCAACCGCCGCTTCACCCGGTAACCCACCAGCCCTTGAAGGCGGACGATCTCTCGGCGATCTTCGCGATGTCGCTCATCGAACAGGAGATGTCCACTCAGCCGGCGATCTCGATTCCCGGCGAGGTGATGGACATCTACAAGCTGTACCGTCCGACGCCCCTGCGCCGCGCGTACCGCCTCGAGAAAATGCTCGATACTCCGGCTCGCATCTTCTACAAGAACGAAAGCGTTACGCCGTCCGGCAGCCACAAGATCAATACGTCCATCGCCCAGGCCTACTTCAACAAGAAAGACGGGGTCAACGAACTCACCACCGAGACGGGCGCGGGCCAGTGGGGCACCGCCCTCTCGATCGCGTGTTCGATGCTCGACATGAAATGCACCGTGTACATGGTGCGGGTCAGTTTCGAACAGAAACCCTACCGCCGCGTGCTGATGCAGACGTACGGCGCCGACGTGGTCTCGAGCCCGAGCGACACGACCGACAGCGGCCGGGCGTTTCAGGCGAAGTTCCCGGACACCACGGGCAGTTTGGGCATGGCCATCTCCGAGGCCGTGGAAGTCGCGGCGAAGAGCGGCGGCCGGGCCAAGTACAGCCTGGGGAGCGTGCTGAACCATGTGCTGCTCCACCAGACCGTCATTGGCCTGGAGGCGAAAGCCCAGCTTGAGCAGGTGGGCGAGGAACCCGATGTCGTGATCGGTTGCTGCGGCGGCGGTTCGAATTTTGCCGGCATCTCGTTTCCCTTTGTGCCCATGAAGAATAAGGGCAAAAACATCGATTTCATCGCGGTCGAGCCGACGGCCTGCCCGACCCTTACCCGGGGTCTGTACGCGTACGATTACGGCGATACCGCGCACCTGACACCGTTGCTGCTTCAGTACACGCTGGGCCACCAGTTTGTACCGCCGGGAATTCATGCCGGCGGGCTCCGCTACCATGGCGTCGCCCAGCAGGTGGCCCTCCTGGTCAAGGAAGGCTTCATGCGGGCGGTTGCCTGCCATCAGAACCCGGTGTTTGATGCCCTCCAGATGTTCGCCAAGGCGGAGGGAATCCTCGCCGCGCCGGAATCCGGACACGCCATTCGCGTCGCCATCGACGAAGCCCTCAAATGCAAGGAATCCGGTGAGTCGAAAGCCATTCTGTTCAATCTGAGCGGACACGGCCACTTCGACATGAGCGCCTACGAGGCCTATACGAACAGGAAACTGGAAGATTACGATCTTGACCAGAGCATCATTGATGCGGCGGAATCCGTGATCCCCAAGATCTGACCTTCCATCAGGACGGAATGCAGGGAGAGTTCCTTGAAACGGGGGACTCTCCCTTTCCATTTTGCGCCGGACGAGTACGGCCCGGACCGTGCCCGGGCAGCGTCTGAGGCCGGGAAAAGCTATAATCGTATAGGCAACGGTTTGTTCTGAATGAGACGACGAGCACTCAGGAGAGACACCATGATCAAATCGTCCAGTACCAGCGTTGGCGCGGCCCTGCTCCTTGCGCTCCTGCCCGCCCTTGTCACCGGCTGTCCGAAGCCGCTGTTCTCAGACAACGTCGTGCGGACCAGCGACCTCGTGTATGGAGCGGGCTACGTGGAAGACGATACGGCCGAGCTCGGCTACCGTCTGAAGGACCTCTATTTCGATTTGATAGAGCCTACCGACGTGCCGGCCACCAACCGGCCCGCCGTGCTGATGATCCATGGCGGCAGTTTTCTCACCGGCACAAAGACCGATGAAAACCTTGTGCGGGCCGCCAATGGACTTGCCACGAAAGGCTACGTCTGTTTCCTGATCGATTACCGCCTGGACGGCGACAAGCCCCCGACGGAGAAATCGTGGCAGCCGGATACCGAAGGGACAAAAGACCTGAACATTCCGTCCCTGGCCGCCGTGCGCGCGGCGTTTGTGGACGCCAAAACGGCCATGCGCCACATCCGCGCCAACAGCGCCACATACGGCATTGATCCCGGCCGTATCGCCATCTGGGGCGAATCCGCGGGCGCCTTCGCGGCCCTGGCCGCCGGGCTTACAGACGCGAGGGAGTTTCGGGATGACGGCAACAACCTGCCGGCGCCCCCGGAGAACAATCCGGGCGTGGATCCCAAACCCGCGGTTATCATCGATTGCTGGGGGAGCTCGGTGTTCACCAACGACGCCTTTGACGCGGACGATCCGCCGATCATGATATTTCACGGCAAGAGCGATTCCACGATCTCGTACCTCTTCGCGCTCAATCTCAAGGCCAAGTGCGATGAGGTGGGCATTCCGTGCCGCTCGTATCTGATTCCCGACGGAGAGCATGGCTGCTGGGACTGCACCTTCCAGGGGCGGACGCTGACCGCGGTGACGCTGGACTTCCTGGCCGAGTTCATGCCCTGACCGGCGCGGGCGGGCCGGCGTGTTCCGGGTTACTGTTGCCCGTAATAGGCGTCCGGCCCGTGTTTGCGCTCGTAGTGCCGCTTGAGCAGCCAGGACGGGAGTGCCGTGACGTCCCGGTTCAGGGAAAATGTGTGGAACGCCATGCGCGCTATCTCTTCCAGCGTGGCGGCGCTCGTGACCGCGTCCTCGACCTCTTTTCCCCACGCAAAGGGCCCGTGTTGCGCCACAAGCACGCCGGGGAACGCGTGAGGCGTCAGGTCGCGGAACCGGCGCACAATCACGCGGCCGGTGTTTCTCTCGTACTCCCCCGTCACCTCGTCCTCGGTCAGCATGCCGGTGATGGGCACGTCGCCCGGACAATAATCGGCGTGGGTCGTTCCCAGGCACGGTATCGGGCAGCCGGCCTGCGCCCATACGGTGGCGTAATGGGAGTGGGTGTGCACGATGCCGCCAATCTCAGGAAAGGCGGCGTAGAGCTCCAGATGGGTCGCCGTGTCCGACGACGGTCGCAATGAACCCTCGGCGACGACTCCGTCCCTGTCGACCACCACCATGTCGTCCGGCCGCATGACGCCGTAATCCACGCCGCTGGGTTTGATAACCATCCGCGCGCTGGCGCGGTCGAAGCCGCTGGCATTGCCCCACGTGGCGAACACAAGCCCGCGGGCAACCAGATCCCGGTTGGCCAGCCATACCCGTTCTTTCAGGTCGTCAAGCATCGGGCCCTTCCCCTAACATTCCTGTGCGTGTCTTGTAGAATCATCACGGTATCGGGCCTCACGGCCGCGGTCAAGTATATCGATTATGGCGCATTCGGAGGAGTTGCCCCGTTGGGCTGGAGGTCCGGAGAATCGTCGCGGAATCGATGGAGGCGCGTTTCGATGGACTCCAAATCGTTCAGCTCCATCAGTTCGGTGCGGAGTCTCGCCACGTGCGGCAGGTTTCTGAGGTATCCGCTGTAGTGCTTGCGGAACTCGACGACCCCTTTCCGCTCCCCTTTCACCTCAACGGTGCGGCGCAGATGTCTGATGCACAACGCGACACGCTCTGGAACCGACGGCGGTTCGGGGACCACGCCGGTTGCCAGGTAGTGTTTCGCGTGCGCGAAAATCCAGGGGTTCTGAATGGCGCCCCGCCCGATCATGACGCCGTCGCAGCCGGTCTCGAACATGCGTTTGACGTCCTCGGGCCCGGTCACATCGCCGTTGCCGATAACGGGCATGCTGACGGCATTCTTGAGGCGTTCGAGCCAGCCCCAGTCAGCCTGCCCGCTATGCCCCTGTTTCCGGGTGCGGCAATGGACGGTCAGGGCCTGCACGCCCAGGTCTTCGAGCATGCGGGCGACGTCGAGGATGATGATGTTGGCGGCGTCCCATCCCAGCCGCGTTTTGACTGTCACGGGCAGGCGGGTGCCGGCAAGAACGCCGCGCACAACGGTTTCGAACTTGCCGATGTCCTGAAGCAGCCCGGCGCCGGCCCCGCGCAACGCGACCTTCTTCACCCAGCAGCCGCAGTTGATGTCGATGAAATCGGGACGCGCCTGTTCGGCCACGGCCGCGGCGCCCTCCATCGAGGATTCCGCGCTGCCGAAGATCTGCACCGCGATCGGGCGTTCTTCGTCGCGGATGCGGATCTTGTCGAGGGTCTTGCCAACTTCGCGTATGAGCGCCTCGGAACTCGCGAACTCCGTATACAGGAGGTCCGCCCCCATCTCCTTGCAGATGGTCCGGAAGGAATAGTCCGTGACATCCTCCATGGGGGCCAGTGCGAGGGGCTTGTCGAGTTCTATCGTGCCGATGCGCATGGTGTCCGTTTCTCTTGCCGAACAGGCATCCTCCGGATCGGGATTATACCTTGCGGTAGAGCTCTCCCCCGCCCTCTTTGAAGGCCGCCGCCTGCTGTTCCAGACCCTGTTGACGGGCGGCTTCGTCGCGCACCTGCTGCGAGAGGGCCATGGCGCAGAATCTCGGCCCGCACATCGAGCAGAAATGCGCCAGTTTCTCGCCGTGCCGCGGAAGGGTCTCATCGTGAAACTCGCGGGCGCGGTCGGGATCGAGCGAGAGGCTGAACTGGTCCTCCCAGCGGAATTCAAAGCGGGCTTTGCTCAAGGCATTGTCGCGAATCTGCGCGGCCGGATGGCCTTTCGCCAGGTCGGCCGCGTGAGCGGCTATCCGGTAGGCCACGACGCCTTCCCGCACGTCGTTGCGGTCGGGCAACCCCAGATGCTCTTTGGGGGTCACGTAACACAACATGGCGGTGCCGTACCACCCGATCATGGCCGCGCCAATGGCGGAGGCCATGTGGTCGTAGCCGGGAGAGATGTCGGTAATGACCGGGCCGAGGGTGTAGAAGGGCGCTTCGCCGCACCACTCGAGCTGTTTGTCCATGTTCTCTTTAATCATGTGCATGGGCACATGTCCGGGGCCCTCATTCATGACCTGAACGTCGAATGCCCAGGCGCGCCGGGTCAGGCCGCCCTGCGCCTTCAATTCCGCGAACTGGGCCTCGTCGTTGGCGTCGGCGAGGCTGCCGGGACGCAGGCCGTCCCCGATCGAAAACGCGACATCGAAGGCAGCCATGACCTCGCAGAGCTCGTCCCAGTGGGTATAGAGGAAATTCTCTTTGTGGTGGGCAAGGCACCACCGGGCCATGATCGAGCCGCCCCGGCTTACGATGCCCGTGGTCCGGCGGGCCGTCAGGTGGATAAACGGAAGCAGCACGCCCGCGTGAATGGTCATGTAGTCGACGCCCTGTTCCGCCTGGGCGACCACCGTATCGCGAAACACCTCCCACGTCAGGTCTTCCGGGGCTCCCCCCACGCGTTCGAGCGCCTCGTACACGGGCACCGTGCCTACCGGCACGGGGGAGTTGCGGATGATCCATTCACGGGTGTCATGGATGGGCTCGGCCGTGGACAGGTCCATCACCGTGTCAGCGCCCCACCGGATGGCCCACAGCATCTTTTCGACTTCTTCCTGAATAGACGACGAAAGCGCCGAATTGCCCAGGTTGGCGTTGATCTTGACCTTGAAGTTGCGGCCAATGACCATGGGCTCCAGTTCGAGGTGATTGAGGTTTGCGGGGATGATGGCCCGGCCCCGGGCGACCTCGTCGCGCACGAATTCGGGTGTGATTTCCTCCGGCATCCGCGCTCCCCAGGCCTGTCCCGCATGGCGCCGTTTCAGGTCGTCGGGGGCTTCCTGCCACCGTGCGTTTTCGCGTATCGCGACGTATTCCATTTCCGGGGTAATCTCCCCCCGTCTCGCGTAGTGCATCTGCGTCGCGCGCGTTCCCGGTTTCGCCCGGTACCGGTTGCGAGCGGGAAGCAAAGCGGGGCCCGGGTGCCTGTGCCCGGCCGTTTCCACGTTCGGCCGGGAGCGAATCCAGGCTTCACGAACGGGTGGAAGCCCGGCGGATAGATCAATCGCCGCTTCCGGGTCCGTATAGGGCCCCGACGTGTCGTAAACCGTCACCGGCGGGTTTTCCAGGGGCCGGCCGTCCGCGCCGAACGTGGGGGTCTGGGCGATCTCCCGCATGCCCACGCGGATCGACGGCGTGGAGCCCGGCACATAGACCTTGCGCGAGCTCGGAAATGGGGCTCGATACTGGGGGTCGAGCGTTGCATCCAGGAGCCGGCTGCCGGCGTCCGGTTTGACCGTCATATGCGTCCTCCGCCAGACCAGTCCCCCGCGTTTTCGGGGATGCTGTCCGTGCGTTCAGGGTGTCGACTATCGGGATGCCGCCGCGAAAACACCGCGTCAGGCATAAACCGGTATAGTACCATCCCCGGCCAGCCAGATGGAACTTCCGGGTCCAGCGTGGCGCCGGGAAAACACCGTTCCTGGGATCGGGAATGCGAGGGAACGCCAGCCCGCGGCCGGGCCGTCAGCCGTCATTCCACCCCGAGAAAACCGGCCACCAGGCGGCGGGCGCGCAAGGCCGAAAGCACGCAATCGTTCAACCCGATGCCGCGGTAGGCATTGCCCGCGAAGACCAGGCCGGGATGCCGCGCTTCCGCCGCCTCGATTTCGCGGAGAATCGCCCCGTGGCCGAGAAGGTATTGGGGAATCCCCCGCCGCCAGCGGAAGATTCGGAGGAATTCGGGTTCGGCGTCTATGCCCAGAATCGGATGCAGCTCACGGCGGATCAGGTCCAGCAGTTCCCCGTCGCTGAGCCCGACGGCTTCAGGGTCCGTATACCCGCCCACCATCGTACGCAGGAGCGTGTGGCCCGGGGGCGCCTGCTGGGGAAACATGCTGGAGGTCCAGAGGCATCCCAACACCCGGAGGTTCTCGTGGCGCGGCGCCAGAAAGCCAAAGCCGTTGATGTCCCCATGCACGGCGGCGTTGGGATAACCGGTGCAGACGACCGCGATATGGGCGTAGCGGATGGATTCCAGCGCTCTGCCCGCCGCCTCGTCGAGCTCGCGGCAACATTCCGCGGCCGCGTAGGCCGGAGCGGCAACAACCACCGCGCGCGCGTGGTGGGTCCGGGCCCGGCTGGTTTCGACCGCATAGTGGCCTTCCGGTGTCCTGGACAGGCGCAGGACGCGTTCGCCCGTTTGGACGGCGTCTTTCAGCGCGTTCGCCGCCTCCTCGGGAAGGCGTCCGATGCCTTCTTTGAAACTGGTCAGTTTGCCCGAGGGGCCCAGGGGGCTGACGGCCTTCTTCCGAAGACGTTTGCCGATCAGCGCGCGCGTGAGACCGCCGTATTCGCGTTCCATGGCCGCCATGCGCGGAAAACAGTGTTCGAGCGACAGCACCCGCGCGTCGCCTCCAAAGACGCCGCTCACCATCGGCCCGACAAGGGTGTTGGCGGCCTCCGTACCGATGCGCCGTGCCGCGAATTCCCAGATGGTCTCGCCGGTATGGTCGCGTTTCCCGGCAATGAACGGCTCGCACATCAGCCTAAGCCGGCCCTTTACGGAGAGCATCGGGCTGAAAAAGAAGCGGGGCGGCCCCACCGCTTCGTTGAGGCGTCCGCCGGTGTAGATAAACCGGCGCTTGGCGGATTCGTTGGCGCGGATCAGCTCGCCGGACAGGCCGAGCGCGTCGATCCATTCCAGGGTGGCGGGTTCGCGGTCGAGGAACCCGTTGGGGCCGAAATCGCACGCGTAGCCCTGGACCGTTTCGCTGCGGGTGGTGCCTCCGGCTACGGTATCCGCCTCGAGGAGGGTCACGTTTTCACGCCCGAGGTCGCGGGCCAGGTAATACGCAGCGCATAACCCGGTCACCCCGCCCCCAACGACAATGGCCTGCTTCACGGGATTCATCATACCGTGCGCGAGAAGCGCGCCGGCTGCGCTCCCGTGCCCTTGAGGTAGGCGTCGAAGACCATGGCGATATTGCGAACGAAAACCTGGCCGAGCGGGAGAACCGTCAGCCCGGCATCGTCCCGGGTCACAAACCCCTCGCCCTCAAACGCCTTCAACGCGTCGATCTCTTCGGCAAAATAGTCCTCGAACACGACGCCGTAGCGCTCCAGCAGTTTCGCAAAACTCACATGGAAGTTGCACATCAGCTCGCGAATGGTCCACCGGCGGATCGTGTCGTCTGGCGAGAGCACGCAACCCAGCGCGGTGGCGAACCGGCCCTCCTTCAGCGCGTTGTAGTAGTGCGAGAGTTTCTTGTCATTCTGCGCGTAGCCGCCGCCGACTTCGCCGATGGCGGAGATGCCGCAGGCGACCATGTCCGACGACGGGACGACGGTATAGCCCATGAAATTCCGGTGAAGGCGGCGCTCGTCCATGGCGTGGGTCAGTTCATCGTGCGGCAGGGCGAAATGATCCATGCCGATCGCGCGGTACCCCGCCCCGGTGAGCATGCGGCGGGCCGCGGCGAATAGCGCATACTTTTCCGGGCCCGTGGGCATTTTGGATGCGTCGAGTTTGCGCTGGTTGTGCATCTTGTCCGGCAGGTAGGCGCAACTGTATACCGCGAGCCGGTCGGGCCGCATCTCGATGATCTTGGGAATCGTCTTCGACCATGAGGCAAAGGTCTGGCCGGGCAACCCGTAGACCAGATCCATGTTGATGCCTTCGAAACCGGCCTCGCGGCACAGGTCGACCAGGGCACGCGTCTGGGCCTCCGTCTGGTTGCGGCCGATTTCACACTGGACCTGTTCATCGAGGTCCTGGACTCCCATGCTGATGCGGTTGAATCCGAGTTCGCGCAGGAGAGCCACCTGCTCGGCCGTGGTGGCGCGAGGGTCGACCTCAATCGCGATTTCCGCATCCTTCGGGATCTCGAAGCGGTGCGCGACGGCCCTGAACAGGCGCGCGATCTGCACGGTGCTCAGATACGTCGGGGTGCCGCCGCCCCAGTGTATTTGTTTGAGCGGCCGGGTCGCCGTTAACAGGCCGGCCAGCATCTCGAGTTCGAGTTCGACGTGGTCCAGGTACTTGTCCGCTACGTCGAGTTTTTCGGTCGCGATGGAATTGCACCCGCAAAACGCACAGCGCTTCCGGCAGAACGGAATGTGCACGTACAGCGAGAGCGGCTCGCCGGCCTTCAAGGCCGCGCGTTCCAGACAGGCGCGGTATTCCGCGGCCGTGAAGGCGGCCGACCACGACGGCACCGTGGGGTAGCTGGTGTAGCGCGGCCCCGGCCGGTCGTAGCGAATCAGGAGGTCGCGGGTGATCTCCACGGATTCCTGCCGCTGTCTGTTATCTGCAGTCATGTCCATAGTCGCCCTGAACGCTCGTTCCCGCAATTATACCGGGAACCGGCCGGGATTGTGGAACCGGCCCTCACGCGGGCGCGGCCACATAGAGCGCGCCGTCCCGGATCTCGGTGCGGTAATAGCGAATCAACTCGTTGGGGGGCTCGGTGCTGGGCTCGAGCGAGAAACGCCACGCGTGCCAGGGGCAGTACACGCTGCCGTCTTCCACGTATCCTTCCGCGAGCGGTCCGCCCTCGTGAGGACACAGGCCGCTGATGGCGTAGATTTTTCCGGCGACGTTGAAAAGCGCGACCGGCTCCCCCATTCCGCATTCGACTTCCCGCTGTGACCCCGGCGGAAACTCTTCGAGAGCAAAGACGCGCACCCATTCAGCCATGTGATAGCGACCTCCTATGGTTGCGGTCGGCAGTTTACGCGCGTCGTGTCCGGGGTGCAAGCGCGCCCGTGCCGGAAACAATCGCGGCCGTATGGGTGTTATCTCTCCAATGCGGCCGGGACACGGCGCGCACGATGCGACAGAACCGAAAATGAAGGAGCTGGACATGGCGTTTCAATTACCTGAACTGCCCTACGCCTACGATGCGCTCGAGCCCCATATCGACGCGCGCACCATGGAGATTCATCACACCAGGCACCACGCGGGATACGTGGCCAAGCTCAATGCCGCCCTCGAAGGAGTAAAGGGATTCGACGGCAAGTCCGTGGAAGAGATCCTCCGCAACATCAAGACGGTGCCCGAGGCCAAACGCCAGGCGGTCATCAACCACGGCGGCGGCCATGCCAATCATACCCTCTTCTGGCAGATCATGGGCCCCGGCAAAGGCGGCGACCCCGTAGGCGCGCTGGCGGGCGCGCTCGATGCGGAACTCGGCGGGTTCGCGGCGTTCAAAGAGAAATTTGCCGATGCGGCGGCGAACCGTTTCGGCAGCGGGTGGGCCTGGCTGACGCTCAACAGCAGCGGCAAGCTCCAGGTACTCAGCACCGCCAACCAGGATTCGCCCCTCATGGATGGACAGGTTCCCCTGCTTGGCCTCGACGTCTGGGAACACGCCTATTACCTCAAGTATCAGAACAAGCGGCCCGAGTACATCGACGCCTGGTGGAACGTCGTGGATTGGGCAAAGGTCAACGAGCTCTACCGCGCCGCGAACGGATGATCCGGCGCGCCGCAGTGGGCGCCCGCCTCTCAGGACGGCCGTTTCGCCGTGGTTGAATACGTGGACTTGAGCTGACGGCTCTTGCCGGGTTCGAGCGGATCCTGCTTCGGAATGAGCTCGAGGTTGACATGGCGGGCGGAGTCGAGCGTGTTGTAGAAGTAGAACAGCCCCCCGACCTGGTACGAGATGAACTGGTTGATGAGCGTGAGGCCCCGGTCGGGGAGGCGGTACGCCCACGAATTGCCGTCAAAGGGTTCGAGGTATTCTCCGCCCACGGGTTCGGGATTGAGGGCGCTCCCCTGAAGGGCCGTCCACCGGTCATTCTTCTCAATCCAGAGCTCGGGGGGCGACGCGCCATCCAGGGCGAATTCGGGGTGGATCTTGATGTTGGGCACGATGGGTTCCTGGCCCGTGTTCGTCAGAGTGAGCGTGACAATGAACTCCGGCGACGCGGGCCGCAGCTCCATTTCGCGTTTCACGGCGAGGCCGTTGGGCAGCGTGGCATCGAGCACGAGGGCGTACAGGGTGCGGGAATCAACCGTGTAGTCGGGCGCAACGGCACGTTCACGCGTCCCCGGTGCGTGATACCATTCCTGAAGAGTTCCGGGGCCGCGTCCATACGTGCGGAACCCCTGCAGCAGTTCGATGCCAAGCTTCTTGTCGCGCCAGCGAATCACGGACCCGTCCAGCGACGGCGCGACCCAGATGAGGTAGTACTCGTTTTCGAGAATGCGCAGCTCGGAGTCGACCCGGCGCGCCGGGGTGGTCCCTCCCATCTGCTCCACGACCGCCTCGAATGGCCGGTTGTTCACGGTATGCGTGACGCCGTACCCCTTGAGCAACTCTACATATTCTTCCAGAGTCGGGCTCAGGGGGCGGCGCAGCGTGACTGCATACCGTTCGTAGAACAAGTCAGGCGGGCAAACGAGCGCCGCGTACTGGACCGGCAGATAGGCGAGATTCAGCCGTGCCTTGAACGGTTCCGCCTCGCCCACGGCTTCGAAGGCCTTCCGGAAGATGTCCTGCGCCTTGCTCACGGCCTTGTAGTCCATCCAGGCGCCCGCATCAAAGCAGGTGAGCGGGACTTCAGCGTCCAGGACGGTTTGAGTAATGAGCGCGATGTAATCCTTGATTGGTTGTGCGGCCGGACCGTAATAGAGGTCGATGAACTCCGAGAACACGGCGCTTGCATCTCTGTCGGGTTCCCACAGGCACTTGGCGAGCAGGTACTGGCGAAGCGCGGCAAACTCGCCTCCCGGCCCGGGACATCCCTGTTCGAACACGCCGATGGCGCCGCGTTCCTTGAAAAACTGCAGGTTGGGCTGGATGACGCGGAAGTTCGGGTGCGGGGTCTGGAAGTTGTTGAGGTTGGCGGCGTAGTCCCAGATGTACAGGTTGGGCGTCAGGCGCGCCCAGCCGTCGATGTCGTCCTGAAACCGCCGGTTTTCGAGGGATTGCGGGTTGGCCAGGGGCCGGGCGAAATCGCATTCGCCTGTGGAGAGCCGAATGAGGACGTTGGATTCGGGCGCCAGTTGACGGGGCGGTTTTCTGGACCACTGGTGCGCCAGGGTCTCGAACCGGTGGTCCGGGAATTCGTCCGCCAGGGCGCGGGCGACCCGGTTGACGCAGGTGAGCAGCGCTGCCGCATGGGTTCCCTCGCGCTGATCCAGGGCCCGGCAGTCTTCGCATTCGCAGTAGTTTCCCCAATCCATCTGCGAGATGCTCCAGATTCCCGGTCCGGGATTCTCCTGGATGCGCCGGCGCAACTCGTCGGCGATTACCTTCGCCACGGCGGGATTCGAGAAACAGAGCTGTCCCAGAAGCTGCGGATGCTGGCGTGCCTCGACCGGGTTGCGCCAATCGACCTCCGCGGGGGCGCGTCGCGCTCCGTTGACGAGGGAGTAGTATTCAGGGTGTTCCGCGAAGTGTTTCTCAGGGGGCACAAGTTCATATGCCGTGTGAGCAAACAGCCCGAATCCATTGTCAGGAAAGATCTTATGCGCCTCCAGGAACTCGGGATCCCCGACGCCTTCGGCGTAGTTGGTGTAACGGTACTCAAAGCCGGGCACGACGCAGGTGCTGATCTGGGGCAAGGCCGGCGGCGCATGTTGCGGGATATAGACTTCCCCCGGGGCAAGCCACCGTACCCCCATATACTCCTCGAAAAAGTGGTAGATGGCGTAGACAATACCCCGGTCTCCGCCCAGCACCAGCATGTGCCGATCTGTCTGGAGCGCCGCGCCGCCGGTTTCCCCGAGCGGCTGTCGGAGGGTGTCGAGGATGAATCCGTCAGTGCCGAGACCCTCGAATTCGAGGTCGACCAGCAGCTCTTCAGGGATGGCCTTCCGGCCGATCCAGACGTTTACGCGTTTCTCGGGGGCGCTGGAGACCGTGGCGTCCTGGCCGGTGGTGAGTTTCCAGTACTTTACGAAGATGTCGGCTGCGTGTTTCTGTTCGGGCGAGGCTGATTGGGCCAGCACGACATCAATCTGGCCGTAGAGTTCGGAGGATACCCAGACCGACTGCGACCACGCCGGCAGCGCCAGCGCGAGCCAGCAGAGCATCGCACCCAGACCGCAACGAAGTATCCGGGGGTGGACTACTGTGAGTACATTCGTATTTCGCAATGGCATAGACCCTTCCTGAATGTACCTGTTGATCCCCGATCTTTCAAGCGGGTTGCATGGCAGAGGGTTCGGTTCAGGGGGGGGCTGTCCGCATCGTATTGCGACAGAATATGTTACAGCGATATTCGCCAGGATGCGCCATAAGGGATGCCGAGACGCGCCGGGCCTTTTTGCGCCCCCGTCGTCGTGGCAATACTCGCGCCGGAACCGGGACCTGGCCCGCAGTGAAAGCCCCCCGCCGCCCGGTGAACCGGGGGGACGGCACTTCTTGCGTCGGCAGGGTATCAGGCTAGAGCGAGTCGGGTGCGGCTCTTTCGACTTGCGCCATGGCCTCGCGAAGCCACTGGGCAATCGTTTCGACGGCGTTTTCGAGGGGGATCGTGCCGCTCTCCCCCGTGTCGCGCCGCTTCCATTCGAGATTGCCGTCCTTGAGGTTCCGCTCGCCCACGATGATGCGGAACGGAATCCCCAGCAGGTCGGCATCGGCGAACTGCACCCCCGGCCGGGCGTTGCGGTCGTCGTAGAGCACCTCAATGCCGGCCGCGCACAGATCGAGGTAGAGTTTTTCGGCGGCCTCCCGCACGGGCGGCTGGTCGAGTTTGAGCGCGTTCAGCTGCACATGCCACGGCGCGATGGTGATGGGCCATTTCGGACCGTACTCGTCGCGCCGGACCTCCATGACCGAGCTCATGAGACGTCCCACGCCGATGCCATAACAGCCCATGATGGGCACCTGGGCCTTGCCCTGTTCGTCGTCGTAGGTCATGCCCATGGACTGGGTGTACTTGCGGCCGAGCTGGAAAATGTTCCCCACCTCGATGCCGCGCTGAAGCACGATCCGGCTCTTTCCATCGGGGGCCAGGTCGCCTTCCTCGATATCGACCACATCGACGGTCTCGACACCGGGCAGGTCGCGGTCGAGATTGAAGTTCGTGTAGTGGTAGTCCAGTTCGTTGGCGCCGGTCACGAGATTGTTGGAGGATTTGACCGTGTGGTCGATGACCAGGCGCACCTTCTCCCGGTCGATGCCCAAGGGGGAGGCGAACCCGGGTTCCGCGCCGACGCTCCGGATGCGGGCCTCGTCGGCCGGAACGGGCGCCGCCTGGATAATCCGCGCCAGTTTGGCCTCATTGACTTCCCGGTCGCCGCGCACGACCACGAAGACCAGTTTGCCCTCGCTGTCGTGGTCATAAAAGACCGCTTTGGCCGTTTTGCGCGTCGCTACGCCGAGGAATCCGGCCACCTCGTCGATGGTGCGGCAGCCGGGGGTGTGCACTTTCTCGAGCGGCAGGGGGGCTTCGGGAGCGCCGTCGATGATCCCCGTGGCGACCTCCTGGTTGGCGATATAGGAACCGTCTTCGCTGGTGACGATGGTGTCCTCGCCCACGGCCGTCAGGAGCATGAACTCATGCGCCACGGAGCCGCCCATCATGCCGGAATCCGACTGGACCACGGCCACTTCGGGAATGCCCGCGCGGGCGAATATGCGCTGGTAAGCGCGGTAACACCGCGCATAGCAGGCTTCCAGGTCCTCCTGGGAAGTGTGAAACGAATATGCGTCTTTCATGGTGAATTCGCGCACGCGAATCAGGCCGCCGCGGGACCGGGGTTCGTCGCGGAACTTGGTCTGTATCTGGTAGAGCATGAACGGAAACTGGGTATGGCTGTGCACTTCATACCGGCACAGGTGGACCACGGCCTCCTCATGGGTCATGGCGAGCAACATGTCGTGCCCGGTCCGGTCCTGGATGCGCAGCAGTTCAGACCCGACGTTCGCGTACCTCCCAGACTCCTCCCAGAGTTCGCGGGGCAGCACCACAGGCATCAGGACTTCCTGGCCGCCGATCCGGTCCATTTCCTCGCGGATGATCTGCTCGATCTTGTGGCAGACACGGAATCCCGGAGGCAGCAACGAGTAAATGCCGTTGGCCACTTGTCTTGCATAGCCGCCGCGCAGCAGAAAGGCGTGACTCTCGAGCGTCGCTTCCGCGGGCCGCTCTTTGTACCGTGCACCGACCAGGTGGCTCATTCGCATAACGTCAAAATCTCCTGTTTGCAGAAATCGTCTGTGGGGCAATGCACTCTTCCGCACGATCCCCCGGCTGAAGGCGGGATCCTACCTGTCGGAGCGGCCTCCGTGCAAGGGCGGCGGGACGGCGTGCAGGTTCACGAAAGGTGCGCGTTCTGGAGGCTGGCGTCCGTGTATTGATGCAGTTCTATCCGGTTGCCGTCGGGATCCGTGATCCAGGCCTGCCACGCGCCATCGCCTCCCAGCTCCATCTCCGTCGATTCCACGCCCTGTGCGCGCAGGGCGGTCAGTGTGTCCTTCATATTGTCGACCTCAAGACAGAGGTGCCGGTACGACTGGGCATCGTCCCGCGCGGCCGGGGCGCCCTGAAACAGCTCGACGAAGTTCCGGCCGCCCACATGGAGGTAAACGCCGGTGCGCTCCCCCGCGTCGTTGCGGAAGTCGAACGCGGGGGTCAGGCCGAGCTTTTCGGCGTAAAAGGCAACGGAAGCATCGAGGTCGCTGACCAGGTAACAGACGTGGGCGATTCCGGTGATCACAGCGAATACTCCCCTCCCCTGTCTCCGTGGACCGTGAGGGCGCGCGGGCGCGGTCTACAGGTCCAGGTAAGCCGTTCCGTACGCCTTGCGGGCTTCACCCGGAAAGATCTCCATGCGCACCCGCCGCCGCGTACTCCGGTAATCCCAGTCTTGGGACAGGGGGCGCCAGTCGTAGGCATCGCCGATGATCTGACCGGCATGAAACATCGCTTCAAACGGACTGTCGACCCCCAGTTCCCGGGGCGGCATCCAACTCCACATGGCGGCCTTGGTGCTCTCGCCCATCAGCCAGAACTGGTAGGTCAATCCCTCGACCGTATCGCCATCCTTCAGTTGCAGGTCTCCCCGGGCGATGGCGTCCCGCACGATGCCGTTCATGACGGCCGCTGTCTGGCGGGCGGACGTCCGGAGCCGGTACAACGAGGTGTCGGAGGCCTTCTGCGTGATCGCCTCGGCGTTCAGGAGCTGGAAGATCCGTGCATCGTCGGGATGCAACGTGGCAAACAGTTGTGTGGCCTCCCCGATCGCGAACATGCGTTCGCGGGGATTTCCCTGGAACGCGGAGGCCCGTTCCACGAGCTCGCGTTGCAGGTCAACGCTGCGTCCCGCGAGCGCGATGATGACCTCCTCCTTGCAACTGAAGTGCTGATAGACCGTTGCTTTGGCCACACCGAGGCGGTTGCCGATACGTGCCATGGTCAGGCCGTGGTAGCCCTGAGCAAGGATCAACTCACGGGCAACATCGAGGAGGCGCTCTTCACGCTCACGGATCTCACGCTGTTTTGGCGTTAACACGGGCATGGGCAGATTCTACGGATCGGATGTGAAACGTGTCAATTTTCTGCTGACGCACTCGGAATCCAGTGGCGTATCCGGTTGAAATGGCGCCGAAACAGCCGCGATCATGCACTGGAAGAGGGGGCAAACGCCTCCATGCGGAGCGCTTGGCCCCCTCCCTTCAATCATCGCGTGCCGGCGGGTTACGACGCCGTTCAGCCCTCGATATCGCCCGACGAGATCCGGTTCACGTACCCGACGACGGCAAAGGCCTCATTGACCGGACAACGGTTGTCCGGATACCGGATGAACTCGACATGGCCATCCATGAAGAGCACGTTGGAACCGCCGGGGACGTGGTTGAAATTGTAGGTCCGGGTGGAGATCAGGTCCCACATGATGGGAAGTTGACTCTGGGCCTGCGCGCTCCCCGAGGGATTGTTGATGTCCGTGATGAAAAAGCGCTCGATCCCTTCCCGAAGCCGGTACGTGGTGTACAGGGTCGTGATCGCGCCGCCGAGGAAGGCCGTGCCCGACGGGACGTCCGAGTCGCACACCTGCATCCAGGCCGTGAGATTGGTCAGGTCGGGCAGAAGCACCGGCGCCGAGCGCTCCCAGAGATACACCTCAAACACCTGCAGCGGGCCGAGCATGGCCGGATCGATGCCCGGCACCGCGCCGATCACCGAGAACGCGACGCCAAACGGGATGCTGTGCGTCGAGTCCATATCGGCATCGTGGAATGCCCAGCCCCAGTAGTTGTACGAGCCCGCTCCGGCCCACCAGTGCTGTTCGCCCGCCACAACGCCGTCGCGTTCCGGATCCACGATGAGCACGGAGACCTCATTGCCGATGTTGTCGATCCGATACATGTCGTCGGTGTCCATGATCGCGCTGGACGGGCAGACAAACACGTTGGGGTCCGAGAGGTACTCGGGCATGAGCTGCGTGGTATTCGGCATGGTGATGATGCCGGTCGTGGTGCCCACGCACTGGTGCATTCCCGTGGGAAACTTCTCCCCCTTCGATTCGTTGGCGTACATTTTGAACACCTACCCGAACTGTTTCAGGTTGTTGGCGCAGCTCGCGCGGCGCGCGGCTTCCCGCGCGCGGGCCAAGGCCGGCAGAAGAATGGCTGCCAGAATCCCGATGATGGCGATGACCACCAACAACTCAATCAGTGTGAAACCTCTGTTTCTCATGATATTTCACTCCTTGTCGTGACATTGCCGATTAATGGCTTCCGCCTGAAAAAAGACACATCTCACGCAGGATGAAATCGTTGCCCCCTTCTCCGCTCCTTTCCCCTTTTATGCGCCCTTATGCGCCGTGGTCCATGCCGTAGACCTTACGAGACTCCGCGGGAAAGATCTCCCGCCGTACGCGTTGCAGCGTCTCGCCGTAGTCCCACTCGGTGGAAAGCGGACGCCACCCGTAGGCATCGCCGATGACTTGCCCGTTCCGGAACATCGCCGCGAACGGGTCTTCGACCCCCAGTTCCGCGGGGGGCATCCAGCTCCACGGGGCCACCTTGCTGCTTTCTCCGAGCAGCCAGACCTGATAGGTGAATTCCTGGATGGTTTTTTCGTCTTCGAATGTCACATCGCCCTGAGCGATGGCATCCCGCACGATACCGTTCATGACACTGACCGTGTGGTTGGCGGTGTTTTTCATGCGCCAGAGGGATTCCTGGGACGCTTTCTGCGTGATGGCCTCGGCGGACATGAGCTGAAAGATGCGGGTGTCCTCGGGGTAGAGCCGGGCAAACAGCTCCGTGGCCTCTCCTACGGCGAGCATGCGTTCGCGGGTGCGCCCCGAGAACCGGGCCGCGCGTTCGACCAGTTCGCCCTGGAGGCGGGTGCTCCGGTGAGCCAGCGCGATGATGATCTCTTCTTTGCAGGGGAAATACTGATAAACCGTGGCCTTGGCGCAATCCAGCGCGGAGGCGATCCGTGCCATGGTAAGCCCGTGGTATCCGCGTTTCAGGAGAAGCGACCGCGCGGTTTCGAGCAAGGCCTCACGCCGTTCCTGCATTTCCCGCTGTTTGGGTGACAGATAGGTTGCCATGCCAGTATTTTACGACGGCAGGTCGATTCTGTCAATCAGAACGCCGGGTCTGTGAGTGCCGCGTAATAAATTGTACGGTAATTACTTAAAAGGCACCGTCTTCCTGTGGAGGGTCAGTTTTTAACTTACCGTCATAATACGCGGGGTCAACTTTCCGGGTCGCGGGGGGCAACAGGGCGGCATCTTGTGGGGTTCGTGGAAGGTGTGGCCAGGGACGGGCTGAACAGGGACGCACAGGGGGGAGCCGGGGATGGGCTCCCCCCTGTGCCCGGAGCGCTCAGCGCCCGGCGGCGTCTGCCACGTCGGCGGGGGTCATGCCGGCGGCGTCGGCAATGGCCCGCATGGTTTGTCCCGCGTCGGCCGTAATCCCGGCGGCCGAGAGCCGGTCGAGGGCGTCCTGCACCGGAATACCGTGCTGCTCACAGTATTCCGCGAGCGTTTTCCGACCCATGCCGGCCCCCTGGCCATGGCCTTCCCCGCCTCCGCTCTGAGGGGGGCTCATCAGGCCGAACAGCGCATCCGGAGAGACGTTGTTTTCTTCCGCGATGCTCTTGATGGTCTGGCTGGGGTCCGACACCGCATATCCGTTCTCTTTCAGTCTCGCGACCATGGCGTCAAGCGGCACTCCCCGGTTTTCGGCCATCTGGCTGAGGGTCCATTCTTCCGCGTGGGCCGCGGGCGGTTGGGCGCTGGCCGTTTCCCAATGGTTCTTGATGGACTCATTCCAGTCGGCGAGATAGGAGACGGGCGGGATGCCCCAGACGGTTCCGGCGAGCACCAATCCGCAGATCACCAGCGCTGCGGCGAACTCGCGTTTCAGGTTGAATCCCTTCTCGAAGCGCATCTTGAAATAGCTCCAGAAGGTGGTCCAGTTGTAGTAAAGATGCAGGAAGGCTGCCAGAAGGAACAGGAGGGCGGTTGCGGTGTGCAATGCGCCCCATTGCTCCTTATTGAGCCCCAGCACGGACCAGTCGGTCCAGTTGGCGACCCGGCCTCTCGGGGAAACATACAGCACGATTCCGCTGATGCCCAGCACGAGAAAGCCCAGGGTGACGATAAAGGTGGTCATGCCCTTCGAGTTGAACGGTTTGCGGGGACTCGGTTGTTGCGTCATGAGAATTCTCCTTCGTGTGCCATTGATGTTGGCAAGGCCCGTTTGATTCCCTCAACTGTTAACGTATACCCATCCGCGCGCGTGCGCCTCAGGGCGGTTCGGACCAGTTGTCCGGCCCGGGCCCTGCAAGAACTGCGCGGCCCGTGAATTCTTTGCAGCCGGGCGCCCACTTTTGCCCGCCGCATTGCCTTCACGCCAGGTAAACTTGCAAAGACCGTGCCGATGGGGGAAAATCTCTGCGAGTGGGTCGGCCAGAGCGGACGTTTGGGGGTATCGCCGCGACGTCTTCGCGTTCTGCTTGCGAAGCGTCCCGGGAAAACGCGCGAAAGAACCGAGCCGGGAAGATGGGTGATCCGAGTCAAGAGTGTCGCCAGGGGGATGCCGCCCGCCAAGCCCCATTCATGTCCAATCTCCCATTTCAATCGGATCCCGCCTTCGCAACGCGCCGTGCCCTGTTGGGGAGCATCCGGGAACATCTTCTGAAGAGCAGACGCCTGTTGCTTGCCTCCGCGCCGTCACGGCCTGGCACTCAGTGCCCCACCGATTTCGCGGTGGAACTGGCCTGTCTGTGCCGGGATGATTTCGACGGGATCTGGTGGGTTCCCGGCGGCTGTACCGCCGCCTTGCCGGGGCTGTTTGCGGAGATCGCGATTGCGCTGAGACTTCCGGAGGCGGAATCCCTGGAACAGGAACGCATGGTGATGGCCGTCCGCAGACACCTGGTCCGGGCGCCTCGCACCTTGATCATCTTTGATCAGGTGACCGACCTGAAGTCGGTGAACGCGCTCGTGCCCGACCGGGTTCCCGGATGCGTGCTGGTGACATCGGCCGAGGCCCTGTCCGGCGCGCCGCTGGCCACGCTCGAAGTCTCCGATTTTCATCCTGCCGAGTCGCGGGAATTCCTCGCGGCGCGCCTGGGAACGCCCTTGACGGCGCAGGACGACGAGACGGCATTCCATCTGGGGGGCGTACCTCTGCTGCTGCACCTGTACGCCGGATGCGTGGCCCTGGAACCGGCCCGGCGCGCGGCGCTGCGCGAGGCGGCGGAGCGCTTGTGCGACACACATGCGCACGACGACAGGGCCAGGATACGAGCCCTCCTGGAACATCTGCTCCGGGAGGTTCTTTCCGTGCTTCGCGAGCGCGAACACCTGGCGTTCAACCTGTACGCCCTGGCGGCATTCATGGGGCCGCAACCGCTGTACGCGAACGTTTTCCAGGATGGGGTCACTCATCTGCCCGAAGTGCTGAGTAAAGCCCTGGCGGATCCGCGCGTTTTGCCGCGGTTGCTCGGGGTTCTGCGCAGAGCCGGGTTGGCACGCACCGGCCGGGCGGCCGTTTCCCTTCCGGCGGTTCTCCAGGAGCGATTTGTCTCGTCTCTTCCCGGGGAGGCCAAGGAGGCAGGGTGCCGGGCCGCCTTACGGTTTGTCGTAAACATGTTTCCGTTCAAGGAAGAGCACCAGACGTTCAATCTGCAGTGCTCCCGCCTCCTCGGACATGCGTCCGTTGCGGCGACATGGGCCGAGGTCATGGGTAGCTCGCTGGAAGACGCGGGCCGGCTTCTTAACCAGCTGGGGCTGTACCTCCGGGCCTGCGATCAGCGCGAGGAAGCGGTGAAGTATTACCTGCACGCGGTGGCGTGCGGCGAGGCCGTGGACGGCGAGAACCATCCGAAAGTGGCCGTACGCATCAACAACCTTGGGGTCGTATACCGTGAGACGGGGCGGCTCGACGAGGCCCGCCACGCGTTCCGGCGCGCGCTCCGCATCATCCGGGCCGCCTATGGCCCGGCGGACCCCATGCTGGCCATGGCGATGCGGAACCTGATTGCGGTTGCCGAGGACAGCAAAGACGAGCGAGAGATGGAACGCGCCTACCGGCGGGCCCTGCGCATCTACGCCGATTCACTCGGCCAGGCCCATCCGTACGTACATCAATGCCTTTCGAGTCTCGGGCGGATCCTGCGGAAACGGGACGACGTGGAGGGCGCAAAACGGTGCCTGGATGAGGCGTTGCGCTGCGCCATGCTGTGCAGTCCGCCGGATGACGAGGCCATTGCCTTGTACGCGCGGCACCTCGGCCGCCTGTTGCTGCGCTCGGGCGACGCCGCCGGAGCGCTTGAACGCCTGCAGACCGCGGTGACCCTGTGTCGCAAGCTGCATGGGGATTCGAGCCTCCCGCTGGCCGAGACCCTGTATGAGCTGGGCCACGCGCAACGCCAGGTGAAGCAGCTTTCAGAAGCCCGCGCAAGTCTCGAGGAGGCGCTGCGCATCAGCCAGTCGCTTCGGGCGAACGAAGAGTTGCAGGGGCGCATTCTGAGTCAATTGGCGCGGGTTCAGCGCGTCCAGGGCGATGTGCCGGGCGCGGCGGTCTGTTACCAGCAGGTCTGCCGCATCCAGGAAGCGATTGGAGGGGCACAGAACCCCGAACTGGTGGCGAGTCTGACGGACCTGGGCAACTGTCTCGAACAGGCCGGCAAGCCGCATGATGCCGAAGCCTGTTATCTGCGAGCCCTGGAACTCGAGAAGACCGTGAACACCGGCGACATCGGTCTGGGCACGCTGCAGTACCGGATTGGCGCCGTGAAACGGGCGCTGGGCGATTACACTCAGGCGCTGGAATTTCTCAAACTGGCCATCAGCGCGGACATGCGGGCCAGCGGAAGCCGCCATCCCGACGTGGCCCGCGACCTGCTCGGCCTCGGCCTCGTCTACAATGATCTGGGAGATTCGTCGCAGGCCGTCGGCAACCTGATGCGCGCCCTGGCCATTTACGAAGAGCAGCTCGGGCGGTACCACGCGCAGACTATCGAGGCGCGGAATGTCCTCGAGACGCTGGGCAGCGGGGAACCGTAACCCAGCCCCCCGCGACGGCTATGGGTTGCGGCTCGGGGCGAAGGTGGCGGGCAGAAACCGCCGCCCGCATGAGACCCGCCAGAATCTCAGGAGGCCGTCCTTTCCCAGAGAGAGCGCGTACGTGCCGGTGTGGTCCAGGTGGGCAGGCGCGCCTCCGTTGAAGGTGTGAAGGCACTGCCCGGTGTCGGTGTTCCAGAGCTTGAGCGTGCCCTGGCGGCTCCCGGTGAATACGAAGGCCTTATCGCGGGTGAGGCATGCACTGTAGGCTTCCGTGACATGCCCCTCGAGGGTGCGCAGGGGCTCGCCCGTGTCGATATCCCAGAGAATGACCTGGCGGTCGCTGCTGGCGGTGATTGCCAGGCGGGCATCTTCGCTCAGGCACACGGCGTGAATCCGGTTCGCGTGGCCGGCGAGGATGCGGACACATTGGGCCTCGCCCAGACGCCAGATTCTGGCGGTCGCGTCGCGGCTCCCCGACAGGGCATACCGCCCCGCGGCATCCATGGCGACGGCACTGACTCCCGCGGTATGCCCCTCCAGCACGTTCAGGCACGCGCGTGTTGTGAGGTTCCAGACGCGCACTGTGTTGTCCTGACCTCCGGATACCAGGAGCGTGCCTTCCTGATTGAGTGCGAGACTTCGAACCGGTGCGGTGTGTCCCGACAGAGCGCCCAGCAGGGTGCAGTCGGGCAGATGCCAGAGCCGAATCTCGTTGTCCATGCCCCCGGAGAACAGAAAGCGTCCGTCGCAGGAACATGCCAGCGCCAGCACGCCGTCGGGATGGGCCAGGACCTTTTTCACCCGTTCGCCCGAGAAGGGGTTCCAGGCTTCCAGGGTGCCTTTGTGGTAGCCCACGAGGGCCAGTTCGCCCCTCGGCGCAAGACAAACCGCCTTGACGGCGCGCGGCCGTCTTCCGAACGCGCGGACCAGGCCGCGGGTATCCTCGCTGGCCTCCTTCGCGGACGCAAGGGCGAGCTCGATTTCGCGCATGTTGCAGGGGGAAAGATCGATACGGTGCAGAATGTCCTCGGCGACCCGGCAGTCCCCCCACTCCAGCATCACCCGGGCCAGCAGGTAGCGCGACTGGGGACTGCGGTTTTCCTTTTCCATCAGTTCCATCAATGACCGGATGACGACAATGTCGGTGCAGCGGCCGGTGCGCCACTCATACAACAGATTGTTGAATCGCGTTTCCAACTGGCCGGGCGCCAGGGCCATGGCCTGTTGCCACAGGATCTCGGCCTCCTGCTGTTTGCCCAATTCGAAAAGGGATATGGCACGGTTGTTAAGAACTTCCGCCGACGCCAGTTCCGCCTTCGGGGGTTTCCGGTCGTAGGGGATCCCAAACGTCCACTGATAGACTTCGCGCAACGATTCCATGACTCTGTGCATGCTCCCCGGGCGATCCTCGGGCTTCGTGCGGAAGCAGTCCTGGAGGAGCTCGGCCAGGGGTTCGGGCATATTCGCAATGCGCGTCCGTTCAAGACGATTTACCCGGTACGCATCGAACTGCTTCAGAAGCGACACGTGGTCGACCCAGCGGGGCGTGCCCACGCACATTTCCAGGACGCTCGCCCCCCACCCCCAGATGTCGGCAAGATGGCTGGGGGGCGTCTCCGGACCCTGTTCCGGCGCGCTGTAGGCCGGGGTCCCCGACGTGGGATAGAACGTCGAAACGGCGTTGCTTGCCCCAAACGCGCGCATCAGCCCGAAATCCGTCACTTTGGCCTGACCATCCCGCGTCATGAGGACGTTGCCCAGTTTGACGTCCTGATGCACCAGCCCCTGTTCGTGCGCGTGATTCAGGCCCCATGCGATCTGCATGGCGACATCCAAAACGCGCTTGAGGACCTCTTCCGGGTCGCCGCGATAGAGCAGCTTGTGCCGCGTCCAGTGGACCACGGAACCTCCGGAGACAAACTCGAGAAACAGCCTCGGGATCCCGCCCAGGCGCCGGATGTAATGGCAACGGACCACATTGGGGTGCGGAGTGAGGCCCACCCAGGTTTCGCATTCGCGCTCGAAATCGCGCTGCCAGTCGTTGCGCCAGACCAGATCCGGACGTGGGGTTTTCAACGCCAGATCGATGCCCCAGCCTTTATGATGCACGCGGTGGACGTAGGCCATGCCGCCCCGGCCGATCAGTTCCCGCACCTCATACGTCGCCATGAACCGGTCGCCGGGTTGCAGGTCGGCGGGTACTTCATCGTCGTCATAGTGGCGCGAGTGCGTTTGCTGTCCGGTTGGCGTCGCCAGTTCGTGGGCAATGTAGACCAGTTCTTCACAGGCCGGGCATTGCAGGGTCCGCCCCAGATCGCGCTCCCGCACGAGAAGGATGTTGCCGCACCCGCATTCGATCCGATGCAGCGACTCGAGCTCGCTCACCTCTTCAGCAGGCAACTCTGTTCCGTCGATGCTCATGGCCTTGTTTTCGCGCCGCGACAAGCGCGCCGCAAACCACCGGCAAAGGAGACTGCTATTCGACGCGGCGCGCACGGCCGCCGCCCTGCCCCTCTGCCCGGCAGTCTTGAGGGTCTCGAATGACCTATGCGCTTAGTACAGTAATTCGAGAGCCTTCACATGTCAAGGGAACCACGCCCATATGAACATCATAGCGCACCTGCACATCGAACAAGCCCCGCGGACCTGCCGGAATGCGCCTGAAACGGTCTTCGTCATCGAGTACCCGGTCTGGAGACCGGTCTTGTGCCACAGGTCCCGTCGCCAGGCCGCCGTGGAGGGTCCCCCGGACCCGCCCGCGGAGCATGTACGGCGCCATGACCTTCCCCGGACCGCCTCACCCAAACGGTCTCGGGAAGCACTTCGCTCCGTACACCCAATCCTCCCGTTACCGAATTCGCACAGAGGGAACGAAAAGAAAACATGGTGCCCCGAGCAGGAATCGAACCTGCGTCTAAGCCTTAGGAGGGCCTCGTTCTATCCACTGAACTATCGGGGCGCGCCTGGGTGGTGCAAGGGTACGGAATAGCGGACCGGGTTTCAAGTCGTCTAGCCCGGGAGAGAAACAGGAGACGTGTCTGAACTGGGATTCGGGTATATGGTCAGCGACGTTTTGGCACGAGGTCTGACCGGATCAGGTTCATCCACGCGAGGCGAAAAGACAACGCCGTCAGCAGGCAGCCGACGCCGTATCTCATGCTTCGTCGGAAGTTTATGGACGATGCTTCCGGAAAGTACTTCGTCGGACAGCTGATCTCCGCCACCGGGAAGCCCAGACTGATGATTTGAGCGAGCATCTGATTGTCAAAAACGAAATCATCCGAGTTGTATTCGAGGGGCAGCTGTTCAAGGATGCTGCGTGAAAAAGCCCGGTAGCCGGTATGGTACTCGGAGAGTTTGGCGCCGAGCAGAATGTTCTCGATAAACGTAAGCACTCGATTGGATATGTACTTCCAGAGTGGCATGCCGCCTTTTAACGCATAGCCCCCGAGGATTCTGGAACCCAGGACGCAGGAATAGAGGCCGTTGGCGATGAGAGCGGCCATCGCGGGAATCAGTTTGGGCGTGTACTGATAGTCCGGGTGGACCATGATGATAATGTCCGCCCCTTCCTCCAGGGCGAGCTTGTAGCAGGTCTTCTGATTCGCCCCGTAGCCGCGGTTGGAATTGTGTGTAAAGACCTTTGTGTGTGGCAGTGTCCGGGCGATGGCGGCCGTCTCGTCCTGGCTGGCATCGTCCACGATGATCACCAGGTCCACTACCTCCTGCGTCATCACCTCGTCATGCGTTTCGCGCAGCGTGCGCGCCGCGTTGTACGCAGGCATCACGACCACAATCTTCTTGCCGCAATACATCCGGTTCTTCCGAGGCTCCTCTAGGGTTCTCTTGTGCTGTTCAAAAGCGCTTCACCTACATCCGGTGGGAGCAAATCCGGACGGAGGCGCAGTGCCTCTCTGTATATGGGAAGAGCTTCATCGCGTTTTCCCAGCTTATCAAGGGCTGTCGCCAAATTAAACATGACGGATGCATCATCCGGCGCTTGTGCCAAGGCTTCGCGGAACAGGGCCGCCGCACGTTCAAATTTCTGTGTTGCTTCTTCCGGCTTGCGCATCTTTTCCAGGATTATCCCCATGGTGTAGTGTACGCTGCCGTTTTCAGGTTCCAGGCGTTCGAGCTCTTCAAAGGACTCGTACGCACTTGCATACTTCCCTTGCGCCAAACGTACCAGCCCGAGGGTTTTGTAACCAGGTACAAAATGAGGATGCAGTCTCATTGCCTCAGCCACATACTCTTCCGCTTCATCCAGGCGGCCTTCCTCCGCTAAGTAATCGCCCAGTGCGTAATTCGCCGTAGCGTTGTTTTTTGTGACCGCCAGGGCGTGACGAAAAAGAACCTCGCTGTTGCGCCAGTGTTCGAGTTGAAATCGGGTTGCCACGACGATCGCCAATATGAGCCCTATGGAAGAGGCTGCAATCAATCGAGCGTACGTACGTTGATTCGCATGAGGCATAACGCTATACGCCAGCATGATGAAGAGCCCGATTGAGGGAATGTAGCTGTAACGATCAGCCATCGCTTGGGATCCGACTTGGACAATTCCAATGACCGGCACTAGCGTGCCCAAATACCAGAGCCATCCTACAAGCAAATACGGACACCGCATTGCGAGCCATAGCACAGTGACGGTCACTCCGACAAGAATGACTGCCGCGATCAGCAACTGCCATTTAGGAGGCGCCGAATAGGTGTGCGGATAGATGACTGCGTAATCGGTGAGCCATGTCAACTTAACGATATAGGCAACGTAAGATACCAAAGCGTTGGCCAAACGAACCCGCAATGGCAGGGACTCAAGATCCGATACGGCATGGGTTGTGTATTGTAAGACAAAAGTCACTATAGATGATGTCAGAGCCAAAGCGAAAAGTGGGGTCTTCTCGACAATAAGGGCGAGATTGTTCCTTAGAGGCCCCTCGGCATCTAGATCAAACGTGCACCGGCCCAGTGGCCAGAAGTCCAGCAGGAGCAGGGTGAAAGGCAAGGTGACCAGCATGGGCTTGGCCATCAGCCCGAGGGCGTAGAGCAGCAGCACCGGCCAATACCGGCGCAGGCCGGGTTTCCGGACATAACGCACGTAGGCCAGCGTGGTCAAAAACCAGAAGCAAGCGCTCAGAACATCTTTTCGCTCTGCTATCCACGCCACCGACTCCACGTGCATCGGATGCAGCGCGAACAGGGCGGCTACCAGCGCGCTGGGCCACGGGCTGTCTGTCAGGCTGTACAGTAGAAAAAACAGCAGCACCGTGGCGGTCGCATGTAGCAAAATGTTGGTGAGGTGGTGTCCCCATGGATTCAGACCGTACAGCTCGACGTCGAGCATGTGGGACAAGATGGTCAGGGGGTGCCAGTTGGAGGATACCGAAGCAGTCAGAGCCCACCGCACACTTGAAAATGTGATACCCTGCTGAACTTCCGCGTTCTCGGTCACGTATTGGCCGTCGTCATACTGGTCAATGAACTGGTGATTCAGCACAGGCCAGTACACAGCCAGCGTCAGCGCAAACAACGCGAACGCGATCAGCCAGCGGTATGCAGTTGGCGGTGTCGCGGAAGAAGCCGACAAGTTGTCCTTCCTGACACGGGAAATACGCTGAAGACGCGCCACGGCCTCCCCCCCTCATTCTCTGCTTGCCAACAACCTCTGGGCAGATGTCTGCCAGGCAATAGGACCCCGTGAGACTATCAATCAGGATTCCCTAGATCAAACGCGTTCCTAGCCGCAGGATCGCGCTTTTGACTCGGGTTCATCCTGCATCGTAGAGCCGCCTTGACCCTGAAGAAAGCATTTCTGATGGAACGAGACGTTGTCAGTGTTTTGTCGTACCGGCGCTTTCCACCGCAGGCATCTCGCCTGTGGCAGGCCGATGGCGAAACGTCAGGGACTGACCGATGCAGCGGGGCCAAGTTCGAGGAGTTCCTGGACGTTGGCGAGGCCCTGGCGTAATTCCGTGTCTCTGTCTGTGGGCGCCCATGCGGCCGCGTGCGAGCGCGCTCTGGCCATCAACTCCGCTTCCTACAAAAGCGTTAGCGAAATCCTCAAACAAGGCCTCGACAGACTGCCCTTGCCCAAACCCAGGACGTCCTCGCCCGCCATCACGCACGGCAACGTGCGCGGGTCGGATTATTACCAACCCCAAACCCGGGCCGGCGATGAACCCGCCGACCCAACCCAAAAGGAGCCACGCTTATGTTAACCAACCCGACCCTCGACAAACTCCAACGCTTGCGGCTGACCGGAATGTACGACGCCTACCGCGAACAGCTCGAATCCAGCCGCTACGACGCGCTCGACTTCGACGAGCGCTTCGCCCTCCTCCTCGATCGCCAGGAGGCCGAACAAGACAACCGACGGCTGCAAACCCGCCTCAACAAGGCCAAACTGCGCCAGAACGCCTGCGTCGAAGACATCGACTACCGCAAGTCCCGCGGATTGAACAAGACCCTCGTGCATGCCCTCGCCGAATGCCACTGGCTGCGCAGCCACGAAAACTGCATCATCACCGGTCCCACCGGCGCGGGAAAGAGCTACCTCGCCTGCGCCTTCGGAAACCACGCCTGCCGCAGGGGATTCACCGTCCGCTACTTCCGCACCCCGAGGTTTTTCCAGGCGTTGGCCGTCGCGCGCGGCACCGGCCGCTACGACCGCGTGCTGCGCAGTCTGCTGCGCATAGACCTCCTCATCATCGACGACTGGGGAACAGCCCTCCTGACGGATGAAGAACGAAGAGATCTCTTCGAGATTGTGGAGGACCGCTACGACCGGCGTTCCACCCTTATCGCCGCCCAACTACCCGTCGAGCACTGGCACGACATCATCGGCGATCCAACCCTCGCCGACGCTATTCTGGACAGACTGATCCACAACGCCCACACCATCACCCTCAAAGGAGAATCCATGCGAAAAAGAAACCCCACTTGACATCCCAGGGCCTGTCCAACTACAAACACAAACAACAGTTGAAACACCCGCGTCGCTACGCTCCGATTCGCCCGGTACAAAAGGGCCGATTCACTCGGAACACGTGGCCGCAATCACTCGGAAAACCCGGCCCGAATCCTTCGGAACTACCGGGCGCCTTCCTTCGGAACAACAGGGCGGAATCGTCGGAATACGCAGTAAGGTCCTGCATGTATTTCTGGGCCATATCGCGCACTTCGACGTGCTCCTGTTCCTGCAGAGCCGCGGTCAGGTACTGCTCAGCGATGTCATAGTTGCCGAGCAG
>ENA-UOUL01000544-UOUL01000544.1-bioreactor-metagenome-genome-assembly--contig:-NODE-544-length-63037-cov-8.823968_pt1 | contig 63037 bp, 53 predicted proteins | sample MGYA00249838_ERZ747220 | MGnify/ENA primary metagenome ERZ747220 (study PRJEB28778, sample SAMN05720191) | bioreactor metagenome | isolation source: Anaerobic biogas reactor | place: USA:Washington... | reverse complement strand
CTGCGCCTTTATTCGCGACGCCCAGCGCGAGTCCGTCGAGGCCATTCTCGAAGCCTGTTCCTGGAAGGCGGCCGGCCGCTGCCGGGCCGTGCTGGTGGCGGGCTGCCTGCCGCAGCGCTACCGGCGCGAGGTGGCCGGCCTGTTTCCCGAGGTCGATGCGTTTCTCGGGCTCGATGCGCTGGACCGGGCCGGCGCGGCGGTCCGCCGCGCGCTTGCCGGCGGCCCGGTGGCCGATATCCCGGCCCGCTCAAGCCGGGTCCCGAATCCGCCGCCCGGCCGCCTGCTGTTCACCGGCGCTCCCTATGCCTATCTCAAGATCGCTGAAGGCTGCAACCACGGCTGCACGTTCTGCGCCATCCCGGCCATCCGGGGCCGCACCCGCTCGCGGCCGATCGCCGGCATCGTGGCCGAGGCCGAGGCCCTGCTCGGCCGGGGCGTCCGGGAATTGAACCTGATTGCCCAGGATGTGACGGCATACGGCGTCGACCGGGGCCCGTCGGTCAATCTGCCGGCCCTGCTGCGGGCGCTGGGCCGGATCGGCGGGCGGTTCTGGATCCGCCTGCTGTACGGACATCCGGCCCTTGTCACGCCGGCCCTTCTCGATGCCATGGGGGAGGTCGGCCAGGTCTGCCATTACCTGGATTTGCCCATCCAGCATTGCGAGGGCGGCCTGCTGCGGGCCATGGGGCGCCCCGGAAACGAGGCGGCCCTGCGCGCGACCTTCCGCCTCATTCGGGCCGTCTTGCCGGACGCCGTTCTGCGCACAACTTGCCTGGTCGGGTTCCCGGGCGAAACCAGGGAAGACCGCGAACCGCTTTGGGAACGGTTCGGTTCGGGCTGGGCGACGCGTGCCGCGGCGGAATATGATCCGTCAGACGCGGGAGTTTACTTTGGCGGCACCGGCTGGGAGAATCAGGCCCTCTTTTCTTTTGACGGAATGCCGCTTGATTCTTTCGCAACCTGGAAGCTCGTACGAACCGGCGCGAAAACAATCCGCCGCGCGGATTCCGCGGAGGAACAAACTCTCCGAGTCCGGCTTGGAGATACCATTGTCTTGCCGCAATCCGTTGAAGTAATCATGAATGACGGATCGACAGAAACGCTTCCCGTGCAATGGAATGACCGGGCGGAGATCACGAATCCGCGGGAGCGGTACGGGGAGACTGTCCCGCTTGCTGCTATCGGCGCGGATGGTGTTGCCGAGTATATGCTTTCGGGAACGGTGACGTCCGGTACCGCTCCGGTTCCGGTTTTTGCCCGGGTGTACGCCGTGGAACAGAACTATGTGGAAAATCCCGGCTTTGAGGACGATGATCTTTCCATGTGGACCATCCTGGACGAAACGTCTTCCATGGACGAACTTTTCGTGCAGGAAAAACAGGCTGATGCGAAAACCGGCAACCGCGCGCTCCACTTCTGGTCAAGCCGGAGAATCGCCTTCAGAGTTGAACAGCAGATTACCGGATTAAAACCGGGGCGGTATAAATTTTCCATCGCAATTCACGGTGGTGACGCAGGTAACCAGACCATGTATATCTATGTGAAAACCGCTGACGGTGAACTCCGTCAGAATACCAATGTGGACGGCTGGCGTAATTTCCGTGAGCCGGTTATTGCGGACATCCTGGTCCCTGACGGTACTATAACCGTAGGAGCCTATGTGTCTTGCGACGGCAAGGGGTGGGGATCACTTGATGATTTCATTCTCGCGCCGGTCGGGGAATGACCCGTCTGACTAACCAAGGACTACCAATGAACAACTATGGATGTACGGAAAAATACCTGACCAAGAATGACGCCCCCTGGTTTCCCATCATGGGCGAGATGCACTATTCCCGGTATCCGGAAGCCTTTTGGCGCGAATCCCTGCTCAAGATGAAGTCGTTGGGGGTTGAAGTCATTTCTTCCTATGTAATCTGGATTCATCACGAAGAGATTGAAGGCTCGTATGATTTCTCGGGCTGCCGGAATTTGCGCAAGTTTGTCGAAACGGTCCGTGATTGCGGCCTGACCTTCTTTATCCGGATAGGGCCCTGGTCGCACGCAGAGGTGCGAAACGGCGGTTTCCCCGACTGGCTCCTTCGCAAGGAGTTTTCACCGAGAACAAATGATCCGGCGTACTTTACCGCAGTTGAGCGGTATTACCGGAGAATCAGGGAAGAAGTGCGTGGTCTTATGCACCGGGACGGCGGTCCGATTATCGGGGTGCAGATAGAAAACGAGTATGGCCATTGCGGCGGTCTTTCCGGACCCGAAGGCGAAGAACACATGAAAACCCTCACCGCCATTGCGCGTTCGGCGGGGTTTGACGTACCGTACTGGACTGCGACCGGCTGGGGCGGCGCGGTGACCGGCGGACTCTTGCCGGTGATGGGCGGGTACTGTGAAGCGCCCTGGGACCAGCGTCTCACCGATATCGAACCGAGCGGCAATTACATCTTTACCCATGAGCGTAATGATCACAACATTGGCAGCGATTTCGGATTCGGTACCGGTATAACCTTTGACATTGCACGGTTTCCCTACCTGACTGCGGAACTGGGCGGCGGACTACAGGTTACCGCCCACCGCCGGCCCGTTGCGACGGCTGATGATATCGGCGCGATGACCCTGGCGAAGCTGGGAAGCGGAGTAAACCTGCTCGGGTATTACATGTACCACGGCGGTACCAATCCTGCGGGGAAACAGACGACGCTGCAGGAGTCCCGCGAGACGGGCTCCATAAATGATCTTCCGGAGCTTTCCTACGATTTTCGGGCTCCGATACGGGAATACGGTCAGGTGTCCGAGACGGCCAGGGAACTCAAGCTCTACGCGTATTTCGCGCAGTATTTCGGAAAGGACCTGTGCCGGATGGATGCGCACATTCCGGACGGAAACCCGTTGCGTCCGACGGATGCCTCGTCACTCCGTTATTCCTGGCGGCATGACGGGGATTCAGGGTTTCTTTTCATCAATAACTATCAGCGACGGCAAACACAAGCGGATCATGCCGGAGTTGTACTTGCTGCGCCCCTCCCTGACGGGCCGGTTTTTCCGTCCCTGACCATACAAAATGGGGAGTACTTTTTTCTTCCGTTCAATATGCCGGTAGGAAGCGCACGCCTGAAAACCGCGTTGGTGACGCCCCTGTGTGTAGTGCCCGGCGAAAAACCGCTCTATGTGTTTTACACCGCGTTTGAACAGGCGGAAAAGTACCGCGCTTCCGGTGAATATTCCCGCTTGTATCAGTTTGACAATGATGCCTGGCCCGAAGATGCAGACATCCTCACCTTGTCCAAAACCGAAGCACGTGAGGCGTGGATTGTAGCGGATCGTCTGATTGCCGGTGAAGGTTGTGTTATGGACGATGGACATGGCGCGGTTTGCTGCAAACGGTCCCCCGGCCCTGCGATACAGTGTTCACCGATTTGTCCTGACACCGGCAGTCCTGACCAGTCCGTAAAACGCTGGCTTGTGTCGGTCCCGTCCTGGACGGCAGATGATTGCTTCGTCAAAATTCGCTGGGAAGGGAATACGGCGCGCTTACGGGAAAACGGGGTCCTTGTTGCCGACGACTTTTGCCTGGGCGCCGGTCATGAATGGGAAATCGGCATGAAGAGATTCGGGAGCGGACGCGCGCATGATTTCATCCTTGAGATAACCCCGCTGGGCGAAAATGCCGGGGTGTTTCTTGAATCATGGCCGCCAATGGAAAACGGAACTGCGTGCCGCGTCTGTTCGGTTTCAAGCGAGCTCGAGTTTATTGAAGACGCTTTTTCCGGTACACGGTAGGGGTTTGTCCGGTAATTTTACGGAACGCGGTATAGAAGGTCGATGACGAGTCGTATCCGGCGTCAAAAGCCAGATTGAGAACAGGCTGATCGGGTTCTTCAATGAGACGAGTTTGTATTTCCGCTATCCGGTACTGGTTGATGTATTCGTTGAAGCGTTTCCGGCATTGGGTGTTGAGGAGCTCGGAGAGTTGATGCGGAGATATGGACAGCTCGTCGGCAAGGCTCGCGAGAGACAATTCTTCGTTGCGATATAGTTTGTCAATTTCCATGAGTTTTTTCAGGTGACGTACCAGGTTTTCCACATCAAGACCGCGGATACACGAATTTTCGTATTTAATCCGTTTCGCCTCTTCGGTGAATACCTTCAAAAAAAACGAGTACCGGTTGCTCAGTATGAAGAACCCGACAATGAGAATGGTTGAAAAGGAGACAACTTCGTCTTTTGTATCTATCTTGAAATAGCGATCCAGGGTATCGAGTCCATAAAGGAAAAATGCGGCAAGGATGAATACGAGGGCAAAACGGATGGGTTTTCGTTTTTCCCGCTTCATGGACCCGAGAATCCGCACGGTCCGGAATATGACTATGCCCGCGAAAACCATGGTCCATACAACGCAAATTTGCGACATGAGGGGAACCACCGGCGGGGATGCGTGTTCGGGCGAGGAAAAAACGAATACCTAGGTTGCGATGTTGGTAATGCGCAAAAAGTGGAAAATGGTTGAACCTCCATGGGGGATCGCAAATCCGCGAAGAAGGCTCGTACAGGAAAAACAGAGGAGCATACCGGCAAGAATATAGTTGTTCAACTGTTTATTTTTACCTGACAACTGTCCGACCGCGATAACGAGCGCGAAGAATCCGCCAAAAAGGGTAATTGCCTGTTGAATGGTCAGCGTAAGTGTCATACGTATATACTAGCGCTCAATTGTGCGAAAATAAGGACTCCTGTGGTGATTGTCGCCGTTTTTTTGGTATGATGGTATAATTGTCCATGAATACAAAAAGCTTCGGAGGAATTATGAACGATACTACCCATGACGGTTGGAACCGGTACGACTTGATGTTGTATTTGTATGGCGCGCCTGTTTTTGCGGCCGGTTTGCTTTCGCTCCGTTGTTTTCTGCGGAGCCGGCTTGCAGGAGGCGCCTTTTTTCTTTTTTGCGCCATTGTTCTCGCGTTTCTTGTTGATGCGCTTGCCCGGAACAAGCGGGGAAAGCCCGGTTTTGGAGCATTCGCCCGCTTCGGGGTATCCTTTACCGTTGTAGCTGTTCCGGCCATAATTCTGGTTTTTCTGGGTGTGTTTCATCCGGCGTGGATAGTCTCGGGGATTGTTTTTCTTTTTACGGGGCACCTGCTCATTTCCCTTCCGTCAGGAACAACCGGCGATTCGGGGTCGGTGCTGGCGGCAATTTGCCTTACCCAGCTCGTGTTGATTCCCCTGTATCTGTTGCTCTACTTTACGGGTGCTGCAGTATCGTTTTTTTTTATCTGGCTTTTCCCTGTGTACTCCGTGCTTGTTTCCGCGGGATTTGGCGTCATTACATCGCTGATTCCGGTGCGGATTCTCGCTCCGGTACTCGCGGTTATCAGCATGGTTTCAGTCATAACCGGATTGCTCAGTGAATACATTCTCTAACCTGTTCCGTTCGCTCATCGCGGGTTTGTTTCTGGTGTGCGGTTCGCTTGTCGGGGCGCAAACGTTGGTTGCCGGGCATTCGCTCCGCGTTATCGCGACAGACCATTTTGATATCATCTTTCCCGAGGAATCCCGACCGGGCGCTGAATACCTCGCCGGTATCGCGGAAAAGCATCTTGAGGATATTACTACCCTCCTCGGTATTCCTTTTGACGAACGCATCCCGGTTACCCTTACGCCCTTCACCGACCAGTTTAATGGATACATGAGCTCATTTCCGTATTCGCACATTGTCCTGTATGATGCTCCACCCGATGTGGAATTTGTTGCCTACCGGAATTCGCTGGAGAGTCTTTTTGTTCACGAACTGGTCCATGTCGTCTCCCTTGCCACGCGGTCGTCCTTTTTCAAGAAACTGAACCGTCTGTTCGGCGGCTGGGTCATGCCGGCCGCGCTTTCGGCGCCAATTTTCATGGTGGAGGGGGTAACGGTCAGTTTTGAAAGCCGCAGCGGTTTCGGTCGGGCAAACGATCCGCTGGTTCATCACCGTCTTTCCCAGGCGGCCTACGAGGGCACGTTTTTGTCTCCCGTGCAGGCCTCCGACACCTGGGATCATCCGCCGTTTGCACGCGCCTATTATGAGTATGGCGGCATGTTTTCCGCCTGGCTGCAAAAAAAATACGGCATGCCCCTGTATGCGAAACTCTGGCAGGAGCTGGGTACCACTCCCCGAATTTCACTGTGGTATACGCGTTCGGGATTTTACGCGGCGTTTGAACGGGTCTATCAGATGCCGCTTCTTGAGGCCTGGAGCGATTTTGCCGCCAGCTTTAAAATCCCCGGAATAATCGATAATGACGATGGAATGCTCACCGGGGACGATTGCATGATTCTTTCAGTTGCCGCAGGAACTGACCGCGTCTTTTTTCTGGACCGGTATACGCGGCGGGTATACGCCCTTGACCCGGAAACCGGTCGTTCCGAAACAGTCCTGAAAGTTGACGCTGAAAGTGAGACTATTGCCCTGTCTCCGGACGGGACCCGGCTTCTTGTTTCGGGTTTCAGAACCCGGGGCTCCCTGGTTGACGCGGAAGTTCGTGAGTATGACGTACAGACCGGAAAAAAAACCGGGCGCATTTGGCGCGATAGTACCGCGGCCGCGTATTTCCGTGACGGAATTGTGAGCCTTTCCCATGACGGGCATGCAAGTTGCCTGGTGTACTGCGAAGACCCGGATACCCCGCGCGTTCTTCTGTCCGGAAGTCCGGAACTCCTGTTTTCCAACCCGGTTCCGCTTGATTCATCACGTATCGCTTGTATCGCGGCGGAGCGGGGCATTCGCTCCCTGTGGATCTACGACATGGAAACAGAAAGCGTTTCGATCGTCTCCGCGGGAGAATACCTGGACAGCCACCTATGGTCCCACATCCGCGGTCTATCCGCCGGGCCGGATGAACTCCTTTTTTCGTACCATGACGGCGAAGGGCTCTACAAACTCGCCCGGATAGAATTGGGCAAGGATGGACAGGGAGAACTTGTTCTCGATCGTACAAACTATTCCGGCGGGGTTTTCTCTCCGGTCCGCTGCGGAACCCGTGTGGTGTACCGGGCGCAGTTTTCCGGAACCGACGCGCTTGCCGGGTATCCGGAAACGGACTCCGGTCAAATGGTTGAGCGGTATCCGCTTTCGTTTGTTCCCAGAACCGTCGGCCCGGCTGACGGGGAGGCAGCGGTTTCCGATTCCCGCGATGCCCCCGTTTCCAGAGATATCCCTGATTCCAGCGATGCCCCCGCGTTCCCTGTGCGGTTTGAGGAAAAAGATTATTCTCCCTGTTCCTGGCTCAATCCGCTTGATTTGTGGTTTCCCGTTCCCCTGATCCGTTCGACCGGATCAACCCTCCGCCTCGACGGCGGGGGTATCGTTACCTATATGGGAACTCCCACGGACATGAATGTCTTTCTCCTGTTTGCCGCGTACGACGCCCGCGAGAATTTCGGCGAGGTGGACGCAACCTGGGTCTCCTTTGTTCCGGGTGCTCCGCTTACAGTCCGGATGACCGACGGGATCGAGTTTTTCACCAATGATTCATTCCGGTATCCCTACCGGGAAACACGCGGTTCCGCCGCGCTGTCCCTTGTCCGGGGTATCGGCGGAGAGCGGATACGCTATGCGGTCGAGCCGTCCTTTGAAGCGGTTTGGGCGGCGTTGCCCCGTCCCGGCGCGGCAAGCGCGTATGAATGGCCGTATGAAGACGGCCTGTTTATACCCGGATTAAGCCTTTCTCTCATGAATCGGGACCGGCTTCCCCGGGAACTGTTTGGCCGGGGTGTGTCGCTCACCGTTTCCGGAAAGGCCGCTCTGCCGGAAAACGAATTCCGCTACGACGCGGTATTCCGCGCATCGGCGGGAACGGCCTTCCCGGTTCGTATGACACTCTACGGCGCCCGTGACGAGTCCGGGATGGATATTGACGGGTCTTCATTTGCGTTCAATACCGTTCCCTGGGCATCCGCCGCTGCGGTGGAATATGCGGACGACGACACTGGCTATCATCAGTGGATCGCCGGCGGAGAAGCGGAATTCTGTTTTTTTTCGGCGGAGATTCAAAAACCCCTGTCTCATGTGTACTGGAACCGCTTCTTCGGCATTCTTGCCTGGCGGGGCGCGGTCCATGACAGCGACGACGCTGATGCCGCCGGTGAACCTCCCGGAACCCCGATCGCTCCCGGTATCCGGTTTGTAAACTCCCTCGTTCTCAAGGCAGGGGCCGTGGTTACCCTTCTTCCGGTTCCCATGCTCCCGGTGCGTCTTTCTCCTCATGGATGGGTAGCCTGGAAACTCGCTGACGGCGAACCGCTGAATCTGGAAAAATCTCTCGTGTTCGGCTTGTCATTCCAGATAGAATGGTAGAAAAGTTTTCTTTTTATATTGACAATCAGGTTCCGGCACGCTATGTTAGTGATAGATAACTAACTGACTGGCTGACTACCGGCCATACAGCATAGTACGGAGGAACGGCATGGAACGGACAAACCGGCAACAGGAAATTCTCGACGCGTCGGTACGTGTTATTGAAGCAAGCGGATTCAGCGGTCTTACCGTTCGTCGTGTTGCAGAGGAAGTAGGGGTGTCCGAACCGGCTCTGTATCGTCATTTCTCCAGCAAGCTGGCGCTTCTCGAATGCCTTCTGGATGATTTCCAGGAAGCAGTTGTCGGGCATTTTACCGCGCTGGAAACCATGACCGGTGAGAATCCGCTGGAGACCTTTATCGGGGAATTGTTTGACACCCTCGGCAGGCGTGAAACCCTGGCACCGCTTCTTTTCTCGGAAGAGGCGTTCCACGCGGAGCCCGCGCTGAAAGACCGCGTATTTGACATGATTACCCGAAACGCCAAAACTCTCGCGCGGGCGATTGGCGCGCAGCAACAGCGCGGAGCAATCCGTGCCGATATACCCGCGGAAAGTCTTTCTCTTGTCGTCATGGGTTGTGTCCGGGTAACCATAACCCGCAGCAGTCTCAGCGGCGGCGCGGTACGGCTCGTGGATGAGAAAAAACGGGTGGCCGGGGTGTTGACCACATTGCTGAAAGCATAATTTTTTTTGCATGGAAGTTAGTGAGCGATAACTAGTGTCGTGAGGAGAGAATCATGAATCGAAGATGGAGCAAGCTGCAGGCCGCGCTGGTCGTGTCCGCTTTTGCGGCGTTCGCCGTGTTTTTTATGGTTGGAATCAAATCCGGGGCACGTCTTGAAACCGATCTTGACGAGTACATGCCGTCGGATCATCCCGCATTTGTCTACAGCGACGAAGCGGAGGAACTGTTCGGGATTGAAGACGCGATCCTGATCGCGGTTGAGCACCCCGACACGGTATACAATTCCGGCACGCTCGAAAAAATCCGGGACATAGCCGTATCGCTCGCTGATCGTTTTCCTGAAATTGACGAGGACTCGATTACCTCGCTCTATACCGCCGAGAACATTACCGCGGACGAATGGGGTCTGACCGTTGAATCCTTTTACGACGAGGTGCCTTCTTCCGGCGAGGCCTTGTCCGCGCTGGAGCGTACCGTCCGGGGGAACCGGATGATTCAGGGCAAACTGGTAAGCGATGACGGCCGGTCATCCCTCATTATCGCCGAGATTGCCGACGACGCGTTCTCTCCGGATTTTTATAGCCGGCTGCAGGCTTTTGCCGATGAACAAAGCGGCCCGGAAACCATTCACATCGCCGGGCGCCCGGTGGTAGAGGGAGAAATGACCCGCCTCGGCCCGAAAGACATGTCCCGCATTGCGCCGCTTGTCTTCGGCATCATGATTGTATTGCTACTCATCATCATGCGGTCGGTGCGGAGTACGGCCATCAACATGATCATTGTGACCATTGGCACGCTGGCGGCGTTCGGCGGCATGGCCTGGCTCGGCATACCGGTATATACCGTGAGCATCATGATTCCGGTCATGCTCATTGCCATCGGTGTGGCGGACGGGATTCATCTCCATAACACGATCCAGTCACTTGTCCGCGAAGATCCGGCTATTGACCGCGAGACGCTCATTACCAAGACCATGAAGGACATGACACGGCCGGTCATCATGACGTCGGTAACGACGGCCGTCGGGTTTCTTTCGCTCATGACGAGCGAGGTTCTGCCGGTCCGGTATTTCGGGTTGTTCACCGCGGCGGGCGTGCTGGTGGAAATGGCGGGAGCGCTGTTGCTGTTTCCCGCGTCCATACGGCTTTTGGGAGTGCCCCGACCCGCGAAACTGAAAAGCGCCGTTTCCGCCAAACCGGAATCCCGCTGGATTCGGGGCGCCTCCCGGTATACCTCGTTTCTTTTTGGCCGGGCAACGGTGATCGTTGTCGCCGGACTTCTCCTGCTGGTTCTTTTCGCGGCGGGCGCGGGACGGGTCTGGATCGATACGAGCTTCCTCGCGAACTTTCAGAAGGACAGCGACATTGTCCGCACCGACGCCTTCGTGAACGAACACTTCGGCGGCACTTCCACATTGAACGTGATTTTTTCCGCAAAGGATGCGGACGCATTCAAGGAGCCGGACGTACTGCGTCTGGTGTCCTCCCTGCAAAACGATATTGAAACGGACCCCGTCGTGGGAAAGAGTTTCGCCCTGACCGACTATGTGCAGCGCATGCACCGGGTCATGCACGAAGACGATCCCGCGTACGACGTAATTCCGGACGACCGCGAGATGATCGCCCAGTATCTCCTCCTGTATGAAATGTCCGGAGATCCGGAAAATCTTGACCGGGTAGTGGACTATGACTACAAAGAAGCGAATCTCGCGTTCCAGTTGAAAACCGACAGTTCCGCCAGGATGAAAACGATTGTGGACCGGGTGGAAACCTGGGCGGACGATTTTGGCTCTGCGGGTATTACCATCCGCTATGCCGGAAGCGGGTACAAGTCGCTGGTCTTCTCAGGACTCCTGCTCAAGGGACAGATAAGCGGACTTTTTCTCTCATTCCTGATCGTGTTCCTGCTCATTGCCGTCATGTTCAGAAATATTCTCATCGGGCTCGTCGGGTCCATCCCGATCGCCTTTACCGCGGTTGTCAATTTTGGAACGATGGGTCTTACCGGTATTCCGCTCAGCTCGTCGACCGCGATCATCTCCGGAATCGCCATCGGTATCGGGATCGACTATGCCATTCACTTCATTGAGCACTATCTCCATGAACGGGCGCAAGGAGCATCCGTTGACGCGGCTGCGGCTAAAACGGTTGCGCATACCGGCCGTTCAATTCTCCATAATGCGTTGGCCGTTATTGGCGGATTCGCGGTACTGCTCACCAGTCTCTTTCCGCCGAACCGCCATGTCGGCGCGCTGGTTGCCCTCAACATGGGAACAACCGCGCTGGTAACCCTGACACTATTCGTGGTAATCCTTTCCGGATTTGACCGGAAAGGGAAAATCATGGTGAAGAACCCTGAAGGAGGTTCCAGATGAAAACCAAAATAACACTTGTTGCGCTGGCCCTGATCATGAGTTCCGCTTCTCTCCATGCGCAAATTGACGGCAGGACAATCATGGACAATGTGTATAACCGGCCAACCGGGAATACCATGCAGGCGACGCTCCGCATGCAGATAACCAACGCGCGGGGCGCGACCCGGGATCGTGAAATTGTGCAATACAGCATCGATACCGCCGAAGGCGAGAAGAAAATCATGTTTTTTGAAAACCCGGCGGACGTTCGCGGCACCAGCTTCATGACCTGGTCATGGGACGACGGCCGTGATGATGATCAGTGGATTTATCTTCCCGCGCTCAAACGGGTAAAACGCATCGCGTCCGACAGCAAAAATGATTCGTTCATGGGGTCCGATTTTACCTATGACGATCTCGGCGACCGCCATCCGTCCGAGGACACCCACACGCTCATTGGAGAGGAAACCGTGGACGGGCTTCCCTGTTACGTGGTGGAGTCGGTACCGCTTGAAAAAAATCCCGCGTACGCCAAAACAATAACCCGCATTCACAAGGACAGCTGGGTTGGCCTTCGAAAAGAATATTTTGATTCCCGTGGGGAGCTGGTAAAAGTACTTGAAATCGGGAAGCGGGAAAAGATAGACGGATTCTGGGTGGTGACCGACATGACCATGAAGGATCTTGACCGGGGCAGTTCCACCCGCATCACCATGAACGCGGTCCGCTTCGACATTCCCCTGAATGATCAGCTCTTTTCCGAGCGGCAGATGCGTATCGGGCAACCCCGGTAAATGGAGGATTGTATGATGAACAAACAATTCGGGGCAGTTCTGGCGGCGCTGCTCCTGGGTACGCTGCCGGTACTCGCCGTGGATATTCAGTTTACCGGCATGGCCAGAACCAGTTTTGCCGTCACAACCGACTCGGGCGATTTTATTCTCGCCGAGCAGGCGCTTCATACGGCACTCGACGGGTACGGTGAGAAAAGCGCCTTTCACGTTTCGCCGGCCGCAGCGGTTTCCGTGGACGGAGAAGCCCGCTTTTCCATCCGGGAAGCGTATATCGATCTGTACACGGAATTCGCCGATATCCGGGTGGGGAAACAGGCGGTGGTGTGGGGCAGGGCCGAAGGCTTTTTCATAACCGACATCGTCAGTCCCCAGAATCTGGAGTATTTCATCCTCGCGGATTTCTCCGAAATCCGTATCGGTATTCCGGCGGTACGCGTCCAAAAATATCTGGGCAGCGTGTCTTTTGATGTCGTCTGGATTCCTTTCTCTGTGCCGACCATTTTCCCCGACGCCGACTCGCCCTGGCATACTCCGGCCATGAGCATGATGACGCCCCATGATGTTCACATGGAAGGTCTTTCTGACGGTGAGGTTTTCGGTAAAGTGGCGTATTTCGGCAGCGGGTTCGACGCGGAACTCATGGCGGGCTTTGCCCGCGATGATCAGCCGGTTCTGGACGGCACCCTGCCGTCGCCGGGCACGCGGTATGAACGGCTTGCCGTCCTTGGCGGAAGCCTCAGCGTGCCATTCGGCGCGGTGGTGGCCAGAACCGAGACGGCCGTGTATCTTGACCGGTCTTTTACCGCGCGGCCGTCAGTTGCGGAATTTGCGATTATCAGGAAAAATGAACTGGTAGCTCTTGCCGGTCTTGACTGGAGCATGACAGGAATTGATTTCTCGGTTCAATATGTCGGGCAGTATATTTTTGATCATGCGGATATGATGGCACAAAGCGAATACCGGCAAACGGCGTCGTTCCGTATCCGCGATTCATTGATGAGCGACTACCTCACGCTTGAGCTCTTTGCGTATGTCGGGATTGATCCCTTCGATGCGCTCCTTCGTCCATCCGCGTCCTGGACGGTGGAAGACGGAGTGATCCTCAAGGCGGGGGCGGATATTTTCCTGGGAGATTCATCCGGGCAGTACGGGCAGTATCGGGATAACACGCTGGTACATGCTTCGCTCAGCTGGTATTTTTAACTGACGAACGTGCCCGTTCAGGCGCACAAACTACATACTGACAAGGTGGAAGAATGGACACGGTTTTTTTGTATATCGTAACGGGAGCCCTTTTTATACTCTCGTTTGTGCGCGACCGGAAGAAAACCTTTCGCGCACTTGTGAAGGGCCTTCGCGCCCTGGAAGGGCTGTTGCCACAGCTGTTGGCGGTGGTAATTCTCATCGCCGTGCTGCTTGCGGTTTTTGACGCCGAACTCATTTCGCGCGTTCTCGGCGAACGCTCCGGTTTGTGGGGTGTGCTCGGCGCCGGTATCATCGGCTCCATTACGCTCATTCCCGGGTTTGTCGCCTTTCAGCTTGCCGGGGAGCTTTTGCGGAACGGCGCCGGGGTCCTGCAGATCGCGACCTTTGTTTCCACGCTCATGATGGTCGGCGTTGTGACCCTGCCCATTGAAATTGCGTATTTTGGAAAAAGAATAACATTTACGCGGAATGCGTTTGCCTTTCTCTTTTCGTTCGCGGCAGCCTTCTTTGTCGCCTGGGTGGTGGGGTTATGAAACAGAAAAAAGGTTTTATCCGGCGGTATATGCCGGCATTTCTTGCCTCTGCCGTATTTATCGCCTTCATTCTGGCGTATCCCCATGCCCGTGAAAAAGCGAATTGTTCCCTTCTTGCCCAGCTTTCCACCATGGTCATGGTTATTCCCCCCATATTCTTCCTCATGGGACTCCTTGATGTGTGGGTGCCCCGGGAAACGCTCATTTCCCTGATGGGCAGCAAATCGGGGTTTCGCGGTAAAATTATCGCGTTTGCCCTTGGCTCCATGGCCGTGGGTCCGCTTTATGGCGCGTTCCCGGTTGCCGCCGTGCTCATGAAAAAGGGCGCGTCGTTTGACAACATCCTGGTGTTCATGGGCGCCTGGTCCACCACCAAGATACCCATGCTTCTTTTTGAAATTCAGTCAGTCGGGTTGACGTTTGCCCTCTCACGCCTCATCATAGACATACCGGGTATCGTCATTATCGCGCTGGCGGTGCGTGCTTTCGCGTCGCGCGAGGATATTGATGCCGCGTATGAGCGTGCCCGGAATCAGCAGTAAGGAGCGGTACCGTGGAGCTGATGCACACCGATGATGAGCGTCTTGAAACATTGGGAGCGTATCTGAGAATCCTGAAAACAGGAACCGCGTCCCGGGAAGAATACGACCGGTACGCGGAGGTTCTGTCAAGCGCAAACGCCTTCGAGGTTAACGCGGCCATTCATACCGCGCTCGCGGAAGAGACAGACATGGACAGCTGGAAGATCCCGGTTGCCCGCTTTATCCGCGCGACGGCGCACATGGTCGAATCCGCGCCGCTTCCGGACTATCCGGAAGGGCATCTCCTCCAGACTCTTGAGGCGGAGAATTCCGCGCTGGGCGAATTTCTCATAATACTTCAGCAGGCAGCCCGGAGCAGTGAAACGCTCCCGGTAGCAGCCGTTCGCGCGCGTCTTGCGGAAACAGATCCCTTTTCGCCGCACTATGTCCGTCTGCAGAATGAACTCTTCCCGCTCTTCGAGCTGTCGTCCCGCGAGCATGCCTGCGTCAAACTCATGTGGGCAATCCAGGACGACATTCTTGCCATACGCAAGCGTCTTCTTGATCCCGATGCGATACCGGATGAAAAAACGTTTCTCCGGGTATTCGGCGAGTTCTATCTGAACGCGGGGTCCCTTTCCTGGCGTGAGCGGTACATCCTCTACCCGGTCGCCTTCCGCACCGTCTCTCCGGACGCATTTGCCGGTCCGGGTCGTACGGCGGGATCGGAGGGTGAGCCGGTCTTCACAAGCGGTACCGGCGTGCTCACCAGGGCCCAACTTGAAGCCATCTTCTCCGTGCTGCCGGTGGATATTTCCTTTATCGGCTCTGATGACCGGGTCAAGTACTATTCGGATCCGCCGCACCGCATCTTCCCGCGGAGTCCGGCGATTATCGGCCGGCTTGTGCAGAATTGTCATCCGCCCAAAAGCGTGGCAACCGTTGAAAAGATTCTGGAATCGTTCAAATCGGGCGATGAAGATACAGCCGAGTTCTGGCTTACGGTAAAGGAACGCTTTATTCACATCCGGTATTACGCCGTACGCGGTGAATCGGGAGAATACCTCGGGACGCTCGAGGTGAGTCAGGATGTAACCGGAATCCGGGCGCTCGAGGGAGAAAAGCGGCTGCTCTAGCTCCGGGTGTATCTTTGCTTCTTCCCGGGTGTTGAAATAAACAGGAGATAGTCATGAAAGGTATGAAAAAAATGGTTTTTGCCGGACTGCTTTGTATCGTTGCGGCAAGCTTGTTTGCCCAGACCGAAGTGTTGTTCGAGAAAAACCTCGAAACGACGAAAACCGGTCTTTTGAACGTTCTTACGGAGAGTGCCGATATTGATATTTCCGTATGGAACAAACGCCGGGTAATGGTTGTTGTCCGCGGACTTAAAAAGACTGAGAAAGTGCTTGATATTTCTGTAACCGAAAACGACGGAGGCATATCCGTTTCCGTAAAAAAGGCGGAAAATCGCAAGCTGCTCGGATGGGGCGGAATCCAGTTTACCTCGGTGGAAATTCTTGTGCCGGAATCCTGGAGTGTTCGTGCCGGAACCGGCGGCGGCGATATCAAAATAAACAATGTAACCGGTTCTGTCGAACTGGACTCGGGCGGCGGCGATATAACGGCCGCAGCAACCTCCGGCGAGTTTCGCGCATACTCGGCAAGCGGGGATATTTCCCTGTCGGGAAACACCGGTCCGGTTGACTTGTCCTCCGGCGGCGGTGATATCCGTGCTGTGTTGATACAGGGCGTATTCAAGGCCATCAGCGACAGCGGTGACGTGTTTTATGAGGGGTCGGATGGCTCCGTTTCGGTGTATTCCGCCTCCGGCGATTGCGCAATACAGTACCGGGGGAAAAACCGGGGTCTGGATATCCGGACGTCCAGCGGCGATATAACACTGGTGGTTCCTGAAGAACTTGATGCCAAGATTGAATGTACGTCCGGAAGCGGCGTTGTCACGACCAGCTTCCCGTCGGCCACGGTTTTGGCGAAATCCGCAACGAATTATGAAGCCGCGCTGAACGGCGGTGGCGAAAAAATAATCCTGAGAACCCAGAGCGGAATCATCGACGCCGCCGCGCGCTGACGGGCCGCCGGTTGGCGGAATCTGTTGTTATGTGATCGCCCTGACCGCGTCCCGTACTTTTGCCCAGATCTTTTTTCCCGTTTCATGGTCAAAGCATGCGGCGTCGTAAATAAGGGTCATGAACAGTTCTCCGTCCAGGGTGAGCGCGCCGATAACCCGCTCTCCCTTCGTTGCGCTGAATGTGGGCCCGTACAATTCTTCCAGAACAAGCTTTCCGTATTTTTTCCGGAGAGAGACCCGTCCCAGGTTTGAAAAAGAGAAGTCATAATTCATGGGAGATCCGCCGCTTTTCCGGTTTGCGTAGAACTCCTCCGGATCTTTCACGCCTTCCAGCAAATAGGTCATGAAGTTGTAGTAGTTGGCAAGCGGTTTCAGACTTTCCATTTCCTGGCGGAATGAATTACCTATTTCATGCGCTATTTCCGCTACCGGCCGATCTGCGGCGCAGTCTACCTTCGCGGTGATAAGTCCGTTAAAAAGGCCGAACATTCGTTCCGCTTCCGGAATGAGCTGGGGGCGGAAATTGACCGGGCTCTGGATTGTCCGTTCAAAACCCTCGGCCGGACCGAAATGTTCCGCGAAGGTTTTGAGCAGTACCGCCCCGAGAAAGGAATGCACGGTTACTCCGGCGTACTTTGCCGCGGCGACGAGCCGTGCAGTTTCCTCCCGGTCAAAGCGTGCAGTCTGGAGTGCGAAGGAAGGGCGGGGATACGGCTCGTTTTGTTGCGGCGAGACGGTGTATTCGGTGTAACTCTTGTCGGTTTTGTACGGCGGCGGATCAAATGCCCGGATTTTTTCCAACGTCGCTTCTGGGATGATTTTATGGAGCTGGGGAGCCCAGGTTTCATCGGTTACCGGAATGATTTCCGCATCGGGATTTCCCAGATGTTCAAGAAGACGTTCCAAAAATAGTACAGCTCCCACACCGTCTCCAATCGCGTGTTGAAATACCGCGATCAGATTATTCCGGTTCCCGTTCCTGAGCAGGGAAAAACGGACCATGGGTCCTTTTTCATTGTCGAACGGATCAAGAAGAAGCGCTATAACCGCATCCGCGGGTTCTCCGGTAAAATTGTCCTGTATGATCAGAGGATAGTCCGGTACGTCGTCAGTGGTTATCCATTGTTTCTTGTCGTCGTCCTTGAATACCCGGACCGCGGTGAGCGGTATTTCCTTCCGGACCTTCGCGAGGGTCTTGCGGAGGTCGTTTTCATTCAGATCACCGAGCAGTACCATGCGGAATGCAAAGAACATGGGACCCTTGTTACTGTAATAAAACATTACTCGTTCATAGGCGGATGTTTCACGCTTCATTGACAGTCTCCTTTTTTTCTACTGCTACAACCAGATTGTTGAGCCACTTGCCGGAACGATATCGCCAGAATCCGACGATCATCTTCAGAAGTTCTTCGATCATGAGCCAGGCTACGATATAGTGAATCGGCAGATGGAAGTAAAAGGCCGTTACGAGGGCAATGGGTACGCCGATGAGCCAGACGCCGCCTACATCGACGATCATGCTGAAGAGGGTATCACCTCCCGCCTTGAATACGCCCATGTGAAAAATGATGTTGCACGCCCGTGCCCACATGATGACCGACATGACCAGAAGAATGCCCATCATGTAGGTCCGGCTGGTTTCGTTTATTGCATACAGGGAAATAATGGGATCGCGGAGCATGAACAGTACCGACGAAATTACGAGCGCGACAAGTACTCCGAGCAGGAGAAAATTTCGCGCGAAGCCGCGAGCCTTGTCGTCTTCACCCGCACCGATGCGGTTGCCGACCATGATGGAGCAGGCGCTTCCGAGACCGGTAAAGAAGATGAGACATATCCGCTCGATGGACCCGGCGACGTTGTATGACGCGAGAGATTCCGTGTTGATGTGGCCGTAGATCATGGTGTACATGCTGAATCCCGCGGCCCATCCGACACTTTGCAGAACAACCGGTACTGCTTTTTGCAGATATACGGAAACCTGTTGTTTGGTGAATCGTATCAGGTCCGAAATACCTGCCGCGGCCGGGAGTTTCTTGATGTACGTAATACTGACGATGATGCCCATTTCAACGAACCGTGCAATGAAAGTTGCATACGCCGCGCCGGCTACACCAAGGCGGGGAAATCCGAAATTGCCGAATATGAGCAGATAGTTCAATCCCGTGTTGAGAATGATGCCGGTTATGCTCGCCGCCATGGGGTAGATAACATTCTCGGTGCTGCGCAGAACCACCCCGAAGGAGGTTGTGAGCGATGTGATGATGAAGGTAAAGGAAATGATGCGGAGATAGGTCCCTCCCAGCGATATGACGGCGGGATCCCTGGAGAATAGCCGGATAATTCCATGGGGAAAGAGAAAGGTCACCGCGGTGAATATGAGCGCAAGGCCCAGCGTCAGGGACAGTCCGATCCCCATAACCGCGCGGATGTTTTTTATGTCACGGCGTCCCCAGTACTGAGCGGTGAAAATGGCGGAGCCGCTTGCCATACCGAAAATGAGCATGAGCAGGATGAAGAAAAACTGGTTCGCACTTCCGACCGCGGCAATCGAAGCTTCGCCCAGACGGCCGATCATGAATACGTCTATAAAGTTGAGTGACGAGGATAACAGGTTCTGGAGAAGGATGGGCAGAACAAGCGCGAAGAGCCGGGGAAAGAACGTTTTGTCTCTGGTATAAAACATTGGCGGGTCTCCTGTACATGGTTAACTGTACAGGAAGTGTATCAGGATTGATTTGTTCGGTCGATATGGTGCAGAATTTTTTGTATCGCCGTCCGGTACTCCTGGTACCCGCCGAGCTCCTGGAGTTGAACGCCAACCCGGGTTCCCTTGTCGGTCGTCGTCGCGTGGACAACGATACCGTACAGCGATTGGTCCCTGCCAAGAGGATAGAGTACGAGTCGCGATCCCTGAATAAAGTCGTCGATCATACGATCGGTTATAAACCCGAAGCCGCCGAGGCTGAGGTCGGCAGTTTGTACTTCTGTTTCGTGTTCATGCCCGAGAAGGATGGTAAAGCGGGTATATTCCGGCGGGAGTTCGTTTGCGGGGATCCGGTGTTCTTTGCGCAAGTCCTGGGTATTCATTGATACCCTGATTGTTGTGCATGAGAACTGAAATGTCAAGGAAGTATTTGATCTGTAAAATTTTCGATTATTTTTTCCAGATACCACTCAATCGTCCTGGTGTATGAATTGAGGGTGACAAAGAACTCGAAGAATCCCCTGAGGCGGACCGTTGCAGCGTATGCTATTTCTGTTTCAGTATCCGATCCGGAAAGGGTGATTTCATAACGGGCCGAGTCCATCATGGCGTTTTTTTCGGCAAGAACGGCGGTTATCCCGGCGAGGTCCCCGTTATCGGCGTACTGACGGGTAAGGATAAAGGGGATGGGCGTTTTGTCTTTCCCGAGATTTCTCAGGATTCTGAACTCAACAAAGGCGTTCATTGCCCCGGGCTCGGGAAATCCGACACCGGTAATGTATACCAGCAGGAACCGCTCGGCCGGACCCTTGCCGTCCATTCCGGCAAACATCCATGCATTCCACCGGTCAACAGCTTCAATGATTTGTCGGGCGTCCTTCACCGCTGCCGGAATCAAAACTGATCCGGTGGTTATGTACTGTTTGTCTTCGTCGCGGATGGTCACGGCCCCGGTGGTCATGTACTGTTTGTCTTCGGTGCGGATAGTGTGTGGCACAGTTCCGGCATCCTGTGCCGAAAGGAATTGCCAGGAGGCTGCGGCAAGGGTTACGCACAGTATGAGCGGATAACAGGGATGGTTCATGTACACCAGTGTAAATCAGAAATCGCTGTGCCGCAATTTCATGAAGTATGGTAGGATAATGTATGGAAAAGAAAATAAAGATAATGCCGTGTCTCGACATGCAGAACGGCAGGGTCGTCAAGGGCGTTCAATTTGTAGATATCAAAGACGCCGGTGACCCGGTGGAATGCAGCAGGGCTTATTGCGAAGCCGGTGCGGACGAAATAGCCCTGCTTGATATTACGGCAACTGTTGAAGATCGTGCGACCATGCTTGAAGTAGTACGTCGGGTAGCGAACGTAGCTACGGTGCCCTTTACGGTTGGCGGAGGAATAAGAGATTGCTTGTCTGCTGACGCCGTTCTTGCCGCCGGGGCTGACCGTGTGTCCACGAGCAGTGCAGCGTTCAGAAAGCCTGAAGTAATCGCGGAAATGATCCGTGCGTTCGGCCGCGATCGGGTAACCGTGGCAATCGATGCCGCAATCAATACCGCCATGCCTTCGGGCTATGAAGTATTCATTGACGGCGGACGGACTGCAACCGGTAAGGATGCCATTGAGTGGGCAAAACAGGTGAGCGATTACGGGGCTGCAACCATACTTCCCACCAGCAAGAGTACCGACGGTGTGCGTACCGGCTATGATTTGCCGTTAATCCGGAAAATACGGGAAATAACTGAAGCCGACGTGGTTGCTTCCGGCGGGGCAGGTACTCTTGAACACTTTTATGAGGCTGTTCAGTCAGGAGCTACGGTATTGCTTGCCGCGTCGGTGTTCCATTTCAAGGTCATAACTATCCCTGAACTAAAATCGTATCTGTCCGGGAAGGGCGTTCCGGTATTGTAGTATCGGAATTGCTCACCGTGCTCAGGGTCTCAATCTCTGAAAGAATTTCATTGCTCGACGAAAGCAATATGGCAGAATCGTCCTTTACCTTTGCCGTCAGGTCGTTAATTCTTGCAAGTGCTTCAAGAACCTGCTGGCCGCCGGCGCTTTGCTCTTCGACAGCAGCTTTGATGCTTGCTTCTTCGTTTTTTACCTGCTCGGAAAGAGTTACAACACGTTCAAAGCCGCTTTGTGCTGACAGTGATGATTCAGACGTTTCATCTATGAGCTGTTTGATATGTTGTAAGGCCCGGGATATTGTTGCCGCCTGATTTCCGGAGTTTTCTGCAAGTTTTCTGATTTCATCCGCGACAACCGCAAATCCGCGACCTGCTTCTCCCGCATGTGCTGCTTCTATCGCGGCATTCATGGCCAAGAGATTTGTCTGGCTTGCTATTTGCTGGATAACGGCGCTCGCTTCGAGAAGGCTGTCTGATTGATGGGCAACATCACCCATGAGGGAGACAATGGAATTGATGCCCTGTTTGCCATTTGAGGATGCTTCATCCAGCGCGGTGACAGACTGTTCATTATTGGCCAGCATGGTTGTTATGGATTGTATGTTTGCAACCATCTGCTCAATCGCGGCAGAAGACTCCACTACACTGGAGGCCATTTCGGATGAAAGATCCGCAAGGGAATTGATATCGGTCATGTTTGCTTTAAGACGACTCGCGCTGGAACCGGCAACAGACCTGATGGTCCTATTCAGTTCCTCGTGATGATTTTCATGAAGGATTTCAACCTCTACTTCCATATAATGGCGACAGTTTTCTACACGGTTTAATCCGTTTATAATTGCTACAGCCATTTGCTCACAGCTTTTGTATCCGCATGCGCCGCAGTTCAAGATGTGTTTCTTTTCAGTCTTGTGCATTTTTCGGTAGATTTCCTGGATTTCGGAAGAGGTCGGGTTCCGGATGGTCTTTTGGAAAACCGATGAGCGGTCGACATAGGTACGATCATATAAGCCGGGTTTCCAGAACCGGGCAATAAGGCGATCAATTTTCTTGAAGGCTGCTTTTTTTGACAAATGAAGCCCTTTTGCCCGATAGCGCTCTTGCGCTTCCTTGTTGCGTTTTTCAATAGCACTTTCAATAACATCGATATGTTTCCCCCGGTTCGTTGTCGCCGGGCCGCCGTTACAACCCATTTCGCAGTTGAGACAGTCGATAAGCTCGTGGATCGGTGCTTCTCCGCTCTTGATTGCCTCTCCGAGGTGGGCGAGATAATGATAAACCCCGGGTTGACCTTCTATCTTTCGGGTCTTTTCTGATATGCCGGGTACATGTCGTTCTGCGGTACGCATGAGCCCGCCAGGAGTAGAAAAAAGAACCGCGCGTTCGGCATCCGGACCGGTGTAGGGGTGCTCCGGATAGCGTGAAAGATCAATATCGTTTTTTTCAATGTAGTGTGCGATTGCTTTGATTGTAACGTTGTAATCACCATGTCCGATATAATCGAATTCCCTTTTTTTTGAATAGCAAGGTGAAATTACAGCGATCCGGTGATTCTTGTATTGGGGATAAAATTCCCGGATCATTTTCATGGTGTGGCCCATGGGACTATCTGCAGGAGCAAGCAGCGAGATAAGCTCGGGGCGGTACAATTCAATAAAGGTAACAAGTGTCGGACAGGGCTGTGCGATAATGCACTTAGGGTTTTGAGCGTTCTTGTATTCAAGATAGGATTTTACCGTCAGTTCGGCTCCGAAGCTGACATCAAAAAAAGCATCAACCCCGAGACTTGCAAGCCAGCCGTTCAGTTGGAGGTAGTTGCCATCAAGACTTGCAGCTGTAGCCGGCGCGGCAATGGCAACCATCTTTGTACCTGCTTCAAGATCAGCAAAGAACGCGGCTGTATCATCAAGTCCCACACGAGCATCATGTGTACAAGCTTCAATACATTCTCCGCAACCGATACAGAGTTCGCTGTTCACGTGAACAACATCACCTGATCCATCGTTGCACATTTTTACCGGACAAACGGCAATACAGCGATGGCAATTAACACAATTCTCCTCGTTTACAGCAATTACCGGTCGTAAAACAACATTTTTCATAAGGACCCCCTCAGTATTATTTATTTATAAGTATTTATAATTTCGTTATTGCGTATCTTCCCGGTCGCCGAACCAGATAACCGCGTAATCACCATGGATTCCCACGCCGATGGCGCGCCAGCGGATGGTTTCCCAGTTTCCGCTGTTGAGCATGATGGCTTCGACGGATTTCTGGCTTTTCCAGGAATCAAACGCGGACTTTGCACTCGCGCCACCCTTTTTTGTAAAGGTGATTTCAAATCCGTCACCCGGATAATTGGTCAATTCCTTCGGTTTGTTCCACATGAGGCGTGCGTGCCGGTGGTTTGCGGTATACCGGACACCTTCCCAGGGTCCGTTTTTAGACCAGCTATGGAGGGTGTAGGGCGGAGACACCTTGTTTGCGGAAAGGTCACGCACATGAAGCTGTGCTACATAGGTAAGAGATTGTGATAGCGGTATGTCGGGTTTCCCCTGTTCGGCACGATGCGCCATGATCAGGCTGTACAAGAGTTTTTCCTCGTCAGTTGGCTCACAGTTGAGAGGTCCTTTGGAAATGAGCTCCTGTACTTCCGCCGGGATCGATTCGCTTATCGCCGGGAAGAGCAGGATTGTTGCGTAGGCAATCAGGAAAAACGTACGTACAGCATTTTTTACCGTCAAAAATCGATTCCTTTATCATTCAAAATCACGTTACCAGTAATTGTAGGTGTGAAAAAAACTCCTGTCAACCGGGAATACCCGGACCGAATATCCCCGATTAACCATATTTTTGCATTTTACTCATCCGGTGTTCATATACCCCCGATACCCTGCCTTCAGAAACAAACCCGGATGTTCCGGGAGGAGGTTTTTATGAAAAAGAGTATTGTGTGTGCTGTACTGTTCCTTGCGGTAACCGGGTCGCTGCTGACCGCGCAGGAACCAAAACTGAAGCTCCAGGCTCGAACCAAATTGAACCTGGTAACAGTGTATCCGGATGATGATTCCCTGAACACGGGGATTTCCCTGCCGGGCGATGATGAGTTCGGTGTTTCCTGGGATATGGATACTGCCGGGGCGTATTTGACGCTCAAGGGTAGCCTTCCGGACGGAACCGTCAAGATTTATGACTATTACGGCTGGATGAAATTCGGGGATCTCAAACTACTCGCCGGTGAATGGAGTCACCGCAAGGTTTCAACCCTGGACAAGGACGGAAGTTCTTTCGGCGGGTTATGGGATCTTGAATACGGGGCTCTTGCGTTGAATGACGAAGAAGAAGGATACATTGAACCCGTGACCGAATCCGACAACATTACCCCATGGAAAACCGAGTTTGCCGCGGATTACTCGTTCGGAACTGTCATGGTGAGTGCTGCTACCGGCAGTGAAACAGGGGACGCGTACAATATCGCGGAACAGTTTGGTGCACGCGTTCGTGCGGCAATATCCGGGAAAACCGCCGTCACCGCAACCGCCATCATGACCGGGAAGGATCTGGTTACCATGGGCTTGTTTGCCGAGCTTTCACCGATCGAAAACCTCACCGCTGTTGTGGGGTATTCCGGCTACCATGACCTTGAAACGTCGGAAAACAGCAAGAATGCGGTAGAGCTTCGGGCTGCCTACAAGATGGACCTCATCTCACTCGTTAGCCACAACAACGTGACTCTGGGAGACGACGAGATGATTCTCTACAACATGGTGAACCTGGCCTACAGTGTTTCGGATCTTCTCCGCCCCTGTATCATGATCGCCAACACCAACACGTCCGGAGACGCCGCTTCGATTGAAGGAAACGTGCTTACGGCCCGGCCAGGACTTACCCTGAGTCCGCGCAAGGGCGCGACAATCGACGCCGGTCTCCGGTTTGAATACTTCACCCCCGAAGAGGGTGACAGCATGACCCGGATCACCGTGCCGGTTGTCTTCCGTGTAAAACTCTAACCCGTCCGGAGCAGGTTGCAGTGTTGTCCTTTATGCAAGGCTTTCGACAATGTCTGCAATCTGCTCGTATTTTTGTCTGGTCTTTTCGATTATATCGGCGGGCAGCGGCGGTGCCGGGGGTTGTTTGTTCCAGTCGATTGAAAGCAGATAATCCCGTACGAACTGCTTGTCGAAGCTCTCGGGACTCTTTCCCACCTGATAGGTTTCTCCCACCCAGTATCGCGAAGAATCGGGCGTAAGAATTTCGTCAACAAGGACGAGTGATCCGTCGGTATCAAGTCCGAATTCAAACTTGGTGTCGGCGAGGATTATGCCGGCCTTTTTCATGGTGTCCCGTGCCTGCTTGTACAGGGCAAGCGACGCTTCCTTGATCTGACTGCCTACATCGGCGCCAACGGTATCCATGAACTCTTTCTCGGTAATGTTGATATCGTGGCCTTCTTCGGCTTTTCCCGACGGTGTGAAAATCGGTTCCGGAATTTCTCCGGCAAGAGGAATTCCCGCCGGCAGCGAAATACCGCTTGCGGTACCGTGTTCCTGGTATTCACTCCAGACACTGCCAAAGAGATAGCCGCGCACGATGCACTCAACCGGCAGGCGGTTCATTTTCTTGACGAGAATGGATCGTTCGGGAATCCCGGGATAGTTTTTCAGGAACGGCAGTTCTTTTTCTGGAGTATAGGAAAGTATGTGGGTCTTGATTGACGAAACGGACTTGAACCAGTGGTTTGCAACACGATTGAGGTACACTCCCTTCAGGGGAATCCCTTCCGAGAAAACCACATCAAACGCGGAAATCCGGTCCGTAGTAACGATAAGCCAGGTATCGGCAGAAACTTCATAAATGTCGCGAACCTTTCCGCTGAACAATTTCTTCAGCTCGGAAATACCGGTTTCAAGAATAGTCGTCATTGTATCCTCCGGGAAACTTTATTGGGGGTAAAATACCTGATTCGGGCATAGATTGCAATGGATGACGGGTCGTTTCAGAGAACGGAAATGCGGTTTCTTCCGAGCTTTTTTGCCTGATAGAGCGCTGCGTCCGCGCGGAGGAACAGTCCGTCGAAGGAGTCATCCAGGCGGTTCTCGGAAACACCGATACTCACGGTTATTTTTATCTCTTCACCGGTTTCGGAATAGGTAAAGTCCGCGAGAATGTCGTTTCGCATGGATTCGGCGATGCTGCGCGCGGCGGTTTCGTTTGCCCCGGGAAGGAAGACGAGGAACTCGTCTCCACCGTAGCGGCAGGCAATGTCTGTCTTCCGGATATGTTTTTTGATATGGGTCCCGGTTTTTGTCAGGATCATGTCGCCCGCCAGATGCCCATGGGTGTCGTTGACCATTTTGAAGTTGTCCAGATCGATCATGATGAGCGCGGAACCGGTCGGCATCTCTCCGTCGGACTCGAGGCGGTTGATCAGTTCGCTGAGGTAGCGCCGGTTATACAGACCGGTGAGCGGGTCGCTGCGGGAAAGGTTGCGGTAGTAGTTTTCACGTTCAACAACCAGTTCTTTTTCATTCAGCTCCATTTTGATCATGTCGAAAATCGCGAGGGTAAACAGAAGCGAGTTGATGGCGGTTCCCACCGTGAAAAAATAGTTTGCCGGGATACGGGATTCAATATAGGCCGCGGTGCTCCAGATGGTTGTTCCCGAAATCATGGCTGCCCACGCCACCAGGTAAAACCGGACTTCATAGTGCCCGGAGAAATAAATCTTTATCGCGGCGATCAGGATAATGAGGGGAACAATGAAACCGGTTATATAGGCAATCTGGTTTGCCCAATACGAGGAGAAAAAGATACCGATGACTGTCTGGGCAATAAACAGGGCGATACAGGTATTCAGGATGGTATTGGTAATGGGCATCCGTTTCGCAAGGGAAAGAAAAGACTTGGCAAAGAGCATGAGGAATATGCCGAGACATCCGAGACTGATCCAGAGGATCGCCTCGAGCACGGCGAAGGGCATGGGGATCAGGTACAAGAATCCGTGCACCCTGAGTTGGTAGAGGAGCAACGAGGAGAGATACGTTGCGTAACACAGAAAATTGAAATTCTTGACAACGAGGAACGAAAACGCGTTGACGCACAATATTGCGAGGATGATGCCGAAAAATACGCCGAAGAACAAATACTCGTTAACAATTTGCTTGATCATTTTTGACGAGGACACCGCCTGCAGGGGGATCCACATGATGGTGGCTGTTTCGACACGAAGGTAGATGGAATCCGAAGCAGTAACCGAATCCGGGACCGGAATGTACCAGTCCCGGGCTTGTACTTTCAGGGATGAAACCGGTTGCTTTTTACCGGCAAGGACCGGCTCGGCCCCGGGATAAAAAACGGTTATGTTTTCGAGGCTTGCATTCCGTATCCACAGATACCGGCATTCTTCGGGATCGTCGGCAGGAGCGAGGGAAAAACGGAGCCAGACCGCATCCTTTGTTCTTCCGGTAAAGAAGGTAGAACGATCGTGTTCAGTGAAAAGATCCGGATTTTCGGTAACGTCAAAAAAGGAAGCCCTGGAGGATGTGTCACGGTATACAGCGAAATTCTGTATTCTCTTCTCGCCGTCGGGGATCGTTTTTCTGGGCATATAGGCCAGAAAAAAACAACCCAGAACTACGGCTGTCGCACACAAGAATATGAATAGATCCCTATTTCGTTTCTTCATGAATTCCGGGTCCCAACCCTGTATCCATTATTTGGCAATAATGGAACATTGTCAAACATTCCTGGCGGATAATGCTGAAAAGCACAGGCATGCTGCCAGTATAGCACCTTGTTTCTCCCGTAACATGAAAAGGGTCTTAATCACGGGAAAAAATTGCCTGCTCTTTGGGTACTATTTTCCCGTTTGGCGAACTTGTTGGCTGGATGTACGGCAAAACCATCAGAAAAACCGTGTTTTATGCTTGGCATGATTCTTGCTAGTTAATGATTGACGCAGCAGCGTTCAAGGAGTTTTGTATGAAAAAGATACTGATTGTATGTGTGCTTTTGGTCGTGGGTCTTGCCGGGGCTTTTGCCAACGGGCGGGGCGAACTGACAACAATTGAAGGAAAGCTCACCGTGCATGAGTCGTTGCCGGCGGTGGAGACTAAAGACGGCCTCTGGATGTTGCCTCCCGGAGCGTTCTACCGCGCTGCCTGGGAACACGGCATATCGGAAGGAGACACCCTGGTCATACAGGGCTTCACCGATCCTGACAGCCGGTTTGAACCCGGGGAATTTGCCGGCAGGATCATGCCGGTAGAAGTGGCGGTAAACGGCAAGGATATTGATATTGACCGTACCGGCGTTTTTGGACGCCGCGGAAGTGGCCGTGGAGGATACGGACCCGGATGTTGTGAACCCTTTGGTGATCGCCGGTTCCGCGATGGAGGCGGTCCCCGCAACGGTGACGGAACCCGTAGCCGTGACGGAACCCGCAGCCGCGGCGGAAACCGCTGAGACTTGTTGCGCCCCGCGGTTTCGCGGGGTACACTCAAAGCATGAAGCGGTTCGTTTTTTTCCGCGTACATAATCCCGACTTTCACCGCAATGTGCTTTTCTCGGTGAGCATGGTAATCATCCTGCTCACCGGGATCGGTCTTGTTTTGCAAAATGGCCGTACCCATCGCACGAAAATTGAAAACCGTGCGTTCCAGATCATGACCGGCATGGTTGAACGGTATAGCCGCCCGGAAGAATTCGACCCGGAGCGGTGGGATCATCTTGTCGGGTTCGGCCTGTACGACGCAGCGGGAATTGCCGTATACCGGTACGGAACCGCACCGGAAGGGTTGGAAGAATCCGGTGATGAGGCCGGCATGGTCAGTACAACCGGGAATACCGTAACCATGATCCGGAGAACGGGTGTCGTTCCGCCGATAGAAGGCCCCGGTTTTATGCATGGTCGACGTATGGTCTCACCTTCCAGTTCCGAAGGAAGGCGGAGATCTCGGAACACCATGCCCATGCATCGTCCTCACGTTCAGTTCCGGCAGATACATTCCGTATTTATTGAACTTGATGCGGCCTCCCTGCTTCGTCAGGCCTGGCTTGAAACCGGCGCGATCATCATGCTTTTTTCCGCACTTCTGATAACGGTTCCCCTGTTTTACCGGAATTCCCGGCGCCTTGCCCGGTATCGGGAACGCGAGCAAAAAAACGCATATCTTGTACAACTCGGAGAAGCCGCCCGAACCCTGGCTCATGAAATAAAAAATCCGCTTGGAGTAATCAAGGTTCAATGCGCTACCCTTGAACGGTCGCTCCCCGAAGCGTTCAGGAAGAACCTGGCGGTGATCGGGGAAGAAACCGACCGTCTTGCCGTATTGACCGACCGCCTTCGGGATTTTCTCCGAAGCGGGGAGGGGAATCCCGAACGGCTGTCTGTCCGGGGCATTCTGGAACAATACCGGGTTCGCTATGGTGATTCATTGACTGTTGCCGACCGGCCGGAACCGGATGTAACGGTCGTTACGGATCCGGATTTTTTGACACAGATGCTGGACAACCTGGTTCGCAATGCACGGGACGCGCTCGCCGAAACGGGCGGGTTGCCCGAACTTGATTGCGTGTACAATGGTTCCGCCGTACGGTTTCGTGTTCTTGACCGGGGAAGCGGCGTTGCGGCGGATCGACAGGAACATCTTTTCGAACTGTTTTACACCACAAAGGCGCAAGGCTCCGGTATCGGTCTCGCCCTGGTGAAGCGGCTTGCCGAAGCAAGCGGCGGTACCGCGGGATATCGCCCCCGGCGCGGCGGCGGGAGCGAATTCTGGATAGAACTGCCAGCCGGGCAAGCAGGGGAGGATGAAAATGGGAAGGACTGACGAATCTCCTGCGGTTCTTGTTGTTGACGATGAAAAGAATCTCCGTGAATCCCTCGCCGAGTATTTGTCCCTGGACGGGTTCTCCTGCACGGTATGCGGAGATGGTGCCGCGGCTCTTGAAATTCTTTCCACTGAAGCCTTTGACGCGGTTGTTCTTGATCTGCGTCTTCCCGGAATGGACGGTCTTGCCATACTCTCGGCCATCCATGGTGAAGGTCCGCGGCTGCCGGTTATCATGATGAGCGCTCACGGCGAGATTCATGACGCGGTTTCCGCAATGAAACTGGGGGCAGTGGATTATCTGGTAAAACCCTTTGATCCCGCCGAGCTGGTTCTTCGCCTGAAAAAGGCGATCGCAGCCGCGTCATTCGAGAAGATGGCGAATCTCGGCAGGCGGCTTGCCGAGCGGGATGAGGCTTTCCGGGAAAGCGGCTCCCCGGCAATGAAGAAGGTATATGATCTTGTTGCCCGAGTCGCGCCTACGAATTCCACCGTACTCATTACCGGCGAAAGCGGGACCGGCAAGGAAGTCGTTGCTCGCGACATACACCGGTTGAGTAATCGTGCGCAAGGCCCCTTTGTGCCGGTCAATGTCGGGGCGATTCCCGAGTCCTTGCTGGAAAGCGAACTGTTCGGACACGAAAAGGGCGCCTTCACCGGGGCGGAAGGAAGGAGACAGGGTTTGTTCGAACTTGCTTCGGGAGGAACGCTGTTTCTCGACGAACTCGGTGAAATGCCGGCGTCCATGCAGGTAAAACTGCTCCGGGTGCTCCAGGACCGGACGATACAGCGTCTCGGCGGAAACCGGCCCATTCCGGTCGATGTACGGATACTGGCGGCGACCAACAAGAATCTGGAAGAAGCCGTTCGTGACAAGACGTTTCGGGAAGACCTGTATTTCCGTATCCATGTCATTGCTATCGAACTACCACCACTCCGTGAGCGCCGGGAAGACATTGCGCCCCTCGCGGGATTTTTCCTTTCCCGTTTTTCCCGCGAAACCGGAAAGGCAGTAGAAGGTCTTTCATCCGGGGCGATTGAATTGCTTCAATCCTGGCCGTTCCCGGGCAATATCCGCGAACTGGAAAACAGCATAGAGCGGGCGGTTATCCTGTCCAACGGGCCGTTGCTGGAGCGGGAAGATTTTCCGTTCTCGGGAAACCCCATCAGGGGTATGGAGCGCCCGCCAATAGGGGGACAATCGCCGATGGAGGAAGTACCCCCGGCGCCGGGATCGGCGCATGAACCGGGAGCCAGGGATACCGGTACCACCATACGGGACGCGGAAAAAGAACTGATACGGCAAGCGCTGGAACGGAATGCCGGACACCGCGAAAAAACCGCCGGAGAACTCGGCATAACCCGGAGAACCCTGCTCAACAAAATGCGGGAATACGGTCTGTAACCACCGCTTCTTTTTTCTGGCGTATCCGGAAAAGCTGGAGTAGAATTGCCAGTATGATCGACAACACTTTGTACGGTAACCCCATGCCGGGGAAAATTATCCGGAAGGCGGAGCAACGGTTCAGCCGGTATGCGAAAAAATTCCATTTTGACCCGGCGTACGCGCCGCGTCTTGCTGCATATCCGGAAGGCGGCGGTGCCGACGATTTCGGCATTCTGACCGTGCACGATACCGCAGACGGTCGTGAGGGCGGTCTTCCCATTGATCCGGAAACCGGCATCATGCTTGGAACCATCCGGATGGGATTCGGACACTGCCGCATGGCTATCGCGCTCGCGTCCGCGGCCCATTCCATGGGATACACCCCCTACTGGCTCGATCTCATGTCCTTTCCCGATTCCGCCGCGAGCAAGACGATCAAATATCTTGAAGACCTGTACAATCTCGGCTCCCGCATTTCCCAGCGTTCGAAACTCTTTGACTCTCTTGTGTGGGATTATGTAACGAGCCGCGCGGCGAAGAAAATCACCTTTTCAATAGAAGAAGCCGCGCTTTCCCGCATCTTTACCCCCTTGTATGCGGACATCCCCAAGAATATGCCGTTTTTTTCCACCCATCCCTGGACCGGGCACGCCGCGGTCGCGGCCGGCATGACCGACGTTGTTACGATAATCCCGGACAACTACCCGATCGCGTTCCATGTCGTTGAGGGCAGTGTACACGCGGTACAGTCGCCGTCTGCCTACATGGGCTACCGGACCTTCCATTCCATGGGCGCGAAACTCCATCTGCGCCAGACCATGCCTGCTGACGATATCCAGCTGGTCGGTCACTACATAGACCACGAAATTGTTGCCGGAATCGAGGCTGACTGCGCTGCCCGCCTCCGGCGCATCCGGGACGGTGAAACCCGCCGTTTCCTGCTTACCATGGGAGGCGCGGGTGCCCAGGTCCGCCGCTTCGCCGATATCGCCGAAACCTGCAAGACCGCGATAGAGGACAAGAAAGTCTCCCTGTTGATTAACATGGGCGACCACCGGGGCCGCTGGGAAGAACTCGAGAAACTGTTCCGCGAAAAAGGAATTTCATGGACCCTGCACACCCAATGGCAGGATACCCGGTCCTTTATTGACGAGGGCGCGGAGGCCCGCATTACCGGTGTGCATGTATTCCTCCATGAAGAGTTTTATTACGCGGTATACTCGACCAATTTGCTCATGCGGATTTGCGATGTCATGATTACCAAACCGAGCGAACTGTCCTTTTATCCGGTCCCCAAACTCTTTATACAGCGGGTGGGCCGACATGAAGCCTGGGGTGCCATCCGGGGCGCGGAAATCGGCGACGGAACGATAGAAACCGCATCCCTGACCGGATTGCACCGCATTCTCCGGCTTTTAATTGAAGATGACGATTTATTGAAGATTTACTGCAGTCATATTCTGACCAATCATCGCGATGGCGTGTACAACGGTGCATACAATGCGGTGAAACTGGCAATAGAGCGGAAGAAGAAGTAATTAGTTGATGGTAACAACTGACGCGACACGGCCATCACGGGTATAGACCCGGTCGGGGTTAGTGTAGTCGGGGAGCTGTGTGGTTCCTTCAAAATACGCGTAATGCCAGGTTCCCCGGGGCAGGGGAAGGATGATTTCATATTTACCCGGAGCGATTTCCGGCAATACGTACATGAAGGGATCCCAATTGTTGAAGGAACCGGCGAGACGGATGATTTTACCGCTTTCCGCGGTGCAGGTGAACCGAACCTCGCCGTTTTTCACATGGTCGGTCCGGAACGTTTCATACCGTTCGACGGGAAGTACCGACACCTGCATCCGGTTTTCGCGGTCGTAGGCGGTACGGGTATTCAGCGGGTCGGTGGTCCACAAGCCGTTGATAACCATGCGATACTGAATTTCTTCGGTCCCCGGGGGAACTTGCGCGATGTAAAAAAGAACCGTATCGAGGGGTTTGCCCGCGGAGTCCTTTTGGGGAAGACCGAATTCGTCGCGGCGAACTATCCGCTTGAGTGAATGAATGGTTGCGTAGTTTTCATGTCGGAACGAGATTCCGGCATGGCGCGCGTCTCCCCGCGCCGTGAAGATGACATACTTCCCTGACACGACCGGAGAATCCGGCTGTGAAATGGATGAGACAAGCTTTGTATAGGTGACCGACTCAATGTCCGACCCGGAAAGAGGAAGCGAGGTCAGGACGGTGGCCAAAAGTATAACAACTAATCGTTTCATAATAGTTCTTTACAATTGTCGGAATTTCCTTCAAAATCTTGAGAAATACGGCACATTAAAGTACCGGTTTAAAAAAACCGAAAATGTACTATACCAATGGTACATACAGGGAAGACATGCCGGGAATAAAAGAACTTGAACATTTCAGGGAAGAACTCACCAGGCTCGGCAATGAGCGGGAAGTAACCGAAGAACGCGGTGAAACCTATGAACCCCTTCCACCTCCCTCAATCACCGCAAATTCCGCACCGTCGATAGACGTTGACAATCTTCTCGCCGGAATTGGCGAAAGTACTGAACCGGTTGTCGCGCCCGAAACGGTTGACGACGCTTCGATTCTTTCCGACTCGACACCCCTTCCCGAATCCGGTGGCGGCATGGTGCCGGAAGCCCCCGATGCCGATTCAGGTCCGGCACTATCAGACTTTGATTCCCTTCTCGATTCCCTTGATCTGGACGGCGATGACTCGTCCTCCGGTCAGGGCGACACTTCCGCTGAAATTCCCGGTCCCGATGATTTTTCCCTGCCCGATTTCCCCGAACCCGTAACGGATTCTTTAGAGCCTGGTGATACCCCGGCCGAATTGACCGAGGAAGCCGCGGAACCTCTTGAAACCCTGGATGAATTGACCGATGAAGCAGGCGAACCCCTTGAATCGCTGGAGACGCCGTCCGGCGATGCTCCTGTCGATCCGGTGGCTGCCCTCGACGCGCTTCTGGCCGCAGGGCTTCCCGAGCTGGATGATGACGATACCACTGCGTTCTCCATGCCGGATGATCTTCCTTCCTTTGACGAAATTTCTCCTCCTGACGTAGCCGGCGAAACCGAACCGGAAGCGCCGGAAAGCGCGGAGCTTCCGGATGAAGGGTTTTCTCTGCCGGATGATTTTTCGCTTCCTTCGTTTGGCGATGAACCGGCGGATATCTCCGACGGGGAGACTGAGGTTCTCCCGCCTGAAGACACCGATCATGCCGCTGCGTTGGCTGATCTTGCAGGCTTTGACACACTTGATGACCTGGGCGGTGGTGATTCAACAGCCGAACCGGAAGAAATACCGGCTTCGTCGGATTTTGAAACCATGGACCTCACCCCGCCTTCCGCGGAGTTCCCCGGTTCGGGGTCCGTCGGGGAGCCCGACACAATTCAGGTTGCTCCGCCATCCGGTGATTTTTCGGATTTTTCCATTCCCGACGATCTGCCGATCCCTCCCGAGGAGGAGGCGTCCTCCGGTGAGGAGGCTGCCATTGACGGTTTTGACGGCTTCAGTCTTGATGAGGACATTCTCCAGGGCGCTTCGGGAACACCGGAAGACGAATTCCATATTCCCGGCTTTTCCGATTTTGCCGAAGGTACCGGTCTTGATGGTCTAGATGAACTGATTCCCAAAGATACATCACGCAAATCTTCCCGCAAGGAAATTCCTCTTGAAATAAGCGAGAAAGAGTTTGACCGCTTTCTTGATCTTCTTGCGAAGTATCCATTGAATCTCCGCATGGCAATTGAGGAGTATCTCTCCGAAGGTCCGGGCTCGGAACTCCAGAAAATGGAAATTGTTCACCATGTGCTGGAGGGAACGCCGCTCAAAAAAGTAGCGAGAATGATGGAGGATCGTCTTAACCGGGCCATCCCCATTCCCAAAGATTTTGAAAAGAAAACCGCGGCCGAATATGAACAGGAAAAATCTTCCCTGCGGTATATTTTCCTCAATAGAATACTTCCGGCGGCAATACTCTTTACCGGAATTTCCATTCTTACTTTTTGTGTGATATTCCTGTCCTGGCAGTTTGTCTACCGTCCGTTGGCTGCCGAACACCTGTACAAACGCGGCTATGCCGCCATCGAAGATGCCCGGTATACCCAGTCCATGAAGCTTTTCGACGAAGCTGTTGTAGTCTGGGACAAGAAAAAATGGTACTTCCGCTATGCCCGGGCCTATCGTGACAAGAAACAGTACATATCCGCGGAGACCATGTATGAACGCCTGCTTAACCGGTTCAGAAATGATCGTGAGGCAGGACTGGAATACGCAGAAATGCTCCGTACCGATCTGAGAAATTTCGAAAAAGCGGAAACGGTACTCAAACGGCGCGTTCTGGATAATTATGTGAATGATTCCGACGGAATGATGCTTTTGGGTGACACCTATCTGGACTGGGGTGAGGAAGACCCCACCAAATACGAGGAAGCCCGGAAAATGTATGCGTCCCTGATTGAGCTCTACGGAGAAAAGGATCCGTACCTCGCACGTATGATGCGGTACTTCATCCGTACGGACAATCTGGCAGAAGTTCTACCACTCAAGGATCATTTTGTTTCAAAGCGTAAAATGACCCTTGGTACGTCCGATCTCGTGGAACTTGGCGGGTATTTGCTTGACAAGCGGTATAATCCGCTCCCCGGGGATTCCGAGAAGCTCCGCTCCCGCATAGAAGATGTACGAGATATTCTGGAGAACGCCGTAGAATTCGGCCCGGAAATACCGGAAGCCCACTATAACATGGGACGGTTCTTCATTCATAACTACAAACCCGAGCAGGCCTCTGTCGCGCTCGGTGAGTCCCTGAAACTTTTTGACAACGCAACCCCCATGTCCCCGAAGCGGGTTCTTACCCGTGTAGATGCGTTCCGGCTCCTGGGCGAGCTTCGTACCGCCGACAAGGAGTACCTGCGTGCGCAAGCCCTCTATGCCCAGGGTATGGCCCTGTACGAGCAACAGCGTGAGAACCGTGCTGTTCCCCGGGATCCCCGTGTAGGCCGGTTGTATGCCGATTCGGCGGATATTGACTACTTTATATCCAACGATCTTGATACGGCGCTGGTTCATTACCGGAAAGCGCTTGAGGAACTGCATGATACGCCTTCGGTACGCTACCGGACTGGATACATTTATTATCAAAAGCGGAATTTTGAAGAAGCCATGCACGCATTTAGCCGAACCTATGCAGAGAAGAATGAAGACCGTCATGTCCGCTATGCCTTTGCAAACACGCTGTTCCGCCGTGGAAATCATTTTGCCGCACAGGGACATTATGAACGGTTAATGGAGTCTCTCGAGGCTGAGCGCATCCGTAAGGGCATTGTGTTACCGCAGGTCAGGACCGATCATGGCGACTTTGTTGAACAGTATATGAAAACGGCCAATAATCTTGGTGTTACCCTGAACCGGCTCGCGAACAGAACGGGAGACTCGGGCAAGAACGCACGTGCTCTTTCGCTGTTGGCGGAATCGGCGCGAGCCTGGGATGCGTTGACCCGTAATCCCGAGACTTTGGTACGGTTGAGCAGGATGCGCCCCGCCAATGATCCGGCTGATACCTTCGGCACGACTGTTTCGGATGTTAATGGAAATCTCGCGTACATGAATATCAAGTATATGACCTATCCTCGTCCGGAATTCCAGCCCGAGCTGTACAGTGATATACCGAAGACTCTTGAGAGTGAGGCTCCTCTGCAACAGCGTGAGGACCGATAGGGCTTATTGCACATTTATGTATCAGTTGCTATTATCTGGTGAACGGTCAGACGGCAGCCGGGAGCAGACTTTTCTGCCGGGCCGCTTCTTGTGTTTTTGGTGGGCGTTTAACTCAGTGGTAGAGTGCTACCTTCACACGGTAGAAGTCACTGGTTCAAATCCAGTAACGCCCACCAAGAATACAGTTGGCCGGGATATCGTCGGAGCATTCCTTTTGGTTATATCATTACTTGTGGTATACTCATCCATATGAAAGGCGCGATCATGGGAATTATTTCCGATTTCAGATACCGGAAGATTTCGCAAACGTCAACGGTAGAAGATCTTCTCAAAGAGTTTTTCAGAAAATCAATTCATATCTGCGCTTCCTTTGTTCCCCTGTTTGCCGCATGGAATTTGCCGTATACGGTTATGGCCCTGTCGTCTGTTGTTGCGTTGTACATCATAAGCGAATATCTTCGCATTTCAGGGATATCAATTCCGGTAATATCCCGTGTAACCGCGTATGCGGCACGCCGGCGCGACGAAGGCCGCTTCATTCTCGGCCCGGTAACCCTGACACTTGGTATTGTCATTACTTTGATGATTTTCCCTCAGGACGCTGCGCGAGTCGGAATTTGCGCTCTTGCTTTTGGAGACGGCATAGCGAGTCTTGCCGGCAAACTCTTCGGCCGCATCAAGATTCCCTATACCTGCGGGAAAACCCTTGAAGGAAGCCTTGCCTGTTTTATCGCCGTGTATGCGTCCTCCCTGGCGATCGTGCGCGATCCCCTTTCGGCGTTGCTGCTGGCGTTTGTGGCTATGTGTATTGAAATGATCCCGCTCAAGGATTATGACAACGTGTTAATACCGATAGCTATCGCCGCGGTCGCGTACTTATTGCCATAAGTAGTATCGATGAATTTGTCTCAGATAGCGCCATGCCCCTTGAATAATGGCAAAAACGCCGACTCCGAAAAGAATCCAGGAATCACAGACAATCAGTAATGCGTATCCGGCAAGAAGCAGGAGAATGCCCCATGCCGCCCGTGAATACTCCGGGGCGTTTCTGATACGTCCCTGGACACGGTAGGAAATTGCTGCGAGCAAACCAAGTATCCCCAGAAACAGGTACAGCATCCCTGAATAGCCCGGCGGGACAACCCATGTTGTCGTCAGGTTGGATGTATTGAAGGGAACCGCATTGACCAAAGAAAATGAGAAAAACGCGGTAAGAAAAATGGCCGGACCAATCTGTTGTGTCGTTTCTCCCGTAGTAAAAAGGATACTTGAAAGCAGACATAACACAATAAAAAGCCGGCAGAAAAGCGAAATCCGGGAAACCGCTGCAAGGATGAATCCGGTATTCATCCACAACTCGTTGAAGGGAATAACGATGCGGAATGCTTCAAGAGCAAGCGTAAAAACCCCTGCGGCAAAAAAGGTAATTTCAGTTGTTTGAGTTTTCTCGAATGCGAACATGATGTATATGAGTCCGGTGAGGGAAAGCAGCGGTAACAAAGAAATGGCGGCGAGTGCGGCGACCGGACTGTGCGGCATGAAGGGGATGGTCGCGAGAATGCCCAACGGACGTGCCTGGTCCGGAATGGAAGGAATGGTACCCCGTACAAGCATGATGATAAATGCCGCAATACACACTACCGAGAGTATGAGGACCATAAGAGTGGCAATACGTATGAAGTTGTTTCGTGCCGCCAGGGTCATGTAGACCAGAATACCATTAAAAAGGAAATAAGGGAATCTCAAGTACGAAGCGTTTTTTGTCGATATTCAAGCAAAGAACGACAGGGGGCCAGGAATGCGAAAAGCAGTATGTATCGCACTTTTTATCGTCGCGGCTATAAGTATGTATGCCGGAGATATCGCAAATTTCGTGAATATCGGATTTTCTTCTGATGGATCACGCTTTGTTTTTGGGCAGCACGGCAGTACCGACGGGGAGTATCGGGCCTACGCGGATATTTACTGCGTTGATGTGCCCACCAACCGGTTTATTCCCGGCGGAACCTTTTCTACCGCGCCATCCGCTTCTACCGCCGGCGAGGATGGGTCGACCGTATTCTCGGCACTTCGTGGAAGTATCGAAACCTATCTGAAAAAACTCGATGTTGACGGGAAATCCCCCGGTCGGGCGCTGTATGTTCAGGCCCGTGATGAAAAACGGCCAGATAAACTCGAATTCCGCGATTTTGAGACCGGACGAACGTTTACGGTATCAATGCATTCCTTCGCTGAAGGATCAGGCGAATCAGTCCGTTCGTCATTTTATCTTGTTCTTGAACTTGTGTATCCGGACGGTAAAACAGATCATCATACCATCGGTCTTCCCGGCTACAAACGGTCGGGTATTAAAGACTATCGTATCCGTCGTGTTGTAACCGATGAAAGCGGAACGTCACTTGTTTTTGTAATAGAAAAGATACTGGTCGATACCAGGGGCGAATCAGTCCGGTTCATGGTTGAAACCCTGAAACTGTAGTAATTCTGCTCAGACCGTTTCCCTGAAAAGCTGAAAACTCCGTTTCCCGTCCTCAGACAGAATCCGTACGCGGATTCTGTCGTTCTTGAATTTCATCTCCCGCCATAATGATTCCAGCCATATCGCCTCTGCGGCTTCCTGCCACAACTGCTCGGCGAAGGAGTCCTCTTCCGGCATGAGTCCCTGGGTAAAGAGATAGAATCCCGGTTCAATCCGGTCGGTTGTATGACCATCGGCAAGATGCGCTTCAGTTGCCGGTTCAAGGTTGGCGGCGTCTACGTGGGAACAGTATTCGTACAGCAGTTCTGTTCCGTCCGGAGCTGGACCGGAAGCGGGGAGAACGATGGGGCGGTGCAATTCGAGCGAGTGGACAGTGAATTTCATGAAGAAACTATAGCGAATTTTCGGGCAAAAGGCGAGATGTTCCCCATAAGGACGGTGCGGGAGGTTTGCTCATGAAGCAGAGTATGTTTATAGCGGTGCTTTTCATTATTGGCACCCTGTCATCCTGTCTGGTTGATCCGGAAACCATTTCGGTATGGGGTGGAGACATGACGGTACCGGAGCTTGCGTCCGTGCATACCCTTTCGGCCCGGGAGGTTTCTGTGGAATTTACCGATACCGTGTCGGTCTCATCCGCGTTGGTGGAATGCCCGGATGACCCCGGGCGGATAATCGTGACAAGCTGGAATGCGGAGGAAGACTCGAACACGGTAATTTTTACCTTGTCCGAAAATCCGGGGATTGGCGTATCTGCCGTGCTCAATGCGGCGGTACGCGATGCCCGGGGGAACAGTCTGTCCTTTTCCGTATTGTTTATTGGATACAATGAACGGGTTCCGCGGTTGCTGATCAATGAAATCCGGACAGGATACGACAAACCGAAGGTCGAGTACATGGAGCTTGTTGTACTGTCGGACGGTAATCTTGCCGGGGTTCAGATAGAAAACGCCATGAACTCGAAACAGTGTTATTATGAATTCCCTTTCTGTGAAGTCCGTGCCGGCGACTATGTGCTGTGGCATCTCCGTTCGGTCGAAGAGGGCCTGGTGACCGAAAGCGACCGAATGGACGCTTCTGCCGGCAAGGATTCGTCTCCTTTTGCCTGGGACTTCTGGGATGTCCAGGATCGCTCCCCGCTTAAAAGCACAAATGTGCTTCTGGTACGCGAACGGAGCGGTGGTCCTGTTATGGACGCCCTGCTCTGCGCTGAAACGGACAAGAGCGAATGGCCTTCGGATGCGTTGCGCCTTGCCGCCGAGACAGCCGTATCCGCCGGAGTCTGGGGACCAACCGCCCTGATTACAGATGCCGCTTGTTCAGATTACATGACACCGACCCGGACTCTCGGCAGAATTCCCGGAAGGGAGGACACCAATAGCGCCTCAGACTGGATGGTTTGCGCCAATTCGGGAGCTTCACCCGGTACGGAAAACTCGGTCAAACCATATGAACCAAAATAGCTGGACAGGGCTTCCGGCGTTTGCAATCCCTGCGGATTCAGGATACTATAGCCTCAGAAACGGGAGGCGTTCATGGCAGAATTACTGGCTCCGGCGGGAAACACCGAAGCACTCGACGCGGCAATCAAGGAAGGAGCGGACGCGGTCTATCTGGGACTGAAAAGTTTCAATGCCCGTATCCGGTCCACAAACTTTGCCTGGTCGCAATTCGAGGCTGCCGTGGAAACGCTCCACCGCAGAGGCAAGAAAATTTTTGTCACGGTTAATACCGTACTCCAGGAATCGGAAACAGAACGGATGTACCGGTTTCTTGCGTATTTGAACCGTATCGGCCCTGACGGTCTCATTGTCCAGGATCTCGGCGTGCTCAATATGGCGCATACCCATTTTCCGCTTCTCCGTCTCCATGGGTCAACCCAGCTCAATATCGCCAGCGCGCGGGGTGTAAATGCCTTGAGCCGCTCGGGTGTTTCCCGGGTGGTGCTTGCACGCGAACTTGGGCTTAATGAAGTACGGGAAATAAAGATGCGTACCTCCTGTGAGCTGGAAGTCTTTGTGCACGGGGCTCTTTGTGTCAGCGAATCGGGTTTGTGCCTGTTTTCGAGTTTTCTGGGCGGCAAGTCGGCGAATCGCGGCATGTGTGCCCAGGCGTGTCGGCGTATGTACAGCGCGCAAACCAGCGCCGGTGAAAAGAAAGGATATTTCTTCTCGCCGCACGACTTGCAGCTTATTGATTTCATTCCTGATCTCGTACAGGCTGGCGTGAATTCCTTCAAAATCGAAGGACGCATGAAAAGCGCGGAGTATGTGGGAACCGTTGTTTCCGCCTACCGATACGTCCTTGATAATTGGGAAGCGGACAAAAAAACCGCTCTGGAGACTGCCAAACGTATACTCGCGAACGACTTTGCACGCCCCAAGACCCGGTACTGGTATGATTCGCCCAGGGCTGAAAACATACTGAATCCCTCCCAGGCTGGCGGAACGGGTATATTTCTTGGAAATATTGCCCGAATAAAAAAATCCGGTGAATCTGTTCTGGCCCTTCTGGGTAATGGCGGGGGCTACACGCCCGATACCGGCGATTCGATCCGTCTCCACAAGAATGATGATTCAGCGCGGGAAAGCTGGAAAATAAAATCGGTAGCCACTGAAGGAAAAGAGTGCTGGATAGACATTCCTGAAGGTTTCGGCACCGGAGACTCGGTATATCTCATGCAGACCAAATCGATGTCGAAACACTATCCCCATGTACTGCCCAAGGATCTTTCCCCCTACCGGGCCCAGCCCCTCGACGAGCAACTGCCTTCCCTGAAACTCCGGCTTCCCGAAGCGGTATCCCAAAAGGGCACGAAGGGCGGCAAAGCGAAAATGACAAAACCTTCAGACGGATTGTTCCCTGAAGGATTGTATATACAAGTATCCTCGCGGGAAGATTTCTTTTTGATCCTCATGCACCGGCCCATCCGGGTTATCGCGGAACTAAACACGGATACGGAAGCATTTCTGCTTGGTCTATCCGATGACCAGAAGCCCGCGGACAAACCGCCGTTTTCCAAAAAGGAAATTATCGTCTTTCTTGACCCCTATGTGCCCCAGGCGAGCGAAGACGGGCTTTCTTCCACCATCGATCTGCTTGTCGAAAACGGGTATACCCAGTTTATCGTGAATAATCCCGCCCATATCGGTATGCTCCGGAACCGCGGCCTCTCACTCATAGCCGGCCCCTATCTGTACACCTTCAACCGCTGGGCGGTTGACTGGCTGAATTCCCAGGACATTTTTTCCGTCGTCAGTCCGTATGAGAATTCCAAAGACAATCTGTACGAAGCAATCGATTCATCCTGGCGTCAGAACGTGTTTGTTACCGTATTCGCCTATCCGCCCCTGTTCCGCATGCGTTTTGAACTCCCCGAGTCGTACGGATCATCGGTTTTTTCCGACCGGCAAAGCGGGCAGTTCTTTTCCGTATCCGGCCCCGGGGGATCTTTTGTGCTTCCCTCCGTTCCCTTTTCTATCATTGACCGCGCGGTGTCCCTTAACCATGCCGGTTTTACCCGGCATGTCCTGGATATTTCACGTGCCCGGCTCCAGAAAAAAGAATTCCGTGCGATTATCGAGGCGTATCACAAGGGGAATCCTCTGCCTGAATCAACACGATTTAACTGGAAAGACGGCTTTTTCGATCCTGACCGCGCCGAGGAACACCGGCAGATGAAACAGCGGGCGGAAGATGCCGCGGCGGGTAAGAAAACCGCACCGGGGAAGAGAACCGCTATGGGCAAGAAGACTTCGGCAAAACGACCCGGCCGGGAAAAGGACGGGTCGGGGAACAATACCACTCGGGGAACTGCTGCGCCTCGTGGGAAAAACTCAGCTCAGGGGAAACTGCAGGGCAGGGGAAAATCCCCGGTCAGGGGAAAAACACCGGGTGCGAAAAAGAGATAACCAGTTTCAGGAAACGTTGCCGATTAACTGAACGATGTACAGTTTTACGTAGGCAAGCAGGGCGTCGTGGTTTTTTATTTTGGCGAGACCCGGAGTGTTTACCAGTGTCTCGGCAAGATTTTGGACCCGATCCAGATCAAATGTTGCCGCCTTGAGCGTTCTGATAATCTTGCGGATATAATCCCTGATAAGGGAATTAACGTCTTCGGTCAGATTTTCCTTTACTTCTTTGTTGAGGGTCCGGTTCCATTCGTCAAGCTGGGTAGAAAGTTCTGCCACCAGAGTACTGCCAGGGGGAACGAGTTCCTTTTCAATACGCGCCGCGGCCTGCTTGAGTTCTTCCTTCCGCTTTTCCTTGGCTTCCCGCGGGGATTCATCCGGTTGCTCTTCTTTACTTTCCATCCGGCTCTTCACCGTTTTGTCCCTGACCTGCTTCGGCTTTCTTGGGCGCAGGAAAAATGCGATTATTGAAGAAATAACCGGTATAGTGTACCAGAATGGCAGAAGAATCCGCGCGTCGGTAATGAGTTCCTGGCGGTTGAGCATGAGCAATGTGCTCAGGGGGAGCAACCGTCCGTGATCGAACAACTTGAAGCCGGCATTTGTGTCCTTGCCGGAAAACGAGGGGTCCATGGCGAGAAGGGGAATAAAGGATGCGTTGAGTAGCGCATGGAGAACCGGCGCGAGTTTCTTGCAGTGCATTTCCACCTTCTTCTCAAATTCCGGCGAGTTCTTCATTGCCGGTTCCTGATGATAGGACGTGAAAAGCTGATACCATTCCCGTGTTATTGTATCCTTGATAACCTTTCGGCCGTCATTGCAGAGCCGGATAACCAGCGGGAGCACTTTCTCCTTCATGACGAAATAGCGCCTGCCGTCGTCAGTCCTGAATACCAGCAGGTCCGGTAAGCGGTCGGGGTTGGCCTCGCCGGATTTTTCCTTGATGAATTCTTCAAGATCATTGCTCTTGTACTGACCGAGAAGCGGCACGCCCCGGGAATCCGTAAAACGCGCGATAGTATCCCGGTCAAAGAAGTACGGCGCTTTGTGAAAGCACAATTCGAGATTCTTGAGTGCCGTTTGCCGCTGGAGATTTTGCTGTGCCTTGCTCTTGTAATGATTGTTGAGATACTCGGTAATAAACACCGACTGGATCAGCGCGACTTCTTCCGCCGTTTTCTCGGTTTTTTTCGCGTAGTCCTGCCGGATAAATGAACAGAGAGAATTCCAGAAAAGGTAAATGTCTCCTGAATGCTTGAGTGCGCTCAAGGACTCGGACGGACGGGTCTGGAACTGTTCAAGGGAGTTCTTGATGGAAAGTTCTTTGCCCGGGTTGGCGATCATCATCCGTTTCTGGATGTAATCCCGGGACTCATCCTTGGATAAAAAGAGCCGAATTTTTGAAAGGGCAACTTCCAGAAGTTTTTCCGGCGATATGGATCCGGGGTACAGGATTGGCGGGGTTTCGTCGGGAAATATGAGCTGGCACAGATACGCGTTGGTCCGGTCGCCGCGTTCGAGCATTTCGGCGAAATCCGACGTAATGTAGACCGGCTTTATATATGACTGGGGAAAATTGCCGGGGAGTTCGGTAGCCAGCGGGTATGGACGGTCAATCTTGGCATCGATGTCCTTGAACCGTTGAACTATCCTGTCAATGAAGTACTGCGGAACATATACCAGCTTGCGGCCTTTTGAATCCGAGGAAAGAATTACTTTCCCGCTCCGCTCAAGATCTTCAAGCATCCGCAGAACGGTGTTGATGGTATCATCCAGATACATGACCAGATCCGGAACTTCCTGCAGATAATGGCGCGCGTATTTCTGTATATAGTCGCAAAAATCCTGGACGAGAACGGTTGGGGACTTTTGCTTTCCGCTGTACAGACGCAGCAGGACTGATAATTCCGTTGGTGCCGCCATGGTGAGTATTCTACTATACTTGGCCGCTTTTCTCAATGACCAAATTTAAGGGGATTTTTCAACACTTTTGGTAGCAGTCTCCTGTCTTTTCATAGCGGAGGAAAAACGGTAGTGTTTTACCGGACAGAATCCCACTAACAAGGAAGCAGAATATGTTTGCCAGAAGATTCCGTGATTTGCATCCCTACGTTCCGGGAGAACAGCCGACCGACCGGGAATACATTAAACTTAACGCGAATGAAAATCCCTATCCCCCTGCTCCGGCAGTCCGGGAAGCGCTTGACTCGTTCGACATAGCCCTCTTTCGTCGGTATCCTGACCCCGATGCCCATGCTCTCCGCAGGGGAATAGCCGTCATGTTGGGGAACGGTATAACCGAAGAGATGATAATCGCGGGAAACGGGTCCGACGAGATTCTTTCCTTCGTCTTTTATGCTTTTTTTGATTCCGATGCCCCGCTGTTGTTTCCCGCACATACGTACAGTTTTTACCCGGTGTACGCAGGGTACTACAGTATTCCGTTTGAACGGATTCCGCTTGAAAAAGACTTCTCGATCAATCTCGATTCCTATCTCGAACGACCCTCATCCGGGGTGATTTTCGCGAATCCCAACGCGCCCACCGGCCGCTATCTCTCCCCCGCCGAAATTCGGCGGTTCCTTGAGCGGTATCCTGCCGACCGGGTGGTGGTGGTTGATGAAGCGTATATCGACTTTGGCGGGGAATCGGTTGTATCCCTGATCCGGGAATTCCGGAATCTTGTGGTAATCCGGACGTATTCCAAGTCCTTTTGTTTCGCCGGCGCGCGTCTCGGCTTTGCCGTTGCGGATCCGGAACTCATCCAGGCACTGTTTACGACAAAAAACTCGTTCAATCACTTTCCGGTGGATGCGCTTACCCAGAAAATCGGTCTTGCCGCCTGTGAAAACTGGCCGTATTATAAGGCTATAAATAGTGAGCTGGCGCAAACCCGTGATTGGTTTTCCGGGGAACTGCGGGCGCTCGGCTGGGAGGTTGTTCCGTCCCTGGCGAATTTCGTATTTGTCAGAAAGCCGGGCTTTACCGGAGACGAGGTCTACCGGGCTATAAAGGCCGGAGGTGTGCTTGTGCGCTATTTCGATCATCCGGGCATTGAGGAATTTGTCCGGATAAGCATCGGAACCCCCGACCAGATGCGTACCCTGCTCGCTATCATGGAGGGTATTACACGAATATGAAAGTCTTGCTTATTTCAGACGGTCATGGAGATCTCGCGCGGCTTGAACAGATTGAACCGATTGCCGCAACAGCGGATCTGGTGCTGTTTGGTGGTGATTTTGCCGCATTCGGCAAGCCGGAAACCGGGTTGCCCTATCTGGAACGGCTTGCCCATCTGCATGACCGGGTTTTTGCCGTGAGCGGCAACTGTGATGAACCTGCTTTTCGTGAAACGATGGAAGAATTCGATGTCAGTATTGAAGGTTCCCTTTCCTATTTCAACGGACTCATGTTTTCCGGATCAGGCGGCGCCCTCAAATTTACCGGGGTTACCCCGAACGAACGGACCGACGAGGACCTTGTCTCCGATCTCCATCTGGTAGCCGAAAGCGTCCCGGAAGGGTTCTCCAGTTCCGACGAGGCATGGAATAATCTCGTCATCATCACGCATCATCCGCCGAAAGATACCCTGCTGGATACCGTTACCAGCGGTGCCCATGTGGGATCGCCGCTCATCAGGGAATTTATTGAAAAATGGAAACCGTTGCTGGTACTTTCGGGACACATACATGAATCCGCCGCCGTTGATGCCATCGGCCCGACACGTATGGTGAATCCGGGAAGTCTCGCCGAGGGAAAGTACGCACTCGCCGAGATTTCAGGCGGGGGCAAGGTACCGTTCGAGGTTTCCTCCCTTGAATTGAAGATGCTCTAGCCGGATTTTTCTGTCAGTATTGTCAGTAGGTGTTTTCTATCGCCCTGATAAGCCGGTACATGAGCGTGTTGATGGGGACGGAAATTCCATGCTTTTCCCCGAGGTCCATGACCGTACGGGAGAAAAGCTCAACTTCCGTTTTTCTGCCCGCTTCGACATCCTGGCACATGGAGGTCTTGCCCTCGTCGGAAAGGCCGTCCAGAACCCTGAACGAGTCCTCGATATCCTTTTCGGTAAGGGTTACGCCCTCGGGAGCGGCGACGGCGATTACTTCCCGCATGGCGTCCGCGAAGAGGGATGCCGATTCTTCCTCCCGTGTCGCCGATTTGAACGGACGGTAGGGTCGGCGGATAATCGCGGTGAGCTGATTGAGGCCAACGTTCATCATGAATTTATACCACAAGCGGTTGAGCATGTTTTCTGGAACGGAAAAGCCGACACCGCTGCGGGTAAAAAATTCCGCGATGGCCCGGACCCGGTCCGACCAGGGTTCCGGATTTTCAGCGTCGCCGAAGAATATTTTCCCCGTCTTTGAAAAACTGACCCTATTGCTTTCACGGACCGCGTCGATGCCAAGAATCATGGCATAGGGAATCCGGTGTGACCCGAAGACTTCGCCGAGCTGCCGCTCGCTTGAAATTCCGTTCAGGAGCGACAGAATGAGCGTCTGGTCCCCCACATGATTTTTGAGATCGGCCATGACCTCCGGTAAATGATGATTCTTGCAGGCAACAATGATGAGGTCCGGATTGCTTGATCCGGCGACATTCGTAAACGTGAATGAGCAGGATTCTCCATTAACGATAAAAGGCTCTTTTCGATACCGTTCAAGCCGTTCTCCGCCTGCAAGGATTGATACCGCCCCCGGGATGGTACGCTGTATTTGCCAGGCAACGGCGGCGCCGATGGCTCCCGCTCCTGCTACCAGCACTGATTCTATCGTTTTCATGGCAGATTCTCCTTGTCTTTGGCTTCTACATGGCATAGTATTGCAGCATGTACGATTACGCAAGCATTGTTCCCCTTGTTTCACTGGCCCTGCTTCCGCTGTCCGCCCTGTATGTGGTGGCAAACACCCTGGTGCTCAAACGCCGTATGGGCCCGCTTGTGGAGTCTTTCTGCCCGCGGTTTCACTTTCAATTCCTCGGTGTTCTCCTGTTTTCCCCCGCGCTTATCGCGCTCGCCTGGTATCGGGAATTCACCTCCCTGCCGTTGTTCGCTCTCTGCGGTGTGGGGGTCATCGGGTTTTACATCGCCGTTCGGGATCTCTTTGTTTCCCGGTTTACCGGCGCTTACCGTGACGGAGTCCTCTGGAGCAATGCCATGGTGCGCTATGACGACATTGATTCACTTGTTCTCCTTGATTCCTGCACGCTGGTGTTTGTGTTGCGGAACGGACACGAGAAAATATTTGCCGCCGAGGATGAAGAAGCGGTATCTCGCCTGGAACAACGGGTAAAATCGGCCGTGCCTACCTTGCAGTAATCGCGTTCTTCGTCGTATTATGACGACGATGAAAACAATAGTAATCGGTTCCGGCGGGCGTGAGCACGCCATAGCCTGGGCACTTGCCCGGTCAGGGGACATTAAAGAAGTAGTATGTATTCCGGGAAACGGCGGCACCGCCGTTGAAGAAAAATGTTCCAATGTATCAGCCAACATTCATGATATCGGTTCAATTGTAGACGCCTGCGTACGCGAACTCTCCGGTTCTGCCGAAGGTTCCTTTGTGGTCGTAGGACCCGAGGACCCGCTTGCCGCCGGCCTTGCCACGCGTCTTGCGGAATCCGGCATCCGGGTGGTGGGCGCGTCGCACAAACCCGCCATGCTCGAAGCGAGCAAGGATATCGCGAAGGCCTTCATGAAAAAGTACGGGGTCGCCTGCGCGGAAAGCGAAACCCATACCGATCTGACCAGCGCAATCGCCGCGGTTAACCGCATCAACGGGCCGGTCGTGATCAAGGCTGACGGACTCGCCGCAGGAAAGGGTGTCGTTGTTGCCCCGGGGCCCGAAGAAGCGATACGCGCGCTTAAAAGCTTCATGGAAGAAGGATCGCTCGGAAGCGCCGGCCGGAAGGTACTGGTGGAAGAATACCTCCAGGGCGACGAGATTTCCATTCTCGCCGCGGTCAGCGTAACCCCTGAAACGGCCGCCGCGGGAAACGCGGTCATCCAGCCCTTTGTTACTGCCCGCGACCACAAGCGGCTCCGCGACGGCGCCAAGGGCCCGAATACCGGCGGCATGGGCGCCATAGCCCCCGTGCCGGAGCTGGACGATCGGGTTCTCGAACAATTCAGGACCGACATTCTGGAGCCCACCTTGCAGGGCCTCATCAGTGAACAATTCGACTATCGGGGATTCATTTTTTTCGGTCTCATGCTCACCAAAGACGGACCAAAACTCCTCGAGTACAACGTGCGCCTCGGAGATCCCGAAACCCAGGCGGTCCTTCCGCTCATGGATTTCGATTTTGCCCGCATGTGCGGCGCCATTATTGACGGAACGCTTGCTTCCTTCGACTTCCGCTGGAAAGACGGATATGTCTGCGCACCGGTAGCTGTTTCTGGAGGCTATCCGCAAGCGTATCAGAAAGGGATGCCCATATTCGTAAACCGCGCGGCCGTTGAAGCCGTTGGTGCCCGCGTTTTCTTTGCCGGCGCCATAAACGACAAACGGTCATCGAGCCAGGCAAGCCCGGCGGGCCCGCTGGTGACCTCGGGCGGACGTGTTCTCGCCGTTTCCGCGCACGGGACGACTCTGGAAGAAGCCCGCGAAAAAGCCTACCGTGCAATGGAAGCAGTGTCGTTTGACGGCATGTTCTACCGCCGTGATATAGGGCTGCCTGGAGCGGCAGTATCAGGAGATTTATAAGGAGCGTACCGTGAAGGGAAGACATTTGATCGAGCCGGGGAATTTTACCATTGATGAGCTGGACAAGCTCTTTTCCCTGGCCGAAACGATCATGAAAAACCCGGACTCGTATTCCGAAGTGTGTCGAGGCAAAGTACTCGCCACACTTTTTTTTGAGCCCAGCACTCGTACCCGGCTTTCATTCGAGGCCGCCATGCTCCGTCTCGGCGGATCAACCCTCGGTTTTGCCGAACCGGGCGCGAGCTCAACCTCAAAAGGAGAGAGCCTTGCGGATACGATACGCACTGTTGCGTCGTATGTTGACATCATCGCGATGCGGAATCCCAAGGAAGGAGCTGCGCTGCTCGCGTCGCAATACAGCGACGTCCCCGTCATCAATGCCGGAGACGGCGGCCACCACCATCCGACCCAGACACTCACGGACCTTCTGACCATCAGGACCATCAAAAAGAAAATGGGAGGACTGACCATCGGACTCTGCGGCGACCTCAAGTTCGGCCGTACCGTCCACAGCCTCGCCAAAGCAATGTCGCGCTACCCGGGCAACCGCTTCGTCCTCATCAGCCCGCCCGAACTCGAAATCCCCGACTACATCATCTCCCGGGTATTCAAGCCCGCAGGAGTCTCCTTCTCGAAAATGCTTCGCCTGGAAGACGTAATCGGCGACCTCGACATACTGTACATGACCCGTGTGCAAAAGGAACGGTTTTTCAACGAACAGGACTATATCCGTCTCAAAGACAGCTACATTCTGGATACGGAAAAAATGCGCCTCGCGAAAAAAGATCTCTGCGTACTCCACCCGCTTCCCCGCGTAAATGAAATATCCCCCGAAGTGGATTCGGATCCCCGTGCTACCTACTTCCAGCAAGTCAAGTTCGGTATGTATGCCCGCATGGCACTGATCACACAACTCCTCGGCTGTGATGGAGGAAAAAAATGAACGTACAAAAAATAAAAGACGGACTCGTGATTGACCATATCCGCGCCGGAACCGGCATACGTATCTTCAACTGGCTCAAACTGGACAAAGTACCCTTCAGCGTCGCGCTCATCATGAATGTCCCTTCCGGACACCTCGGGAAAAAGGACATAATAAAAATTGACAATGTGATTGACGTGGACTACTCCGTGCTTGGCTTCATCGATCCGGATATTACGGTCAATGTTGTTGAAGAAGAACACGTTGTCCGGAAGATCAGCCTGACCCTGCCGGAACGTGTCGAAAATGTCATAAAATGCCGAAACCCCCGCTGTATCACGAGCTCGGAAACCACCATCCCGCACGTCTTCCAGCTTGTTGACCGCAAACGCGCCGAATACGCCTGCCAGTACTGCGACGAACTCTACCGCGCCGGAATCGGAGAATTCCTGTGAGCGAACCCCTCCTCTTTATAAACGCCCGCCTGGTCGACTGCGACACCGACACCCCCGGCGTCCTCCTTGTCCGCGACGGAAAAATCGCCGCGGTCTACCATGATTTGCACCCCGCGCAAGTTGAGCACCCCGAGGCCCGCGTTATTGACTGCGGCGGCGCGACTCTCATGCCCGCCTTTGTAGACATGCACGCCCATTTCCGCGACCCCGGCTTTACGTACAAAGAAGATCTCGAAAGCGGTTCCCGCGCGGCGGCGGCAGGCGGTTTTGCGACTGTCGTGCTCATGCCGAACACGAATCCGGTCATCTCGGACCGCGCAGCCTCGCTTGCCGTGCGCGCGCGGGCCTCGGGAGCGGAGTTTCCCGATATTTTCCAGTCGGTGAGCCTGACGCGCGGCTTCGGCGGAACCGATACGTCGGCCCTGGCCGATCTGGATCCTTCTGAAACGCCGATTGCCACCGAAGACGGCCATGAAGTCGCCTCCGCCGCGGTGATGCTCGACGCCATGCGCATTTGCGCGAAAACCGGTGTGCTTGTGTGTTGTCACTGCGAGGATCCGTCCCTTGCGGAGCGGGCCCGGGAACTTCGCACCGCGGCTCTTGCCGACCCCGGCAATTCGGCCGCGCTCTATACAAAGGCCGAACGCCTCCTCCGCCTTGCCGAAGATACCCTGACCTACCGGAATCTCGCGCTTGCCGAAGAAGCCGGATGCCGGGTTCATATTGACCATCTCAGCACTATCGGATCCCTCGCCGCGGTACGCGCCGCGAAGCAGCGGAGAAGTGGTGTGAGTTGCGAAGTAACGCCCCATCATCTCGCGCTGACCGCTGAATCACCCGAAATTGTGAATCCGCCGCTCCGTCATGAAGAAGACCGGATGGCCCTGATCCGGGGCCTCTCTGACGGCACGATTGACGCCATAGCGACCGATCACGCGCCGCACACGGCAGAGGACAAACAGGCCGGCGCCCCGGGCTTTTCCGGGATACAGGCGGCTTTTCCGGTATGCAATACCGTGCTTGTGAAAGCGGGTCATCTGAGTCTTTCCGCCCTCTCCCGGCTCATGTCGGCCAATCCGGCCCGCCTCCTCGGTCTTGACCGCGGTCGTCTTTCCGAAGGTCTCGATGCCGATCTCGTGCTCCTTGATCCGGACAAGACGGTCACCATCGATCCTTCATCGGAATCCTGGCACTCCCGGGGGAAAAACTGTCCGTACGCGGGAAAAGAGTACCGGGGCGAGATACTCGCGACCTTCCGCCGGGGACAGAGGATTTTTGTTTTTTAAAAAACCCTCATTTCTCTTGACGAATTGTACTAGTACAAATACAATTGTACTAGATGAGTAGTACAAGTATGCCGAAAATTCCGGAATTCACGCTCGATACGGCCAGTGGTGTACCGTTCTACCGCCAGATAATCAGGCGGATAGCGGACGCGGTTCTTGCGGGAACGCTTCCGCCAGGCACCCGGCTTCCGACCATCCGTTCCCTGGCCATTCAGCTCAAGATAAACCCCAACACCATCGCCAAGGCCTATGCGGAGCTCGAACTTCGGGGCATCGTGACTACACAGGTGGGAAGCGGAACGTTCATTTCTGAAAATACCCCGGAACCGGCACAAGCCGAACGGGATACCCTGCTCCAGAACCTGCTTCGCCGTACGGTACTGGAGTTTGCCGCGCTGGGAATACAAAAAGACGAAATTCCTGCAGTGCTCGCAAAGTATGAGGAGGATCTATGACAATTTCCGGTTCAGGACAGACGAACAAGGCGCTCGTTACCAATAGCGCGACGGTCAAAAAGCGCTCATTTATACGGATCGTCGGCTTGCGGACGCTGATTGTTCTCCTTTTCGTGCTCGCGGGTTGCGCGGTTCGTCTGGCCGCAGGATTTCCCCGTCTCGGGCCCGGCGGGTACTGGATTACCGCATTGTTTGCGCTCGCGGGGTTACTCGTCGTCCTTTCGGTTCGAAAAACTGACGAGTGGGAGCGTGCCATCATCCTCCGCCTCGGCAAATTCCACCGGGTACGCGGTCCGGGCGTCTTTTTTGTGCTGCCGGTTGTCGACTGGATTGCTTCCATTGTCGATCTCCGTATCCGGGTAAGCGATTTTACCGCCGAGACGACGCTGACCCGGGATTCGGTGACGGTTACCGTGGATGCCCTCTGCTTCTGGCTCGTCTGGGACGCGGAAAAGGCAATTTGCGAGGTGCAGAACTACGAGGAAGCGGTTATTCTTTCCGCCAAAACGGCACTCCGGAGCGCGGTAAGCAGCTATGATTTGTCGGTTTTTCTCGAGAATGGCGACAAGATCGAGGAGCATATCCGCCGGACGGTCGACCAGAAGACGACGGATTGGGGTATCACCGTGCAGCATATTGAAATTACCGATATCCAGATTCCGGAGTTGCTGCAGAACTCCCTCAGTTATGTCGCCCAGGCGGAACGTGAAAAGAAGGGACGGGTGCTTCTCGCCGAGGCTGAAATTGAAATTGCCCGTAAGCTCGAGACCGCCGGCCGGGTCTACGCGAAAAATGATATCGCCCTCATGCTCAAGAGCCTGACCATCCTGAATGAAGGGCTCAAGGCGGGCAACTCCATGATGCTTGTGCCCAATTCAATTACCGAGGAGCTTGAAGGGAAGGACGTGTTCGGTCTTCAGGCGCTCGCAAAGCTGCAGAAGAAGGAACGGGACGAAAACAAAGGAGCTGACGATGAAGGTCGTTGAAACGAACAATCTCGAGAAAACCTACCAGTTGAATAATCTGGCCGTTCACGCGCTCCGCGGCATCAGTCTGTCCTTTTCCCCCGGAGAGTTCGCGGCTGTTGCCGGTCCTTCGGGAAGCGGGAAGACGACCTTTTTGCACCTCGTCGGCTGTCTCGACGTGCCTACCGCGGGGACTGTCTCGGTTTCGGGAAATGACACGGCCGTCATGACCAAAAAGGAACTTGCCGTATTGCGCCGGAAAACGACCGGATTCATTTTCCAGGCGTATAACCTCATCCCGGTGCTGACCGCGTTTGAAAACGTGTCCATGCCGCTCGTCCTGCTCGGTATTCCGTCTGGTGAAGTGCGTGAGCGTTCGGAGCAGCTTTTAGCCGATGTGGGGCTTGCCGGCATGGGAAACCGCCGGCCGAAAGAGATGTCCGGGGGACAGCAGCAGCGGGTTGCCATCGCGCGGGCCCTGGTCAAGAAACCGGCCATCGTCCTTGCCGACGAACCGACGGCAAATCTTGATTCCGTAACGAGCCGGGAAATTCTCGAACTCATGCTGGACCTCAATGAACGGGAGAAAACCACCTTCATCTTTTCCACGCATGACAAACTCGTGATGGACTTCGCCCGCCGTCTGATTACCCTCAGGGACGGACGTGTAGAAGACGAGGTATACCGATGAAACTGCATGAACTTGGCATGCTCGCCGGCATGTCGTTCAGAAATCTGGGACGTCACCGGGTAAAAACCGTGATAACCGTTATCGCGGTCGCCGTCAGTGTTACCCTGTACATCTTTATGGACGGATGGCTGCTCGGAATGACGCTCGAGTCAGAGCGGAACATTGTCGCCTACGAAACGGGGGCCGCGAAAATACAGACGCAGGCGTATTTTGACAAAAAAGACGACCTGCCCATGTATGAGAGTTTCGGAAACTGGGAGCCGCTTGCCCGCGTCCTCGAGGATGCCGGTTATGACAGCGCGCCCCGCTTTGTGTTTACCGGAACGCTGCACGCGGCCAACGGCTCGGCGCCGGTGCTCTGTACCGGAGTCTATGTGACGCGGGAACGCCGGCTTCTGCGCTACCCCGACTATCTTGATTCCGGCCGTTTCCCGGCAGCAGGCGCCTACGAAATCGCGCTGGGCATGCTCACTGCCGACAAACTCGGTCTTGCGGTCCCCCGCCGCATGGACGCGGAAAAGTTTGACCGTTTTATTGAAACAATCGCGCCGGATCCGTCCGATGCCGCGCGAATCCGGGGCTTGTACGAAGCGCGGGATCCGGTAAACGGGAAAAAGTGGCCCTTTTCCGGCGACGGCGACACTCCCCGAAAGCCGCTCGTTTATCTCAAAGCCGACGCTGAACAGTCGGATATTGAATATATCTGGGACCGCATGGGCAGTGCCGGCCTTCTTGATGTGCGAATTTTCACCACAATCGACATCAAGGCCCTTCCCGAGCGGATTGACGCCTCCCGGTTCACGGAAGACATCCTTCCGCGGTTCTCTTCCGGGGACAGAGGATTGCTGGAAACGGTCTATGAGGCCGATCCGGTTCTCGGAGACTACTTTTTGGTGGAAACCGGGACCGATACCGCGGAAAAAGCCCTCGCACTGCTTCTTGCAAGCGACTATACCGGAGCGGTTCGCCATGTGAATCAGCTAATTCCGGCGACGGTTACCGGCGTGGTGAACTCGCCAAACCCGAAAAATAACGCAAATACGGTCTATATGCCGCTTGATGCCTTACAGGACAGTGCAGGACTACAACTCGACGGAGCCGTTACCGAACTCATAATCCGTCGGAAGGACGCGAACGATGCCTCGTTACCAGGGGAATTCGAATCTCCGGAGGCAATACGGAGTGTTTTTGAAGAATCCTCTGTCCCTCTGCCGGATGATCTCGTGGTCAAAGGGTGGCAGGACTATGTGAAGGACTACATTTCCGCTTCCGCTTCTGACAAGATTTCTACCCGGGTCATGATTTTTATGCTGTTTTTGCTCTCGTTTCTCGGAATTTCCAACACCATGCTCATGGCGATTCTTGAGCGGACGAAGGAAATCGGTATGCTTCGCGCGCTCGGGATGACCGATTCTCAGGTGCTTTTCGTCTATGCGCTTGAAGCGTCTTTCATCGGTATGATCGGCGGCTTTGTCGGCGTGGTGCTCGGTTGTCTCATAAATATCCCCATGGTGACGATTGGAATCGACTACTCCGCCATGACCGAGGCCCTGAGCGGTGATATCGGATACCGAGTAGCCGCTTTTTTCCGGTCGGCATGGAATGTTCCGGTGATAATCGGCACATTTTTCGCCGCGACGCTCGTTTCCGGTGTAATGGCGGTCTTGCCCGCGCGGCGCGCGCTCCGCATGCCGGTCACCGAAAGCCTCAGGTTTGAGTAGGAGGTCAGAAAATGAAGGATTCAACAAGCGGCGGACTTGGAATGCTTTCGGTTATCGCCTGGCGGAATATCGGCAGAAACCGCCGCCGCTCCATCTTGTGCATTACCGCTGTCGGAATCGCAGTCTTTTTTATCATATTCATGAATTCGTGGATGGACGGCATGTTCATCGGGATAGAAAATACCGTCCGGACCTATGAAACGGGCCATGTTCTCGCGGTTTCGGAAGGATTTGAAGCGGAAAAGGAGTATTTACCGGTGCAGTTCCCGTTGGAGAAAGTCTTCGGAGGGACAGAGGATTATTTTTCCGACGATGAATTGATCCGTCTGGCAGAATCTCTCCCTGAAGTTAGGGGCGCGTTGCCGCGTATCCAGATTCACGCGAGCCTTTTTGACAATGTGGTAAAGCATGCCCTTGTTTGGGGGATAGATATTGATCGTGAACGGGAAATAAATCATTTTAATCTGACCAAACGTACCGACGGACTCGTGTACGGGCGCTTCCCGGCGAACGATGCAAATGAATGCGTTATTGGAACTGCACTCGCTGAAAAAGCCGGGTTGCGTATTGGAGACCGGATTCCGCTAAAAATGGTGTCGGCCGAGTTCTCGGACAAATACTGGAGCCCCGAAATAACCGGAATCTTTGAGTTTGATTACCGGAAAATGGACGAAGATACCATTATCGTCCCGATTGACCGGTTGCAGCGTATTCTCGGTTTGGGGGACAGAGCACAACAACTTGTTGTTTTTGCCCATGATCAGCGCGATTCGGAGCAAATCAAAGCCGGTATGGAACAAATGCTTGGTGACAGAACGGTCATCCGGACCTGGACCGACAACTACTGGGTCGCGATGTACCGATCCATGACCTGGTTGTATTACATAATCTTCGGTGTATTCCAGGTTGTGGCGAGTTTCCTGATTGTCAACACGGTTCTCATGATGATTCACGAACGGATAAAGGAAATCGGCATGATGGGCGCCCTTGGCATGAAACGGGCGGAGATTGTCTTTGTTTTTTTCATGGAAGCGGTGTATTTGAGCATTTTGGGAGCGACTGTCGGTGTTTTCCTCGGCGGAGTTGCGACCTGGGTCGGCTCTCAATTTCCATTCGACATGACCACAATTACCGGGGGCGGCATGAAGGACTTGCCGGTATCAGGTACCCTCTACCTTGTTTTTTCACCGACAATGCTGATTCAGAACTTTTTCTTCGGTGTAGTGATATCGGCGTTGTGTACGATAATTCCTTCGTTGAAAAGCGCTTTTGTGGAGCCGGTTGAAGCACTCAGGCGGTAAGCTGATAAATTGACGAGGGACAGAGGATTTCCGTTAATCGCCCGAAGATGAATTGTAATCAGCAATTATGGAGGTTTGTATGAGAGTGATGAGATTTATCGTAAGAATTGCAATGATTTCGGTCTGTTTGTTGTCCGTATTGCCTGTTTTCGCCCAACAAGCGGCGGAGATACTGGATCAGGTTGATGACAATGAAATCTATGAGAGCATCATCCATGAAGGTGAAATGATTATCGAATATCAAGGTCGTACTTTTGTGAAAACCTTCAAGGTCTGGGGGCGTGAAAACAAGGACAGTTTCATTGAATTTACAAACCCCGAGGACAGGGGTACCAAATATCTGAAAAAAGACGGCCGGCTATATGTATATTCCCCCGATACCGAGCAAGTTATGCTGATTTCCGGACACATGCTCAAGGAATCCATGATGGGCTCGGACATGAGTTATGAAGATACGATAGAGAACGAGCGGTTGTCGCGTCGTTATACCGCCACTTTCCTCGAAGATGAAAAGGTTGACGGTCGTGATTGCTGGGTTCTGGATCTTACCGCAATCAAACCCACTGAAAGCTATCAAAAACGCCGGCTTTGGGTCGCGAAAGACAATTTCGACATGGTCCGGGCGGAATTTTATGCACTTTCAGGATCAAAACTGAAAGAGTACACACTTATTCGATCTGAACTCATCCAGGGACAGAGCTTTCCTATGGAAAGTGAAATGCGAGATCTTTTACGAAAGAACAGCAAAACAACCTTCAGGGTAATCAACCTTGAGCTGAATGCTCCTGTTTCCGACAGAATTTTTAGCACACGGAATTTACGATGAATAATCTGGATCCTCGGAGGACAAACAGAAATCCTCTGTCCCCAAAAAGGAGTGCATTAACCCTTCTTCTAGTCGCGATTCTGTTATTCTTTCTTCCTCTGTCCCCGGTATTGGGGCAAACAGGACTTGTTCTTTCGGGTGTTGCCGAAACGACACTGGGGCTTCTTCTTGATACTGATGAATCCTGGAGTGTGGATGCAGAACAATTCGCAAACCTTCGTTTAACGGCTCCGATCGGAGATAATGGAAGGTTTTATTCTGCTTTCAATGTACTTGCGACTTCAGCTCCCGAGACGGGTATTATTGCGGAAGGTGAGCTTGAACGACTCTATGCAGCGCTTCAATTCGATACGGTTGATATCAATTTGGGACTAATGCGCGTTCCCTTCGGCTACGGGATGGGGATTCGTCCAACAGATATCATTAATCCCCGGAATCCATTATTTCCTGACGCCCGGTTACGTGGTGTAATGGCAACGGTGCTTACCTGGTACCCGAGGGAGGAGCTCCAGGTGCAGGGATTTGCAGTTCAAAGAAGTACTGATTATTTTGAGGGACAGAGGATTTCGTTTGATGGAGAAAGTCTCTTTGGTCTGTCTCTTGATCATCATAATTCGATTCTCAGCATCCAGGGGCTTGCGCTTACCACCGTGCCTGGCAAAAATCCGGATAATTATAGGCTACAGTTAGGTTTGTCGTTGAAATTTGACGTGGCCGTGGGAGTAACCTTTGATACGTTGATTACGACAGATGGTAGAACCGAATTCGATGAAGGACGTGAGAATGCGGCCCTTGCGGCAGCTCTTGGTTGTGATTATTCCTTTCTTGATGGGAGAATCTTCCTTCTAGCGCAGTATTACTACACGAGTGCGGGACCTCTATCGCAAAGTGATTCTGTTTCCGATTTGTTGAACGGGGAAGAAATTGCTGAAAGTGGAAAAAGTTCAATTCAGTTCATCCAAAGCAGCGGTACAACTTTTCTCCGCCGGCATTACGGGTTCCTTACCTTGCTATATAACCACTCGGATTATGCCCGTCTTCAAATTTTGATGCTTACAAGTCTTACTGACGCCTCAATCTTCCCTACCATACGGCATGAAATAGAACCGGTACAGGCGGTCACAGTAGTATCTCAGCTCGTTATTCCGTTTGATACCACACTTTTTGGCGGAACAGATGCAGGAGAATTCGGTCCGGATGTAGCCGGACTACATGCTGCTGCGAGTTTTTCGGTTAAATATCGATTCTAGAGAATCCTCTGTCCCTGATTTGGTTTTTAGTTTTTGATTATGGTATTACCGGAAGTTTTTGTGATAGTATGAGCTCATGAAAACGACAGAGTTTGCAATGAAGCGCCTTCAATCAGCGTGCGCTGAGAAAGGTCCGCTTTGTATCGGTCTCGATACTGATCCTTCTTATATTCCGGAACAGGTGCTAGGTGGTTATAAAAGTCCGGCAGAGGCGGTTTTGGCCTATAATCGTGCTCTCATTGAAGCCACAGCTCCATATGCAAGTTGTTACAAAGTGCAAATTGCATACTACGAAGCAATGGGTATTGAAGGTCTCAAGTCCTATTCAGAAACCCTGAAGGTAGTGAGGGCCACCGGTATACCGGTGATTGCCGATATCAAACGGGGTGATATCGCGGATACCGCAAAGGCCTATGCCCGAGCGCATTTTGATGGTGATTTTGAAGCTGATATTATTACCATTAACCCGTATATGGGTTTTGATACACTGGAGCCGTTTCTTGAGTACGTTGAATCAGCCGGGAAAGGGGCATTTGTTCTGTTACGAACGTCAAATCCCGGTATGAAGGATATTGAATGGCTACAAGTGTCTGATTCAGAAGATCGGGTCCTTCATTCTGTAGGAAATGCACTTTCTCAAATATCAAAACGATATGGCAACTATTCATCCTGCGGCCCGTTCGGAGCGGTTGTCGGTTGTACCGAAGAACAGGATGCTCGCACGCTCCGTGACCGCTATCCGGATCTCTTTTTTCTGATACCCGGCTATGGAGCCCAGGGCGGAGCGGCTCGTATAGCTGCGACATTGCTGGACCACGCTGGCGGAACGGTTAACTCATCACGCGGTATTCTGCTGGCATGGAAAAAAGATACAGAATGTATTGAGGCTGCAGGAAATAAAGCTCTGTCCCTTGAAATGATGGTGCGTGCAGCACGAGATGGCGCAAAATCAGCCCGGGATGAGCTTATGACTGCGAAAAAAGAACTTGATAAATCCTCTGTCCCTCAAACAGGAATCGAGAATGTGTAGCCCATACCCCAAAGTTGCCTGCGCAGCGACGGTCGAGTCTATTCAACCCGTGGGAACGGATGTTTTTTCCCTGGTTCTTGTTCGACAGTTCACACCGGTTTCTACATGTGGGGACAGAGGAATAATTCCGGAGCCAATTCCTGGCCAGTTTTTTATGCTTCGTGCCCGTCCATCGGGGGTTCTTCTCGGTCGTCCGATCAGTGTGTACTGTTACGATGACCGGACGATCACTTTTTTGATCCTGAAGAAAGGCAAGGGAACTTCCGAGCTCTGTTCTGTATCCCCGGGACAACAGGTTGATATTATCGGGCCGATAGGAAACTGTTTTCTGCGCCCAGACAGCTCCGAAATTGAGGAAGTGATAAAAACTGCAATCACCCCGCGAACTGAAGAAAGTGCGGAACTGTCTGTTGCCGTTATTGGCGGGGGGATAGGAGTTGCGCCTGTCGCGGGCTTTGCATTGTCCTTGCCCCCGGGCACATTTGATTTTTATGCATCTTTCCGAACCGGTACGTATGGACTGGATGGAATTGCTGCGATTGCAAAGAATGTGATTATTACTACGGAAGATGGGTCTTTTGGGGACAGAGGAATGCTTTCCGATGTCTTTAATCCCGAATTGTATGATCTTGTGTATGCCTGCGGGCCGACACCCATGCTCAAATACATTCAATCAGCATGTAAGAATGCCTCCCGGCACCCCCTTGTGTACTTGAGTCTTGAACAGCACATGGCCTGCGGCGCCGGCGCATGTTTGGGTTGCACAATTCAAACAATGCACGGTAACAAACGATGTTGTGTTGACGGACCTGTCTTTAATGCAGCCGAGGTTATTCTATGAGCGAAGGTACACAGAATATGGCTGGGAAAAAAGCTGATTTGTCATTGAAAATTGCCGGAATTTCGTTTACGAATCCGATAATTGCCGCTTCAGGAACATTCGGCTACGGACGTGAATACAGTGATGTTATTGACGTTTCTCGCTTGGGGGGAATTTGTTCGAAGGGCCTGACGCTTGAACCCCGATCCGGAAATACGGGCAGGCGAATATTGGAAACGCCATCCGGGCTGATGAATTCAATCGGACTTGAAAATCCGGGAATACCGCACTTTATCGAGCATGAACTCCCCAAAATGCTGGAACTTGGTCCTGTCGTCATTGCAAATCTATCCGGTTCTACATTGAATACCTATGTTGAAGGTGCACGCCTTCTTGATGCCAGTGATGTTCATATGATTGAGCTGAATATATCCTGTCCGAATGTTAAGGCAGGAGGTATGGCCTGGGGTCTTGATCCAAAAGCTGCTGCAACTGTGACTAAAGCAGTACGGAGAGTTACCAATAAACCCTTGATAGTAAAACTTTCTCCAAATGCTCTGTCCCTTGTTAAGGTTGCACAAGCTGTTGTTAACGTTGGCGCAGATGTACTCAGCCTTGTTAACACCTTTCAAGGATTTGCTCTGGATATTACAACCGGAAAACCGGTTTTTGATAATATTACCGCAGGGTTTTCTGGCCCAGCGATAAAACCGCTCGCGTTACGAATGGTTCGAGATATCTTGCTCGGTGTTCCTCAATGTTCCCCGGCCAGAAAGTTTTCGTCAGTCCCGTCGGAATTGGCCATACGTAAAAAGCATAAAAAGAACCGCTTTGTTCCCGTTATTGGGCTTGGCGGGATAAGCTGTTGGCAGGATGCGGCTGAATTCCTCATGACCGGAGCAAGCGCAATTCAAATAGGAACGGCGATATTTGCCAACCCTCATGTTATTGGAGATGTTATAACTGGTTTGGAAACATTTTATGGGAGACGATCATAAAAACCTCTGTCCCTTTATTTCTTATTGTGAAAAAATTAGGGCAAGAATAGCTTTTTTTCTGATATGTAAAGCATGAGACATTCAAGAATTTTGCTGACTGGTGCAAGATATCATGTGACGGCGCGTGTGAATAATCG
>ENA-UOUL01000540-UOUL01000540.1-bioreactor-metagenome-genome-assembly--contig:-NODE-540-length-63567-cov-5.671759_pt1 | contig 63567 bp, 53 predicted proteins | sample MGYA00249838_ERZ747220 | MGnify/ENA primary metagenome ERZ747220 (study PRJEB28778, sample SAMN05720191) | bioreactor metagenome | isolation source: Anaerobic biogas reactor | place: USA:Washington... | reverse complement strand
ATAATTCATCCAGCGCCTGCACCAGGCTGGCCTCGGCGCCATCGTATGCGCGGATGAGTGTCGCATAACGGCAGGCGCTGCCGCAGGCTGCAGCCAGTTCTGCCAGCTCACGGGCAGGAGCTGAGAGTTGTGCCAGCCGCGCGCGAAGCACCTGCTGGATCTTGGGCGGTAGCGGCTGGCCGGCTTGCAGCGCCATTTCGCTGTGCCGGAGATCCCATGGCTCCTGGCGGTATCTCCCCGCGCGCATCATCTCCACCACGAAGAGCGGATTTCCTTCTGATCCCCTGTGCAGTGGCTCGGCAAGTGCCGGGTCCAGCGGTCGATCTGCGACCTGGTTCGCCAGCGCCAGGGTTTCGCTGCTCGTCAGTGGCCCCAATTCAATCTCTGCCAGCATATCGTGGCGGCGCAAGCTGCTCAGCAGAGGGAACAAGAACCGTTCCGCGTCCGCAACACCAAGTTGGGCTGTGCCAACGATCAACAACCGGCCGCGTGGATCGAAGCGCAGCAGGAAGTGCAGCCAATCCAGCGTGTCGTGGTCGCACCACTGCAGATCATCCAGCACCAGCAGAACCGGCAGCGGTTCGGCCTGAGGTGAGCTCGCCGGAGCCCTTGCAACAGGCCGGCTCCATGCGTACACGGCCTGCGCCAGGGCTTCGAAGAGGTGATGGCGCTCCCATGGCATGTCCGGATTGCATCGATCGCCGGGCGTTTCAGAAAGAAGCCAGGCGATTTCGCAGCGCCAGGGGCTGGCCAGAACCGGCAGAGGCCGGCTGCGGAGCCACGATATGATGGGGCCGAACGGCAGGTCTCCCTCAGCCGCATAGCAGGTGGCGCGGGCGGTTGGGAAACCCTGGCGCGCTGCCCAGATCAACAATTCTTCAGCCAGCCGCGTCTTGCCGATGCCCACATCTCCGGCGATCAGCGCGAGCTGCGGGCGCCCCCGGGAAGCGTCGCCCCAGATCCTGAGAAGCTCGGCCCACTCCTGGCGGCGGCCGATGAGGGGCAGCTCGGCCTCTACAATGTCCTTCAGTTGGCTGGAACCTGCGCCCCCATTCAACGCCTGGGCGTAGATATGCTGGGTGGCCGGAGCAGGTTCGATGCCAAGGTCGCGGCGCAAGGCCGTCGCGAAAGCGTGATAGGTGCGAAGCGCGGCCGAGCGGTCACCCGTGAGCATCTGCAGGCGGATCAGGCACCGGCAATGCTCCTCGCAAAGAGGATTCTTCTGAGCCAATCGTTGGGCAAACCCGAGCGCCGCATGATAGTCATGTTCATCCTCGCTGCGTTGCACCAACTGCTCGAGCGCCGAAACATAGAGCCAACGCAAGCGCTCGCGCTCGGGCTCAATCCAGTCCCCATAACACTCCGGAAGCAGGTCGCCGCGATACAACTCGATGGCGCTCTCAAGTTCGCCGGCTTTGATGGCAGCCTCAAATTCTGCGATATCCAAGGCGTAAGGTACGTGAGGCTGCCAGACCAGGACCTGGCCTTCGCTTCGCAGGCAGCAATCGCTGTGGGGCAGACTGTGGCGCAATAGATGCAGGAGATTACGCAGATTGGTGCGGGCCTGCTCTTCGGCCGAGTCCGGCCACAGGAGGAAGGCGAGATGCTGCCGCGGCTGGACGTGGACGCCATCGACGAGGTCCTGGCGGTCCCCGGCGTGGACATGATCCAGTGGGGCGGCTCGGACTATTCCATGAACGTGGGCTGGGCGGGCAAGCGCGGATCGCCCGAGATGAAGGCCGTGGAGCGGCGCGTCTTTGAGGCGGCGATCAAGGCGGGCATCCCCGCGCGCGCCGAGGTCAACGACGTGGACGCCGCCAAGTATTTCCTGGACATGGGTGTGCGCCATTTCTGCATCGGCACGGACATCGCCATCCTCTTTGCCTGGTGGCAAAAGAACGGCGAGGATTTCCGCAAGGCCCTGGGTCGCTAGGCCGACCAGATGCTTGGCACCCTGATCAACGTGGCCGCGGTGCTGCTGGGCAGCGCCGTGGGCCTGCTCTTTCATGCGCGGCTGCCCAAACGCATCACCCACACCGTCTTTCAGGCCATCGGGCTGTTCACCGTCTTTGTCGGCATCAACATGGCGGGCAAGACGGGCAACTTTCTGGTGCTGATCCTGTCCATGGTGCTGGGGGCCATCATCGGCGAGGCGCTCGACATCGAGGCGCGAATCAATCGCCTGGGCGACCGGCTCAAGTCCCGCAGCGCCGCCGGGGGCAACCCGGTCAGCGAGGGGTTTATCACCGCCTCGCTGCTCTTTTGCGTCGGCTCCATGTCCATCCTGGGCGCCATCGAGGAGGGGTTGGGCGGCAAGCCCAACCTCCTCCTGGCCAAATCGGTGCTGGACGGCTTTTCCTCCATCGCCCTTTCGGCCGGGCTGGGCATCGGCGTCCTCTTTTCCGCGGTCACGGTGCTGGTGTATCAGGGCGGGCTGGCGCTCTTTGCCGGCGCGCTGGAGCCCGTCATCACCGAGGCGATCATCAGCGAGGTGACGGCGGTGGGCGGGCTGCTCCTGATGGGCGTGGGGATCAGCATCCTGGAGATCATGGCGGTGCGGGTGGTGAACATGCTCCCGGCGCTGCTGGTGGCCGTGGCGCTGGCGGCGATCTTTTTGTAGAGCGGGTGGCCTGGCGCCGCGTCAGCGCAAACAGAGGAGAATACATGTATATCGACAATCACGTACACTGCGAGCCGGACGAGTTCCGGGGCGAGCCGAAGGCGTTTGTGGAGGGCTGCCGCGAGCGGGGCGTGGAGCGCATGCTGGTGGTCGAGCCGCTGGCGTCCTGCCTCAAGTTGTCCAAGATGTTTGGTGATTTCATGCCGTCGATCGCCGTCATTCGTATGGATACCGCCAGCCCGCAGGACATCGCCGATTGCATCGACGCCGGTTGTCTGGGCATCAAGTTCATCGCCTCGCAACACCCCTATGCCGACGAGCGCTACTGGCGCCTCTATGCCAAGCTGGCCGAGCTCGGCAAGCCGGCGGTCTTTCATACCGGCTATTTGGCCCCGCTGTACGACTGGAGCGGCGAGTCGCCGGAGCACCCGGTGTGGACGGAGCACATGCGCCCCATGCAGGTCGAGGTGGTGGCGCGCCGTTTCCCGGAGCTAGAGATCGTCATGGCGCACTATGGCAACCCCTGGTTCGAGGAAGGTTGGAAGGTCTCCTGGTCGAAAGAGAACGTCTATGCCGATCTCTGCGGGGGGACGGCCATCCACCGCTCCATCCGCTTCTGGGCCGACCTCTTCGCCCCGGACGGGGAGCTCTTCGAGGATGCCATCGTCAAGCTCTGCTTCGGATCGGATGCGCACCTGCGGGCGGCGGATCAGTTCCCGGTTGAGGAGTATATCCGCTTCTATGGCCGGATCTATGACGCCATTGGCCTCTCGCCGGCGCTGCGCGAGTTGGTCAACCGCGGCAACACTGCCAGGATATTCGGGCTATAAGATGAACCGCGGGTGACGCGGATGATCGCCAACATTCCAGAGCTCTGGGAAGGAGCAGGTCATGATCTACCAACTGCGTACCTACTGGGCGGCACCGGGCAAGGCCGAGGCGCTGCACGCGCGTTTTCGCAACCTGACCACCCGCATCTTTGCGCGGCACGGCATGGAAATGATGGGCTTCTGGTCGCCCCAGCCGGTCACCGAGGAGACCGGCGATCTGGTCTACCTGATGCGCTTCCCTAGCGTGGAGGCGCTGGAGGCGGGCTGGGCTGCTTTCCGCGCTGACCCCGAGTGGGTGGCGGGGAAGGCCGAGTCGGAGAAGGACGGCAGCCTCGTGACCAAGATCACCAACTATGTCCTTGCGCCCACCGACTATTCCCCGCTAAAGTAACCGTGGCCGACCAAGTCCTGGCGGGGAAGGTAGCGCTGGTCACCGGCGCGGGGCGCGGCATCGGCCGCGCCATCGCCATCGGCTACGCCCGCGCGGGGGCGGCGGTCGGCTGCGCCGCGCGGACGCTGGCCGAGGTGGAGGCCGTCGCCGCCGAGATCGTCGCGGCGGGCGGCGAGGCGCTGGCGATCCGCGCCGACGTCACCCGTCCCGAGGAGGACGCGGCGATGGCGGCGGCCTGCGTGGATCGCTGGGGCGGGCTCGACATAATGGTCATCAACGCCGGGATCAGCGGCGACCGCCGGCCTATCGCCGAGAGCGACCCCGCCGAGTTCCGCGCCATCCTGGAGGTCAATTTGTTTGGCGCGTACCATTGCGCCAGGGCGGCGATCCCGCACTTGATCCGCCGCGGCGCGGGCAAGATCATCACCATCGGTTCCGGGCTCGGCCACCGGCCCCGGCCGGAGCAGGGGGCCTATTCCGCCTCCAAGGCGGCGCTCTGGTCGCTGACCCGCACGCTGGCCGAGGAGCTGGCCCCCCACCGCATCAGCGTCAACGAGCTGATCCCTGGCCCGGTGGTCACGCCCATGACGCAAGAGCTGGCCCAGCGGCGCGGCTCGGTCTTTGGCATCGAGGGGGAGTGGGCCAAGGCGCCGGAGGACGTGGTGCCGCTGGCGGTGTTCCTGGCCGCGCAGCCGGACTATGGCCCCACGGCGCAGAGCTATAGCCTGATGCGCCGCGCGAACTGACCCACCGCCTTCAACTGCCCTCGTTCATGGTCGCGGAAGGGGGAGAACATGAACAGGCCGAGGTATGCATGCGTGCTGGGCGCGATCGCGGCCAGCTTGCTGCTGGCGCTGCCCATGCTCGGGCCGCTCGCCGCCCGGGCTGCGGAGGGCGCGACCCCTGTCGCCTGGCTGTTCCTGCCGTTTGTCAGCAGGCAGCATTTCGGCGCGGTAGTCACCTTCACCCCGACGCCGACACCCACGGCCACCGTCTCCCCAACGGATATCCCCACCCGGACGCCGACGAACTCGCCCTCCGCCACCGCAACCCACAGCGCGACGCCGACCGGCACGCCCCCGCCGACCCGGACCGCGACGCCGTCGGCCACGCCCATCCCGCCCGGCGTCCATGTCCTGCCGAACCATTCGTTCTACGTGGACGACAGCGACTATCTCCACATCGTGGGCGAGGTCTGGAACCACACCGACGGCCATGTCACCAACGTGATGATCGTGGCCGACCTGGTCACCGCCGGGGGGGAACTGGCGGATACGGGCCTGACCGTCATCGATCTACAGAATCTGCCCGCGGGCGAGCGGACCTGCTTTCACATCATGCTTGCCGAGCCGGAGGGCTGGGCGCGCTACGAGTTCCGGCCGGTGCGCTACCTGACGGCCGGCGCGCCGCTGCCGCGCCTCGAGGTGCGCGCCAGCAACGGGCGCTATGACGCGGCGTCTGGCCGGTACGAGGTCACCGGGCGCGTCCATAACGCCGAGAGCCAGCGCCTCGAGTATGTGGGCGTGGTGACCACGCTCTATGATGCCGCCGGCGTGGTGATCGGCGCGGGGTTCGCTTATGTGGATAGCATCCACCTGGACCCCGGCCAGGAGAGCGCCTTCGCGGATGAGATCGGCGGGCGCGACTATGGCGAGGTCGCCGCCTTCCGCGTGCAGGCCGATGGCGCCGCCGCGCAGGCGGCCCCGCTCCAGCGTGGCGGGCGGAAGGCGGCTGCGGATGGGCCCGCGCCGAGCGATGTCCCCGAGGCCGAGCGTCAGGCCCTGCTGGCCCTGTATGGGGCCACCAACGGCCCCGCCTGGGCCCATCGCGAGGGCTGGCTGACGGCGACCAGCCCCTGCACCTGGTATGGCGTGACCTGCGACGCTGGGCATGTCGTCTATCTCGATCTCTCCGACAACCGATTAGCGGGGGCCATCCCGCCCGAGCTGGGCAACCTGGGCAGCCTGCAAGAGCTGCGCCTCGCCGACAACCAGTTAAGCGGGGCGATTCCGGCGGCCCTGGGCGACCTGACCCGACTGTCCACCCTTTCCCTCGCCTTTAACCAGTTGAGCGGGCCGATCCCCGCGACGCTGGGCGGCCTCCCTGTTCTGACGTGGCTCTATCTCCACGCCAACCAACTGAGCGGGGCGATCCCCGCCGAGCTGGGCGGCCTGGCCAAGTTGCAGACGCTCTCCCTCGGCACCAACCAGTTGACAGGGACCATCCCACCCGCGCTGGGCAACCTGGCCAGCCTGCGCGACCTACGCCTCGGCAACAACCATCTGCGAGGGGGCGTCCCGCCGGAGCTGGGGAACCTCGCGCGCCTGGGCCAACTCTCCCTAGGAGATAACCCGCTCAGCGGGGCTCTTCCGCGCAGCCTGATGACCCTGCGGCTCGCCGCCTTTGCCTATAGCAGAACGGCCCTTTGTGAGCCGGGCGATGGCGACTTTCAGGCTTGGCTGGCGGCCATCCCTTACCTAGAGCGCACTCTGGTGACCTGTGGCGAGGGCCAGATCTTCCTGCCGGTCATCCGAAAGGGGTTTCATGGTGGATAACGTGACACCTTACCAACGCTGCCTGGCTACCCTCGCGGGAGAGGTCCCCGACCGCATGCCCGCCTATACCCCCACCATCGCCTGCGACGTGGCCAGCGCCATCCTGGGCCGGCGCGTGGATGCCGGCGGGCCGTCGCTGTGGTACGCCGAGGCGCGGGCCTGGGCGGTGGGGGAGACGGCCCACGACGAGTTCGTCCATGCCTACGTGGAGGCGCTGGTGGACCTGAACCGCAGGCTGGATATCGAGGTCTTTCGCTTCGGCTGGCGCAAGACCGACCGCCCAACCCGGCAACTGGACGAGTTCACCTTCCTCTATGGCGATCCCGACGGCGTGCGCCAGGTCTGGCGATGGGATGCCGAGGTGGGCAACTATATTCCCGTGCTGGACACGGCGCCGCGCATCCGGCCGGAGGATTATCCGCGGCTGGCGCGGGAGCGCACCCGTGGCGCCGCACGCGCGGCGGAGGCGGCGCGGGCCAACGCGGGCGCCGCCGAGCAGGCGATGCAGGCGCGGCTGGGCGAGAGCATGTTCGTGGCGGCGGGCGGCGGCGGGATCGGCGTCGGGCAGAGCGAGGCCGGGCTGATGGCCTGCCTGCTCGAGCCGGGGGCCGTGGGCGACATCCTGGACGCCCAACTGGAGGTCGGCCTGGCGCAGATGGAAGGGATCGCCGCGCGAGGGATCAAGGTCGTGCTGGGCGGCGGCGACATGGCCGACAAGAATGGGCCGCTCTATTCCCCGCGGGTTTTTCGGCACCTGATCCTGCCGCGCCTTGCCAAGCTGGCGGCGCGCTGCCGCGAGCTGGGGTTGCACTATGTCTGGCGCACCGATGGGCGGCTCTGGCTGGTGAGCGACATGATCTTTCGGGAGGCTGGCGTCCCCGGCTATGGCGAGGTGGACTATGACGCCGGGATGGAGATGGCGGCGATCCGCCAGCGCTATCCGGAGCTGGTGGTGTGGGCCAACGCCAGCGGCGACCGGTTGCGTCGCGGCTCCGCGGCGGAGGTCTATGACCACTGCCGGGCGATCCTGGAGGGAAGTGGCGGCCGCGGCTACTTTCACGGCTGCAGCAATACGGTGCTGGGCGGCACGCCGGTCGAGAACGTCTGGGCGATGATGCAGGCCCGCGACGACTATCGCCCGCAGGCGTAGCGCGATCCTCCGGATGGCGGAGTGTCGGCAGGTTGGGTAGCGCAATCCATAGGAGTGCGCCGCGTTAGCAGGCCGCGTAGCGCAATCCTCCGGATTGCGGCGTGTCGGTGGTTCGGGCAGCGCAATCCGGAGGATTGCGCCACGGATAGCGCACAGGGTATCGTCTATGTGGTGGAGCCCCATGACCGCACAACGTGTGTTGGCTCGGTCCCTGCGCCTCATCGGCGCGCTGGGGGTCGCGCTGCTGTGCATTGCCCTTTGGCTCATCTTGGTCGAGGTGGGGAGCTATGCGCGGCTCACCGACTCGGGCAGCTTGTTCTTGGTGGTCTGGCCCAACCTGCATTGGCTGTTGCTCTGGCTGGCCACGGCCGTGGCCGGGTTTCGGGGGTGGCGCCCGCTCCTGCCGCTCCTGGTGCTCTTGAGCCCGGCCCTGATCGCCCATGCCCTGCAAGGGCTGCGGACGAACACCGGCCGCCTGGTGGGCATCTTGCCTCTGGACCTCCTCTTCTGGGCGCAGGGGCTGGCGGAGGTGCTGCTGTGCGCCACGGCGCTGGCCGGGGCGGCCTGCTGGGCTTGGGCAAGGCTGGCCGGACGAAAAAGGATTTGACAGTCGTTTTCTTGTATGCTATAATCTCGAGGATTGTGAAGGGATTCACAGTTGATTGCCATGCGCGCCAAGCCTGCCGGGGCCACGCTCGCGCGCCAGATGCCGCAGGAGAGCGCTTTTGACGCTGCAAGAAGTTCTCGCCATCATCGAGGGAAAGGTCATATCCAAGCGCGCCAACCTGGCGCTCGTCGTCGAGGCGGCCTGTGGGGCCGACCTGATGAGCGATGTGCTGGCCTTTACCCACAGCGGCACCCTGCTGTTGAGCGGCTTGGTGAACCCGCAGGTGGTGCGGACCGCCGAGATGTCCGATATCAAGGCCATCGTGTTCGTCCGCGGCAAGGTTCCCCCTCCGGAAACCATCGCCCTTGCTGACGAGAAGGGCATCCCCTTGTTGGCGACCAAGTACACCATGTATGAGGCTTGCGGCCGCCTGTATCGCGCGGGACTGAAGAGCTGCGGCCTATTCGATCTATCGCAACACCCTAGGGAGGGCAGCTCCTCCGGCGGTTAGGCACAGGGGCCCAAGGCGGGGCCTGGAGGCAGATGAGCGCCACGGAGCCGATCAGCGAAGAGAGACGCGCCGAGATCACCCGAATCCAGGAGCTGATCTATGAGCTCAAGATCGGGCAGATCATGACGCGCAAGCTGATCGCCATGTCGCCTGAGCAGACCATGGCCGAGCTCAAGGATGTGCTGCGGATCAACCGCATCTCGGGCGCGCCGGTGGTGGAGGGCGGCAAGCTGGCGGGGGTCATCAGCATCGAGGACCTGATCAAGGCGCTGGAATCGGGCGAGAAAGAGGCCCGCATTCGCGACAAGATGGCCACCAACGTGCAGACCGTCTATCAGGACGAGTCGGTGGTCAGCGCGGTCAACCGCTTTGCTCAATTCGGTTACGGTCGTCTCCCGGTGCTGGATCGGTCCGGGGAGCTCGTGGGCATCGTTACCCAAGGCGACGTGGTGCGCGGGCTGCTGAAGCGGATGCAGATCGAATATCAGGAAGAAGAGATCCATCGCTACCGGGCCAGCCACATCTTTGAGGACATTGTCTCGGACCAGACGGGCCTGATCCTGCGCTATCGCGTCAAGGCCAAGGATTTCGTCAGCGGGGGCGAGGCCTCCAGCAAGCTCAAGCGGGCGCTGGGACGCTTGGGCGCCCCGCCGCAGGTGGCGCGGCGCGTGGCCATCGCCACCTATGAAGCCGAGATGAACATTATCATCCACACCGACAAGGGCGGGGAGATCATCGCCGAGATCATGCCGGAGCGCATCCGCATCGTGGCCACGGACAGCGGCCCCGGCATACCCGATGTGGAGCAAGCCATGCAGCCGGGCTATTCCACCGCTCCGGATTGGATCCGCGAGCTGGGGTTTGGGGCGGGCATGGGGCTCAGCAACATCCAGGCCTGCGCCGACAAGATGACCCTGAATTCCACCATGGGTGTGGGGAGCCGCCTGGAAATCGTCTTCCAGGTCAAGTAAAGGCGGGGCAGAGATGACAACCGTTGCCGATATCGTGGACAAGCTCGCTTTGCAGGTCCGCACAGGGACGGGGACGCTGCGGGATCGCCCCGTGACCGGCGGCTATGCCTCCGACCTTTTGAGCTGCGTGATGGCCGGCGCGCGCAAGGGCGATGTCTGGGTGACGCTGCAGGCGCACCCCAACGTCATTGCCGTCGCCGTCCTGTTGGAGCTGGCCGCGGTGATCATCACCGAGGGGGCGCAGCCGGACCCGGAGACGCTGAAAAAGGCCGAGGCTGAGGACGTGCCGGTGCTGACCACCACCGACAACACCTATGTGGTGGTGACCAAGCTGGCGGCGCTGGGGGTACTGGGGGCGAGCAGCTAAAGTATGCCAAGATAAAGCCCGCCAGCGGTTCCCTCTGAGAACGCACAGGTGCGACCCGGAATGTGGCAAGTGGGCGTCCAGGAGGCATGTAGTGGCGACTTTAGCCGCTCCTGGCCCCGCCCGGAACGACTAAAGTCGTGACTACATAGGAGCGTTCCTGTCTGGCGGGTAGATTTCACCTTGACATTGGTCTAGTCACGAAACGTGGACATTCACCAACCTATCGAGGGAGGTTATTCGAGCGTGATCGAAGAGACGTTGGATTTTGCGCCGTTGGACGAGTTGCTCGACCGGGCCAAGGCCGAAAAGATGGGCCTGATCCCCGTGTTGCAGCAGACCCAAGAGATCTATGGCTACTTGCCCGCTGAGGTGCTCCAGCGGATCGCCAAGCGGCTCTCGCTGTCTCCCAGCCAGGTGCTCGGCGTGGCAAGCTTTTACGCCCAGTTCCACCGCCATCCGCGCGGGCGCCACATCATCCAGCAATGCGACGGCACCGCTTGCCACGTGCGCGGCGCCAAGAATATCATCACGGCGGTGCAGGACCAGTTGGGCATCGCGGCTGGGCATACGACGCCGGACATGAAGGTGACCTACGAGGTGGTCTATTGCCTGGGCTCCTGCGCCCTGGCGCCGGTGGCCATCATCGATGGGAACGTGGTGGGCCGCCTGTCCGATGCCCGGATGACCGAATTGGTGAACGAGCTGCCCTAGTGCGCGAGCTGGCGCTGCATCTGCTGGACGTGGCGCAGAACGCGCTGGAGGCGGGGGCCACCCGCCTGGCCATCGAGATCGAGGAGGATCTCGCCGCCGACCGGCTGACCATCTCGGTGGTGGACAATGGCCGGGGGATGGACGCCGAGCTGCTAGCCAAAGTGCGCGACCCGTTCACCACCACCCGCACGACGCGGCGGGTGGGGCTGGGGATCCCCCTCCTGACGGCGGCCGCGGAGCGCTGCAACGGGAAGGTCGAGATCGCTTCCCAGCCGGGGCAGGGGACCGCCGTGATGGCGACCTTTCAACATAGCCATATCGACCGGGCGCCGCTGGGCGACGTCGCCGGCACGCTGGTGACGGCGATCCTGGCCAAGCCGGAGCTGGAGCTGACCTATCGCCACCGCGTGGGCGAGCGCGAGTTCGTTTTTAGCGCCGCCGAGTTGCGCGAACAGTTGGGCGACGTGCCGCTGAATCTGGGCCCGGTGATCCAGTGGGTCCGCGAGTACCTGAGCGAAAACATTGCGGCGTTGTACGAGACGGACGAGACAAACGCAAGTCCAACGTCGAATGTCGAAAGTCAGGATGAGTAGCTTGTTGACGTCAGGTGAGCTTTTCGACTTGCCTCCGGCTTGACTTTCGACTTTTGACTGTTGACTTGCGACTCTATAAAGGAGCCCGATATGCCTAAAGTCAAATCGCTTGAAGACCTGAACAAGCTGCGCCAACAGGCCCAGCAGGACCTGAAGGTCCGGGAAAAGGCCGGCACGCAGATCATCATCGGTATGGGCACCTGCGGCATCGCCGCGGGCGCTCGCGAGACGTTGCACGCGATCTTGGACGAGCTGGCCCGGCGGGAGCTCGCCGCCAACGTGACCACGGTGGGCTGCATCGGCATGTGCACCGAGGAGCCGCTGGTGGACATTGTCCAGCCCGGCCAGGACCGCATCACCTACGGCCACCTCACCGCAGACCGGGTGGCGCGGCTGGTGGAGGAGCACCTGGTGAACGGCCGTGTGGTGCGCGAGTGGGTGGTGGGGCAGATTGCCCCGTCTGGGAACTAGACTGCGGCGCAACCTGTCTGCGTCACGGTGTGCAATAATTGAGGAGGTCTTTCGCAATGACGGAACCGCTATACCGTGCCCACGTCCTCTGCTGCCGTGGTACGAGCTGTTCATCCGGTGGCTCCGAGTCCATCGCCCAGGCGCTGCAAAAGCTGGTGCATGAGCGCGGGCTGGAGAGCGAAGTCAAGGTCGTGATCACCGGCTGCCACGGATTTTGCGAGATGGGGCCGATCATGGTCATCTACCCGGACGACACGGTCTATTGCCATGTGTCGCTGGAAGATGTCCCCGAGATCGTGGAAGAGACCCTGGTCAAAGGCCGCGTGGTCCAGCGCTTGCTCTATCGCGATCCGCTGACCCAGACCGCGATTCCCAAGTACCACGAGATCCCCTTCTATGGCAACCAGGAGCGCCGCCTGCTGCGCAACTGCGGCTTTATCAACCCGGAGAACATCGAGGAGTACATCGCTCGCGATGGCTATACCGCCCTGGGCAAGGTCCTCGGCGGCATGACCCCGGAGCAGGTGATCGAGACGATCAAGGCGGCGGGGCTGCGCGGTCGTGGCGGCGCGGGCTTTCCCACCGGCCTCAAGTGGGAGTTCGCCCGCAAGGCCAAGGGCGAGCCCAAGTACATCATTTGCAACGCGGACGAGGGCGACCCCGGCGCCTTCATGGACCGCAGCCTGATCGAGGGCGACCCCCATGCCCTGTTGGAGGGCATGCTCATCGCCGGGTACGCCATCGGCGCCAAGGAAGGCTACATCTATTGCCGCGCCGAGTACCCCCTGGCGATCCATCGGCTCAAGATCGCGATTCAGCAGGCCCATGAGTACGGCTTCCTGGGCGAAGGGATCATGGGCACTGATTATCATTTCGAGCTCTACATCAAGGAAGGCGCGGGCGCATTCGTCTGCGGCGAAGAGACGGCGCTGATCGAGTCCATCCAGGGGAACCGCGGCGAGCCGCGCAACCGGCCGCCGTACCCCGCGGTCTCGGGCCTGTGGTACAAGCCCACCAACAACAACAACGTCAAGAGCTATTGCAGCGCGCCCATGATCATCCGCAACGGGCCCGAGTGGTTCGCTTCCGTGGGCACCGCCAAGAGCAAGGGCACGGCCATCTTTGCCCTCACCGGCAAGATCAACAACACCGGCCTGATCGAGGTGCCCATGGGCGTCACCCTGGGCGAGATCATCTATGATATCGGCGGCGGCATCACCAAGGACCGGCCCTTCAAGGCCGTGCAGACCGGCGGCCCGCTGGGCGGCTGCTTGCCCGCCAGCCAGCTCAACACGCCGGTGGACTATGACTCGCTGACCGAGGCCGGCGCCACCATGGGCTCCGGCGGCATGATCGTGGTGGACGACACCACCTGCATGGTCGAGTTCAGCAAGTTCTTCCTGACCTTCGCCGTGGCCGAGTCCTGCGGCCAGTGCGTGCCCTGCCGCGTGGGCGGCCAGCGCATGCTGGAGACGCTGACCCGCGTCAGCCAGGGCACGGGCACCCTGGAGGACCTGGAAGAGATCCGCTACCTGGCCCGCAACATGAACCAGGCATCCATCTGCGCCCTGGGCCAGCTCACCCCCAGCCCCACCATCGCCTCGTTGCGCTACTTTGAGGACGAGTTCATGGCCCACATCGTGGACAAGCGCTGTCCCGCGGGCGTCTGCGAGGACCTGGTCCCCGCGGCCTGCCGCAACGCCTGCCCCGCCGAGGTGAATGTGCCGGTCTATATCCGCAAGATCATGGAGGGCGACCTGGACGGCGCGGTGGCGATCCATCGCCAGGCTAACCCCTTCCTCTCGGTCTGCGGCCGCGTCTGCCCCGCTTTCTGCGAGACGCGCTGCCGCCGCGGCGAGCTGGACGAGTCCGTGGCCATCCGCCAGCTCAAGCGCTACATGATCGACAACCTGGGCGACCGGACCTACCAGGTCCAGCGGCATCCCGATAACGGCAAAAAGGTCGCCGTGATCGGCGGCGGGCCCGCCGGGCTGACGGCGGCGCTGCGCCTGGGCCTGCTGGGCTACCAGGTGACCATTTTCGAGGCGCTGCCGGTGCTGGGCGGCATGATGGCCGTGGGCATCCCCGACTATCGCCTGCCGCGCGAGCAACTGAACGCCGAGATCGACGATATCCTGCAGGCCGGCAACGTCCAGGTCCGCACCAACACCCGCGTGGGTCAGGATGTGACCATGGACCAGTTGCGCGCCGAGTATGACGCGGTGTACGTGGCCGTGGGCGCGCACAAGAGCCTGCGGCTGGGCGTCCCCGGCGAAGAGCTGCAGGGTGTGATGCACGGCACCGATTTCCTGCGCGACGTGAACCTGGGCGCGGACATGAGCGCGGTGCAGGGCAAGCGCGTGGCCATCGTCGGCGGCGGCAACGTCGCCATCGACGTGGCGCGCACGGCGGTGCGCCTGGGCGCCTCCGAGGTCCACATCGTCTATCGCCGCCGCCGCGAGGACATGCCCGCCTATGCCGAAGAGATCGAGCAAGCGGACGAGGAAGGCGTCAGGATGCACTTCTTGCTCTCGCCCATCTCGGTGGCGGGGCAAAATGGCCACGTTGTCGGCCTGAACTGCCAGCGGCAAAAGCTGGAGGAAGAGCTGCCCGACGGGAAAAAGCGCCCGGTCTTTGACAACACGGGCCGCAAGCGCCCGTTCCCCATCGAGGGCGCCGAGTTCATGCTGCCGGTGGACCTGGTCATCCCGGCCATCGGCCAGACCAGCGACCCGGGCTGCCTGGGCGGCTCCTGCAAGGTGGAGACCACCCGCCGCGGCACCATCGTGGCCGATGATCACACCTTTGTGACGGCCGAGCCGGGCGTCTTTGCCGGCGGCGACGCCGTGTTGGGCCCCGCCAGCATCGTGGAAGCGGTGAACACCGCCAATCTGGCCGCCGCCGCCATCGACCGCTACCTGCGCGGCGAGCCGCTGCGGACGCCCGCCACGGTGTTGGATCGCCCCGTGGGCCAGGCCAAGCCCGACATGAGCGAGGAAGACGGCAGTCGGCCGCGGCAGCATCCCGCCTACGCCCCCGCCGAAAGCCGTATCTATACTTTTGATGAAGTGGAGCGGGCCTTTGATCGTGAGACGGCCATCCTGGAGTGCCGACGCTGCCTGGCCTGCGACCTGGAGAAGAAATCATGACCGGGAAACTCCTGATCAAGCTGGTCCCGCAGAAGGAGGGAGGAAGCTTTCATGCCTAAGGTAAACGTTACCATTGACGGCAAGCAGATCCAGGCCGAGGCCGGCTCGAGCGTCCTGGAAGCGGCCCAGGCGGCGGGGGTCGCCATCCCCACGCTCTGCCACCATCCGGCGCTCAAGCCGGAGGGCAACTGCCGCATGTGCCTGGTGGAGGTCGAGCGGCAGCGCAACCTTCAGGCGTCCTGCGTTTTCCCCGTGAGCGAGGGCATGGTGGTGCACACCCACTCGCCCAAGGTCATGGAGGCGCGCAAGTTCGTGCTGGAGCTGCTGCTCTCGGACCACCCGACGGATTGCATGACTTGCGAGGCCACGGGCGATTGCGTGTTGCAGGACTTGGCCTACCAATATGACGCCAAGGTCGGCAAGTACTATGGCGGCGCCAAGCACGACTATGCGATCGACGACACCAACCCGTTCTTTGTGCGAGACTATAACAAGTGCATCCTCTGCCGCCGCTGCGTTCGCGCCTGCGACCAGATCAACGGCGTGGAGGCGCTGGGCGTGGCCGAGCGCGGCTTTTCCTCGCAGATCATCGCCGGGCTGGGCGGCACCATGGAAGAGTCCCGCTGCGAGTTCTGCGGGATGTGCGTGGAGGTCTGCCCCACCGGCGCGCTGATGCCGGTCGGCACGATGAAGCAGGGGCGCTACTGGGAGTTCAAGCACACCACCACCGTCTGCCCCTATTGCGGCGTCGGCTGCAACCTCGACGTCCTCTCCAAGGGCGACAAGATCATCCGCACCCGCTCCGCCTGGGACAAGGCGCCCAACTATGGCTGGACCTGCGTCAAGGGCCGCTTTGGGCTGGACTTTGTGAACAACCCCAACCGCTTCACCACCCCGCTGATCAAGCGGGACGGCCAGTTCGTCGAGGCGAGTTGGGATGAGGCGCTGGACCTGGTGGCCGACAAGCTCTCGGCCATCGCCCTGGAGCATGGGCCGGATGCGGTGGGCTTTTTGGCCTCGGCCAAGTGCACCAACGAAGAGAACTATTTGATGATGAAGCTGGCGCGGGGGGTGGTGGGAACCAACAATGTCGACCACTGCGCCCGTCTCTGACACAGCGTCACCGTGACCGGTCTGGTCACTTCCTTCGGCAGCGGCGCGATGACCAACAGCATCGCGGACATTGCCAATGACGCCCAGTCCTACTTTATCATCGGGTCCAACACCACCGAGCAGCATCCCGTCATCGGTATGAAGATCCGCCAGGCGGTGAAGCAGCGCGGGGCCAAGCTGGTGGTGGCCGACCCCCGGAACATCCCGATCTCGGAATTCGCGACGCTGCACCTGCGGCAAAAGCCGGGCTCGGATATCGCCCTGATCAACGGGATCATGAATGTGCTGATCGCGGAGAACCTGTACGACGCCGAGTTTGTCGCCAGCCGCACCGAGAATTTCGACGAGCTGAAGGACAAGGTGGCGGCGTATACGCCCGAGGCGGCGGCCGAGATCACCGGCGTGCCCGCCGACGATATCCGCGAGGCGGCCCGCATCCTGTCCTCCAACCGCCCCGGCGCGCTGCTCTACGCCATGGGCATCACCCAGCACACCACGGGCCACCAGAATGTGATGTCCTGCGCCAACCTGCAAATGCTCCTGGGCAACATGGGCGTCCCCGGCGGCGGCGTGAACCCGCTCCGCGGCCAGAACAACGTGCAGGGCGCCTGCGACATGGGCTGCCTGCCCAACTATTACACCGCCTACCAGCGCGTGGCCGACGAGGCCGCGCAGGCCAAATTCAAGGCCGCCTGGGGCAAGGTCGGCTCGCTGCAAAACGGCCTCACCGTCACCGAGATGCTCCCCGCGGCGGAGCACGGCAAGCTGCGCGCCTTGTTCGTGATGGGCGAGAACCCCATGATGTCCGACCCAGACACGAACCACGTGCGCAAGTGCCTGGAGAGCCTGGACTTTATGGTGGTGCAAGAGATCCTGCCCAACGAGACCACGCCCCTGGCCGACGTCATCCTCCCAGGCGTGAGCTTTGCGGAGAAGGAAGGGACCTTCACCAACAGCGAGCGGCGCGTCCAGCGCGTGCGCCAGGTGATCCCGCCGCAGGGCGGCGCCCAGCCCGACTACTGGATCCTGACCGAGCTGGGCAAGCGCCTGCGCGCCCGGCTGGGACTGGATGATGCGGCGGCCCCGTATGCCGCGTGGAACTATACCGCGCCGGAGCAGGTCATGGACGAGATGCGGGCCCTGACGCCCTCCTATGCCGGCATGGCGTACCCGCGGATCGAGGAGAAGGGCTTGCAGTGGCCCTGCCCGACGCTGGAGCACCCCGGCACGCCGATCCTGCACGCGGGCAAGTTCGCCCGCGGGCTGGGGCACTTTATGGCGCTGGATTGGCAGCCGCCCTTTGAGCAGCCCGACGAAGAGTATCCCTTCGTCCTGACCACTGGCCGCGTGCTGTACCACTGGCACGGCGGGACCATGTCGCGGCACTCGGAGGGGCTCTTGGGCATCTACCCGAAGGGCAAGGTGGAGCTCAGCCACGCCGACGCCAAGCGGCTGGGCATCGCCAGCGGCGACCTGGTGGAGGTCAGCTCGCGCCGCGGCCAGGTGGTCGCCGAGGCCGAGGTGACGGACAAGAACGAGGCCGGGCTCATCTTTATGACCTTCCACTTCCCGGATGCGGCGGCCAACCTGCTCACCGTCCGCGCGCTGGACCCGGTGGGCAAGATCCCCGAGTACAAAGTGGCTGCGGTAAAAATCCGGCGCATCGAGCAACCCGTGCCGGTGGCTTAGGGTTATATAGGCAGGTTCGGAACAGGTCACCCATCAAACAAGGAGGAAAGGTAAAATGGCGTTCAAGTCCCCCAAAGAGATCGTGCAGACGGCTATCACGGCCGGCTGCGCCAAGGCGTCGCTTAGCACCGAAAAGATGCTGGTGATGGGCTTCCTGGCTGGGGCCTACATCGCCCTGGGCGGGTTGCTGGCCATCATCGTGGGCCGCGCGGTGAACACCGAGACGCTGGGCGCGGGCGTCGGCAAGCTGCTCTTCGGCGGCGTCTTCCCGGTGGGCCTGATGCTGGTGATCATCGCCGGCGCCGAGCTCTTCACCGGCAATACCGCCGTGATCCCGCCCGGCTGCCTGGTCGGCAAGGCCAAATGGACCGGCCTGCTCAAGAACTGGGGCCTGGTGTACGTCGGCAACTTTATCGGCTCCCTCTTTGTCGCCTACTTTTTGGGCAAGGCCACTGGCCTGGTCGCCACCGATCCCTGGCTGACCGCCACCAAAAGCATCGCCGAGGGCAAGGTTGCGCTGGAGTGGGGCGCCGCTTTCTGGCGGGGCGTGGGCTGCAACTGGCTCGTCTGCCTGGCCGTCTGGCTGGCGCTGGGCTCGGATGACATCGGCGGCAAGATCCTGGCCATCTGGTTCCCCATCATGGCCTTTGTCGCCATGGGCATGGAGCACAGCATCGCCAACATGTTCTTTATCCCGCTGGGCATGTTCCAGGGCGCCAACGTCACCATCGGGCAGTTCCTCTGGAACAACCTGGTCCCGGTGACGCTGGGCAACATCGTGGGCGGGTCGCTCCTGGTGGGCGGCATCTATTACTGGGTGTACGGCCGCGAGGAAAAGAAGGCCTAACACTCGCTACAAAAGCATGAAGAGGCGAGCACGCGCGTGCTCGCCTCTTTTTGTTGCGCGCGGGGCCTTGTCCATGGCGCGGCGCGCCGCGACCTGACAGGTTCCCGTCGAGCCTCGCTGGGGGCGTGGCCTTGCTGCCAACGTGAGGCCTGCTTGGAGCGATATCTCGCTAGAACCTGTCAGGTCACGCTGCCAGCGGCCAGCCGCCGTGTTCCTCGATGGCCTCGTCTATCTCGCCCATCAGGCGCATGGTCTCGCCCAGCGCGACGACGATCCGTTGATAGTGTTCCAGGTCGTCGTGTTCCAGCTTGCGCCCCTGGCGGTCCTTGAGCCACTTGTCCAGCACCTGGTAGCCGCCCACCTGAAAGGCCCAGACCTCCGGCTCCACCCCCTCGAAATACTGCGCCGCGTTGATATGGACGCGCCGGTGGTTGTCGTCGTAGCGCACCTTGCCCACCACGTTATCGCCGGGGACCGGAAAGCGCGTGACCAGCCGGTTTAGCGCGGGCGACTCCATCAGGTGCAGCGCCACGAGCTCCCCGCCCTTGGCGCAGAGCGCGCGAAAGAGCGCCGCGTCCGCGGTCAGCGGCAGGCGCGGAAAGTCGATCTTTAAGAACTCGGCATAGCGCGCGCGGTAGGCGGGGGAATGAAAGACGGCATAGGCGTAATGCAGCACGTCCTCCGGGCCGAACTCGCCCGCTTCCGTCGCCCCGGCCGGCGCGAAGCGTAGCCCCAGCCGCGTCTCCAGCTCGGCCACAAAGGCGGGGCTCAGGTTGGGGACGCGCCCGCCCTCGCCGGCGGGCCAGGGGCTGGCGTCCAGAAGCTGCTTCTGTTGGTCGGCGGTGGCGAAATGATACACATAGAGAGGCAACGTGTATCCTCTTTCTCGCGTCTTGTTTGAGACATAACAGTCGTCAGTCACCGCATCGGTGGCGAGGACATGCCGCCATTCCTCACTGACAATCTGGCGGCATAGGTGAAGACCCCTGTTTTGGCCCGACGCCATGTGTCGCATGATCTCAAGGCGGCTGCGCTCCAACACCGAGGGATGGTAAAAGAGCGATCTCCTGTCAAACGGTCGGTACGCGCTTCTCACAAAAGCCCTATCGAGTTGCGAATCCTTGCAGAGCAAGCGGCGCACTTCCGAGACTGGCAATCCATCCCTCGTTGAGAGGTATTTCTGGCGAACAAATTCGTCAGTATTGGCCGGATCAGTGAAGTCGGCTATGCGAGACCTGAGCGCAGTCTCATCGAAGTCTAAAACGAACTTGTCTCGCGCGGTCACCACCCCCACGGAGTTCACCGGAAACACATCTGTGATCTTCCAGCCCCTATCGTACTCGGCCAGCAGGTCGGTATCGCGGGGGGTAAAGAGGTAAAAGGGCGCGCGGGGCTGGACGAGCTGCCAGGGCGTGGTCTCCACGTCCATCTCGGCCAGGCGCCGGTATTTCTCCTCGCGCGGCCCCCATAGCTCGGCGTGGTGGACCTGGGCCAGCTTGCTCTGGCGCGGTGGATGCTTGATCGCCAGCAAGATGGCCGTGCCCTGCTGGATGTCAAAGACGTTCTCGTCCTTGCCGCCGTCCGGCGCGACCTCTTTCTTTTTCACGTTGCCGTGCAGGTCCAGCACGCGAATCTCGTCAAAGGCGTCCATCAGGGCGCGCCTCATGCCGCGAAAGGTGGGGTTATCCAGGTAGCCGTGGTTGGTGATCATGGCGAGGATGCCGCCGCCGCTCCGCTCGATGCGCCACTGGCTCCAGCGGATAAACTTGACGTAATCATCTTGCAGCCATTTGGGGTTGCGCTCCCCCAGGGGCTTGCCGTCGATGTGGTAATAGCTGGGGGCCTTGGAGCCGTCGGGGAGCTTGCCCTTGAGCAGGCCGTTGATCCAGTCGCCCTTGTTGGCCGAATGTCCCGAATAGGGCGGGTTGCCCAGCACCACCATGATCGGCAGCAGGCTCTTGATCTCGTTGGCTTTGTGCGTCTCGGCGGCCAGGGTATCGTTAAAGAGCGGGTGGTCGGGCTCCTTGCCAGGCTCTTCCAGAGTGTTGCAGAGATAGACGCCGATGCGGTCGGGGTCGGCGAAGGAGTAGGCCCAGGTCTGGCGCAACCCCTCGTCCAGGTCCTGGCCCATCAATTGCAGGGCCAGCTTCAGGTGGGCGACGGCGTAGGGGGCCATCAGCAGCTCAAAGCCGAAAAGCCGCGGCAAGAGGCGCTGGCGCACATAGCTGGGCCACATGCCGGCGTTGCCGCTGTCCATGTAGCGCTGGCGGATGTGGTCCACCACCGCATAGAGAAAAGTCCCCGTGCCGCAAGCGGGATCCAGCACCGTGACCTTGGGCTCGTCGCGGGTCTTGCGCATCTGCCGGCCGTCGCGGGTGGTCTTGCCAGAGTCCCAGTTGGGGATCGAGATCGTGCTGCCGTCGGCCAGCCCCTCGGGGCAGCCGAAGCGCTCCTTCAGCAGGTGGTCCACCGCGCGCACGATATAGTCCACCACGGGATAGGGGGTGTAGTAGACGCCCCGCGTCTCGCGCAAGCGGGGGTCATAGGCGGCCAGGAAGGTCTCGTAAAAGTGGACGGTGGGGTCCTGCTGGCGGGTGCGCTTGCCGAAATCGGCCAGCACCGCGCCCATGTCCGTGTGCCGGAGCAAGGTCACCAGATCGTCCACGAACGGGGCGAAGGGCTCCTTCTTGAGCTGCGGCGCGGTGATCTGGTAGAAAAAGTCGCGCAAGAGCGGCGTGGTCTCCGAGATGAGGTCGGCGGCCTCGCGGACTTCAAAGCCGGGCGTGGTGTCCATGAGCCGAGCGGAAAAGAGGCCGTAAGCCAGGGTCTGCGCGATCATGTCGGCGAATTCGGGCGTCCGCTCGGGGTCGTCCAGGCCAGCGATGAGCCGCCCGGCCAGGTCCAGCCGCCAGTGTTTGAGGAAAGATGATTCGTGCCCCTGCCGGAAGGTCTCCACGATGATCTCGCGGATGAGGTGGGCCAGGCGGGCCATGCGCTCGGCCAGGTCTTGGGGCGTGTTGATCTCGGCGGGGGCCTGGGCCAGGAAGTCGGCCAGCAGGCTGGCGACCTTTTCCGCGCCGTCCGCGTCGCGGCTCAGCTTGCGGCCGTCCCAGCGGGCCAGCCGCGCCGTGGCGCGCGGTTCGCCATCCACAAAGTGGCGGAACTCCAAATAGTCGGTGAGGATCAGGTTATGGAGCCCCTCGCGATAGCGCTTCAACTGGTCGGAGCGCTCGGCGGCGTCCAGCGAGAGGCCGACGTCCTTGGTCTCCACATAGCCGACAGTGGCGCCCTGGTGGGTGACAACGAAATCGGGCGCGCCGCAGGCCACGTGGCTCGGCTCGTTGATGGCGCGGAGGCCGGGGGCCAGCCCTTGCAGCAGCGCCTCCAAGGCGGCCCGGTGGGTGTGCTCGGTGGCGGCTCCGGTGTTCAGTTTGTCGCGCAGCGCCGAAAGGTAGGTGCGGATCGAATCTGCGTGGTCCATGGGCGCTCCTATGGGTTTCAGGACCTGCCCGCTCTCTGGCCTGACATTGTAGCCGCCCCGCGCGGGGGCGCAAATGAGCAGGTCTAGCTGCTAATCCTCCACCCGTGGGTGTACACGCTGAAGCGATTCCCGCGCATATAGCCGATCAGCGTGCAGCGCTGCGCCTCGGCGACCTGCGCCGCCAGCGAGGTGGGGCTGGAGACGGAGGCGACGATGGGCAGCCCCACCCGCGCCGCCTTGCTCACCATCTCGTAGCTGGCGCGGCCGGTAGTGGCGATGATCTTGTCCTGCAGGGGGATGCCGCGCAGCAGGCAATGGCCAAAGGCCTTGTCCATGGCGTTGTGCCGCCCGATGTCCTCGTACAGCGCGACCAGGTTGCCCTGCAAGTCGAACAGGGCGGCGGCATGCACCGCGCCCACGTCGCGAAAGAGGTCTTGTCCCCCGCGCATCGCCGCGTTCAGGGTCAAGATCACCGCCGCGCTGGCCCGGGCCTCGCTGGCGATCACGGGCAGGTCCAGATCGCCCAACTCGACGCCCACCGCCCCGCAGCCGGAGCGGATCAGCCGCGTCACCTCGGAGGCGCCGCGGCGCTGCACCGCCTCGGGCCGGGCGCGCACCTGCACCCGGTTCCGGGAGGTCATGGCCAGCTCGCCCTCCTCCTGGCCCGGCGCGGGAAGGCCCCGCCCGCAATGGTGGACCATCTGGATGTCCGCCGCGCCGGCGACCAGCCCCTCGCTGACGCAATAGCCCACCGCCAGCTCTTTCTCCGCTCCGGGCAGCCGCATCATCACCGCCACCTGGACGCCGTTCAGCTCCACGGCCAGCGGCTCCTCCAGCACGATCTGGAGATCCTCGTCGCGCGCGCCCTCGTCGGTGATGCGCTTGACCGTCCAGGGCAACGTGGGGCTGCCCTCCATCTCGGACAGGGGGCGTTCCTCCATCGATTTCATGCCTCGTCACCCTCCCGCGGCGCGGCCAGTTCCAGCGCCCGTTGCCGGTCCAGGAGCTGCGCCAGCGTCTGGGCCCGCGCCAAATCCTCCGGCGTGTTGATGTTGAAAAAGGTGAGCCGCTCGGGATCGTAGAGGTCGATCTCGGCGGCGCTGACGTAGCGAGCCGGCAGCCCGCCCAAGACCTCGGCGATGCGCAGCTCGTCGGCCTCCAGATGCGCGCGCATGACGGGCAGGCAGCGCCGGTGATAGATGGCGTGCAGCGGCTCCAGGTAGCCGTCGTAGCGGGGGATCACCACGGCATAGCCGGCGGCCAGGCGGGCCATGTGGCGCAGCAGCCCCAGGTTGAGGAACGGCATGTCGCAGCCGACCACCAGCGCCTGTTCGCCCTGGGCGGCGACCAGCCCGGTATAGATGCCGCCCAGCGACGCCTTGCCGGGATAGATATCGCTCACCAGCCGCGCGCCCAGGCGCTCATAGCGCTCCGGGGCGTTGGTGACGATGACGACATCGTCGCTCACGGCGCGGACCACTTGCAGCACGCGCTCGATGAGCGGCTGGCCGCCCACCTCGACGAAGGCCTTGTCTTGTCCCAGGCGGCGGCTCTGCCCCCCCGCCAGGATGACGCTCGAGATGCTCATGTCCTCTGCCTCATGGGTGCTGGGCCCTATTATACGCTGGTTGGGGCAGATGGCGAATGTTGACAGATTTGGCAGGTTATCTACACTGCCATCGGGAGCCGAGGGTAGAGACGTTGCGGGACAAGGGAGGGGCCATGGAGCCAAAGAAGCGCAGGGGTTGCGGGGGCTGCGGCGTCGTGGTGATCGTGCTGCTGCTCCTGGTGGCGTGGGCGGCGGCGATGCGCTGGGGCGTCCTGGAAAAGCTGGGCTTGCGCCAGCCCATCGCCGAGCAGGTCTTCGCCCTGCCACCGGACCGGGAGGCCTCCGAGGCGCTGCTGGGCGCGCTGCAGGCGGCGGGGATGGACACCCAGGGGGTGAGCCTGCACGTGCTCCCCATGGCCGGGCAGGCGGGGAGCGCGGCGATCCTGACGCTAGACGCCTCGCGGGGCTTTGACCCGGAGCGGCTGTCTGGCGACGGCGGCGATGGAGATGCCCTGGAGCAGGTATTCGGGCACGACGCCCTGCAAGAGCTGGGGATCACGCGGGTGGCCGTCGATTACGTGGATGACCGGGGCAAATCCATCGTCACCCTCACCGCGCCCGTGGAGGCGCTGCGCCAGCTTGGCGAGAAAGGGGCAGACGAAAAAGAGCTCCTCCGGGCGGTGATGGGGCGCATCGACATCCCGGGCCTGGTCAGGGAGGTGGGGCGATGAACGGAATGGCCAAGAAGCGGATCGTGGCGCTGGCGCTTGCGGCGCTGATGCTTGTCACCGTGGGGTGCGACGCCGAATCCCGCCAGTTCGTCATCGACCTGGCCCTGGAATGGGCCAAGGAACACGCCATTGACGTCGGCAAGTATACGCTCCTCGGCCGCTCCGGCGATGACGAGGTCGACGCCGTGATGGGCGCGCGGGACGTGGTCAGCAACCTGCAAGAGGCGGACAAGTTGATGGAGGAGGGGCGCGCTGCTGGCGACCTGACCAAGATGGAGCAGGCCGTGGAAAAGCGCCCCGGCGATTACACCTACCGCGTCTCCTACGGCGCGGCGCTGCTGCAGAGCGGCGACACCGCCGAGGCCGAGGCCCAGTTCGTGGCGGCGGACACGGCGGTCACCTCCTACGGCTCGCAGCACGTCCAGGACTATGCTACCCAGGGCATTGACGAGCTGGGGGCCTTGCGGCCGGGCTTCGAGAGGAACGGCTTTGCCACCAAGCAGCAGTGCCAGGCCTACTATAACCGGCTGGCGTACTTTTATGGGCTGCGCTACCAGGAGGCCCGGGAGAGCTATTTCCAGAGCCAGCAGACGCTCTACACGGGGCTGGCCCAAGGCTGCAAATAGGCGCGGATGAACCTTTCCCTGCGCCCCCAAACAGTGCTATAATCCCCTGGGGATCGCATCTCAAAGGGGGCGGCGCGCGGGGATGGCATCGCGAGAGCGCAGGCTGATCTGGGTGACGGGGGTGGTGCAGGGGGTGGGCTTTCGCCCTTTCGTCTATCGCCTGGCCCGAGAATGGGGCATCACCGGCTGGGTGCGCAACACTTCCGCCGGCGTGGAGATCGACGCCGAGGCCGGCTATGACGCCGAGGCCGGCGCCAGCACCCTGGACGGCTTTGCCGCCGCCCTGCGAGCCGGGGCCCCGCCCCTGGCGCGCTTGGAGTCCTGGCGCGAGGAGGCCGCGCCGCCTGTCGGCTATGACCGCTTCGAGATTCGCGCCAGCTCGGCGCAGGAGGGGCGGTACCAGCTCATCTCGCCGGACATGGCCACCTGCGCCGATTGCCAGCGCGAGCTCTTCGACCCCGCCGACCGGCGCTACCGCTACCCCTTTACGAACTGCACCAACTGCGGCCCGCGCTTTACCATCATTGCCGATATCCCCTACGACCGGCCGCTCACGACCATGCGCGACTTTGTCATGTGCCCGGAGTGCCAGCGCGAATATGACGACCCGTTGGACCGCCGCTTCCATGCCCAGCCCAACTCCTGCCCGGTCTGCGGGCCGCGGCTGACCCTGGCTGACCGCTCCGGCGCGACCCTGCCTGCCGCCGATCCCGTGTCCTCGGCAGCGGGGGCGCTGGTGGAGGGGCGGATCGTGGCGCTCAAGGGGCTGGGCGGCTTCCACCTGGCCTGCGACGCCACCAATCCGGCGGCGGTGGCCGAGCTGCGGCGGCGCAAGACGCGCCCGCACAAGCCCCTGGCGGTGATGCTGGCGACGCTGGAGGAGGTCCGCGCCCATTGCGAGGTCTCCCCCGCCGAGGAGGCGTTGCTGACCTCCCCGGCCTGCCCCATCGTGCTGCTCCCCTGGCGGCCTGGCTCGTCCATCTGCCCGGAGGCGGCGCCGGGGCAGCGCCATCTGGGGGTGATGCTCCCCTATACGCCGCTGCACCACCTGCTGCTGCGCGACGCCGGGCGCCCCTTGGTGATGACCAGCGGCAACCGCGCCGAGGAGCCCATCGCCCAGACCAACGAGGAGGCGCTGGCTCGGCTGGGCGACCTGGCTGACCTCTACCTGTTGCACAACCGCGACATCCATACCCGCTACGACGATAGCGTCTGGTTCGTCCCGGCCAGCGGTCCCCAGCCGATCCGCCGCAGCCGGGGCTATGCGCCGCACCCCCTCCGGCTGCCCGCCGTCCAGCCCCCGGTGCTGGCCTGCGGGCCCGAGCTCAAGAACACCTTTTGCCTCACCCGGGACGACTATGCTTTCCTGAGCCAGCATATCGGCGACATGGAGAACCTGGAGACGCTCGAGTACTATGAGCGGACCATCGCCCTGTACCAGCGCCACTTTCGCGTTGCTCCCGAGGTCATCGCCTGCGACCTGCACCCCGACTATCTGGCCACCCGCCACGCCCGGCGCCTGGCCGAGGAGGCAGGGCTGCCCTTGGTGCAGGTGCAGCACCACCACGCTCACATCGCCGCCTGCCTGGCCGACAACGGCTTCCCCGCTGAGGCCGGGCCGGTCATCGGCGTGGCGCTGGACGGCACCGGCTATGGCGCCGATGGGCGCATCTGGGGCGGCGAGTTCCTGGTGGCCGATTACCGCGGCTACCGGCGCGCCGGCCAGTTGGAATACCTGCCGCTGCCGGGGGGCGAGGCCGCCATTCGTAGGCCCTACCGGCTGGCCCTGGCCTACGGCCATGCGCTGACCGGCGCCTTCCTCGACGTCCCCGCGCTGGCCGGGGTCTCGCCCGGCGAGCTTGGGCTGCTGCAAGCCCAGCTCGACCGGCGGGTGAATACGCCGCTCAGCAGCTCGTGCGGGCGGCTCTTTGACGCGGTGGCGGCGCTCTGCGGGGTGCGCGGCGAGGTGAGTTACGAGGCGCAGGCGGCGATGGAGTTGGAGGCGCTGGCGGCGGGGGCCGGCGGCGGGCTAGCCGCCTACCCCTTTGCTATCGAGGCGGGGGAGCCGCGTGTCATCCGGCTCGGGGAGGCCTGGCGGGCCACCGTCGCGGATTTGCGGCGCGGCGCCGATGTGGCTACCATAGGGTGGCGGTGGCATCGCACCGTGGCCGAGATAGCGCTGGCGATGTGCCAGGCCATGCGCGCCGAGACTGGCTTGACGACGGTGGCGCTCAGCGGCGGGTGCTTCCAGAACCGGCTGTTGGCGGCGCTGCTGCTGCCGCTGCTGGAAGGCGACGGCTTTGCCGTGCTGACGCACCACCAGGTCCCCTGCAATGACGGCGGCGTCGCCCTGGGGCAAGCGGTGGTGGCGGGGCAGGCTCATCCGTTCCCGCCGCCCGGACGCGAATGAATTCGCGACTACATACCTCGGTGATCTGGGCATGGGGTGGCGGGGCAGGCTCATCCGTTCCTGCCGCCCGGATGCGGATGAACTCGCGACTACATACCTCGGCGATCCGGGCATGGGGTGGCGGGCTTATCCGTTCCCGCCGCCCGGACGCGATTGAATCCGCGACTGAATACCCCGGTGGCTCGGGTATGTCGTGGCGGATTCATCCGCTCCTGGTCCCGCGCCGTCACGAATACGTTGAGGAGCCTATCATGTGTCTCGCAGTTCCCGCGCTGATCAAGCGCATCGAAGGCAGCCTGGCCGAGGTCGAGCTGGGCGGCGCGACGTTGACGATTAGCCTGGCCCTGACACCGGAGGCGCAGGTGGGTCAGTACGCCATCATCCATACCGGCTATGCCATCGGCCTGCTGGACGAGGCCGAGGCGCTGGAGACGTTGCAGCTCTTTGCAGACATGGAGGCTGCGGCCTCGGAGGCCGACGCCGCGGAGGCCGCGGGCCCGTGAGGTACCTGGACGAGTTCCGCGACCCCGCCCAGGCCCGGGCGCTGGCCGAGCGCATCCACGCCCTCTCCACGCGGCCGCTGCGGATCATGGAGTTCTGCGGGGGGCACACCCACGCCATCATGCGCCACGGCCTGAGCCAGTTGCTGCCGCCGACGGTGGAACTGCTCTCGGGGCCGGGCTGCCCAGTCTGCGTCACGGCCAACCGCGACTTGGATTACGCCATTGCCCTGGCCCAGCAGCCCGGCGTCATCGTCGCCACCTTTGGCGACCTGGTCCGCGTCCCCGGCAGCCGCTCCAGCTTGCAGCGGGCTCAGGCCGAGGGCGGCGATGTGCGCGTGGTCTATTCCACCCTCGACGCCCTGGCGCTGGCCCGCGCCCACCCCGACCGGCGGGTGGTCTTTATGGGGATCGGCTTTGAGACGACGGCGCCCACCGTGGCCGCCTCGATCCTGCAGGCGGAGGCGGAGGGGCTGAGCAACTATGCTGTCTATTCCGCGCACAAGACCACGCCGGCGGCGATGCGGGCCATTCTCCGCGCCGGGGAGGTGGGCCTATCGGGCATCTTGGGGCCAGGGCACGTCTCCACCATCATTGGCAGCGCGGCCTGGGAGTTCCTGCCGCGGGAGCACGGCATCCCCTGCGTCATCGCCGGGTTCGAGCCGCTGGATATCCTGCGGGCGGTCGCCTGGCTGGTGGAGCTGGGCGAGACGGGCCGGGCGGAGGTGGGCAACGCCTATGGCCGGAGCGTGACGGGAGAGGGGAACCGGGTTGCCCAGGCAATGATGGCGCGGGTGTTCACGCTGGACGACGCCGACTGGCGTGGGCTGGGCCGCGTGCCGGTGAGCGGGCTGCGCCTGCGCCCGGAATATGCGCGCTTTGACGCGGCGGCGCTCTATCCCCTGGACCCGGGCCCGGCGGCGGAGCATCCCGGCTGCCGTTGCGGCGAGGTGCTGCGGGGGACGCTGCTGCCGCCCGGGTGCGCGCTGTTCGGGCGCGGCTGCGTCCCGGCTCATCCCATCGGCCCCTGCATGGTCTCCGCCGAGGGGGCCTGCGCGGCCTATTACGCCTATGGAGAGCGGCCATGACCGAGCGGATCCTGCTCGCCCACGGAGGCGGCGGCCAGTTGACCCACGAGCTGATCCAGCGGGTCTTTGTCCCGCGCTTTGCTAACGCGGCCCTGGCGCGCCTGGACGACGCGGCGGTGCTGGAGCTGTGTCCCCCCATCGCCCCGGGGACTCGGGCGGGGCGGCTCGCCTTTACCACCGATAGCTATGTGGTCAGCCCGCTCTTTTTCCCTGGTGGCGATATCGGCAAGCTGGCGGTCTGCGGCACGGTCAACGACCTGTCCATGGTGGGGGCGCGGCCGCTCTACCTCTCGGCGGGGTTCATCATCGAGGAGGGGCTGCCCCTGGCGGACCTGGAGCGGGCCGCCGATTCCATGGCCGCGGCGGCCGCGGAGGCGGGCGTCTCCATCGTCACCGGCGACACCAAGGTGGTGGGCCGCGGCAGCGCCGACGGGCTCTTTATCAACACGGCGGGCGTGGGGTGGGCGCCGGCAGGGGTGGATGTCTCCGGGGCCAATGCGCGACCTGGCGACGCGCTGATCGTCAGCGGGGCGCTGGGCGAGCACGGCATGGCCATCATGAGCCTGCGCGAGGGGCTGCCCATCGCCGCGCCGCTGCGCTCCGACTGCGCGCCGCTCAACGGGCTGGTCGAGGCGCTGCTCGAGGCCGCGCCCGCGGGGGCCGTGCATTCGCTGCGAGACCTGACCCGAGGCGGGCTGGCCGCGGCGCTGGTGGAGCTGGCGGAGCAGTCGGGGGTGGGCATCGAGCTCGACGAGTCGCGGCTACTGGTCCGCCCGGAGGTGGCGAGCATCTGCGAGCTATTGGGGCTGGACCCGCTGCACGTCGCCAACGAGGGCAAGCTGGTGGCGCTGGTGGCGCCGGAGGCCGCCGAGGCGGCGTTGGCGGCCATGCGCGCCCAGCGCTACGGGAGCGAGGCGCGGCTGGCGGGCCGTGTCGTGGCGGCGCACCCCGGGCGGGTGGTCCTGCGCACGCCGCTGGGCACGTCGCGGCTGGTGGACCGGCTGGTGGGGGAGCAGTTGCCGCGCATCTGCTGAGCGGGGCATTCCGCCGAATGGCCCGCGCGCCGCGGCGCGAGAGGCGCAGAGAATAGGCCGGATTCCGGCCCTCCGAATCCATCTGATCCCGCGAATCTGCATCCCATTGCTAGGGGAGGTGGTGCCATGACGGAGCCAACCGCAACGATCCTGGTCATCGATGACGAGCAGGGCATCCGCGAGGGGTGCCGGCGCGCCCTGGCGGGCGAGAACCTGGAGGTCGACCTGGCCGAGAACGGCGAGGTCGGGCTGCGCAAGCTGGCGGAGCGCCCTTACGACCTCGTGCTGCTGGATATCATGATGCCCGGCGTGGGCGGCCTGCAGGTGCTCGCGGAGGCCCTGGCGCGCGACCCCGAGATGATCGTCACCATCATTACCGGCTATGCCACCGTCGAGCTGGCCATCCAGGCCATCAAGGCGGGGGCCTACGACTTTCTCTCCAAGCCCTTCGACGCCGCCACCCTGATCCACGCTGTGAACCAGGGGTTGGAGCGGCGCCGCCTGTCGCTGGAGGCCCAGAGGCTGCGGGCGCACGAGGTCGAGGCCGAGCGGCTGCGGCAGGAAAAGGCCGAGCTGCAGCGGATCAACCAGCTCAAGTCCCGCTTCACCTTGCTGGTGGCGCACGAGCTGCGCGCCCCCGTGGCGGCGATCCAGAGCTACCTGAAGCTGATCCTGGAAGGGTACGTGGATCCTTCGCAGTTCCCGGACATTGTGCGCAAGGCCGAGCGCCGGGCGGGGGAGCAATTGGCGCTGATCAGCGACCTGCTGGAGTTGGCGCGGATCACGGGCGGCCCGACCCAAGCCGACGAGATGTGCTCGCTGGACGTGGTGGAGGCGCTGGAGGAGACGGTTGACCTGATGCGCGGGCAGGTGGAGGAAAAGGGCCTGGGCCTGCAGATCGAGATCGGCCCCGATATCCCGCTCATCGCGGCGAACCCCAAGCATATCCGCCAGTTGTGGAACAACCTGCTGAGCAACGCCATCAAGTACACCCCCACGGGCGGGCAAGTGACGGTGCAGGTTGCCTGCGACGGCGCTGCCATCGTGGGGAGCGTCCAGGATACCGGCATCGGCATCCCGCCTGAGGACCAGGCGCACCTTTTTGAGGACTTTTTCCGGGCACGGAACGCCAAAGAGTTCGAGCGCATGGGCACGGGGCTGGGGCTCTCCATCGTGAAGGCGATCCTGGACCTCTACTCCGGCCAAATCGAGGTCGCGTCCGAGGTCGGCAAGGGCACCACCTTTACCTTCTCGCTGCCGACCTCCTGCTTTTTGCCTCCGGCCTGAAGCCCGCGCCGGTTGCCGGCTACCGCAGCCGTTTCTCCTGCGCCCGCAGCGCGATCAGCCGCTGCGCGTCCCGCAGGTCCGCTTCCGATTCGACGGTCACGAACAGCCAGCGCCCCTCCGGGTAGGGCTGCGCTCGGCTAATGGCCCGCAACGCGTTCTCGCCCAGCCCCTCCTGCTGTGCCCGCGCGATCGCCGCCTCGCTGAGGTTGGCCTGCGCGGCAAAGCTCCCCTCTGCCGGAAAGAGCGCGGTGAGCGCCTGGGACTTGACCCGGAACCGGCGCGCCCAGCCGTACTTTTGGCCGTACAAGAACTTGACGTCTTCCTGGACCGCGTAGGTCTCGCGTAGGTGGCGGATCAGCGCCTCCCAGAGCGGCATCTTGTCGCCGATGGCGGCAGCGATCTCGGCGTCGGTTGGCTGGCGCGCCTTGTTGGTGAATGCCCCGATGCCCATGGCTGCCCTCCTTTGGCCCCATACGCACGGAACCTCCGAGGCTTGCTGGGAGCTCGGAGGTCCGGAGTTCGATGGATCTGACCCCTATGGCAGATCGAACACCTGGCTGAGGGTATTCACCGCGTCGTCCAGGTGGGCGGAGGCGATGACGCACGAGATGGTCGAGATGGAGGTGCTGATGGCGAGGATGTTGATCCCCGCCTCGGCCAGGGCCGAGAACATGGTCCCGGCGATGCCGGGGATCTCCCGAAAGTCCGGCCCAAAGATCGAGACGATGGAGACGTCGGGGGTGATGACGATCTCTTGGGCGCCGATGTCGTTCTTGACCCGGTTCAGCGCCTCTTGCGCGCGCTGGGCATCCTCCGGCCCGACGCAGCAGACGATCTGCGTCTGATTGCGCAGGTCGATACACTGCACGATAAACTGCACGTTGATCCCAGCCTGGCCCAGGGCGCCCAGGATGGCCCCGGCGATGCCGGGCCGGTCCGGGACCGACATGACACCCACCTTGGCCAGGTGGACATTCTGCATGATGCCGCCAATCTTGAGTTTGGACACGCTGTCTCCTCCTGCTGCCAAGCGCGCCGCCTACGGGTGCAGCAGGCACCGCACCCGCGCCACCAGCTCTTGCGGCGCGATTGGCTTGGATATAAAGTCGTCGATGTGGATATACTCGTCGGTCGGGAAGAGCTCGGCGTAATCCGTGTTGGCGATGGAGGTCACCATCAGGATGGGGATGCCCCGGCAAGCCGCGCTCTCGCGCATCTGCTGGCTCATCCGCAAGCCGTCCAGCACGGAGGACATGATCACGTCCAGAAGGACCAGGTCGGGCTGGGCTTCTTCGGCCAAGCGCAGGCCCGACTGGCCGTTGGGCGCCGTCAAGATCTGGTGACCCTGCGGCTCCAGGACCAGCCTCACCCACTCCACAAAATCGGGATCATCGTCCACGACGAGTATCGTCGGCATATTGTACCCCTCCTTGGCGGGCTGTCAACTGGTCTGCGTCGGACCTCCGAGGTCTCGCGTCAGGTGCCGCTCAGCATGCGCTCCGGATGTGCGCCTCGAATTCGCCCCGAAAGAGCTCCAGGCTGCGGCGCACCGGCGCGGCGGCGGCGTCGCCCAGAGGGCAAAAGGTGCGCCCCTGGATCCCCTCGCAGAGGCCGGCCAGCAGGTCGAGATCGCCGGGGCGCCCCTGGCCCGTCTCGACCCGCTCCAGCGTCTCGGCCAGGCGCCGCGTGCCCACCCGGCAGGGGGCGCAATAGCCGCAGGACTCGTGGGCGAAGAAGCGGGCGATGCGGCGCGTCACGTCCACCATGCAGGTCCCTTCGCCGATGACGATGACCGCTCCGGTCCCCAGCATGGACCCCGCCTGGGCCAGCGACTCGAAATCCATGGGGGTGTCCAGTTGGTCGGGCGTGAGCATGGGCGTGGAGGAGCCGCCAGGAATGACCGCCTTGATCGCCCGGCCGCCGCGGACGCCGCCGGCGTGCTCGAAGATGATCTCGCGCAGGGGGGCGCCCAGCGGCAGCTCATAGTTGCCGGGGCGGTTGACGTGTCCGCTCACGCAAAAGATCTTGGGCCCCGTGCTCTTGGGGGTGCCGATGCCGGCGTACCACTCGGGCCCGCGCTGCACGATGTGCGGCACGTTGCAGAGCGTCTCCACGTTGTGGACCAGGGTGGGGCGGCCAAAGAGCCCGGCCTGGGCCGGAAAGGGCGGCTTTTTGCGCGGCTGGCCGCGCTTGCCCTCCAGCGATTCGATCATGGCCGTCTCTTCGCCGCAGATATAGGCGCCCGCGCCGCGGTGCACCGAAAGGTCGAGGCCGTAGCCGCTCCCCAGGATGTCTCGGCCCAAGTAGCCCCGCTCATAGGCATCGGCGATGGCCTTAACCCAGCGTTTCATCCCGTCAAAGAACTCGCCGCGGATATAGACAAAGGCGCGATGCGCGCCCACGGCATAGCTGGTGATGATGACGCCCTCGATGACCTGGTGCGGGTCTTGCTCCACGAGCTGGCGGTCCTTGAAGGTCCCCGGCTCGCCCTCGTCGGTGTTGACGCAGACGTATTTGGTGATGGCGGGGTCGGTGGGCATAAAGCCCCACTTCATGCCGGAGGGAAAGCCCGCGCCGCCGCGCCCGCGCAGCCCGGAGCGTTTGACCATGTCGATCAGCTCGGCGGGGGTGCGGGCCAGCGCCTGGGGCAGGGCCTGATAGCCGCCCCGCGAGAGGTAGACGTCGATGCGCTCCGAGCCGGGCACGCCGGCGTTCCGCAGGAGGACTTTTTCGAACATGCGCCTACTCCTTCATCAGCCGATCCAGCAGGGCGTCCGTTGCCTCGGGGCTGAGGCGCGCGAATAGCTCGTCATTGATGCGCAGGTTAGGAGCGGTATCGCAGGCGGCCAGGCACTCCACCGTCTCGACGGAAAAGCGGCCATCCTTGGTGCGGTCTTGGCCTTCCGCCAGGCCAAGCTTTTGGCGAACCTGGCGCTCCAGGCTTTCGGCGCCGTCGCACAAGTGGCAGGACAGGCCGGCGCAGACCTGGATGCGATAGCGGGCCGAGGGCTGGCGGTTATAGAGGGTGTAAAAGCTGGCGGTGCTGAGCACCTCGGTGGGCGAGAGGCCCAGCCGAGCGGAGACCCGCTGGATGGCCTCCTCGCTCAGGTGGCCGTATTGCTCCTGGGCGATATAGAGCGCGGTGAGCAGCATGGCCCGCTTGGCGGGGTCCTGGACCTGGCGCGTCGGAGACATGGAACCTCCTCCCCAGAGAACTGACTCGAAACCTCGTGCTGAGGTCCGCCGAAGCATCTCCGCTTGTGTATGCCGAGACCCCTCGGCCCGGCGCTCCGCGCTGCGACCTCGGGGTGACATGGCGGTGAGCCCGCGATCACTTCCCTCCGCGCCGGTGGCGCTGCCAGCGCGCCCAGTCTCGGTGGTTGGGCGCGCTATGTTTCCTCCAGCACCTTGGCGATGGTGCGCAGGAGCGCCCTGGGCTCCAGCGGCTTGCTCATGAACGCCGCGCAGCCCAGCTCTTCCCCGGGGGGCAAGAGCCCGTCCTGGTCCGCGCTAACGATGGCCGAGACCAGGATGATCGGAATCTGGCAGCAGCGGGGGTCCATCCTCATCGTCTGGATCAGGTTGAGCCCATCCAGGATATAGGACATCATCACGTCCACCAGCGCGAGACGGGGCTGCGCCTGGCGAGCCAACTCCAGGCCCGCGTCGGCATCGTGGGCGACGAGCACGTCATACCCAGCGGATTCCAAGATGATCTTGACGAACTCGGTGAAATCGGCGTCGTCATCGATCACCAGCACGGCGCGTTGGTTGGGCATGTTGGGTTACCTCTTGGCCTCAGGCGTACTTGGCGACCCGGGCGACCAGGGCCTTGGGGTCGACCGGTTTGGAGATCCATTCGCTGACGGGCAGGTATTCATCGGTGGGGAACATGCCCGCGTAGGCGCTGCCGGCGATGGAGGAGATCATGATGATGGGGACGTCGCGCAGTTGCGGATCATCGCGCATCTCGTGGCTGACGTTGAGGCCGTCCAGCACGTAGGACATCATCACGTCCAGCAGCACCAGCGAGGGCCGCTCCTGGCGCATCATCTCCAGGCCCTGCGGCCCGTTGAAAGCCACGCGGACTCGATGCCCCGCGGATTGGAGCACGGTGCGCATGATTTCGACATAATCGGGGTCGTCGTCCACGATCAGGATATTACCCATGCAGTGCCTCCTGGCCTCCCCGCGACGCTGCGGGGCCTGGCGCGCGAGGCCGCGACGGGCTCGCGCTCATGAGCCGTGTAACAGGCGCTCCACCTCCCGCAAAAGTTGGGAGGGATCGATGGGTTTGGAGATAAAGTTGTCCACGGGCAGGTATTCGTCGGTGGGGAACATCCCCGCATAGTCCGAGCCGGCGATGGAAGAGACCATGAGGATGGGGACGCGGCTGAGGGCCTTGTCCTGGCGGATCTCCTGGCTGGCCCGGACGCCATCCAGCACGCCGCGCATCATCACGTCCAGGATCACCAAGTCGGGCCGGGCCACGCGCATGAGCCGGAGCGCCTCGTCGCCGCTGGAGGCGCTCAGCACCTCGTAGCCCTCGGTTTTGAGCACGGAGCGGATCACTTCCACGAAATCGGGGTCATCATCCACCACCAGCACCTGCGGCATCTTTTCGCCGGGCAGGGCCCACTCGTAGGTGCTTTTCACCTGGCGGAGGACGTGGGAGGTCGCGGTCTTGCGCACGCCGGGGATGCTGGCGATCTCGTCGGTGAGGAAGCGAAAGATCTCTTGCTCCTCCGCAAAGACCGCCTCGAAAACGATGTCATACTCGCCCGTGGTCAGCTTGACCGAGCGGACGGGGGCCTTTTCGGCGAGGGCCTGGGCTACCTGGCTGTAGCGGAGCAAGTCCACCTGCAAGAGGATGATGGTCTCGATGGGGTAGCCCACCTTGGCCGGGTTGGGGATGCCAACCACTTTGATAGTTTCCTGGGAGAGGAGCTTGTCCATGCGTTTCCGGATGGTGGCTTCGGTGACGCCCACCTCGCGCGCGATGTCCACGTTGGACATACGCCCATCCTGCTGCAAAAGGGCAATGATGCGACGATCCAGTTCATCGACCTTGATAGCCATTGTGCCTCCATGTACGATATTCGTTTCGTATTATACAGTAATAAACGAAAAATGTCAAGCGAAGAGCGGCGTGCTCTCGCAAAGAGGGGCGCTGCGCGCCTGGGAGGCAGAGCAAGCGCCCGGCATCTCCAGGATGCTGGGCGCTCGGAGAGCGAACAAGCGGTCGCGCCGCGCTATGCTTTGCCCATCAGCGCGCGGACCAGCACCTTGGGCGTGATGGCTCCCTGCGCGCCGAGCAGCACCTGGGCGTGGAACAGGCGCGCCACGGCCCGCAGCACCAGGACGGCGGTGAGGGCCAAGAGCGCCAGCGCCAGCAGTGGCTGCCAGAGCGGCACCCCGCCCAGGGAGAGTCGCAGGACCATGACCGTGGGCGAGGTGAGGGGGAACAGGCTCAGCGCCACCGTGTACGGCGCGTGGGGCTGTTCCGCCATCGCCCAGATGAACAGGAGCGGCACGATCAACGGCCAGATGACCAGGGTGACCCCCTGCGAGGCCTCTTTCAGGCTCGGCGCCAGCGCTCCCAGCCCTGCCATCAGCGTGGCATAGACGGCATAGCCCAGCGCAAAGAAGGCCAGCCCCCACCCGATGATCGATGGGGAGAGCTGGAGGTCGGCGGGAAGGGAGATGCGCTGCCCGGCCAGCCGCAGCAAGACATAGCCTGCGCCCACCCAGCAGAACGTCTGCACCAGCCCGGCGATGCCCAGCGCTGCGACCTTGCCCGCCAGCAGCTCGCGCGGGTGCACCGAGCCGAGCAGGATCTCCAGCACCCGGTTCTGCTTTTCGGTGGTGATGCTGTTCATCAGCAAGCTTCCCGCCATCATGATGGTGGCATAGAGGAGCATCATGGTGACGTAGGGCACGTAGAAGGCCAGCGGGCTCGCCATGTCGCGGCGCTCATCCGCCTGCAACGGGCGCTGCTCGAGGTTCATCGGGTTCCAGAAGCGCTCCAGCCGCGCGCGGTCGCCCTCCAGCAGGTTGGCGGTGAGGACCTGTTTCATCAGCCAGCTCTGGTCGCCGGTGCCGACCAGGGTGTAGGCCGGATTAGTGTAGGTGAGCTCGCCGCTGTCGATATAGTCGGCGGCGATCACATAGTAGGCGCTGATCTCCCCCGCGCGCAAGGCGGCCAGCGCCGCGTCCTCGTCGGGGTACTCGGAGAGCATCCCCTGCGCCAGGTCCGGCGGCAGCTCGTGGATGATCCCGGCATAGTCCACGAATCCTTCGCGCTTCAGCCCAGGGGCCGCGGAGGGAGCCGCCGTCCCGACGGCGCCGGCGGGTGTGTCGGGCGCTAGCCAGGACGCCGCGCCAAAGATCAGCCCCGCGATCAGGGGGAGGCCCAACGCGGCCAGGATGAAGGAAGGGCGCGTCAGCGTGATGATCAGCTCGTGGCGCAACACCAGCCAAGTCTTGGCGCTCATGCTGACCTCCCCATGATCTCGCGCAGGCTCAGTTTCTTGCCGTAGCGCAACAGGCCCAGGCGGAACGCTCGCGCGGCCAGCCAGGTGGCCCCTACCGCCGCCAGCGCGGTGATGGCGGCGCTGGCCGCCACCTGCCACCCTGGCACGGCGGAGAGCATTAGCCGCAGCGCCAGCATGGTGAGCGCCGTGAGGGGGACCATGGTCAGGATCGTCAGGATCGGGCTGGCGGGGTTCTGGAAGATGAGCATGGAAAACCAGAACGGCGCCACCGAGGGCAGCACGAACAGGCCCGAGGTCTGTTGCGCTTCGTGCGCGTCGCTCAGGGTGATGCCCAGGGCGACCACCAGCGCCGAGAGCAGCACCAGGCTCGGGATGGCCACGACGAGCATCCGCAGCGCCATCCCTCCATCCACGCGCACGTTCTGCAGAATGGCAAGGTGAAAGACCTGGCCCCCGATCCAGACCGCCGCCACGCTCAGCGCGGCCCACCCCGCCAGCAGCGTCAGCGTCATGCCCACGATCCCGATCACCTTGCCGATGACCAGTTGCTCCGTGGAAACGGAGGTGAGCATGATCTCGATGGTGCGGTTTTCCTTCTCCGTCACCAGCGCCTCGATGAGGGTGCTGGAGGTGCTGATGAGCACATAGATGTTGGCCATGGCCAGGATCATCGGCAGAAAATTGCTGAGGAAGGTGCGCGGCGAAAACTCGCGCGCGCCGCCAGGGGTCCCCTCCGGCCAGCGGACGGTGAGGTTGCTCCCCGCCGTGGCCCGCTCCGCCACCGCCGGGTCCAGGCCGCCCAGTTGGTTGACCTGGAGAAAGCTCCAGAACTGCCGGGTGGCGTTCCCGCCGGGGGCCTTGAGGTAGTACAGCTCCACGCGGCGGGTCTGGGCATAGTCCGGCGCGAGGACATAGTAGGCCTGAATCTCGCCGCGCCGCAGCGCCGCCAGCGCCTCGTCCGCAGAGCCAAAGCGCGCCATGGGCACCAGGCGCGCCGCCCCGACATCATCGGGTCCTCGCGCCCAGGCCACCGGCGGCCGCGGATCGCCCAAGGCGCCGGCAACGTCCACGTAACCCAGCGGCCGGTCATCCCGCTCCGTGCTTTCGATGAAGGCGCCCAGGCCCACCATCGCGATGACAAAGACGGGCAGGGCCGCCACCGCCAGGAGGAAGCCCTTCTTGAGCACGCGCATCGCGTACTCGTGCCATGCGATCAGCCACATGCGGTTCATGACGTCGTCCCCTCCTTCACTGCCCGGATAAAGATCTCGTCGAGGGTGGGGACGGCGATCTCGAACCGCTCCACGGCCGCCCCGTGCGCCACCAACTGGCGCAGGACGTCTTGCGGGGAGGCCGACTCGGCCAGCGCCAGGCGCAGGGATCCGTTCTGCCGCGCGGTGCTCGCGACGCCCTCCAGCGGCGGAAGCTCGCCGGCCACCCGCACGATCACGGCGTGTCCCATATAGCGGCGGCGCACCTCATCCAGCTTGCCGGAAAGGACGTCGCGTCCCTGGTCGATGAGGACGATGCGGTCGCAGAGCTCCTCTGCCTGGTGCATCTGGTGCGTGGACATGAGGATGGTGGCCCCGCCGTCGCGCAGTTGGAGGATGAGGTCCTTGACCATCTGGGTGTTGATGGGGTCCAGCGCCGCGAAGGGCTCATCGATGATGATCAGGTCGGGCTGGTGCAACACGGTGTTGATCATCTGGGCCTTTTGTTGCATGCCCTTGCTGAGCTCCTTGACCTTCTTGTTCTTGTGGGCGGCCAAGTCAAAGCGCTCCAGGTACTCGCCCAGGCGCTGCCGCGCCACCTTGGGCGCGACGCCCTTGAGGGTGGCCAGGTAGAGGAGGCAGGGCTCCAGCGGCAGGTCTTGATAGAGCCCGCGCTCCTCCGGCAGGTAGCCGATGCGGGCTTTCTTTCCCTCGGTCATGGGCCCGTCCAGGACCGAGACCATGCCGCTATCGGCTCGATAGATATCGAGAATGATGCGGATGGAGGTGGTTTTGCCGGCGCCGTTGGGGCCCAAGAGCCCCAGTATCTGGCCTGGCTCGGCGGAAAACGACACATCCTCCACCGCGCGGGCGGTCCCAAAGGACTTGCGAATATGAGAGACCTCGACGGTGTTCATGGGATTCTCCTGGCAATTGACGATCGGCTTACCGATCTCTAGTACGCACAGAGGGCGGAAAAGGTTTCGGTGGCCAGTTGCGCCGCGATCGCCTGATGGCGTGCGCCGCGGACGCGCAATCGTAGCACAATCCTCTGGATTGTGTCTTCGCTGGCGCGGTGCGGGCTCGCAGGCGTAGCACAATCCTCCGGATTGTGTCTTCGCCGGCACGGCGTGGGCTCGCAGGCGTAGCACAATCCTCCGGATTGTGTCTTCGCCGGCACGGCGCGGGCTCGCAGGCGTAGCACAATCCTCCGGATTGAGTCTTCTCCGCGGCTTGACGGCCGCGCAATCCGGAGGATTGCGCCACGGGCTGCGCCTCGGTTCGCTACTCGCGCGCCTTCAGCCAGTCGAGGATGGCCTGCAGCGCCTCCGCGTCGAGCGTGGCGGACTCGGCATTGTAGCCCATCTGCACCTTGGCGGGGTCGAGCTGAGCCCGGGGCGTGGCCTCGTGCTTGAGGATGTGGTTGGCCTCGGGGGGATAAACAAAGGTCACGTGATCGCGCCCGGCGGCGGCCTCCTCCAACCGTTTGCCGTCCACTTCCCAGTTCACCTGGATGTCGCGCTGACCGATCAGCACCAGCACGGGCTCCGGGACTGCCGCCAGCAGCGGCGCGGGGTCCAGCGGCATGATCTCGCGGGTGAAGGGCAGGTTGGCGGGGGTGGTGAGGCTGGAGATCAGGTTGCGCACCCCCTCGGGAAGGCTGGAGTCGGGTTGGGCCGAGCCCGTGGCGACGAACTGATCCAGCGCGGCGTTAAAGAGCTCGACGTACTTGGCTCCGCCGGGGAGGGGGGTGAGCTGCGGGTTCACCTGGGCGCGCAACAGGTCGATCATGGATTGCCCGGGAGGGGCGGCCAGGACCAGCCCGGCGAAGCGCTTGTCCGTGGCCTGTTGCTGGTAGACCAGCGCGTGGATGCACCCCTCGCTGTTGGCCAGCACATAGATGCGCTGGGGGTCCACGTCGGGGCGGGCGAGCAGCGCGTCCACGGCCCCCGCCACCTCGACGCGGTGGCTCTCCAGGCTGATGTTGCCGATGAGCTTGGGCAGGTTGTCGCCGGAGCCCTGGCCGGTGAAACGCTTGTCATAACGGATGGTCACGTAGCCCGCCTCGGCCAGGGCCTGCGCCAGCAGCTTGGCGCTGCCGTTGGTTCCCGGCAAAAGCGGCGAGTTCCAGTTGCGGTCGGTGGGCCCGGAGCCGGGGATGAACACCACGGCGGGGTAGGGGCCTGCTCCGGTTGGACCAGTGACGGTGGCGTAGCAGGTGGTCTCGCCGATGGGCCACGAGATCTCCTCGTTGGCGACGCCGGACGGCGCGGTGGGTGTAGGCGTGGCCTTGGCGCAGGCGGACAAGGCCAGGCAGGCGAGCAGGATAAGGGCCAGCGAACGGCAGGCGCTCTGGTGAGTCATGTTGGATCCTCCTCACATGATCGAATTGCGAAGCGTATCATACGCGTATCCGCCACTCTGGCGAATCGCGGCGTTTGCGTCGCGCTACGTGGGCAAAACCCACAGGCGATCCGCTGCGGGCTGGATTTGCATATATACCCCCATGGGGTATAATAATGCACAACGGAGTCACTAGATCGGCATCTGCAAAGGAGAGATGAAACATGGGCAAAAAGATCGTTGTCATCGGCGGGGTGGCGGCGGGGCCCAAGGCCGCGGCGCGGGCGCGCCGGCTGGACCCCACGGCCGAGATCACCATTGTGGAAAAGGACGAGCTGCTCTCTTATGCGGGCTGCGGCCTGCCCTATTACATCTCGGGTATGGTCCAGGACCGCCGCCAGCTCATGACCACCCCCGTTGGGGTCATGCGCGACCCGACCTTCTTTGCCAAAGTCAAGGGAATCAAGGTGCTCAATCGCACCATGGCCACGACCATCGACCGCAAGGCGAAGGAGGTCGAGGTTCGGAACGTGGACACCGGCGCGACCCAGCGGCTGCCCTATGACAAGCTGATCATCGCCACGGGCGCCGAGCCGGTGGAGCCGCCCATCCCCGGCAAAGAGCTGGAGAACGTGCTGCAGCTCAAGCGGGTGGAGGACGCCGACCGCTTCCGAGAGCACCTGCAGGGCGGGGCCTGCCCCATGGTGGCCATTGTCGGCGGCGGGCTCATCGGCATGGAGATGACCGAGGCGATCACCGCTTGCGGCTCGGGCGTCACCGTCATCGAGATGCTCCCCCGCGTGCTGACCATGCTGGACCCCGATATGTCGCTCTTGGTGGAGAACCACATGCGCTCTCGCGGCGTCAAGGTGCTCACGAGCACCCGCGTGGAGCGCTTCGAGGGCGACGAGAACGGCAAGGTCAAGGCGGTGGTGACCTCCAACGGCACCATCCCCGTCTCGCTGGTGCTGCTGGCCATCGGCATGCGCCCCAACGTGACGCTGGCCAAGGAGGCCGGGCTGCTCATCGGCGCTTCCGGCGGCATTTATGTGAACGAGTACATGCAGACCTCCGACCCGAACATCTATGCGGCGGGCGATTGCGCGGAAAAGTCCTGTTTCGTGCGCGGGACCGGCTGCTTCTTGCCGCTGGGCTCGGTGGCCAACAAGGAAGGGCGCGTGGCCGGCTCCAACGCGGCGGGCCATGTGGATCGCTTCCCCGGCGTTGCCGGGGCGACGGCGCTCAAGGTCTTTGACTATAACATCGCCCGCGCGGGGCTGAGCGTGCAACAGGCGACCGAGCTGGGCATCCCGGTGATCTCGGCGGTGGCCGCCTCGCCGGACAAGCCGCACTATTACCCCGGCGCCAAGCCCGTGGTGCTCAAACTGATCGCGGAGAAGGCGACCCGCCGGCTGATCGGTGTCGAGGGCGTGGGGCTGGGCGACGTGGTCCGCCGCGTGGACGTGGCCATCACCGCCATGACCGCCGGGATGACGGTGGACCAGGTGGCGGGGCTGGACCTGACCTATGCGCCGCCTTACTCGGAGGCCATGGACGTGCTGATCGTGGCGGCCAACATTGCGCGCAACAAGCTCGATGGCCTGATGCGCGGCTGCACCTCCACCGAGCTGCAGGCCAGCCGCCAGGCGGGCGAGGACCTGATGCTGCTGGACGTGCGCTCGCCCGACGAGCACCAGGCGGGGGCCATCCCCGGCTCCACGCTGGTCCCGTTGGGGGCCGTGCGTGGCCGGCTTGCCGAGATCCCGCGGGATAGGCGGGTGGTGGCCTACTGCAAGTCCAGCCTGCGGGCCTGGGAGGCCGCGCGCATCCTGGCCGGGGCGGGCTATACCAACGTGGAGGTCCTGGACGGCGGCATGATGGCCTGGCCGTTCGAGACGCAGCAAGGGGCGTAGCGGGCTCTTTCGCAGAAAGGCCCTAAAGGTCTATCAGACCTTTAGGGCCTTTTGTTGTTGGAGGCAAGTTGGGCCGACCGGGTTCCAGAGCGGGGCTGCACACGTGTGTAGCCTGGCCTGGCAGATTCGGAATGGGGCGAAACACGGCAGGCAATTAGCTGCGCGCAGGACCGGTAGGGCTGGTCGGCCAAGGCCGGTCGGGCCCCAGCCCTCAGGCCGAGCCGGTCGGGCGCGGGAGGCGGGCATCCCGCGGTAGCACTGGCCGATCGCAGGGCTCACAACCAGGCCGAACCGGATCCGGTCTGCACACGTGTGTAGCCCAGTTTGACACATTCGCGATATTCGGCTATACTGCTATTATCATTACCGCGCGCAGGCTGGACGGACCCAGCCTTTTTGCCGTTTCTGGGCCAGCCGTTCAGCCCTTGCAGACAGGGTTCCACGCATGCGATCCGCCCTTCAGGGGCCTGCCGCGCGCAAAGCAGGGGAGGTGTTGCGAGCCGTCTAGACGAGTTTCTTGAGCCGGTCAGTTAAGCGAACACATAGCCAAGGAGGCCCATGTCATCATGCCAAGAGAGCAAAAGCTTAGCCGTCGCGAATTCCTGGCTCTGACGGCGACATCGGCGGTGGGTATCGTGGCGGCGAGCTGCGCGGCGCCCACGGCACAGGTCATCGAAAAGGAAGTGCCGGTCGAAAAGATCGTCAAAGAGACGGTCATGGTGGAAAAAGAGGTCGCCGTCGAAAAGGTGGTCAAAGAGACGGTGGTCGTGGAAAAAGAGGTCGCCGTGCAAAAAGAGGTCGTGGCGACCGCCCCCGTTTTCAAGTACAAAGAAGCCCCCATGCTGGCCAAATTGGTCGCTGCCGGCAAGCTGCCGCCGGTGGACGAGCGCCTGCCCGAGGAGCCCTGGGTGGTCAAGGGCCAGGATGGCATCGGCAAGTACGGCGGCGGGATTCGCCGCAGCTTTAACGGCGTCTCGGATAGCCGGGGCCCCGAGAACTTTAACCGGCGCGCCCTGGTCTGGTTCACCCCCGAGCTCGAGCAAGCGCCGCGCATCGCCAAGTCCTGGGAAACCAACGCGGATGGCTCCGTGTGGACGTTTCACCTGCGCAAGGGCATGAAGTGGTCGGACGGCGCGCCCTTTACCTCCAAGGATGCCATCTGGTGGTGGCAGAACATGGAGACCTACAAACCCCTCAAGGGGTCCCCGTCTGAGTATTGGGTCAGCGGCCCCGACCGCACCCCGGCGGTCCTCACCGCGCCGGACGATTACACCATCACCTTCACCTTTAACCCGAAGAAACCCTTGTTCCTGCTCCCCCTCGGCGACCGCGAGTGCTATGCGCCGGCGCACTATCTGCAGAACTATCACATCGACTTTACCAAGGACAAGGCGGCTCTGGAGAAAGAGTTCAAGGCGGTAGGGTTCGATAGCTGGGACAAGTACTTTAACAACCAGAACACCAAGTACTTGAACCCCAATCTGCCGATCCTCGGCGCTTGGGTGGCCAAGAACCCGCTCTCCGAAGAGATCTTTATCATGGAGCGCAACCCCTACTTTTTCGCCGTGGACGAGTCAGGGCAACAGCTCCCGTATCTCGATACGGTCTCGCACCGCCTGGTCTCCTCCGCGGATGTGCGGGCCATGCGGGTAATCAACGGCGAGATCGACTTTCAGGCGCGCAGCCTGGGCTTCGCCGACTGGACCCTCTACAAAGAGAACGAGGCCAAGGGCGACTACAAGGTGTACGTGAACCCCACCAGCGGCCACGTCTGCATGAAGGGCAATATGACCTCCAAGAACCAGAAGGTGGCCGAGCTCTTTGCGGAGCGCAAGGTGCGCATGGCCCTTTCCTATGCGGTGGACCGCGACGTGATCAACGACCTGCTGTACGACGGCGTGTGCGAGTCGCGGCAGTATAGCCCCATCCCCGGGTCGCCGCAGTACTATGACAAGCTGAGCAAGGCCTATCTCGAATACGACCCGGCCAAGGCCAGCCAATTGCTGGATGAGGCTGGGTACGACAAGAAGGACGCCGAGGGCTTTCGGCTGTGGAAAGATGGCAGCGGCCCGGTGAGCTTTATCATCGAGGGCACCGCCGCAACCGGCTCCCTTGACGAGGATGCGATCCTGGTGGTCTGCAAGTACTTTGCCGACATCGGCCTGAAGGCCACCTACAACTATGCCGAGCGCTCGCTCTATACCCAGCACTACCGCGCCAACGACATCGAGGCGGCCTGGTACGGCGCGAGCGGCGGCGTGTTGCCGCTGATGTCGCCCGACGTCTGGATCGGCCGCCAGGAGGACCGTCCCTGGAGCCGTGGCTGGGAGATCTTTTACCGGGAAGGCAAGGACGCGCCCAACGCGGTGGAGCCCCCGGCGGGCCACTGGATCTGGGACCTCTGGAATATCTGGGATGAAGAGGTCTCACAGGCGACGGACAGCAAGGTGCAGACCGAGGGCTTCCTCAAGATCCTCGACATCTGGTACGAGGAGTTGCCTTTCCCCGCCTATATCGGCCTGACGCCGGCGATCATTGTCGTCAAGAACGGCTTCAAGGGCTATCGGGCGGGCTTGCCTCACGAGAGCGCGGTCATGGACGAGCACCTGCTCAACACCGAGACCTATTACTGGGAGAACCCGGAAGCGCACGTGATCTAGGACCGGAGACGCGCTCCTGCCCGGACCCATAGACAAGAGCTAGTTGGCCAGCAAGAGGCCTCCTGAGCCACGCCCAAGGCGATAGCCAAGGGCGAGCCAGGAGGCCTCGCTGTGTCTATCCCCCTCGCGCGGCCGATTTGCGATCCGGGCCGGATGCGCTATCATGGGGCGCGGTGCTGACCAACGGCAAGTCTCGAACGATGGCGCGCCCGACGCGCTGAGGAGGTCTGATGAACTGGTCTGATCGCGTGATCCCGTTGCCCCAACGCCTGCAGGTCCACGGCAGCGCGCGGATGCGCGCCGGCGAGGTTGGCCTCTATTCCGAGGGGTTCGAGGCCTGCCCCTTCCGCCAGCCGGCGCTCAAGACGGCGGTGGGCCTGCTGCGCGCCTTTGCCCTGGCCGAGCCCGCCGACGAGCGCTTTCTCATCCGTCTGCGCCTGGCCGATCCGAGCGACCCCGTCTGCCCGCACATCACCGGCCCCCGGGCCGCGCAGGCCTATACGATCCGGCCGCTGGGCGAGGGGAAGGGACTCGAGCTGGCCGCCAACGCCCCCGTCGGGCTGCTCTACGCGGCGCGGACGCTGGCGCAATTGGTGCGGGCTCCCAAGGTTGGGCCGGAGAGCGCGCTGGAGCTGCCCCTGGTCGAGATCGAGGACTGGCCCGACGTGGAGGAGCGCGGGGAGTGGGGCGGCGGCTCCGAGGGCGACATGGCCTGGACGGCGCAGTGGAAACTGAACACGCTGGAGGCGATGAGCGGCGCCGGAGTGGACGCGCAGGGCCGCCCAGAGCTGCGCATGAGCCGCGATCTGTTTCGCCAGGGCGCCGAGCTGGGCGTCAAGGTGGTGCCGATCATCCTGCACCTGGAGCTGATCGCCGAATTCGCGGGGCTGATGAAGCGCTCCGACGTCACCAGCACCCCCGACCCGAGCAAGCCCCTGCCCAGCGACTATGTCCCCGGCCTGTGCATGTCCAGCCCGGCCACCCATGAGTTGGTCGCGGGCTGGCTGGAGGCCGCCGCCGAGATCGAGGGCGTCACCGATGTGATGGTCTGGCTCTCCGAGGAAACGTCGCCCTGCTTTTGCGAGCGCTGCATCGGCCAGGAGCCTTACGGGCTGGAGGTGGCCTGCATCGTGGCGGCCTATCGCCGCGTGCAGGAGCGCCACCCGGAGCTGGGGCTGCGCCTGCTGACCACCCAGGGCTCCTACAAGGTGAATGACAAGGTGCTGGCCGCCACGCCGCCGGACGTCGGCGTCAGCTACTATGACGGGCGGCGGACCTACGACTCGTCGCGCCAGCCGATGATCTACCCGCTGATGGAGGAATTCGCGCGCTCCGGCCGCTGGCTGGGCGTCTATCCTCAGATCACTCACGTCTTTCGCACGGTGCTCCCCTGGACGGCGCCGCAGTTCATGCAGTTCCGCGGCGTCGAGTTCGCCGATAAGGGGCTGCGCAACGTCATCGGCTACGCTGTGCCCTCGAACCGCCACCACGAGTTCAACGTCATGGCGCTGGCGGAGTGGACCTGGAACGCCCACGGCCGCTCGCCGGAGGATTTCGCGCGGGCCTATGCCGTGAGCCAGGGGCTCTCCGACCCCGAGCTGTACGCGCGCTGGGCGCTGCTGGCCGGGCAGGCGGGGTGGCTGCTGGCGGAAAGCCGCGTCACCATCCGGGGGATCTATGACGGCGGCTTGTCCACGGGCGGCGCGGCCAAGTTCGCCAAGCTCTTTGAGGGGTTTGGCCTGCTGGAGCCCGCCGTGCTGGCGGAGGCGCTGACCCAGGCGCGGCAGGCGCTGGAGCTGGCCCGCCAACTGGACGCCGCAGCCGCGGCCGCGGCGGACGCGGTCGCCGAGTCCGAGGTGACGCTGGCCGGGCTGGAGGGCTTTCAGGCGCTGCAGCAGCTCGCAACGCTTCTGGAGGCCGGGGACGCGGCCGCGTTGCCCTGGCTGGAGCAACTGGACCGCTGCGCGGTCACCTGGCGCCGGAGCATCGTGGCATGGGGCGAGCGGGTCGCCGCGCGGAGCGGCGAAAAGGTCGCCAGCCGGCTGCTGGACACGGCCTACCTCTTTTTGCGGCAGGCGGACGGGGCCCGCGCGCGGGCGGCCGAGCTGGGCTGGGCCGACCCACGGCCCGAGTCGCGCCTGGTCAAGATCGGCGAGTGGAAGGGCGACGATTTCCGCCACTCGCCTCAGGCGGTGCTGCACTTTGACCTGGCGGGGCTGGTCGCGCCCGAAGGCGGCGCCTATCAGGCGTGCTTTGACTTTGCCGCCAGCGCCTGGGGCGTGGATGTGGCCGCGGTGCGCGTGCTGGCCGTGGGCGGGGCCGGCGAGCGCGCCAACGTGCTGGCCGAGTCGCCGGATATCACCGCCCACATCGGCAGGTACGATCGCTGGTACGAGAAGCGCATTCAGGCGCCGGCCGCGCCCGCGGGCGCTCGCCTGGTGCTGGAGGTGGCCCTGACCGGCACGCCGGTGGACGCCCCGGCCGAGCGTCGCAGTTGTGAGGGCGCCATCGGCCTGCGCCGAGTGACCGACCACACCACAGGAGACAGATGATGACGCCAGAGACCAGGCCGCTGATCCCGCTGCCGGACAAGCCGGTGCACCAACTGACCGCCGAGGAGATGGCCGTCTTTCGCCGCTGGATGGGCTATGAGCCGGGGGGCGAGGTGGTCCCTTACCCCACGCCGGAGGAGGCGGAGAGCCGCCGCCAGCGCGAGGCCTGGAAGGCGCGCTACGCCGGCCAGGGCGCGCTGGAGCCGCGCCTGCTGATCCGCCAGGAGCAGTTGGAGACGCTGCGGCGCAACGCGGGGCGGAACGAGGCGGCTCGCCGCTACCTGGACGACACCCTGGCGCTGGCCGCCGACTTCTTTGACCACTTCATCCCCGAGATGGGCCCCTGGAACCCGGGCGGCAACTTTTGCCCGCACTGCATCCGCGACAAATCCCCGGAGGGGATCAACCGCTACTTTTGGCAGTGGGATTGGCGGGAACCCGACAGGCTCACCTGCCCGTATTGCGGCACGGTTTTCCCTAACGCCGACTATCCGGAGGACGGCGCGCTGGAGCTCCCCCGGCTGGGGCTGCGCTACACCTTTCACATCACCCGCGCCGAGCACGAGACCGCCGACTGGCGGCTGGGCGAGCGCGCCGAGCGCTTTGTGGGCCAGCCGATCCACATGTCCTTCAGCGGCAACATCCGCGCCATGAAGCTGATCTGGGCGCTGTCGCTGCCGGAAAAGCTGGGCCTGGCCTACGCCCTCACCGGCGAGGCCGCCTATGCCCAGGTCGTCGAGCGCATCCTGCTGCGCCTGGCCGCGGTCTATGGCCGCTACCCGCTGCAAAGCTACTTTCAGGACGTCGTGGACGCCGACCCTGGTTACGCGGTGGACAATGCCGACACCCTGCCGACCGTGTTCAAGCGCAACGCCTGCATCGGGGTCTATGACGGGCGCTACGGCTATGGCCACGAAAAGACGACCACGCGCGTCACCCGGGTGGCCACGGGGCTATGGGGCTCCAGCCGGATCAGCAACGAGCTGAGCACCAACGGCATGACCTTCCTCAGCCTGCTGCAGGGCTATGACCTGGTCAAGCCGACCATCGCCCCGGAGACGCGGCGGCGCATCGAGCAGGATTTCCTGCTCGAGCATTACTTGGACGTGCGCGCCTATACCCTGATTACCAACAAGGCCGGCCCCGCGCGCACCTCGCGGGTGGCCTTTGGGCTGGTCTATGACGACGAGGCCGAGATCGATGCCGGGCTGGAGGGCTGGACCAAGCTGCTGGAATCGCAATACCACCCCGACGGCTCGATGAAAGAGACGCCGATCTATGGGCACAAGCCGATCCGCGAGGAGTTGTGGAAAGTGCCTGAGCTGCTGCGCGGGCGGCGCGACCTCTATGGCGAGGGGCTGTATCGCGCGGCCATGCTCGGCCACCGCGAGATCACCACGCCGCTGGGGACGCAGCCGACGCTGGACGACAGCTTTCTCGGCTGGAGCACCTCGCGGCTCTTGGCCGACATCGCGGCGGCGCGCTGCGGGATCGCCATCACCTCGCTGGAGCCCGGGCCGACGACCTTTGCGCTGTTCAATACCGACCTGACCGAGCCCGTCCCCGCGCCCAATGTGGCGGTCAACCGCTACTTTGAGGGGCGGCATCTGGCCTGCCTGGGCTATGGCGAAGGGCGCGAACGGGCGCAGCTTTACCTGATGGGCGAGGACGGCCTGCACGGCCATCGCCACGCCTGCCCGCTGAACCTGCAGCTCTACGCCGGGGGGCTGGAGGTCTGGCCCGACCTGGGCTACATCTGCGACCACCCGGGGAACAAGTGGGTCAAGGCCACGGCCAGCCACCAGACGGTGGTGGTGGACGAGGCCGACGCCAAGCCTGCGGGGCCCAGCGCGCTGCTCGGCTTCCGCGGCGAGGGGCCGGACCGCTACGCCGCCATGGAGGCGCCCCTGGTGGGCGGCGGCGTGTTGCGCCGCCGGGTCTGGCTGCTGCTCAAGCCCGATGGCCTGCCGGTGGTGGTGGACATCATGGAGGCCGAGGGCGGCAGCACGCACGACTACCAGATGCGCGTCGCCGCGCCGGCGGGCAGCCTCGAACTGAGCGGGCTGGCCTGGCGCCCGCGGGAGGCCCTCTACCGGGGCTCTTCCGAGTACCCGCTGTTGGACTTTCAGACCGCCGGGGCGGTGGCGGGCGGCTGGTCGGCGACCTGGGACCAGGGCGAGCAGCGGGTGCGCGCCACGGTGCTGACCCCCTGCGCCGAGCTGATTCGCTATCGCTCGCCCGGCTGGCGCAGCCAGTTCGAGATCACCGCGCAGCCGGACAAGTATTTCGACACGCTGGCGTTGCGCGGGAGCGGCCCGCTGAGCCGCTTCGTGGTCGTCCACGAGGTCTATCGCGGCGAGCCGTATCTGCAAGAGTCCACCTGGACGGGCGCGGTGCGGCTGGTTGGCCGCGATGGGAAGGTCTTGGACGCGAGAGCCTAGTGCGCTGCCGCCGGAACCTATACTCACGAGAGGAGCCGAGATGAGCGAGGTACGACAATTCATCCCCCTGCCGGACAAGCCGGTGAACCAACTGACTGCCCAGGAGATGGTCGTTTTCCGCCAATGGATGGGGCTGGACGCCGGCGGGACGTCGGGCGGCGGCCCCGTGGTCCCCTATCCGACGCCGGAGGAGGCGGAGCGGCGGGCCTGGCGCGAGGAGTGGAAGGCGCGTTATGCCGGCCGGGCCACCGCCGAGCCCAAGCTGCTGGTCCGCGCGGAGCAACTGGAGATGCTGCGCGCCAACGCCCAGCGCAACGAGGACGCCCGCCGCTATTACGACGCCGTGCTGGAGTTGGCCGAGACGGTGGCGGCGCTGCCCGCTGACTTTTTCGAGACTTTTATCCCGGATCAGGGCCCCTGGAACCCGGGCGGCAACTTTTGCCCCAATTGTATCGGCGACAAGTCCCCCGAGGGGATCAACCGCTACTTTTGGAAGTGGGACTGGCGCGACCCGGACACGGTCACCTGCCCCTATTGCGGCTGCGTCTATCCCAACGCGCAGTACCCGGAAAACGGCGTGCTCGAGCTGCCGCGCCTGGGGATGCGCTACACCTTTCACGTCCTGAAAGCCGAGCAGGAGAGCGCCGACTGGCGCCTGGGCGAAAAGGCCCAGCGGCACGTGGACCAGCCGATACACGTCAGCTTTGCGGGCAATATCCGCGCGATGAAGATCTTGTGGGCGCTGGACGCGGCGGACGCGCTCTCGCTGGCCTACGCCCTCACCGGCAAGGCGGCCTATGTGCAGGCGGCCGAGCGCATCCTGACCCGTTTTGCCGCGGTCTATCCTCGCTACCTCCTGCAGAGCTACTTCCAGGACGTGGCGGACGCTGACCCCGGCTATGCCGTGGACAACGCCGACGTCCTGCCCACGGTGTTCAAGCGCAACGCCGTGATCACCGTCTATGATGGGCGCTACGGTTGGGGCCACGAAAAGACCACCACCCGCGTCACCCGCGTGGCGACGGGGCTGTGGGGCTCCAGCCGCATCGGCCGGGAGCTCTGCGAGACGAGCATCCGCGCGCTGCGGCTACTGCAGGATTACGACCTGATCAAGCTGGCGATCTCCCCCGAGTCGCGACTGCGGATCGAGCGGGACTTTTTGCTCGAGCTGTACCTCGACATCCGCGCCTACGAGTATATCACCAACAAGGCCGGGTCGGTGCGCGCCGCGCGGGTGGCCTTTGGGCTGATGTACGACGAGCCCGCCGAGATCGAGGCGGGGCTGGACGGCTTTCATCGCATCGTGCAGGGGCAGTTCCACCCCGACGGCTCCATGAAAGAGACCCCCGGCTATGGGCATATGCCCATCGGCCAGGACCTCTGGAAGCTGCCCGAGATGCTGCGCGGCACGCAGGACCTCTACGCGGACGGGCTCTATCATGCCGCCTTGCGTTGCATGTCCGAGCTGGTCGCCCCGACGGGCCGCGCGCCGCTGCTGGACGACACCACCTTTGGCTGGAACTATTCGCGGATCGTCTCGGATGTGGCCGCGGTGCGCTGCGGGCTGGATATCCCCACCTCGCAGCCGACCCCCTCCGAATTCGCCATGCTGAACGCTGACCTGAGCGCGCTGCCGCCGCGCAAGACCTCCCGCCCGGCGCAGAACCACTACTACGAGGGCCGGCATCTGGCCTGCCTGGGCTTTGGCGAGGGCGAGCGCGCCACCCAGCTCTACATGATGGGCGAGGACACCTGCCGGATCCATCGCCACGCCTGCCCGCTGAACCTGCAACTCTACGCCGGCGGGCGCGAGATATTCCCCGACATCGGCTACATCTGGGACCACCCGGGGAACCGCTGGGCTAAGGCCACGGCCAGCCACCAGACGGTGGTCATCGACGAGGACAACACCCATTGGGCCGGGCCCAGCGCCTTGCTCGGCTTTCGCGGCGAGGGGCCGGACCGCTACGCGGCCATGGAGGTCCCGCTGCAAGGGGGCGGGTGGCTGCGCCGCGCGGTGACGCTGCTGGAAAAGGCCGACGGCCTGCCGATCCTCATCGACATCATGGACGTGGAGGGCGGGGAGACCCACGACTATGTCGCCAGCGTGGTGACGCCGCCTAAGAGCCTGACCCTCGCCGGGCCGAACCTGCGCCCGCGGGTAGAGACGCTCTATCAGAAGGACTCGTACTATCCGCTGCTGGATTTCATGACCGGCGGCGCGATGGCGGGCGGCTGGACGGCGATCTGGGACCAGGGCGGGCAAAAGGTGCGCGCCACCATCCTGACCCCCTGCGCCGAGGTGATCACCTTCCGCTCGCCGGGCTGGCGCGTCCCCTTCGAGATCACGGAGCACCCGGACAAGTACTTTGACGCCCTGGTGCTGCGCCAGAAGGGGCCCCGGAGCCGCTACCTGGTGGTGTACGAGGTGATCCAGTAGGGGCCCGTTGCTCAAGAGATGCCCATCCATCCGGAATCGCGAGAGAGCCTGTTGATCCGCCGCCTGGGCGCGGCGCTGCTGACGCTGCTGCTGGCTGCGTCGTTCCTGCTCTGCGCCTGGCAGTTGAGCGCCAGGGCGCAGGGCGCGGCCAGCGCCAGCGGGACGGTGGTGGATGCCGCCGGCCCGCTAGGCGGGGCCAGGGTGTGCGTGCGCGCCACCGAGAACGCGACCCTGGCCGATGCCGCGGGCCGCTTCGTGCTGGCAGGGCTCGTTGAGGGCCGCGAGGTGGAGCTAACCGCCTGGGCCGACGGCTATTACGTCGCCAGCGCGAAGGTCACGCCCCCGGCGGCGGGGATCACCCTCACCCTGCGCCCCTACCACACCGTGGACAACCCCGACTATGCCTGGCCCTCGCCCCTGGCGGGGAGCTCGGAGGGGGCCTGCGGCAACTGCCACCCCATGATCATCTCGCAGTGGATCACCAATGCGCACGGCTCGGCCGTGAGCAACCCACGCCTCTACAGCCTCTATAACGGAACGGATGTGGCGGGCGTCGAGCCCGTCGCGCCGGGCTACCAGCTCGATTTCCCCGGCACGGCGGGCAACTGCGCCAGTTGCCACGCCCCCGCCGCCGCGGCGGATGGCTACCTGACCACGAACATGAACGATGTGCGCGACGTGATCACGGCGGGGATCCATTGCGACTTTTGCCACAAGATCGGCGGCGTCTACCTGGACCCGGCCACCGGCTCAGTCTATCCCAACGTGCCGGGCGCCCAGGGGCTGCGCCTGCTCCGCCCCCCAGCGGGCGACGATATCTTTTTCGGGCCGTATGACGACGTCCACGACCCGGATACCTACCTCCCCCTGATCTCGGAGAGCCGTTACTGCGCGCCTTGCCACCAATTCTCCTTCTGGGGCACGCCGATCTACGAGTCGTACGACGAGTGGCTGGCCAGCCCCTACGCCGCCGAGGGCGTCACCTGCCAGGACTGCCACATGCCGCCCACCGGCGAGACCCTCTTTGCCCTGCCCGAGGTCGGCGGCGTGGAGCGCTCGCCTGAGACCATCCCCTCGCATCTGGACCTGGGCGCCGCCAGCGCCGAGCTGTTGCAGAACTCCGTGGCCATGACGGTCAGCGCCGAGTCGCTGGGGGGGCTGGTCCGGGTCACGGTGACCATCACCAACACCCAGGCGGGACACCATGTCCCCACCGACTTTCCGGGGCGGCACCTGATCCTCACCGTCTCGGCCACGGATGCCCAGGGGCGCGCTCTGGCCCAGCGGGGCGGCCCCACGGTCCCCGTCTGGGGCGGCGCCGAGGCCGGGCTGCCCGGCCAGGCCTTTGCCAAGGTGCTCCGCGACGTCCAGAGTGGCGAGTCGCCGGTGGTGAGCTACTGGAAGCAGGCGCTCATCGCCACCGATAACCGCATCCCCGCCCGGCAAGCCGACGTCTCCACCTACACCTTTGCCGCCCCGGATGGGGGCGTCGTGAAGGTGGCTGCCGAGCTGCGCTTCCGCCGCGCCTTCCAGCCGCTCATGGACGCCAAAGGGTGGGATGCCCCCGACATTCTGATGGAGGCCGCGCGAGCGGAGGTGGCCGTCGCGCCCCGCTGGCGCAGCCATCTGCCGTGGGTCGCGGCGGCTGGGGATAGGTAGGTTGCCCCGCGCCAGCGATATTCCTTGCCACAAGCCGGCCCAACCGTGCTATAATGGAATCGGTAGGCGGCTCGCCAGCCGCTCTTCACCTCTCTTCGTTGCCAGGGCGGCTATGGTCCCGCCGAGGTGTCCGAGGCCCTGAATGCGCCAGAGGAGGTGCGCCATGAGCGGCACGATCGGGATCGATGCGTTGCGCCCGGGGGACATCCTGCTGCATCGCGGGACATCGTTCGTCAGCCGGGGGATCCAGTTGTTCGATGGCTCGCCGGTGAGCCATGCCTCCCTCTACTTGGGAGGGGGCAAGATCGGCGAGGCGGTGGCCCATGGGCTGGTGGAGAACGACTACCACGCCAGTTTTCACGGCAACGAGTGGGTGAAGGCCTATCGCCTCGCCCACGCCCCGGCGGACCTATCGCCGGTGCTCCGGGTGGCCCGGCGCTACCTGGACCAGGGCAACCGCTACGGTTTTGAGCAGATCGTCATCCTCGCGCTGTTGAGCACCACCCGCAAGATCAAGATCACGCCAGTGCTGCGGAGGCTGCTGCGCACCCTGCTGGACGCCGCGGCTGCCGAGCTGAGCGCCCTCTTCCGCGCGGGCAAGGAACCGATGATCTGCTCCGAGTTCGTCTACCGCGTCTACGACGAGGTGGACGCGCCGGACCCCGCGGCCTATGCCATCAAGATACCGGGGATGCTGCCCTTGCCGAAGGAGGCGCCCGCGGCGCTCGCCGCTGCGCCCATGGCGCCGGCGATATCGGATGGACGTGGCGTTCACCCGGAGAGCTTGGCGGCGCTGCTGGGCACTGCGGCCAGCGGGGCCTGGCTGGAGGCTCCGCTGGCCTCGGCTGCGCCGATGGCTCTGGCGGCCCCGGCGGCCAAGCCGCCCAGCCAGCGGACGCTCAGCCGGCAGCTCAAGGCCTACCTGCAAGAGGTAGAGATGGGCGAGTCAGCGGCGGCGCGCCAGACGGTGAGCCTGGAGGAGCTGCGCGCGGCGATGGACCGCTTCGCCGTGGCGCTCTATGACGCCACGGCGGGGCCGTCGCCGGCGGGGGCGCTCGCGGCAGCGCCGGACCCGGCGGAGGCGCGGAGCGCGGCCTATGCGTACCTCTTCCGCGCCGCGGCGGATTTCGTGACCCCACGTGACCTCTATACCACCGAGAGCCTGGAGCTGCTGGGGACGGTGGCGCTGCACTAGGCGATGCGGAGGCAAGCTGGCGCCGCCAACTTGCCTCCCCGCCCGCCTCGGCTACAATCCACGCCAGCACCATCATCCTGTCCCCATCGGGAGCGCCAGACCATGAAGATGCATCCTCTCCTCCAGGACCCTGCCGCGGTGCTGGTGATCCACAACCTGCTTCCCGCCGGAGCCGGAGCCGCCGTCCCCTGGGCCCAGTTTCAGCGCGCCGCGCGCGAGGCGCTGGCCGCCCTCCAGCTCGAGCTGGACGGCGAGCGGGTGGTGATCAAGCCCAACGTCACCGCCGGTGAGCGGTTCCAGGACCCCGATTGCGGCATCGGCGTCCATCCCGGCTTTGTCCAGGGGATGATCGAGCACCTGGTGGGGCATGGGGCGCGGGCTAGCCGCATCACCATCGCCGAGGACCCCCGCGACACCGACGATAATGACCCGCGGCATTGGCGCGGGACCGGCTATGACACCATGGCCCCTGCCATGGGCGTCAAGCTCTATTCGCCCACCACCTACACTTGCGTCAAGCGGCCCGTGCCGCGTCCCCTGGCCCATCCCGTGCTGAACGTCAGCCGCCTCGCCGTCCAGCCGGGCGCGGTGCTGCTCAACGTGCCCAAGCTCAAGACCCACAACCTGGGCATCACCACCCTCTGCCTCAAAAACCTGATGGGCCTGGTCAACGTCTTCGACCGGCACTATTGCGGCCAGGCTTGGAAAGAGCTGCCGGAGGAGGCGCGGTCCGACCCTAGGCCGCGGGGGGAGTGGTTGACCCGCGAGCTGCACGAGCGCTGGCAGGAGGGCCTAGCCCGGCGGCTGGCCGATACGGCGCAGGTGATCCGCCCGACCCTCAACGTGGTGGAGGGGGTGGTCGGGCGCGAGGGGACGGGCTTTCAGCGGGGGCGCAACCGCGCCCTGGGGTGGGTCATTGCCGGCGTCAACGTGGTGGCGGTGGATAGCGTCGCCAGCTACCTGATGGGCTTTGACCCGCAAAAGCTCATCTATTTGCAGGTGGCGACGGCGGCGGGCCTAGGCGAGAGCGATCTGGGCAAGCTGCGGGTCTACGCGGCGCAGGGGGCCGAGTTCGCGCCTTGCGACCCGGCGGCCTTGCGGGCGGACCCGCCGTTCCGGGTGATCTCGAACATCGTCGGCGAGGACCCGGGGCTGTTTGCCGAAGGCGAGCAGGGTGTATAACAGAGGGAGGCGAGCATGGCGTTCAACGTGAAAAAGCGCGGCAAGGTGACCTACTACTATGTGGGGGAGCACCCCACGCTCTCGTCGCTGGTGACGGAGGAGCAGCCCGATGGCGACCTCAAGATCTATTTCGCGGGGCTCACCGGCGGCTACTCGGCCAAAAACGTGCTGGGCCTGGACGAGGTGGTGACCATGGACCCGCACCGCGAAATCCCGCTGGTCTTTGCCTGTTGGGAAAAGTGGCTGCAGGACGCGGGCATTTGCGGCTCGCTGCGGGACGTGGATTTCCTGGAGATACATGCCTTTGGCTGCCAGCCCAAGACGCCCAACCCGCTGGTGGACCCGCTGGGCTACGCGGCGGAGCAGGATCGGCTGCGCAAGGCCTATGCGGAGGCGTATAGCGGCTACTTTCGCGATCGCCTGCCGGAGAACGGCGTGCCCGCGCGGTTCACCGTCCACCTACTGGACGTGCCGGACAAGGCCGCCTCGTACGAGTTCTATGGCACGGCGCTCTACCAGAAGGCGCTGAAAAAGCAGGAATAGCACACAGATTTCACCGATGAACGCAGATTAGGAAGATGGAAGTTCCTGATCCGTTCGATCCGTGTAAACCCGTGTACCAATCCGGAGGAGCACCATATGATCGACTTGGAGGGGACCATCCGGCAACTGGCTGCGAGCGCGGAGGCGATCCGCGTCCTGGTGGAGGCCGTCGCGGAGGTGCAAGCGGAGTGGCAGCCTGACCCCAAGAGCTGGTCGCTGAAAGAGGTCATGCGGCACCTCTATAGCGAGGAAAGCACCGACTTTCGGCGGCACCTGCGCGAGCTGTGGCACGAGCCGCCCATCCTCCGGGGCAAGCTCGCGGTGGAGCGGCATCCGCCCACGCGGGATTGCCGCCAGGCGCTAGAGGGCTTTCTCGACGAGCGGGCGGCATCGCTGGAATGGCTGAGGTCGCTGGAGGCGCCGGATTGGGCAGCCGCGCAGCAGGTGGCTTTCGGCCCATCCGAGGTCATCACCCTCAGCGCGGGCGACGTGATGGTTTCCTGGGTTGCCCACGACTATTTGCACATCCGGCAGATCAACGAGCTGCTCTATGCCTGGCACAAGCGGCAAGCCGAGCCCCACTCGGTCCGCTACGCCGGGGCGTGGTAGGCGCGACCTGACAGGTCCCAGTGAGATGATGCGCGAGCGGGCGCCTCGCGAGTGGCGAGAAGCGCGCCGGGGGGAGCCTTGCCAAGGACCTGTCAGGTCTTGGTTGAAAGGAGAAGCGTGGATATCTATGACGAGCTGGGCGTGAAAAAGGTGATCAACGGCTATGCGACGCTGACCCGGCTGGGCGGCTCGCTGATGCCGCCCGAGGTGCTGGGGGCCATGGCCGAGGCGGCGGGGCATTTCGTCGAGATCGATGAGCTCCAGGACAAGGTGGGGCGGCGCATCGCCGAGTGGACCCACAACGAGGCGGCCTACATCTCGTGCGGGGCGGCGGCCGGGCTGGTGCTGAGCACCGCGGCCTGCCTGACGGGCCTGGATCCCGACAAGCGGGCCCGGCTCCCCTTCAGCGATGGGATGGCCAACGAGGTGATCGTGCAGAAGGCCGGGCGGGTGGGCTACGATTTCGCCATCCGCCAGGCCGGCGGCAAGCTGGTCGAGATCGGGACCGATGAGGGCGCCACCGCCGCCGACCTGGAGGCGGCCATCGGCGAGCGCACCGCGGCGATTTTCTGCTTCTACAACGCCACCCGCATGGCCAAGCAGGTCCCGCTGGAGCAGCAGATCGCCATCGCCAAGAGGCGGGGCATCCCGCTGGTGATCGACGCGGCGGCGCAAATCCCGCCGGTGGAGAACCTCTGGCGCTTTACCCAGATGGGCGCCGACCTGGTGCTTTTCAGCGGCGGCAAGGGGCTCTGCGGCCCCCAGGCCAGCGGCCTGATCCTGGGACGGCGCGACCTGATCGACGCCTGCGCCTTTAACGCCTGCCCGCGCGCTTTCATCGGCCGGCCCATGAAGGCGGGCAAGGAAGAGATCGTCGGGCTGATGACGGCGGTCAAGTGGTACCTGGGGCTGGACCACGCCGGGCTGCTGCGGCGCTATGAGGACCAGGTGGCTTGGCTGCTGGCCGAGTTCGCCGGGACGCCTGGGGTGTCGGCGCGGCGGAATTTCCCCAGCGAGGCGGGGCAGCCGATGCCGCGCGCCGAGCTGACGCTGGACGAAGCCGGCCTCGGGCTGACCCGCGACGAGCTGCTGCGCCGCCTGGCGGAGGGCGACCCGGCGGTGGCGCTGGCGCCCGCGGGGACCGATGGCGTATTCATCAACCCGCAAACGCTGCGCCCGGGCGAGGAGCGGATCGTGGCGGCGCGGCTCAAGGCGGCGCTGGGCGGCCAGTAGCGGGCGCCGAGTCGCGCACCAGTTGATGCGCCTGCGCCGCCGCGGCGGGGGCAGGAGGGAAACGCGTGCCTGCGAATACCGAGATCTCGTTTCACCGGAGTGGCGCGCGCCAGGCGGCGCGCTATGTCAGCGACGGTGCCGTCCATGAGGAGGCGCTGGACCATGGCCGGTGGATCGGCCTGTACTGGTCGGCCAGCGGGCAGGCGCAGCGCGAGAACGTCACCGCCGGCCTGCCCGAGGTGAGCTCCCTTCAGCACCCGCTGCACTCCTTTGCGCTCGAGATGGACGGTCAGTCGCTGCACAACCGCTGGGAGTGGGCGGGCGGCTCCCGTCGGCCCGGGGAACGCCCCGGCACGACCGAGGCGGTGGTGGAGCTCTGCCACCAGGTCCGCCCGGTGACGGTGCGGGTGGTGACGCGCCTCGACGGCTCGCCGATTCTGGTTCGCTATCTCGAGATCACCAACAATGGCGGGGCGCCCGCTGCCCTGTCCAGCGTCGCGCCCTGGGCGGGGATCCTCTGGAACACCAACACGGAGCGGCAACGCCACCACAGCCACGCCAACCCGACCTTCGACGCCCGCGCCCAGGCCAAGTTCGCGCTGGGATACCTGGCCAGCGAGGAGTGGGGCCACGAGGGCGATTGGGCCTGGCAGCCGCTGCCGCCGGAGCAGTTCCGCATCGAGCGGAGGTCCTTTGGCCGGTCCTGGGGCTCGCCCTACTACATCGTCCGCAACCAGGCCACCGGCGAGATGTTCTGGATGGGCCTGGCCTGGGGCGGCAACTTTTACGCCGAGTTCGGCCATCGCCCCGACGCGCTGCTCTCCTTTCGCCTCGGTCCGCTGGCGCCCGCGCCGCTGCGCGTGATCGCGCCGGGCGAGACCGTGCGGAGCCCGGAGGTGCATCTGGGGCCGCTGCACGGCAGCATGGATCAGGCGGTGGCCGCGTGGCACCAGCACATGCGCGCCAGCGTCGTGCCGCCGCGGCCCGCGGGCAAAGAGATGTTCACCGTTGCCGGACGGGTCGTCGAGGAGCCTGGCGAGTGGATCCTGCGCGAGGTCGACATCGCCGCCGAGATGGGGGTCGAGGCCTTCATGGTGGACGCGGGCTGGTATGGCGCCCAGTTCGGGGAGTGGCCGGCTCTGCGAGGCGACTGGCAAGAGGGTAGCTGGCTCCCCGGCGGGCTGGCGGGCATCCGCGAGCACGCGCATCGCCAAGGGCTGCTCTTTGGCCTCTGGCACGAGGCGGAGGCGGTCTCGGATCGGTCCCGGCTCCATCAGGAACATCCGGAATGGACGTTGCGCACCGACGATGGGCGCCCCTGCGCCGAGACGCTGGACCTGGCGAACCCCGCGGCCGCCGCCTTCCTGGAGGAGACGGTGCTGCGCCTGATCCGCGAGCACCGGCTGGATTTCTACAAGCTGGACTATAACGTCTCGGTGGGGGAGGGCGGCCAGTCGCGGCGCGATTCCTTTGCCGAGAGCGAGTTCTGGCGGCATGGTGAGACGATCCATCGCACCTTCGACCGGGTGCGCCGCGAGTTCCCGGAGGTGTGCCTGGAGAACTGCGGCGGTGGCGGCGGGCGCAACGACCTGGGGATGCTGGCGCGCTTTCACTATGCCGCCGTGTCGGACTGGAGCGTGATGCCGTACAGCATCCGCGCCATCAATGCCATGACCCTGTTCATCCCGCCGGAGGCGCTGTGCTACTACCATAACCACGTCAACTGGATGGGGACGCAAGCGCACCAACTCGCCGATGCCGACACGCACCTGCGCGTCACGCTCTTTGCGGCGCCCATCTTTGTGGGCTTTGGCGCGCAAGACGCTGACCGCTCCACCGAGTTTTACCGGCGGACGCGGCGCTACATCGCGTTGCACAAGGGCTTCTGCCGCGCGGTCCTGGCCAGCCATCCGGTGGTGTATCACCACACGCCGGATATCGGGCTGTTCGCCCCCGCCGAGTGGTGCGTGCTGGAATATGGCACGGCGGATCGGCAGCGCGGCTATGCCGGCATCTTCAAGCTCGGCAGCGGGGAGGGGGAGTACCTCTTCCGCCCCCGCGGCCTGGACCTCGCGCGGCAGTACCAGGTCACTTTGGATAACGAGGGGCAGACGTTCCGCGCAGCGGGGAGCGAGCTGGCCCTGCGCGGGCTGCCCGTCAGGCTGGACGCAGCGCTCACCTCGCAGTTGCTGTTGTTCGAGGCCGCGCAGGAGTAGGGCGCGGCCAGCTAGAAGAGCCCGTAGGCCAGCCAGCCGGCGATGGCGCCCCGCCCGACCGTGCCGTACCAGGCTGCGTAACCCAGGAACGCGTAGATGAGATAGAAAGCCAGGAAGAAAAGATTCCAAAAAACGAAATTAAAAAAGAAGAAAAGAAAGACAACGAGACCAGGCAGCTAAGCTTGTTTGGATAATGAGAATTTTTTAAAGGAAACTCTTGCTGTAAAGCAAAACCGAGGTAGAGAATGAGCACGACGAAAGAAAATCTAATTGAGTTACTTCAAACTAGGAAAGCTAAGGTTGGCATTATTGGGGTTGGTTACGTAGGCTTGCCTTTGGCAATCACATTTGCAAACGCTGGTTTTGAAGTGGTTGGTATCGATCCTATACAAGAAAAAGTGGATATGATCAACCAGGGCGAAAGTTACATCCTGGACGTCCCCTCAGCGCAATTAAAGAACCATGTTGATACTGGCCGATTGCGCGCCACCACTGATTACAGCGTTCTCAAGGATATTGATGCCGTTTCTATTTGTGTGCCCACGCCTTTAAGGAAAACGGGTGACCCGGACCTATCTTTTATTGTGTCTGCAAGCGAAGCCCTGGCGCCATACCTGCACGCTGGCATGATCGTGGTGTTGGAATCAAGCACGTATCCCGGCACAACGCGCGAACTGGTGTTACCGACGTTATGCCAAAAAGATGGATTAAAGCTCGGGCAAGATTTCTTTGTGGCCTTTTCCCCTGAAAGGGTAGACCCTGGCCGAACAGATTGGACGACCTATAATACACCGAAGGTAATCGGCGGCCTGACACCGCACTGCAGCGAAGTGGCGCAGGTTTGGTACTCCCAGGCATTGGAAACGGTTGTGCCTGTCTCAACCACGGAAGTGGCAGAGATGGCAAAGTTACTGGAAAACACCTTCCGTATGATTAACATCGCCATGGTCAACGAGCTAGCGATCATGTGCGATCGGCTTAAGATTGATGTGTGGGAAGTGATCGACGCCGCTGCCACCAAACCATTCGGTTTTATGAAATTTACGCCTGGCCCCGGACTTGGCGGGCACTGTATCCCTATTGATCCCCTGTACTTATCGTGGAAATTAAAATCCTTGAACTACACGGCGCGTTTTATTGAATTGTCCTCAGAGATCAACTCAAACATGCCCCGCTACGCGGTAAGCAAGATCCAGGATGCCCTGAATTTGCACAAGAAACCCTTGAGCGGCAGTGACATCTTAATTTTGGGCGTTGCTTATAAACCGGATATTGATGACCTGCGCGAGTCCCCGGCCTTGGATGTGATTCATTTGCTTCAGGAAAAAGGTGCGCTGGTCAGATATTATGACCCCTTCGTGCAGATATTAAATCACGATGCGCTCAACATGACCTCAGAGCCAGATTTGTTTGCTGCTGTTGATGCGGCGGATTGCGTGGCGATCATCACTAATCACAGAAACCTGGATTACAAACAGATTTTAGACCGCGCGAAACTGCTGGTGGACACCCGCAACGCACTGGGTAAATTGGGCAAAGATAACCCCAAGGTCGTGAGGTTGTAATGGCAAATTACCTTGTAACGGGGGCTGCTG
>ENA-UOUL01000534-UOUL01000534.1-bioreactor-metagenome-genome-assembly--contig:-NODE-534-length-63827-cov-6.072518_pt1 | contig 63827 bp, 57 predicted proteins | sample MGYA00249838_ERZ747220 | MGnify/ENA primary metagenome ERZ747220 (study PRJEB28778, sample SAMN05720191) | bioreactor metagenome | isolation source: Anaerobic biogas reactor | place: USA:Washington... | reverse complement strand
ACCGCGCGGCTCGAGCGGGCAGGGCGCGACGCGCTGGTTCATCACCCGCTCGGTGACCACGACCTCGCAGCCGTCGAAGAACTCGGGGCCGGTGTTGGGCGTGCCACCCATGAACGTCGAGTCGAACACGGCGTTGCCGCCGGCCTCGGGATAGATGTGGACATCGCTGGCGAGCGACTCTTCGAGGTCGATCAGGGCGGGCAGCGGATCGATGTCGATGATCACCGTCTGAGCGGCGTCGGTGGCCTGCTCGTACGTCTCGGCCAGCACGGCGACGACCGGCTCGCCGACCCAGCGCACCTTGCCCGAGGCGAGCAGCGTGCGAGAGACGGCGGGGTTGAAGCCCGACGGGGTGGGGGCCAGCCCGAGATCCTCGGCGGTGTACACGGCGACGACGCCCGGCATCGTGCGCGCCTCGGAGGTGTCGATCGACTCGATCGTGCCGTGCGCGATCGGCGAGCGGGCGAACACGACGTGCACCGCGCCGGCGAGCCGCGGGTCGTCGAAGTCCTCGATGTAGACCCCGCCGGTCGTGAGGAACTTCGGGTCCTCCTTGCGGAGCACCTTCTCGCCGAGCACGCTTCCTGCCACCTGAGACATCCCCCTGGTTCCGGGCCGCGTCGCGGCCTGCCTGTGGTGGCTCGCACCTTAGCCATGCGCCGCGGGCGCGGGCACGTTCGGGACGCGCAGTGGGGGAACGGTCGGGAACGTCCGGTCAGGGTGCCGGCGCGGTGGGCTCGACCGGCTGGCTGCCGGTCGGCTCCGTGCCGCCCGCGTCGGCCGCCGCCGAGGCGGTGCGCAACGCGACGATGCTGTTGACCAGGCTGTACGGCCATCCGTTCGGGAGGTCGGTCGGCACCGGCGGGAAGTCGAGGATCGACTCGCGGCGCTCGCCGGCGGCGACGTAGCCGAGCTGCTCGCGCGCCGCCTCTCGTACGCCGTCGTCGGTCTGCAGGCGGGCGACCTCGCGGCGCAGGTCCTCGTTGACAGCCTGCAGCTGCTCGACCTGGACCTGGCGCTCGGCGATCCGCTCACCCTGACCGAAGTAGGTCTGCACCGGCAGACCGAACAGGGCGGCGCCGAGCGCGACGGCGATGCCGATCGCGACGAGGGCGAGCAGCAGGTTCGATCGCCGATGGGTGGAGATCCGGCGCTCGATGGGGATCGGGCGGGTGAGGTCGCCGAGACGCGAGCGGCCCTGATCCGACGCACGCGGCGGGGTCTCGGGCCGCTGGATGGTCGACGTCGACTTGCCGCTCACCGCCCCACCTCCGGCAGGCCCACCTCGCAGGGGCGCCGTGACGAGCGCGCGGGCTGCGCGCTGGGCGCGCTCGACCGGATGCGGGGCTCGTCGTTCACGGCGACAGTCTGCCAGCCGAGCACCCGTCGGAGCGGGCACCGGCGACGTCAGCGCGGGGCGAGCGCGGCGCGACCCAAGAAAGCCGCCGCCTCGCCGAGCTCCTCTTCGATCCGCAGCAGCTGGTTGAACTTGGCGACGCGGTCGGAGCGGCACGGGGCGCCGGTCTTGATCTGGCCGCAGTTGGTGGCCACCGCGAGGTCGGCGATCGTGACGTCCTCTGTCTCGCCGCTGCGGTGGCTCATCACCGAGCTGTACGAGCTGCGGGTGGCCGAGGGGGAGATGGGCCGGGTCATCGGCCGGCAGGGCTTCCGCATCGGGCAGACGGATCTCCGCGAGGGCGCCTGCGCCCACTGCGGCGCTGCCATCGCCGGGGTGTGGGGGTAGATCTCCCACTCCGAGGGTGCCCGAACGCGCCGGGTTGGCGCGCCTACGCAGCCAGCCACCCCCGCACGCGCTCGCCCGCCGTTCGCAGGCGCTCCACCATATCGGCGGTCGACATCTCGCGGACGTCCTCACCCGGCAGGCTTACCGCGCACTCGATCGTCACCACCCCGACCGCCGCACCGTCCAGCGCAGCCAGGACGCCCGGCAAGTCGCAGCGGTCGAACCACACCCCGGCGTCGAACAGCACCACCAGACGCGGCGGGCCGGGGGCGTCGCGGCCGATCGGCTCGGTGAGGCGCCACCGGACCGGGTCGCCGGAATCCGGATCGGCGTCGAGCGGGCCGGCGGCGGGGCCTCAGCGTCGGTGGGTGCGTGCCGGGTCTCGTCGTCGAAGAAATCCACCCTGCAGACCCCCCGTTTCTCCGGTGGATGGTGGGCGAGGGGGGACTTGAACCCCCACGAGCGTAAGCTCACTAGACCCTGAACCTAGCGCGTCTGCCAATTCCGCCACTCGCCCACGGGCCCTGACAGGGAACGGATTGTACCACACCGAATATCGAGGGAGCCCCGAGGTCAACGCGAGCAAGAGATGCCCGTCGCAGCACACAATCCCGCCCCACACTACGCAGATTGGCGCGACCGCTACGAGCTGGTCCGCAGGATCGGCAGCGGGGCCTCCGCCGAGGTGTTCGAGGCCCACGATCGTGTGCAGAACGAGCCGGTGGCGCTCAAGATCGTCCCCGACGGGCGGGCCCTGACCGCGCGGATCGTGCGGGAGGTCGAGGCCGCCGCGGCGCTCGAGCACCCCAACATCGTCGCCCTCCACGACTGGTTCTCGGACGGCGCCAGCAGCGTGCTGGTGTGGGAGTTGGTGCGCGGCGAGTCGCTGGACAGACTGGGCGACCGGCTGCGTGACGCGGACGTGGTCGCCCTGGGCGTCGAGCTTCTGGACGCGATCGCCTGCGCGCACAGACAGGGGATCGTGCACCGCGACGTGAAGCCGCAGAACGTCATGCTGGACGAGCACGGCCACGTCAAGGTGATGGACTTCGGTATCGCCCGTCTGATGGGCGCCGACACGCTCACCGGCGACGGCGATCTGATCGGCACCGTCGCCTACATGTCGCCGGAGCAGGCGCAGGGCAGGCGTGTGCAGCCGGCCAGCGACGTCTACAGCGCCGGCGTGGTGCTCTACGAGCTGCTCGCCGGGGAGCATCCGTTGCGCGGCGGCACCCCCGCCGAGACGTACTCCAACGTGGCCACGGCGCGCCTGCCGTCACTGGGCGAGCTGCGCCCGGACCTGCCCGGGGAGCTCGTGGACCTCATCGACGCGGCTTGTGCGCCGCGGCCGGCCGACCGGCCTGCGCCGGCGGACCTGCGCGACGACCTCGACGACCTGCTGCGCGAGGGCCTCGTGCAGGCCGGAGGCCTGCGGCGGGCGCGACGGCTGTTCCGGCCGCTGTGGCGCGCCGGCGGGGCCGTGGAGCGCGCCGGCGGCGCGGCGCTCTCGGCCGCGACCGGGATCGCCGTGCTCGACCTCCTGCCCGCCTACCCGCAGAGCTGGACGCTCCCTCTGGTGGCCGTGTGCACCGCCGTCTGGGCGGTGCTCCCGGAGGCCGGGCTGGCACTCCTCCTCGGCGTCCTCGCCTTCCCGGTCTTCAACGTGTCGCTCAGCCTGGGCGCGGCGTACCTCCTGTTCGCCGTTGCGGTCTTCCTGCTCGCCCGCGGCCGGCCCGTCGTCGCGCTGTGGCCGGCCTTCGCGCTGCTGCTCACGCCGGCGCATCTCACGCTGCTGGCGCCGGCGACGGCGGCGCTGCTGGGGCGGGCGCGCGGCCCGCTGGCCGCCGCCTGGGCGGGGATCGGGACGATGCTGTTCCTGCTGCTGACGCAGGCTGCGCCGGGGCCGTTCACCCTCGAGCAGCCCCGTTCGGGGCTCGCCGCGGCCGTCGCCGCGGCCGGGGACCCCGTCACGGCGGCGGGGCGACTCCTGGCGCACGCGGTCGCGCCGCCCGCCCTGGTCCAGGCCGCCCTGTGGGCAGGCCTCGCCGCGGCGCTGGCGCTCGCGCTGACGCGCCGACGCCTCGAGACGCGGCTCTGGATCTGGTCTCTCTCCTTCGCGGCACTGGCCGTGGCGTACCGTGTCGTCCCGGTGGCGGTCTGGGGATACCCGACGCCGTTCTGGCCGCTCGTGCTGAGTGTGGCTCTGCCGGCCGCCGTGATACTCTTTCCGCTGGTGATGAGCGCGGGAGAAGCACCGGACGAAGGCACGGATGGGGATCTTCAGGAAGGCGAATAAGAAGCTCGAGGGACTGGTCGAGGGCGGCTTCGGACGTGCCTTCAAGTCCAGCGTCCAACCGGTCGAGCTGGCCCACAAGCTGGCCAAGGAGATGGGCGACCACAAGACGGTCGGCGTCGCCAATGTCTACGTGCCCAACGAGTTCGACGTGTATCTGGGCGACGAGGACTACGCCCACCTGGCGTCCTTCGCGGATTCGCTCAAGGTCGAGCTCGGCAACTACGTCACCGCCTTCGCGCGGCGCGAGGGCTGGACCCTGGTCGCGCCGCCCCGCATCGAGCTGCATCAGGACGGCGACCTGCGCCTCGGCGAGTTCGGCATCGCGACGCGGACGGTCAGCGCTCCGGCCGAGGCGCCCGAGGCCGACGCTCCGGCCGTGCCGGCGTCACCGCCGCCGGCCGCGGTCGTCGCGCCGGGTCCCGTTCTCGACCAGACCGTGTTGTATCAACCTTCTGCCGGTGCGCCGTCCGGGTCGCCCGCCGCGGCGGCCGCTCCACGCGGCGTGCTGCGCGGCCGGCAGGGCGACTACCAGCTTGTGGAGTCGGTCACGGTCATCGGCCGCAGTCGCCGCTGCGACATCGTCCTCACCGACCCCAACGTCTCGCGGCAGCACGCGGAGATCCGTCGTCAGGGCGACGGCTTCATGCTGCTCGACCTCGGGTCGACGAACGGGACCCGCGTCAACCGGCGCGGCGTCCGGCAGGCCGTGCTGCAGCACGGCGACCGCATCGAGCTCGGCACCACGGAGCTCCTGTTCGAGAGGCAGCCCTGAGAGGGAGGCCCCGCTGACCGCAGCGCCGGCCGGCCCGCGCGGCCGGGGGCGCAAGGGGGTCGCATGATCGACATCGTCCTGCTCGTCCTCAAGATAGGCGTCCTCGTCCTGCTGTACGTCTTCATCTGGCGGATCGTCGTCACGGCGGTGCGCGGCGTGCGGCCGGGCGGCGACGCCGCCGTGCCGGCGGCCGCCCCGGACGTGGCGCTGCCGACCGGCGACCGCCTCGCCCCGGTGTTCACCCCCGCCGAGCGGAGACAACGGCGTGAGGAGCGCGAGGCGGAGCGCACCATGGCGGGGGAGAAGGTGGACTTCTCGGCGCACATCGCGCCGCGTCTCGTCGTCGAGCAGAGCCCGGTCGTCCCGGCCGGGGTGATCTTCCCGCTCGAGGGCTGGATCACCGTCGGGCGGGCGCCGACCAGCGACATCGTCCTGGACGAGCAGTTCGTCTCCAGCACGCACGCACGGCTGGTGCCCCGCGGCCAGTTCTATCACGTGGAGGATCTGGGCAGCACCAACGGCACCTTCGTCAACGAGAAGCCGGTGACGGAGGCGCAGCTCAAGCTGGACAGTCGGCTGCGCATCGGCGAGACCATCTTCCGGTACGAGGAGTGAGCTGCGGGTGACGCTCGCCGCCAGACACGGCGCCCTCACCGACATCGGGCTCCACCGGGCGACGAACGAGGACGCCTTCGTCGTGCGGCCCTCGTTGTACGCTGTCTGTGACGGCATGGGCGGCGCCAACGCCGGCGAGGTCGCCAGCGCCCTCGCCGTCGAGACGCTCGCGGCTGGAGTCGCGCGCGGCGAGCCCATCGCGGCCGCCGCCCAGGCGGCCAACGCCGCCGTGTACCGTCACGCCCAGGACGACCCGGAGCAGACCGGCATGGGGACCACGCTCACGGCGTTCGTGCTCGAGGACGGCACGGCGCGGTTCGTCCACATCGGTGACAGCCGTGCCTACCTCCTGCGGGACGGCGAGCTGCGGCAGCTCAGCGACGACCACTCCCTGGTCGGGGAGATGGTGCGCGACGGACGCCTCTCGGCCGACGAGGCCGCCCTGCACCCGCACCGCAGCATCCTCAGCCGGGCGCTGGGCACAGAGCCGCAGGCCCGCATCGATGAGTTCACCGAGGACCTCCTGCCCGGCGACGTCGTGCTGCTCTGCAGCGACGGGCTCAGCGGCCCCGTGCCGGACGACGTCATCCGGGTGGCGCTCACGCGCAGCGACCCCCAGGCGGCGGCGGAGCGCCTCGTCGCCGAGGCGCGCCGGGCCGGGGGGCCGGACAACATCACCGCGGTGGTGGTGCGCGTCGACGAGGCGCCGCACGGCGCGGAGGACGAGGAGGCCACGCTGGTCCGGCCGCCCGACCCCGCCACGGACATCGTCGTGGACGGGCCCTCCGTCGCCGGCGGCGAGCCCGGAGACGCCGCCGACATGCTCGCCGCCGAGGCGGCGACCCTGCTCCCCGAGGAGCCCGGGGCGTCGCCGGCCACGCCCGTCGCGGCCGGGGAGGCCCGCCGACGCCGCTCGCTGCGTCGTCTGGGCGTCGTCGCGGCTCTGCTCGCCGCCCTCGCCGCCGCCCTCGCCGCCGGCGTCGTGCTCCTCAGCACCGTGTTCTTCATCGCCGTGGAGGAAGACGGCCGGCTCGCCATCTTCAGCGGCCTGCCGGCCGAGGTGGGCCCGGTGCCGCTGCACGCCGTCTACCGGCGCAGCGTGGTCGCCTACGACTCGCTCTCCCCGGCGGCCCGGACGCTCGTCGACCAGCGGCGCCTGCGCGGTCGTCAGGACGCGCTGGGCGTCTCCGAGCAGCTCGGGATGTGGCCGTGAGCCGGCGCAACCAGGAACTGCTCTTCCTCCTGCTCGCCGGCGCGGTGAGCACGATGGCCTACGTCTCCGTCTACGCGAGCCGGTTCCGCGAGATCGACACCGTGGCCGTGGTCCACGCCCTCGCCTTCGTCGGTATCTTCCTGCTGCTCCACATCGTGGAGCGTCTCCTCCTGCCCCAGGCCGACCCGTTCCTGCTGCCGCTGACCGCGCTGCTCGTCGCCGTGGGCCTCACCGAGATCTTCCGCATCAAGCCGGCGCTGGCGCTCGTCCAGGGCCAGTGGCTGCTCGTCGGCGCCGGTCTGTTCATCGCCACCGTGGTCCTGGTGCGCGACCACATGAGGCTCGACCGCTACCGCTATCTCGTCGGGGCGGTCGGCCTGGCGCTGCTGGTGGCCACCATCGTCGTCGGCACCACCGTGCGCGGCGCCAGGCTCTGGATCCACGCCTTCGGGTTCAGCATCCAGCCGTCGGAGTTCGCCAAGCTCGCCATCGTCGTCTTCCTCGCCGGGTACCTGGACGACAAGAAGGTGCTGCTCTCGGTGCCGCAGCGGCACCTGCTCGGCGTGCCGGTGCCCGCCTTCAAGTACTTCGGGCCGCTGCTCGTGATGTGGGCCCTGTCGTTGGCCATGCTGGTCTTCATGAAGGACTTCGGCATGGCGCTGCTCTTCATGTCCATCTTCGTGGCGCTGATGTACATGGCCACCGCGCGTGGTGTGTACGTGCTCGCCGGCGCCGGGCTGTTCGCCGCCGCCGGCGCCATCGCGCTGAACGTCGTCCCCCACGTGCAGGACAGGTTCCGCGTCTGGCTCGACCCGTGGCCGTACGCGGAGACGACCGGCTACCAGCTCCTGCAGTCGCTGTTCACCATCGCCGACGGCGGCATCCTCGGCGCCGGCATCGGTCGCGGCTACCTGCTGTTCCCCGACAAGTCGCCGGTGGTGCCCGACCTGCAGACCGACTTCATCTTCACCGCCGTCGCGAACGAGATGGGGCTGCTCGGCGCGGTCGGCGTCATCCTCGTCTACCTGCTCTTCGTGTGGTGCGGCTTCCGGATCGCCGTGTACGCGCCCGACGGCTTCTCCAAGCTCCTGGCCGCCGGTCTGGCCGCCGCTTTCGCCCTGCAGACCTTCATCATCATCGGCGGCGTCACCCGTGTGATCCCCCTCACCGGCATCACGCTCCCGTTCGTGAGCTACGGCGGCAGCTCCATCACCGCCAACCTGATGCTCGTCGCGCTCCTGCTCATGGTCAGCAACCGCACCAACATCCTGCGCGGGGGCACCGAACTGGAGCGGCGCAGGCTCGCGGAGAGGGGGTGAGGGGATGAACCGCGCCATGTCCCGCGTGTTCACCGTGGCGGCCCTGCTGTTCGTCGTCCTCGTGGTCAACCTCACCTGGCTGATGGCGGTGCGGGCCGACTGGTTCCGGGCGCGGCCCGAGAACAAGCGCAGCATCGCCAAGGAGATGAAGATCAAGCGCGGCGACATCCTCGGCTTCGACGGGTCGGTCATGGCCGGCACGGTCCGGCGTTCCGGCTACTACCACCGTGCGTATCCCGGCGGCACGCTGGCGCCGCAGCTCATCGGGTACGACTCGGTGCGCTACGGCCGCTCCGGCATCGAGGCCCGGTTCAACGACGAGCTGACCGGGCAGGCCACCGGCCTGGGCGTGCAGAACTGGGTCGACAAGCTGCTCGGCCGGCGCCCCAAGGGCGCCCACCTCAAGCTCACCATCGTCCCCGACGTGCAGAGGGTCGCGCAGGCGGAACTGGACGGCAAGAAGGGCGCCGTCGTCGCTCTCGATCCCACCACCGGCGCCCTCATCGCCTCGGCGTCGGCGCCGAGCTACGACCTGTCCGGCCTCGAGGACCACTGGGCGAGACTGAGCGAGGACCCGGGGGCGCCGCTGCTCAACCGTCCCACCCAGGGCCTCTACGTGCCGGGTTCCTCCTTCAAGGTCGTCACCGCCTCCGGCGGCCTCGACAGCGGCAAGGTCACCCCGCAGACGAAGTTCGTCGACACCGGCACGTACGTCGTGTTCGGCGGCAAGGTCACCAACTACGGCGGCGCCGTGTACGGACCCAACGACTTCACCACGGCGATGACGCTCTCGATCAACACCACGTTCGCCAAGGTCGGCAACCGGCTGGGGCGCACGCGTCTGATCGCGAGCGCCGAGCACTACGGCTTCTACCAGACACCGCCGCTGGAGCTGCCGGCCGGCGAGGTGGTGCCGAGCGGCCGGTACGGCAAGAAGGGCCTGCTCAAGCCGGACGCGTTCATGGACCCGCTGGACGTGGCCTGGGCGGCGTGCGGGCAGGAGAAGATGCTGGCGACGCCGCTGCAGATGGCGCTGGTGGCCGGCGGCGTCGCCAACGGCGGCCGGGTCATGAAGCCGTATGTGGTGCAGGAGGTCGTGGCGCCGGACGGCCAGGTGGTGCGCACGACGCGTCCGGAGCAGTGGCTGGAGGCGACGGGGGCGGCGACCGCCGACCAGCTCAACGTGATGATGCAGCGCGTGGTCACGTCCGGGACGGCCACGGCGGCGGCGCTCCAGGGTATCGAGGTCGCCGGCAAGACGGGGACGGCGGAGAAGGGCGACGGCACCAACCTCGCCTGGTTCATCGGCTTCGCTCCGGCCGACGACCCGCGGGTCGCCGTGGCAGTGGTCGTCGAGGATACCCTGTCGACCGGCGGCGAGGCGGCCGCGCCGCTCGCCGCCGCGGTGCTCAAGGCGGCCCTGACGCAGACCGACCTGCCGTAGCGGGCAGGTTCGAAGGGTCTGTGGTCGTAAGCAGCAGATGAAGCAGAGAGGCGGACGGATGTGAGCGACGTGTTCCAGCCAGGACAGGTGGTCGGCGGACGCTACCGCGTGGTGCGCAAGCTGGGCGGCGGCGGCATGGCCGACGTGTACCTGTGCGAGGATTCGACCCTCGGCCGCCAGGTCGCGATCAAGGTCCTGCTCCAGCGCTACCTGAACGACCCGACGTTCGTCGAGCGGTTCCGGCGGGAGGCCAAGGCCGCCGCCGGGCTCAACCAGCAGAACCTCGTCAGCATCTACGACTGGGGCGAGGTGGACGGCACGTACTACATCGTCATGGAGTACGTGGAGGGCGAGACGCTCAAGGACCTCATCCGCCGGCGCGGCCGCCTGAGCGGCAACGAGGCGGTCGACTTCGCCCTGCAGCTCCTCGCGGCGGTCGACTTCGCCCACCGTAGCGGCATCGTGCATCGTGACATCAAACCGCAGAACGTGATGATCGACCGCTCCGGAGCCGCGAAGGTCATGGACTTCGGCATCGCCCGCGCCGGCGACTCCGGGATGACGCAGGCCGGCTCCATCCTGGGGACGGCCCAGTACCTGGCCCCTGAGCAGGCCAAGGGTCAGCCGGTCGACGAGCGCTCCGACCTGTATTCGGTCGGCGTGGTCCTGTACGAGATGCTGACCGGCACCGTGCCGTTCAAGGGCGACAGCGCCGTCACGGTGGCGCTCAAACACGTGAACGAGGTGGCGCGTGAGCCCGCCGACCTCGTGCCGGGCATGCCTCACACCCTGAACCAGATCGTGCTCAAAGCGATGGCCAAGGATCCCCTCCTCAGGTACCAGTCCGCGGCCGAGTTCGCGCGCGACCTGCGCGCCGCACGGCAGGGCGGCCCCGTACAGGCGGCCGCCTTCGACGCCGGGGACGAGCGCACGCGGGTCATGACCGCGGCGGGCATGCCGACCGAGGCCACCTCGGTGCTCGGCGGGCCTGCACGGCCGGCGCGCAAGAAGTCCCGCTGGCCGCTGGTCCTCGTCGTCCTGCTGCTGGCGATCATCGCCTCCGTGGCGGTGGCGTTGTGGTGGACGATGAGCGGCAGCAAGGTGGAGGTGCCGTCCGTGGTCAACCTCAGCAGGGCGGCCGCGGTCAAGACGCTCGAGCGGGAGGGCTTCAAGGTCACGGTGCAGCGGGAGTTCTCCGACCGCGTCAGGGAGGGCTACGTGAGCCGTCAGGCGCCCGTCGGCGGGACCAGGCTGCGTGAGGGCGCCACGGTCGACATCTGGGTGAGCAAGGGGAGCCAGAAGGCCGAGGCGCTGCCGGACTTCACGGGCTGGACGGCCACGGCGGTCGACGAGTGGCTGGCCCGGAACGATCTCCAGGGCGACCGTCATACCGGCAGGTCGGACAAGGTGGGCGAGGGTCAGGTCTACAAACAGGACCCGGCGCCCGGTGAGCAGCCGAACCGCGGGGACACGGTCTCGTACTGGGTCAGCCGCGGCAGGCGCCAGACCGAGGTGCCGGACCTCGGCGGCAAGTCTCAGGCCGAGGCTCAGGCTGCGCTGAGCGCCGCCGGGCTCAAGCTCGGATCCGTGATCCAGGAGCAGAGCGCCACGGTGCCGGCGGGCCTGGTGATCCGTCAGGATCCGCCCGCCGGACAGCAGGTCGAGAAGGGCTCGTCGGTGAACATCGTCGTCTCCACCGGTCCGCCGCCGACGCCGACGCCGACCCCGAGCCCCAGCGCCTCCGAGGTCCAGGTGCCGAACGTCTACGGCATGCCGTCCTCGCTGGCGGAGCGGGAGCTCTCGGCCGTGGGGTTGCTGGCCGACTACCGCTCGAGGACCGGGACCGGTCAGCAGCCGGGGACGGTGGTCCATGTGAAGCCGGATGCGGGGACCGTGGTCTCGAGGGGTTCCACGGTGGTGCTCTTCATCGCCGCCTGACCTCGGGCGTGCTCCGTCCGCCCGCGATCGTGCGCGGACGGGGAACGGACGAAGGGGGCGGGCCGCCGACCGGCGGCCCGCCCCCTTCCACGACCGGCTGCGGGTCGTTCACTCCCGGCTCAGGCCCAGCCCTGCCCCTGGATCCACGGGAAGACGAAGTAGATGACGAAGGCGATCGAGGCGGCCCAGAGCATCCAGCTCACCTCGCGCGCCCTGCCCTGCACCACGCGGATCAGGGTGTAGGCGATGAAGCCCGCGCCGATCCCGTTGGTGATGCTGTAGGTGAGCGGCATGATCGTGATGATCAGCACCGCCGGCAGGCCGAAGGCGAGATTGCCGAAGTCGATGCCGGCCTTGGGCTCGGCCTCCTCGTGGGAAGCTTCGCTCTCCGCCTTGGTCAGCGTCGCCATCATCAGGTAGCCGACGATGACGAGGGCGGCGGCGGTCGCCTGGCCCGGGACGACGCCGAAGATGGGCGAGAAGAACATCGCCACGAGGAACAGGACGCCGACGACGACCGCCACCCAGCCGGTACGGCCGCCCTGGGCGACGCCGGCGCCGGACTCGATGTACGTGGTCGCCGAGGAAGCGCTCACGGCGCCGCCGGCCAGGGCGGCGACGGAGTCGACCAGCAGCGGGCGGTTGACCTGCGGCAGGTCGCCTTTCTCGTCGAGGTAGCCGGCCTGCCCGCCGACGCCCACCAGCGTGCCCATGGTGTCGAAGAAGTCGCTCAGCATGAGGCTGAAGATCCACAGGACGGCGGCGGTGACGCCGAGCTTGCCGAAGGCGCCGAAGTCGAAGGCCCCGATCAGGCTGAAGTCGGGCGTGGCGACGATGTCCGTGGGGATGACCGCCTGTCCCGGCAGGAAGCCGGCGTCCTGGCCCCAGGCGTAGTTCATGATGATGGCGAAGACGGTCGCGAAGACGATCCCCAGCAGGATCGCCGCCCGCCAGCGCAGCGCCAGCATGACGATCGTGATGCCGATGCCGAACACCGTGACGGCCAGCGGCACCATGGGCGTGTCGCCGAGGTCCACGAGGGCCACGGGGGTGCCGCCGCCGGCCTGGATGAGGCCGCCGTTGACCAGGCCCACGAAGAGGATGAAGAACCCGATCCCGATCACGATCGCCTTCTTCAGCTCGACCGGGATGGCCCGGAAGATGGCCTCACGGAAACCGGTGACGACGAGGATGGTGATGGCGACGCCCTCGAGCACGATGAGGCCCATGGCGCTGGCCATCGTGAGCCCGTGCCCAAGGACCAGACTGAACGCCACCACGGCGTTGAGCCCCATGCCCGGGGCGATGGCGTAGGCGCGGTTGGTGACCAGCCCCATGAGGATGGTCATGATGCCGGCGACGAGACACGTCGAGGTGAGGACGGCGGCGAACGGAAGACCCGCGGGATCGCCGCCCAGATTCAGGATGTTGGGGTTCACGAAGATGATGTAGGCCATGACCATGAAGGTCGTGAGCCCGGCGAGCGTGTCGCGTTTGATCGACGTGTCCCACTGGCGGAACTTGAAGAACCGTTCGAGCGCCCCGCTCGAACCGGCATCTGCCGTTTGCATGAAGACCTCGTCCTCCTTCGGGGTCGGGTGGGGTTGACCGCGAGAGCATATCTCACTCCGACTCCGCAGCCGCCCCCGGGAGAGGGTGGACGGATCCGTGTTTGACGGGCGACGCCCGGGCTGGCTATCCTCGCCGGGCAGAACGCGGCCAAAGGACGTGCTTCCCCGCATGGACGAGATCCCGGGCGCGCTGGCGCTCTCCGAGCTCGACGGCATGAAGGTGCTCGATGTGGCCGGAGCGACGGTCGGCGAGTTGGTCGACGTGGTGGCGCGTACGGCGGCCGACCGGCCGGTGGTGACCGCCTTCTTCATCGACGCCGGGGAGGGGCAGCTGGCCGCCTCGTGGGCCCAGGTCGCGGAGATCGACGTCGACGGCGAGCGTCTGCTCCTCCGCGTCCCGGCGCCGGCCGTCGAGGCCGCGTCCCTGCGCTCCGACGAGCTCTCCCTGGTCGACGCCCTGCTCGACAACCAGGTGCTCGACATGCGTCGCCGTACCTTCGTCCGCGTCCAGGACGTGCTCCTCGCGCCCGAGGAGGATCATCTGGTGGTCGCCGGCGTCGACGCCAGCTCCGCCGCTCTGGCGCGGCGCTTCGGCCTCGGGTTCCTCTCGCGCCGTCTGCCGAAGAAGACCGGCGACTTCGTGCCGTGGGCTGACGTCAACCTCATCGCCCTGCGCCTCTCCCGCCTCAACTTCGTCGAGGCGTTCGCGGAGCTGGCCGAGCTGCACCCGGCCGACATCGCCGAGATCATCAGTCAGGTGGGGACCCGCGAGCGTGCCGCGGTGCTGGCGGCGCTCAACGCCGACCTCGCCGCCGACACGCTGCAGCAGATGGAGGAGGACCTGCGCAGCGCGGCGCTGCAGGAGATGCCCGTGCCGCGTGCCGCCATGGTGCTGGAGAAGATCGAGTCGGACGAGGCGGCCGACATGCTGGGCGACCTGCCTGACGAGCTGGCCCAGGAGCTCCTCGCGCTGCTCCCCGACGAACGCGAGCAGGACCTGCGCCTGCTCGCCAGCCACCCCGAGCACACGGCGGGGTCGCTCATGACGACCGATTTCGTCATGCTCCCGCAGGGGGCGAAGGCGGGGAGGGCGATCGACTGGATCCGTCGCGAGCGTCCCGAGCAGCACATGATGACGTACCTCTACATCGTCGACCGCGAAGAGCGACTCGTCGGGGTGGTGAGCCTGCGCGACCTCGTCCTGGCCTCGCCTGACGACGAGATGGCGGCGATCATGGAGGACGACGTCGTGGAGGTCACGGCTGATGTAGACGAGGACGAGGTCGGCCGCATCATGACGAAGTACGACCTGCTCGCGCTCCCGGTGGTGGACGAGGAGCGGCGGCTGCTCGGCATCGTGACCCTCGACGACGCCCTGGAGGCGGTCGTCCCCGACGACTGGAAGCAGCGCCTGCCGCGGATCTACCGATAGCGCGGACGCGGCGGGGCGCCGGTCAGACGGGCTGTGTCCCGGCGGGGGCCGTCACGCGCCGCCAGGCCACACTGCGCCGCGGCGCTTCGACGAGCGCCGCCAGGTCGATCCGCAACCTCGCCACGTCGCCTTTGCACTGCACGCGCTGGAAACCGTCGCCTTCGAGCACGTCGGCGTTGAACAGATTGAGCGCACGGAGGTAGCCGCGGAAGGCGTCACCCTCCGGCGTCCGGCTGAGCGCGAAAGCCTCGAGAGCCGGCACCTGACGCTGCTTGAGGGCCGCCTCGACCTCGTGCAGGAGGAGACGGAAGCCGTGGAGGTACTCCTCGTCGTAGAAGTAGGCGCAGGTCAGAAGGTGGGCGTCGGGGGAGGGCGGACCGGCCGGCAGGCAGCGCGCCCGCGGCACGAGGCGCGCAGCTGCCACGTGCATCCAGCCGATCACGGCGTCACCGTCCACCAGGGCGCGGCCGAAGAACCCGGTCTCGGCCTCCGCCTCACGCTCCCACGCACGGCGCAGGCCGGCATCGCGGGTGTCGTCGCGGCGGGTCAGCCACCACGCACACCCGGCGCAGCAGGGGGCCAGCAGGTCGCGGCTGGCCGCCGTCAGGTCGACCGTCCTCACGTGGCCGGGTCGGCGATGTCGTCGATGTACACCTCGACGCGGGTGATCCGGGCGCCGGTGGTGCGCGCGAGGTACGTGGCCCCGGCGTCGGCCGCCGCCTCGCCGACGGCGACGAGGTCCTTGCCTGCCTCGGCGACGAGGTGGATCTCCAGCAGCGGGCCGTCCTCGTCATCGTCGAGACGGACGGGTCCGTGGCGCTCCAGGCGGACCTTCTCCCCGAGGCTCTGCAGCGGCGTCCGGTAGAAGTCGAGGACGCCGGGGACTTCCTTCACTCCGTCCCAGACCGCGCTGGTCACGACGTCCGGTGAGATGCTCGGTCCCTCTCCCTGCTCCACGTTGCGGACCTCCCTTCGCTCGTACCCGGAGTATACCGCCGTGTGGTCGCGCTGTTTGCCACTGCGCGCGAGGCTCCCCTATACTGCCGTCTCGTGGGGGCCGGCCGCGCCTCCGTCCTTCCGCAGACGGTCTGATGACGATCACCTCCGACATCACGGTCTACCGCGCCGACTGGGTCCTTCCGGTCGCGGCGCCGGTGTGGCTCGACGGCGGCGTCGCCGTGGGGCCTGACGGCCGCATCCTCGCCGTCGGGCCGGCGCCCCGCCTCGTCGCCGATCACCCCGGGGCCGCGCTCGTCGACTGCGGCCGCTCCATCCTCATGCCGGGCTTCGTCAACTGCCACAGCCACCTCGAGTACACCACCTTCCGCGGCATCCTCGACGACGCCGAGTTCGGCGACTGGATCATCAACCTGGTCGACGTGAAGGCCTCCCTCACCCCGGAGGAGTACCTCGTCAGCGCCAGGCTCGGGGCGATCGAGGCGGCGTCGTCCGGCGTCACCACGATCGCCGATACCAGCTACGGAGGGGCGGCGCTCGAGGCCGCCGGTTCCACGGGGCTGCGGGGCCGGGTCTACCTCGAGGTCTTCGGCGTCGACGACACGCGTTTCGACGACACCATGGCCGATGTGCTGCGGCGGCTCGAGGAGGCCCAGGCGGCGGCGCCCGCCACCTTCGACATCGGCCTCGCGCCGCACGCGCCGTACACGGTCTCCAGTCGGCTCTACCAGGCTGTGAGCACGCTCGCCAGAGAGCGCGGCCTGAAGGTCATGAGCCACGTGGCGGAGAGCGAGCACGAGCTCACCTACATCCGCTCCGGCTCGGGCAAGTTCGCCCACGATTACCGCGAGAAGATGGGCTGGGAGCGCATGCTGGTCCAGCCCTACGGCGTCACGCCGATCAAGTACCTCCAGCAGTGGGGCGTATTGCACCCCGACTTCGTGGCGGTGCACTGCGTCAACGTGACCCGCGACGACATCCACACGCTGCGCGCCAAGGACGTCGCCGTGGCGCACTGCCCCAAGAGCAACGCCAAGCTCGGCTGCGGCATCGCGCCGCTCAGCGGTCTGTTGCACGAAGGCGTCCGGGTCGGCATCGGCACCGACAGCCCGGCGTCGAGCAACATCATGGACATGTTCGACGAGATGCGCGCCATGCTGCTCCTGCACCGTGCGGCCGAGCGCGACGTGACCGTGCTCGACGCGCAGGCGTGCGTCCGTCTCGCCACGCTGGGCGGGGCCGAGGCGCTCGGCATGGAGGCCGAGGTCGGCAGCCTCGAGCCGGGCAAATGGGCCGACCTGATCGCGGTGGACGTCTCGCGGCCGCAGTTCGCTCCGGTCGACGACCCGTACTCGGCGCTCGTCTACGGCGCCAACCAGAACGACGTCCGGCTCACGGTCGTGGGCGGCCGCGAGCTGTTCCGCGACGGCGTCCACGTCGGCGTGGACGCCGATGCCGTGCGCGCCCGCGCCGTGGGCGTCCGCGAGAAGCTGCACGACCGCGTGCGCCTCGGCGTCGTCGAGGTCGGCGCCGCCGAGTCAGGCTGGTGGCACGCATCTCCCCCCATCCCCCGACGATAGGAGCCCGTCCAGGTGCTGCTCGATCGCCGAAAAGTCAAGTTGTGGCAGAAGATCGTCTTCGGTTTCATGGCCTTCCTGATGGCGGCCTTCCTCGTGGTGGGGTACTCCGGCGTCATCCGGGGGTGCGACTTCGGAGGAGCGGGCGCGTCCGCCACGCAGGAGGTCGACGCCGACGTCAAGGCGCAGGAGGCGGCGGTGGCCGCGACGCCCGACGACGCCGCTGCGTGGGCCAAACTGGGCGAGCTCTACACCGAGCGCGGCAACATGCGGGAGCAGGGCTCGGAGGCGCAGGTCTCGGACTGGGACGAGGCGGTCGCGGCGTACCGGCGCGCCGACAGGATCCTGGCGAAGGAGAAGGGCAAGGAGGCGCGGCGCACGCGGCTGGAGGTGCTCAAGAGCCTCGTCGACGTGCAGCTCTTCCTCCAGGACTACCAGGGCGCCACCGAGACCTACGGCGTCATCACGGAGCTCAGGCCGAAGGACGCGCAGGCCTATTTCGAGATGGCGAGCGTCGCGATCAGCGCCGGCGACAGCAACACGGCGCTCCTCGCGTTCTCCCGTTTCCTCGAGCTCGACCCCGAGTCCCCGGACGCCCCGGCCGTCAGGGAGTGGATCGAGCAGAACACCCCGGGCTCCACGCCGAAGCCCTCGGGATCCCCCGCGGAATGAGAGGTCGGGGTCGTGAGCGACATGTTCAGCGTCTCAAGTGAGCGTCTCGACGGCGGCCTCGGTGTGGTCGCCGTCGGTGGCGAGGTCGACATCTACACCGCGCCGCGCTTCAAGGGGGCCCTGCTGGATCTGCTCGACTCCGGCGTGAGGCGCCTGGTGGTCGATCTCAGCGACGTCACCTTCATCGACTCGACGGCGCTCGGCGTCCTCATCGGCGGGGTGCGCCGGGCCAACGCCGCCGGCGGGGCGATGACGATCGTGGTCACGAGCCGGCCCGTCAAACGTGCGCTCGGCATCACCGGCCTGGACCGCGTGTTCTCCCTGCACGCGACGCGCGACGACGCGATCGCGGCGCTGGCCTGACCGCCGTGGCTGCCGGCCGCCGCGTCCGCGGCGTACCGGGTCCGGCGGGGCGGCCTGGTCCGATCGAGACCCCCATGAGGTGGGAATGAAGCTCATCGTCACAGAGAAGGACTCCGCGGCGCGCAAGATCGCGGAGATCCTCGGCGGCCGTGTGACCGTCAAGGAGCACGGTCGGGGACGCCAGAAGGTCAAGTCCTACCATTTCGACCACGACGGCCACGACGCCGTCGCCATCGGTCTGCGCGGTCACGTCATGGAGACCGTGTTCCCCAACACGTACAAGCGCTGGAGCCTGAAGTACCTCCACGACATGATCGAGGAGCCCGGTCTCGCCTGGGTGGTGGACGGCGCCGCCGCCGGCACCCTGGCGGCGCTGCGCTCCGCCGCCAAGGGGGCCACCGAGCTCGTCATCGCCACCGACTACGACCGCGAGGGCGAGCTCATCGGTCACGAGGCGCTCGAGATCCTGCGCGGCGACGCGCTCAAGCGCAATCCCGGCGACAGACCCGAGAAGAAGAAGCGCGCCGCCGGCGCCGCGACACGCGGCAAGGCGCAGGTCCCCGACCCGGGGGACGGCGAGGCGCGGGTCAAGGCGATGCTGCCGGCGGCCGTGGTGGACCGGCACGTCCGGGTCCGCTACTCCGCCCTGACGGCGGAGGAGGTCAAGGCGGCCTTCGCCAAGTCCTCGACGGTCGACTTCAACCTCGCGGAGGCGGCGCACTCGCGGCAGGACATCGACCTCATCTGGGGCGCCGTGCTCACCCGGTTCATGTCGTTGGCCTCGTACCGCTACGGCTCCGAGTATCTCTCTGTGGGCCGCGTGCAATCACCCACGCTGCGCCTGGTGGTGGACCGCGAGCGCGAGCGGCGTGCCTTCGTGCCGGTGCCCTACTGGGAGATCAAGGCGACGCTGGAGCACGACGGCGAGCCGTTCGAGGTGGCGCACGCCAAGGGCCGGTTCGACACGCTCGAGGCGATGGAGGAGGCCTACGGACGCGCCCGGGTGGAGAGCGCGGAGGTCACGGCGTACAAGGCGGAGCCGCGCAAGGAGAACCCGCCGGCGCCCTTCAACACCACCGCGCTCATGAGCGCGGCGTCGGGCGCCGGCCTGACGCCGGCGCGGGCCATGCGCGCCGCCGAATCGCTCTACCTCGACGGGCTGATCAGCTACCCACGCACCGACAACACCGTGTACCCGCCGTCGCTCGACCTGCGTGGCAGCCTGCACGAGCTGGCCGGCTGGCGACCAGTCGCCGCCGTCGCGACGCGGCTCGCCGGCCAGGACAAGCTCACGCCGACGCGGGGCCGCAAACGTACCACCGACCACCCGCCGATCTATCCGGTCGGCGTGCCGCGACGGGAGCTCAGCGGCGACCAGGCCAAGGTCTACGAGCTGGTCGCCCGCCGCTTCCTCGCCACGCTGCTGCCGCCGGCGGTGATCGAGCGTCAGCGCGTGGACATCAACCTCGGTCCGGAGCCCTTCCTCGCCTACGGGGCGCGCATCGCCAGTCTCGGCTACCTCGAGGTCTACGAGCAGTACGCCGCCAGGCGCGACCGGCCCCTGCCGGCGCTGCAGCCGGGCGACGTCCTGAAGGTGCTCGACCTGCGCTCCGAGGCCAAGGAGACCCAGCCGCCCGGCCGCTACGGGCAGGGCAAGCTGCTCGAGAAGATGGAGGAGCTCGGTCTCGGCACCAAGGCGACGCGCGCCGACATCATCCAACACCTCTACGACCGCAACTACGTGCGCGACAACCCGGTGGAGCCCACCGAGCTCGGGATGGCGCTGATCGCCGCCTTCGACGCCGCCATGGCGGAGGCCCCCGTGGACATCTCCTCGAGCGCGATGACGGCCCGGCTCGAGGAGGAGATGGACCGCATCAGCGAGGGCGAGCTGCGCCGTGACGAGGTGGTCAAGGACAGCCAGAAGATGCTGGAGCAGGCCTGGAGGCTGCTGGACGCGCATGTGGGGGACATCCGCGACCGCATCAAGAGCGGCGTGCGCGAGGACCTCACTCTCGGCGTCTGCAAGAACTGCGGCGGGCAGATGCGCGTCCTGCGCGGCAAGACCGGCAAACGCTTCGCTGCCTGCGTGGGCAAGGAGGGCGAGGAGCCGCGGCCGGCCGCCGAGGGCGAACGTCCCCGGCGCGGCTGCGGACAGACCTTCCCGCTGCCGCAGCGCGGCACCATCGTACCCACCGGCAAGGTGTGCGCCGAGTGCGGCTGGCCCGAGATCAAGGTGGTCGGCGGCGGTGGCCGCGGCCGGCCGTGGGTGCTCTGCATCGACATCGATTGCCCGAGCAAGGAGAAGTACCGCTCGCGCAAGAAGGGGGAGTGATCCGCGCGGAGGCGACGATCCTTGTGCCTGAGCCGTACGCAGCCGGCGGACGGTCCGGAGTCCTCATCACTCTCGAGGGCGTCGACGGCTGCGGCAAGAGCACGCAGGCGGCCCTGCTCTGCGCGCGTCTGGCTGCGCAGGGCCTGCCGGTGGGGCCGGCGTCCGCGCCGGGCGCGGCGATCCGCGAGCCCGGGGACACGCCGGCCGGCGAGGCGATCCGCGCGCTGCTGCTGCACGGCCCGGCCGGCATGGCTCCGTGGACCGAGGCGCTCCTCTACGCAGCGGCCCGCGCCGAGCTGGTCGAGACGGTGCTGGCCCCCGCGGTCGCCGCGGGCCGCGTTCTCGTGCTGGACCGCTACATCGACTCGTCACTCGCCTACCAGGGGTTCGCGCGGGGGCTCGGGGTGGACGAGGTCCTGGCCGTCAATCAGCCTGGCCTGCGTGGTCTGCTGCCGCGCCTCACCCTGGTCCTCGACGTGGATCCGGCCGTCGGTCTCGCCCGCGCGGGAGGGTCGGGCGACCGGATCGAGGCCGAGGGCCTCGAGTTCCAGCGCCGGGTGGCGGCCGGCTTCGCCGCCCTCGCCCGGCGCTGGCCGGAGCGGGTGCGCCTCATCGACGGCTCACGCACGGTGGAGGCGGTCGCCGCCGACGTCGAGGCGGCCGCGCTCGAGGCCGTCGCCATCGACCCGCGGCCCGGCGGCTGAGGCGGCGCCGTGTTCGAGGGCATCCCCGGTCAGGCGCGGGCCAAGGCGTTCTTCGAGCGCGTCGTCGCCGAGGGCACGCTCAGCCACGCCTACCTGCTGGCCGGCCCCGAAGGCCTGGCCAAGACGGAGTTCGGCCGCGACCTCGGCGTCGCCCTCGTCGCCCCCTGCGGCGACTGCGGCGCCTGCCCGCAGTGCGCCCGGGCGCGCGCCGGACTGCACCCCGACCTGCATCTTCTGGAGAGGGAGGGCGACGTCTACCGCGTCGAGCAGATCGAGGCCGTGCGCAGCGAGCTCAGCCTCAGGCCGTTCCTGGCCGCGCGGCGCGTGTGGGTCATCCCGGAGGTCGAGCACCTCGGCGTGGAGCCGGCCAACCGGTTCCTGAAGAGCCTCGAGGAGCCGCCCTCCGACGTCGTCTTCATCCTGGCGACGGACGACCTCGAGAAGGTGCTTCCGACGATCGTCTCACGCTGCCAGGTCGTGGAGTTCCACCCGGTCAGCGACCGTGAGCTCGCGGCGTTCCTGGTCGCGCGACATCACATGGATGCGGGCATCGCGGAGGCGCTCGCCCGCCTCTCGCGTGGGTCGGTGGAGCGCGCCCGGCGCCTCGCCCTGGACGCCGCCGGCCCGCGTCGTCGCGACGAGTACCTGCGTCACGCGGCGGCGCTGGTCGCCGGCCTCCGGCCTGGCGACGGTCCGGACCCGGGCGCCGCCTTCGTCGGGGTGCTGGGCCGCGAGCAGGCGGAGATCGCCGCGCAGGTCGAGGAGGACCTCGTCCGGCGCCGTGAGGAGCTCGAGGGGCAGTTCGAGGACAAGCGCGAGCTGGAGTGGTATCTGAAGCGAGCCGAGGAGCGCGCCAGGAGAGTGAAGCGGCGTCGCCAGCGGCTCGCCGCCCTCGACGCGCTCGACCTGCTTATCTCCTGGGTGCGCGACCTCTGGGTGGTCGCCTCCGGGGCGGACGATGTACTCTGGAACAACGACCGCCGCGATGTGCTCGTCGCGGCCGCCGCGGCGGCGCCGGACCACTACGCGCGCCTGCTCGGCATCGCCGGAAGGACGCGCTGGAACATGAGGCTGAACATCGACCACACGCTCGCGTTGCTGGCCATGTTCGCGCGCTTCGAGGAGGTCTCCGTCAGTGCCTAGGATCTGCAGCGTCGTGTTCCGCGGCGGCGGCAAGGTCTTCGACTTCAACGCCGGCCGCCTGGACCTGGCGCCCGGCGACGGCGTGGTGGTCGACACCGCGCGCGGCGCCGATTACGGCAGGGTGGTCAGGGGACCCGGCGAGGTCGGCGAGGAGGATGCCCCGCGCGGCCTGCGCAAGGTCCTGCGCAAGGCCACCCCGGCCGACCTCGAGACGATCGCCTCGCACCGCGAGGCCGAGCTGGAGGCCAAGCGCGAGGGCCGCCGGCTGGCCCGGGAACTCGGGCTCGACGTCAAGATCGTCGAGGCGCGGCAGGCGTTCGACGACACGAGGCTCGGGATCACCTTCTACGCCGAGGAGCGTACCGACACCCGCGAGCTCCAGAGCAGGCTCGGAGAGAGGCTGGGCCGGCGCGTCGAGCTCAAACAGGTCAGCGCCCGCGACGAATCGCGCATCGTCGGGGGCTACGGACCCTGCGGCCGCAGCCTCTGCTGCGCCACGTTCGCCGGCGACCAGGACCCCGTCTCCATCCGCATGGCCAAGGACCAGGACCTGCCGCTCAATCCCACCAAGATCTCAGGCTGTTGCGGCCGGCTGATGTGTTGTCTCAAGTACGAGCACCAGGTGTACGTGTCGTTCCGCAAGCGGGCGCCCAAGCGGGGGACGGTAGTCCGCACCCCGGCCGGGGAAGGAAAGGTCACGGACTTGCTCGCCCCGCTCGACGGCGTCACCGTCGACCTCGGCGAGGGACGGTCGGCGACCTTCAAGCTCGAGGAGCTCGGGTCTCCGGCCCCGGCAGGAAGGAACGATCATGGCTGAGACGCATGCGGTGCTCAACGCACCGGCCGTGTCCTGCAACCACTGCAAGATGGCCATCGAGAAGGCGGTGTCCGGCATGGCGGGCGTGGCGCACGTGGAGGTCGACGTGGCCGAGAAGACCGTCTCGGTGGACTTCGACGCCGCCGCCGTGAGCCTGGACTCGATCGAGACGGTCATGGCCGACGAGGGCTACGAGGTCGTCGGCCGGCACATCTTCGGCGCCTGACGGCGCCGGCGGGCGCCGGCCCCGGGCCACGACGCCGGCGCCGCAGCTTGGCAACGCCGCGGTCGGCTGGTACCATACCGCGTCGCATGCGGGGCGAGCCCCGTGTGCCGAGTGGGCCGTTAGCTTAGCTGGTAGAGCAGGGGACTCTTAATCCCAAGGTCGAAGGTTCGAATCCTTCACGGCCCACCAGTCTCCGGCGCGGCGGACCGTGCCCCGGGTCGTCGTCCCGACCGCGTCGACGTCACTTGCCTGTCGCCGCGCGGCTCTGCTATCGTTATCCGGATACGGGCGCCCGCCCGTGTCGTCCACCCGACGGGAGGTGGAAGAGGGTGAACTCGCGCCTGCGGCCGGCGGTGGGCCGCCTACTCAACGACGCCAGGTACTCCCTCGCCCCCGAAGGCGGCTGGGATGTACTCCGCCAGGTCCTCATCATGCTGGCCTGCTATGTCGCCTACGACATCTCCCGTGCTCTGGCCCAGGGGCGCGAGGCCGTCGCCATGGCGAACGGCGTGTTCTTCATGAACCTCGAGAAGGCGCTGGGCATCTGGTGGGAGCCGTGGGTCCAGGGTCGGGTGAGCGCGGTCGAGCCGCTGATGACGGCGCTGGTCTGGGTGTACCAGTACGCGCATCTGCCCATCATCATCGGCTCGCTGGTGTGGGCGTTCACGCAGCGCCGTGAGTCATGGGCCACGTACCGCGACTGGTTCCTGGCGATGAACTTCGTCGCCGTGCTGGTGTTCGCGCTGCTGCCGACGGCGCCACCGCGCATGATCTTCACGTCCGGCGTGGCCGACATCAACTTCCTGCACGGCGTGCGGACGGCGATCTTCGAGAACGGCCTGCTGGCCAATCCCTACGCGGCCATGCCGAGCCTCCATTTCGGCTACGCCCTGTTCATCGGCATCCTGCTGTACTCGCTGGCGCGCAGACGCTGGGTGCGGTACTCCGGTTTCGGGTACGCTGCCATCGTGCTCGTGACCATCGTGGCGACCGGCAACCACTTCATCGTCGACGCCGTCGGCGGAGCCCTCGTGGCCCTGGCGGCGTGGGTGTTCGCGGTCAACCTGCGGCCCGCTGCGGCGCCGTCGCCGGTCACGGTCCGCCAGCGCGACGGCTGACGTGGCGAGCCTCAAGGCCAGCTACACCGACGGCGCCCGTGCCTTCTTCCTCCGTGTCGGCACGGTGCTCGCGCGGCTCGGGTTCACCGCGGACGTCATGACGGTCCTCGGCCTGGCGCTGCAGGCTGCGGCCGTGCCCCTCGTCATCTCGGGGCACTTCCTGTGGGCGCTGGTGGTCGGCCTGCTGTCGGCGCTGTGTGACGCGCTGGACGGCGCCGTGGCGCGCGCCGGGGTAGGGCCGACGAGGGCCGGCGCGTTCCTCGACTCCACGCTGGACCGCGTCACGGAGCTCATGATCGGTGCGGCCCTCGTGGTGTACTTCGTCCGCGTGGGTCCGGACTGGGGCCCTGTCGCGGCCGTCCTCGTCTTCATGGGCGCAGGACAGCTCGTCTCCTACACCCGGGCGCGCGCCGAGGCGCTGGGCGTGAGCTGCACGGTCGGTTTCATGTCGCGCCCGGAGCGCCTGGTCGGCCTTGGTCTCGGCTTCCTGCTGTCCGGGTGGCAGCCCGGCGGGGTCAGCTTCCTCGTCTGGATGCTCTACGTGCTCGCCGCGGCGACCAGCGTCACGGTGCTGCATCGCATCCTGCACGTGCTCGGTCAGCTGCGCGGGGAGGATGTGGAGCCGGTGCTGGAGGAACCTCCGGCCCGCCGGGACGACTCCCTCGCGGACGACCTGTGGCCGGTCGCGAGCGGCCGCCGCGGTCGCCGGCGCTGATCGGCGTCAGGCAGCGGCGCGCACGCAGCGGCCCGGCGCCGGCCTGTCCTGCCGGAGCCTCGGGCGCCGGAGGGCCGGCTGTCGCGTGATATACTCTCGCGCGTTCTCTCGAGCCGGTCGCGGCGCGGCTTCCGCCCCGGACGCGGCTCCGGTCGACGCGGTCGCCGTGGGCGCCCGCACCCAGTGGAGGTGCACCGATCTTGGGCAATCCAGTACGCGTGGCGATCATCGGGGTCGGCAACTGCGCCTCGTCGTTCGTCCAAGGCGTGGAGTTCTACAAGAACGCCAAGAAGACCGACTTCGTCCCCGGGCTCATGCACTCTGTGGTGGGCGGATACCACGTCAGGGACATCGAGTTCGTGGCCGCCATCGACGTCGACAAGAACAAGGTGGGCAAGGACCTCAGCGAGGCCATCTTCACCAAGCCCAACAACACGGTGAAGTTCTGTGACGTGCCCGAGAAGGGCGTGACGGTGGCGCGGGGCATGACCCACGACGGCCTCGGCAAGTACCTCTCGCAGATCATCGAGAAGGCACCCGGCCCCACCGACGACATCGTCGGCATCCTCAAGGACACGCAGACCGACGTGGTGGTCAGCTACTTGCCGGTGGGCAGCGAGGAGGCGACCAAGTGGTACGTCGAGCAGGTCCTCACGGTCGGCTGCGCCATGGTCAACTGCGTGCCCGTGTTCATCGCGCGTGAGCCGTACTGGCAGAAGCGCTTCGTCGAGGCCGGTGCGCCGGTGATCGGGGACGACATCAAGAGCCAGGTCGGGGCCACCATCGTGCACCGCGTGCTCACCCGCCTCATGCGCGAGCGCGGCGTGCGCCTCGAGCGCACCAGCCAGCTCAACGTGGGCGGCAACACCGACTTCCTCAACATGCTCGAGCGCGAGCGGCTGGAGTCCAAGAAGATCAGCAAGACCAACGCCGTCACCAGCCAGCTCGACTACGACATGGGCGCCAGGAACGTCCACATCGGCCCGAGCGACTACGTGGAGTGGCTCGACGACCGCAAGTGGGCGTATATCCGCATGGAGGGGCGAACGTTCGGCGACGTGCCGCTGAACATCGAGCTCAAGCTCGAGGTGGTCGACTCGCCCAACAGCGCCGGGATCGTCATCGACGCCGTGCGCTGCGCCAAGATCGGCCTCGACCGCGGGCTCGCCGGCTCGCTCGAGGCGCCGAGCAGCTACTTCATGAAGTCCCCGCCGGTGCAGCACCCGGACGACCGCTGCCGCCAGATGACCGAGGAGTTCATCGCCGGCGAGGGCTACGGCGCCGGCGCGGTCTGTCAGGGATAGCCGGGAGCGGCACTTCCGCGGCGCAGCCCACGGCGGCGCGCCGCGGGGAGGCGCGTGCGTTACCATGACGGGCATGGCCCTCAACGTCGGCATCCTCACGCCGTTCCTGTGGTCCACGCCGTCCGCCGTCAACGAGCAGGTGGCCGCGCTGGCTGAGCGGCTCACGGCGGCGGGGCACCAGGCGACGGTCATCGCGCCCAGCGCCGACCGGCAGGCCGTGGACGAGGCCCACCGGCGCGTACGTGCCATGCTCACCGGAGAGCGGGCGCGGGTGTTCCTGCCCGACGAGCCGTATCCGCGCTTCTTCTTCGCCGGCGCCACCTACGCCGTCAGGGAGTCCCGGTCGCTCAAGCTCATCGCGGCGCCCCCGGAGCTGATCGCCAACATCGACGCGCTGCTCGAGGCGGAGGATTTCGACCTCGTGCATCTCAACGAGCCGTTCGTCCCGGGGCTGGGCTGGTCGGCCCTGCGCCACGCCGGCTGTCCACTGGTGGCGACCTTCCACGCCAATCCGGAGAAGATGCGGCCGTTCTGGTCCACACGCCCGCGGCTGCGTCGTCTGTTCGACTCACTGGACGCGGCCATCGCCTCGTCGGTCGCCACGCGGGACATGGCCGCGCTCACCTTCCCCGGCGCCTATCGTGTCATCCCGTCGGGCGTGGACTTCCGCGTGTTCCATCCCGACGGGCAGCGGCCGCCGGGGCCGCCGCGCCTCGTGTTCGCGGGCGGCGCCCGACGGCGCAAGGGCCTCGGGGTGCTGCTGCGCGCGCTGCGTCTGCTCGGCGACGATCATCCCGGAGCCGTGCTCGACGTGTGCGGCGACGATCTGCAGGAGCGACGCTACGCCCGGCTCGTGCCGTCCGCCTGGGAGGGGCGCGTGCGCTTCCACGGCCGGGTGCCGCGGGTCGCCGTGGCCGGGCTCCTGCGCGGCGCCGATGTGTTCTGCGCGCCGTCGTTCGGTCCGGAGTCAGCCGGCGTCGGACTCCTGGAGGCGATGGCCTCCGGCGCCGTGGTCCTGGCTTCCGACATCCCGGGCTACGACGAGGTCGTGCTCAACGAGGGCACCGGCCTGCTGGTGCCGCCGCGTGACGCGCCGGCGCTCGCGGCGGCGCTCTCCCGGCTGCTGGGCGACGCGGAGCTTCGCCGGCGACTGGCCGGGCACGCGCTCCGGGCGGTCCGGCGCTACGACCTGGACCGCGTCGCCGGTGAGGTGCTGGAGGTGTACGAGGAGGTGGCGAGCCGGCGGCGGCACCCGCTGCCCCGCCGCCGGCGTCAGCAGCGCGAGCTCTTCGCCGACTTCCACATCCACTCCCACCACAGCAAGGACTGCACCATGCCGGTGGCCGACATCCTCCAGCGGGCGCGCGAGGTCGGCCTCGACGTGGTGGCGATCACCGATCACGACAGCGCCGAGGGCGGCCTCGAGGCGCGTGAGCTCGCCGACCGGTACGGGGTGCGGGTGGTGGTCGGCGAGGAGGTCAAGACGAGTGAGGGCGAGGTCATCGGCCTGTTCCTCGAGCGCACCATCCCCGGGGGGATGAGCTTCGCCGACACGATCGCTGCGATCAAGGAGCAGGGCGGGATCGTCTACCTGCCCCACCCGTTCGACCGGTTGCACACCGTCCCGAGTCCGGCGGTGCTGCGCGCCAACGTGGCGGACATCGACGTGGTGGAGGTCTTCAACTCGCGTCTCGCGTTCCCCGGGTTCAACGAACTCGCCGAGCGTTTCGCCCGGCGCTACCGCCTGCCGGCTGCCGCCGGCAGCGACGCGCACGTGTTGCCGGGGATCGGGACCACCCTGTGCGGTATGGACGACTTCACAGGGCCGGACGACTTCGCTCGTGCGCTCGCGGAGAGCCGCATCGTGCGTCGTCCCCGCAGCCGTCTCTACCTGCAGTCGCTCAAGCTGCTGCAGACCACCATGGCGGGCGTGTCCCGCGGCGAGGGGCAGGTGGAACCTCCTGCATGACGCGCGGATAATCAGGTTCCTCCGCGCGTTCGAGGCGCGCGGCGAGGAGTTCCCGGCACGTTCGCGAACAAGCTGGGGAGCGGCGCGGCGCTGCGCCGCCACCCGTCAGCCGGCCTGGCGCGGCTGACGGGCACCGGCCCTGAGAGAGGTACCGCGTGGCGCAACCTGACGAGATCTACGACAAGTATCTGACCCGGGCGATCAGCGAGATCAACGAGCTGACGAGCGAGGTCCTGCGGTGTACGCGCTGCAGCCATGCGCGGACCCTCCCGGTGATCGGTTCCGGCCATCCCATGGCCGACATCTTCCTCCTCAAGTACCAGGCGCGGCCCTCGGAACTGCACGAGGGCGTCGCGTTCTTCGGCCGCGCCGGCACGGCGCTCATGAAGAGCTGTCAGCGCCTCAAGATCGATCCCCTCCAGCTGTACGGCACCAACGTCGTCAAGTGCGGGGAGGTCCGGGAGGCGCACCCCGAGGCCAAATGCCTCGACCACCTGCGCCGCGAGCTCGCCATCGTCAACCCCAAGTTGATCGTCGCGATGGGCGAGGAGACGGTGAGGGCGCTCAACGCCGTCAAGGTGCCGCTGGCTCGCGAGATCGCGTACACGCCCGGCGAGATCGTCGACTTCACGCCGGGCACCGAGGTGCTCGTCACCCCCGACATCGACGTCTCGCTCGACGAGCAGCGCCTCAAGGCCGAGTTCTGGCGCGCCTTCCGCCGGCTCGGCGAATGGTACGACAGCATCCCGCCCTACTGATGATCGCGGCCCTGGCCGCTCGGGCGTGAGGCGGCTCGTCCTCCCGCTGGGCGCCGCGTCCGTCCTGCTCGTCTGGGGGCTCGGCAGTCGCTTCCTGCCGGCGCCCCCCGTGCGGCTCGACGTCATGCTCTCGTCCGCCGTCGTGCTCTCCGCCGCCGCCGCCCTCGTCTGGGGCATGCTCCCGCTCGCGCCGCTCGGACGGCGCCTGCCGCTGGTCGCCCTCGCCGCCTTCGCGGGCGCGGTCGCGTCCGTCTGGCTGGGCTGGGTGCCGGCGGCCAACATCGCCAAGGTCGTCCTGGCCGGCGCGCTCGGCCTCTGGATCGCCGGCGAGCTCGAGCGGGTCGGCTGGGTGGTGATCGTGGCGGCGGTCTCGGCGGCGGTCGACGTGGTGAGCGTCGCGGTGGGCCCGACCCGCATCATCCTCGAGCGGGGGCCGATGGTGGTCGGCTGGTTCACGATCGCCGTCACCTGGATGGGGTACCCGTACTCGGAGGCCTACACCGGTCTCGGCACCAGCGACATGCTCTTCTACGCGCTCTACCTCGGCACGGCGCGCCGCTTCGGCCTGCGGGCCGGATGGAGCGCGGTGGCGATGGTGGCCTCGTTCCTCTGCACCATCGCCCTCGCCACGTACTGGACGGCGCTGCCCGCCCTGCCCCTGCTGTCGGCGGCGTTCCTCGCCGTGAACGCCGACCTCGTCGTGCGCCGCCGCGGCGCGGCGGCGCCGCCGGCGTGAGTCACCCGATCCCCGCACGCGGGCGCGCCAGGGCCGGTCGACCCGGACGCGCCGCGGAGCACGCCGCGTCGCGGCGGGCTCACCCGCGCTCGAACAGGGCGACCGTCTCGACGTGGTGGGTGTGCGGGAACATGTCCACCGGCGCCACCGCGGTCAGCCGGTAGTCGAGTTCCGCCAGCCCGGCGGCGTCTCCCGCGAGGGTGGTGGGGTTGCAGGAGACGTAGACGAACCGGTCTGCCCCGAGCGCGGCGGCCCGTTGCAACGCCTTGCGCGCCAGCCCGGCGCGTGGCGGGTCGGCCACGACGACCGCCGGTCTGTCGCCGCCGTCGGTGCGCCCTGCGTCGAGCACCGGATGCGGCGGGAAGCGCAGCAGCGGCCGCACGTCGCCAGCGTAGAACGAGGCGTTGTCGACGCGGTTCAGGTCCGCGTTGACGCGCGCCGCGGCGATCGCCTCCTCCTGGATCTCCACGGCGTGGACCTCGCGCGAACGGCGCGCCAGAGGGAGGCTGAGGGAGCCGATGCCGCAGTAGAGGTCCACGGACGGACGTGTCGGATCGGGGGAGGCGAACCGCAGCGCCGTGGCGTAGAGCGTCTCACACACGGCGCTGTTGGTCTGCAGGAACGCGGCGGCGGGCACGCGCAGGTCGACGCCGGCGATGCTCTCCCGCAGATGCGTCGGGCCCGTCAGCGCGTGAGGACCGTCGCCCACGGCGGCGTCCGCGGGCGTCTCGTTGACCGTGAGGGCGAACGAGGAGCAGCCGGCCTCGGCGGTCACGCGCCGGGCGAGCTCGGCCTCCTCGGCGAAGCGCGCGCTGACGAACAGGTTGAGCAGGAGATCGCCGCTCGCACGGCCCTCGCGCACGACGAGATGGCGCAGCAGGCCGCCGCCGTCCCGCCGCGAGTACGGCTGCAGACCGAGGTCGCGGCACGCCGCGGCCACCGCCAGGCGGGCGCGGTTCATGCGCCCGGAGGCGAGCAGGCAGTCCGCGATGTCGACGATCTCACTCCAGGAGCCGCGCTTGTGCAGCCCCAGCTCGAGACGTCCGTGGTCTCCCGTGCCGAACGAGAACTCCATCTTGTTGCGGTAGCGCCACGGATCCCCCATGCCGAGGATGGGCTCGAGCCGGTAGTCCCCGAGGTGGGCGATGCGCTGGAGTGAATCCACCACCTGCTGCTGCTTGTACTGGAGCTGTGTCCCGTAAGCCAGCGACTGCCATTCGCAGCCGCCGCACTCGTGAGCGTGACGGCAGCGTGGCGCGACCCGTTGCGGCGACGGCGAGAGGATCTCCAGCGTCCGCGCCTCGGCGTGCGCCCGCTTGCGCTTGGTCACACGGGCGAGCACGCGGTCGCCGGGCACTGCGCCGCGTACGAACACGACGAAGTCGTCCAGGCGGGCCACGCCGTGCCCGCCGTAGGCGAGCGTGGAGACCTCGAGCTCGACGGTATCCCCGGGACGTGGCGGCATGGTCAGGGCAGTGTACTCCCTCCCGGCGGAGGTCGCCGCCGTCCCGATCGTGGGCGTCCTACGGGTCTTCCCCGATCGTCCACCTCCAGGGCGGCTGAAGAGGGTGTCGGGCCCCGTCGCCGCTGGTAGAGTCGCCGTGCACCCGTGTCTCCGGCCCGCGAAAGGAGCCCGCGTGAGCCACCCCGACCTCGAGCAGTACCGGCGCCGAGCCGAGGCGTTCGTCGGCGAGCTCGACCGCGAGTATTACGAGCACTTCTCGGGCCGCAAACCGCGTTGCGAGACCGCGGCCGTGTACGAACGTTACCCGGAGCTGTTCACGCGGGAGGCCATCGACGGCCTCGAGGGGCAGTACGCCGAGGCCGAGGACGACGAGAAGCTGCGCCTCGCCTATCTGCTCGCCTTCGTCATCGACGCCTACATGGGCGAGCAGACGAAGCACCTCGGCGACGAGATCGCCAACGTCGAGGGGGAGACCACCATCACGGTCGACGGCGAGGCCATCGGTCTGCGTCAAGCAAGCGTGGTGCAGGCCGACGAGCCGGACAGGGCGCGCCGCGAGCGCATCCAGGCGGCCCGGCTGGCCGCCACCGCCGAACGCCTCAACCCGTTGCACGACGCCCTGTGGCGGCGGTGTCACGACCTTGCGGTCGAGCTCGGCTACGCTGACTACAAGTCCCTTTACGGCGTCGTGCGCGGTCTGGACTACGACCACCTGCGCGCCGAGCTCGAGACGTTCCTCAACGACACCGAGGGGCTCTACGAGCGTTCGATGGACCGTCTCGTGCGCGAGCGCCTCGGCTTCCCGCTCGCGCAGCTCAGCTTCGCCGACCTGCCGTATCTGTGGCGCGCCCGCGGCTTCGACGACGTCTTCACCGCCGAGGCCCTCATGCCGGCGCTGCGGCGCACGCTCTCCGGCCTGGGGATCGACCTCGATGCCCAATCCAACGTCCATCTCGACACCGAGGTGCGGCCGCTCAAGTCACCGCGCGCGTTCTGTGCGCCGGTACGTGTGCCCGACGAGATCTACCTCGTCGTGCTGCCGCACGGGGGCCAGGACGATTACGGCATGCTCTTCCACGAGGCCGGGCACACGCAGCACTTCGCCCACGTCCGGCCGGAGCTCGCCTTCGAGTACCGCCACCTCGGCGACAACGCCGTCACCGAGGGGTTCGCCTTCGTCCTCGAGCACCTGCTGGTCAACCGTCGCTGGCTGGCGGAGGTCCTGGGTTACGAGGACAGCGGCGCCTACCTGCGCTTCGCCGCCGTCAACGACCTCTACTTCATGCGGCGCTACGCCGCCAAGCTGTCGTACGAGGTGCGGCTGCACTCGCAGACGGGTCCGCTCGACGCGATGCCCGCCGAGTACAGCCGCCGGCTCACCGCGGCCACCATGGTCGAGGTACCGGAGGAGAACTACCTCGCCGACGTCGACGACGGCTTCTACTGCGCCAGCTACCTGCGCGCCTGGATGCTCGAGGGCGCGCTGCGCGTCATGCTCCAGGAGGACTTCGGCATGGAGTGGTACAGGTCGAGCGCCGCGGGCGAATGGCTCAAGGCGTTGTGGGGCGAGGGACAGCATCTCACCGCCGAGCGCCTCCTGCTCCGCCACGCGGGCGGCCGGCTCAGCACCGACGCGGTACGCTACCTCTTCGAGCAGGTGCTGGGTCGGTAAAGGTCCGCGAGAGCCCGGGGCTGAACCTCCGCCGGCCCGGGCCGAAGGTCACGCGCGCAGATAGCTCACCAGCACCCGGCGGCGGCGCGGGCCGTCGAACTCGGCGAAGTAGATGCCCTGCCAGGTGCCCAGCTGCAGGTCTCCGTCCACCACGGGCACGGTCACGCTGCTGCCCATCAGGCCGGCCTTGGTGTGAGCGTCCGAGTTGCCCTCCGCGTGTCTGAACGGCAGGTCGCCCGGGACGATGCGGTCGAGCGCCATCTCGAGGTCGGCACGCACGGAAGGGTCGGCATCCTCGTTGATGGTCACGCCGGCGGTGGTGTGCGGCACGAAGACCACCACGGCGCCGTCGCCGGCGCCGCGTACCAGGTCCGCGACGTCGCGGCTGATGTCCACGAAGCAGACCCGCTCACGGGTCCGGACCTCGAACGTCCACATGACCGACCTCCTAGAAGAGTCTGAAGCGCCGGCGCGGAGCGGCCACGCGCCGGCGGTGGGGGATGGTGAGCCCCCGCCGCAGGGCGGAGACGACGTCGGCGGTCGAGGTGATGGGATCAGGCAGCTCCGTGTAGCAGGTCATGAGCTGCTCCGGCCGGTGCGCGTCGCTGCCGCCGGTGCGCGCCACGCCCAGCGACGCGGCGATCTCCTCGGCCCCGGTGACGTACTGCCGGTCGAGCCACGAGCCGTTGAACACCTCGACCGCGTGCACGGCTCCGGCGACCATACTCTCGATGCCCGGGTAGTAGGCGGAGCCGCTGCGTCCCCCGCCGGCGGCCGGGTGTACCCACACCACCGCCGCGTCGCCTGGGATGGCCTCGGGGTGCGGGGCCTCCTGTACGTCGCGCAGGGTCCCCAGATAGTCGAGGTCGGGGGAGAAGACGACGAAGTCGCCGAACAGCGTGCTGATCTCGACGCCGTCGATCAGCAGCACGCCCTCGGCGGCGAGTGCGGGCCGCAGACTGAGGTTGTCGGAGATGTCGCCGTGATTGGTGAGCGCCACCGCCGCGACGGCGTTGTCCACGCACCAGCCGATGTAATCGCGGTGGGAGATCCGCGAGCAGCCTGACGCCGGGTACGTGTGCGTGTGCAGGTCGACGTTCATGGGACCCGATTATAGACTCCGGGTCGCCATGCAGGGCACGCTCGACACGTTCGGAGTCGTCGAGGTGCTGCAGATGCTGGGCAGGACGCGCCGCTCGGGGACCCTGCACATCGAGTGTCCGCAGCGCCTCATCGACGTGCGTTTCACGCGGGGTCGCATCGCCGAGACCCGCGATTCCACCCGCGTCGCCGCCGACACCGTCATCGGCAGCCAGCTGCTCAAGCGCTCGCTGGTCAACGAGCAGCAGCTCGCCGCGGCGCTCGCCGAGCAGGAGGGTCAGCCACGTCCGGTCGGCACGATCCTGGTCGATCACGGGGCGCTCACTGAGGACGCGGTGCGTGAGGTCCTCTCACGGCAGATCGCGAACACGCTGGTCGCCGCCAAGCTCGAAGCCTCCGGGACGTTCGTCTTCGTCGTCGACCCCGACCCGCCGGAGGTGGACTTCGTCACCGTGGACCCGCAGTCGGTCCTGCTCGACATCTCGGCCCTGGGGGGAGAGTACTGCTTCGCCGTCGAGATGCTCGGTCAGCCGTCCACGGTGCTCGTCCGCAACGGCGACTACAACTCGCTGCCCCGCAACCCGCTGCCCATGGGTCGCGACGAGTTCATCGTGCTTCTGCACGCCGACGGGACGCGGACCGCAAAAGAGGTGATGCAGGCGAGCGGACTCGAGGAGATCACCGTGATCAGCATCCTCGGCAAGCTGGTCGACGCGGGGGTGCTGCTGGTGAAGGCCGAGCGGCAGCTGCGGACGGACGACGCCGCGGAGTTGCAGGCGCACCGGGACAGTGTCTGGGCCGAGGTGAGCCAGCTCCTGGACGATATCGTGGAGGGTCCGGAGGCTGCGTCCGGAGCCGCCGCCCCCTCCGATGTGCCCGGCGGCGCCGCGTCGCCGTCCTGAGGACGGGCCGCGCCGGCCGGCGTCGGCTGCCGGCCTCACCGGGTCGTGGTCGACGTGGCCGCCGGCACAGCGCGGTCCGCGACGGGGTCCGGGCCCGAAATCGTGCCGCCCGGTATCGTAATCACGCCCGTCAGGCGGTAGACTCCGCCGTTATGGGGGTGGCGACCGCTCAGCTTCTCGACATCACGGACCTCTCCGTGGAGTTCGACTCACAGGAGGGGACCGTGCGCGCCGTCGACCAGGTGAGCTTCTCGGTCGCGCCGGGCGAGCTGGTCGGGCTCGTCGGCGAGTCCGGGTGCGGCAAGAGCGTGACGGCGACGGCGATCCTGGGTCTGACGCGCATGGCGCCCAACGCCTCCGTGCGCGGGCGCATCGAGTTCGAGGGCCGCGACCTCCTCGCCCTCGAGGAGCGCGAGGTCCGCGAGGTGCGCGGCAGCGACATCGCAATGATCTTCCAGGACCCCGTGACCAGCCTGAACCCGGTACTCTCGATCGAACGCCTCATGACCGAGGGCATCGAGATCCACATGGGCCTCTCGCACGATGCGGCCGTCGCGCGTGCCGTCGACATGCTGCAGAAGGTGGGCATCCCCAAAGCCGCAGAACGCATCAAGGACTACCCGCATCAGTTCTCGGGCGGCATGCGCCAGCGGGTGATGATCGCCATGGCCCTCTCGTGCAACCCCAAGCTGCTTCTCGCCGATGAGCCCACCACCGCCCTCGACGTGACCATCCAGGCGCAGATCCTGCGCCTCATGAAGCAGCTATCGCACGAGTACGGCGCGGCGGTCATCGTCATCACCCACGATCTCGGAGTGGTCGCCGGGATGTGCCGCAGGATCCTCGTCATGTACGCCGGGCGCATCGTCGAGGAGGGGCCGGCGAAGCCGCTCTTCCACCACCCGCACCACCCCTACACGGTCGGTCTGCTGCGCAGCGTGCCGCGCCTCGACCGGCCGCGTGCAACCGAGCTGCAGTCGATCGAGGGCCTGCCCCCCGATCTCTCGCATCTGCCGCCCGGCTGCTCGTTCGCGCCGCGCTGCTGGCTCAACACCGACGTGTGCTGGCGCGAGAGGCCGCCCCGCTTCCCGACCGGTGACGGCCGGTGGAGCGCCTGCTTCCATCACGAGAAACTGGCGGCAGGCGTCGCGCCGGGAGTCGGAGCGTGAGCGCGGTGGCCGTCACCCCCGCAGGCTGCGCCGGCGAGGACAACGGAGGGGACGGCGACGCGCTCGTCACCGTCGACGACCTCGCCGTGCACTTCCCCATCACCAGCGGCATCGTCCTCCGTCACACGGTCGGCGCCGTGCGCGCCGTCGACGGGGTCTCGCTGACGGTGAAAAGGGGGGAGACGCTGGGTCTCGTCGGTGAGTCGGGGTGCGGCAAGTCCACCACCGGGCGCGCGATCCTGCAGCTGATCCGTCCGACGCGCGGCCGCGTGCTCTACGAGGGCACCGACCTCGCCCACCTGCGCGGCAGGGCCCTCCGTCGCCAACGCCGCCGCATGCAGATGATCTTCCAGGACCCCTACGCCAGCCTGAACAGCCGGATGACGGTCGGTGACATCGTCGGCGAGCCCCTGCTCGTGCACCGTCTCCGCGACCGCGCCGGGCGCCACGAGCGCGTGCGCGAGTTGCTGCAGACGGTGGGAATCAACCCCAACACGCAGAACCGCTACCCGCACGAGTTCTCCGGCGGCCAGCGACAGCGCATCGGTATCGCGCGCGCGCTCGCCGTCGAGCCCAATTTCATCGTCTGCGACGAGCCGATCAGCGCCCTCGACGTCTCGATCCGGGCGCAGATCATCAACCTGCTGCAGGCGCTGCAGCGCGAGTTCGGCCTCACTTACCTGTTCATCGCGCACGACCTCTCCGTGGTGCGGCACATCTCCGACCGGGTCGCGGTCATGTATCTGGGGCGGGTCGTCGAGCTCGCCGCCAACGCCGGGTTGTACGGCGAGCCGCTGCATCCCTACACGCAGGCGCTGCTCAGCGCGGTGCCGATCCCCGACCCTGAGGCCGAGGAGCGTCGCCGCGCCGTCGTGCTGCAGGGGGATGTGCCGAGTCCCGCCGACCCGCCCCCCGGCTGCCACTTCCACACGCGCTGCCCGGCGATGCGCAAGGGGCTCTGTGATCGCGAGGACCCGGCTCTGCGTGAGGCGCGGCCCGGCCATTCCGTCGCCTGTCACCTGGTGACCGAGAGTGACTACCCTCGCATCAGGGCCGGGGAGGACGACCTCGCCGAGGTGGCGGGATGACCGGCTCCTTCGCCGCCGGCGGGCCTCCCGATACCGGCGCTCCTCCGGACCGCCCCGGTGCAGGCGACGGCGGGTACTCGGCAGCGGACGAGGCGATGGCGCGCGCCGCGGCGGCCGGATGGTCGCCCGACGCCATCCAGATCGAGCACCGCTCGACCTGGCAGGACGTGTGGCAGCGCTTCCGGCGCGACAAGTTCGCCGTGGTCGGCGCCGTCCTGATCCTGCTGCTGATCGCGATGGCCGTGTTCGCCCCCTGGATCGCTCCGCACGATCCCACCATGCAGTACGAGGACGGGATCACGATGCAAGGCCAGCCCGTGGGTCCGTCGGCGAAGTTCCTGCTCGGGACCGACCCTTTGGGACGCGACCTGCTGAGCCGCATCATCTACGGCGCTCGCGTCTCGCTCGTGATCGGCGTGCTGGCCAACGGCTTCGCCCTGGTCCTGGGCGTGGTCTTCGGCCTCGCCGCCGGCTACTTCCGGGGCGGCACCGAGACCTTCCTGATGCGTGCCACCGACGTGATGATGGCGTTCCCCATCTATCTCTTCGCCATCGCCCTGGTGAGCGTGCTCAAACCCAGCATCTGGATCCTGATCCTGGTCATCGGCATTGTCTACTGGACGCCGATGACGCGCGTGATCCACGGCGAGGTCCTCTCGATCCGCGAGAAGGAGTTCGTCGACGCCGCCCGGCTCACAGGCTGTTCCAACGCTCGCGTCCTCTTCCGCCACATCCTCCCGCACCTTGTGGCGGTGGTGATCGTCTACACCAGCCTCGGCATCGCCACGACCATCCTCTTCGAGTCGACGCTCAGCTACATCGGCCTCGGAGTACAACCGCCGACGCCGTCGTGGGGCCAGATGATCAGCGAGGGGCAGTCTTATTATCTCTCGGCGCCTCATCTCGTCATCTATCCGGGCCTCGCCATCATGATCACCGTGCTCGCCTTCAACCTCGTCGGTGACGGCCTGCGGGATGCCTTCGATCCGCAGCAGCGCCGGCGGTGATGTGAACCGGATCCCGAAGGGGGCGACCAGGATCGTCCCGGAGAAGACAGGAGGACCCATGAGAGCACTTCCAGGCAAAGGAGCGGCCGCGGCGGTCATCGCAGCGCTGCTCGTCGCCGCATTGGCGCTTGCGCTGGCCGCCTGCGGTGGCGGGGCCGCGGAGACGTCCGGCGGCGGGACCGGCGGTGCGGCCGAGGAGCAGCCGAAGCAGGGCGGCAAGCTCGTCGTCTCCTACCTCACGGAGCCTTCGAGCCTCGACCCCGCCATCGCCTACAACGTCATCGACTGGGCGGTGGAGTGGGAGATCTTCGCCGGGCTGTTGCGGTACGCGGACAAGCCGGGCGAAGAGGGCACCCAGCTTGAGCCTGCCCTGGCGACCGAGGTGCCTTCGGTCGAGAACGGCGGCCTCTCGGAGGATGGTCTCACCTACACCTTCCATCTCAAAGAGGGCATCAAGTTCCAGCCGCCGGTGGATCGACCGATCACCGCCGACGACTTCGTGTACACGATCAGTCGCATCATCGACCCGAAGACGACACCTCCGTCGCCCGGCAGCAGCTTCTTCATGGACATCGTCGGGGCGGAGGAGTTCGCTGCGGGTAAGGCCAAGGAGCTCAGCGGCGTCAAGGCGCTCGACCCCCACACCCTCGAGATCACGCTCAAGAGCCCGAACCTCGCCTTCTTGCACATCCTGACCATGCCGTTCTGCTCTGTTCTCGACAAGGGGTGGGTCGAGAAGTGGGGCAAGAAGATCAACCGTCATCCACTGGGCGCCGGGCGCTTCATGTTCGACCACTGGACGCCGGGTCGTGAGATCGTGCTGAAGCGCAACCCCAACTACTGGGACGAGGGCAAGCCGTATCTCGATGAAGTGGTCTTCGCGCTCTCGTTCAATCCTTCGACTGCGCTGCTCAAGCTGCAGCAGGGCGAGGTCGACGCGCTCGGCGACGATCTTCCGCCTTCGGACATGACCCGCATGCAGAACGATCCGACCTGGAAGGACTACGTCTATTCGGCGCCCGAGATCTCGATCAGCTACCTCTTCCTCAACAACGGGATGCCGCCCTTCGACAACCCCAAAGTGCGCGAGGCCATCGCATGGGCCGTCGACCGCGACAAGCTGGTCAAGCTGAAGGCCGGGCAGGCCGTGGCGCTCTACCAGTTCTATCCACCGGGAATGCCCGGTCACGTCGAGGGCAAGAAGTACTACGGTTACGACCCGGAGAAGGCCAAGCAGATCCTGGCGGACGCCGGGTTCCCCAACGGCTTCAAGACCAAGCTCTACACCGACAACGTCGACCCCAACCCCAAGCTCATGCAGTCGGTGCAGGCCGATCTGGCCGCGATCGGCATCGAGGCTGAGCTCCGGACCATGGGCAACAACGCCTTCTACGTCCAGCAGTCGACACCGAAGACGCTCACGATGGGTTCTTTCGGCTGGTGGATGGACTACCCGGATCCGAGCTGCTGGATCGGGCCGCTCTTCACCAAGGCGAGCGCCGTCCCGGGCGGCATGAACAGCAGTTTCTGGTGGAGCCCGGAACTCGACAAGGCCTATTCTGAGGCGCAGAAGATGACCGACCCGGCGGCGCGCATCGAGGCCTTCTCGAAGATGCAGGACATCATCGCCGCCGACACTGCATACGCGCCGCTGTACTCGCGCATCACGACGACGATGTGCTCACAGAACGTGGGCGGGTTTTACCTGCACCCCGTGCGTATGATCGACCTGGGCAGCTACTGGAGGAAGTAGGGCAAGGCTTCGTGGGAGGCTCGGACGAGGCGTCGGGATGGCAGTCAGACGACAGCGGAGCATGAGGACCGATGGGTAAGTACATCATCCGCAGGTTGTTGTGGGCGGTGGTGGTGCTCTTCTTCGTGAGCCTCATCACGTTCGTGATCGGCTACGCCGTACCGGGCGATGCCGCCAAGAGCATGGCCGGCCCACACGCCACCCCCGACGTCCTGCAGCGGGTGCGCGAGGAGAAGGGCCTCGACAAACCCCTCTTCGTCCAATATGAGCGCTACATGCGCGACCTGCTGCACGGCAACGCGGGCTACTCCTACGTGACCGAACGTCCTGTCACGCAGTCGATCCTCGAGCGCTTCCCCGCCACCGTGATGGTGGCGCTGTACGGGATCCTCTTCGAGCTTCTCATCGGCGTGCCGGTCGGGATGGTGTCGGCGCTCAAGCAGTACGGGTTCCGGGACCGGCTGTTCACCGTGCTGAGCCTGCTCTTTTTGAGCATGCCGAGCTTCGTGCTCGGCATGCTGCTCCTGTACACGTTCGCCTACCAGCTGCGGATCTTCCCGCTCGGTGGTTACGGGGGGTGGGTCGCGCCTCTCTACGGCGTCCTGCCGGGCCTGACGCTGGGCCTGACCGGCGCCGCCTGGTACTCGCGCATGCTGCGCAGCTCGATGCTCGACATCCTGAACGCCGACTACGTGAAGGCGGCGCGCGCCAAGGGCCTGCCCGAGCGCATCGTCGTGTGGCGCCACATCATGCGCAACGCCTGGAGCCCGATCATCACGCTGATCGGCATGGACTTCGGCTGGTTCCTCGGCGGAGTCCTGGTGATCGAGTTCGTGTTCGGCGTGCCCGGCATCGGCTGGCAGGCCTGGAACGCGATCCAGACGCAGGACGTCCCTCTCATCATGGGGACCGTGCTGTTCGCGGCCTTCGCGGTGGTGATCAGCAACATCGTGGTCGACATCGCCTACACCTGGCTGGATCCGCGTGTGAAGTACTCCTGAGGCGACGCGGGTGAAGAAGAGCGAAGGGGCGGGTGGCCCGCACAGGCCACCCGCCCCTTGCCGAGTCCGCCGCGGCCGTCTCCTCCGGGCCGGCCGCGCCCGCCCCTGCGTCAGGCGGTGACGTCGCGGACGAGGTCCTCGAAGGCGCCGACGAAGAGGTCGACGTCGGCATCGGTGTGCGTGATCGAGAGCGTCCACTCCTCTTCACGCCCGGGGGCGATGATGAGGCCGCGGTTGATGTTGTAGAGCCAGGCGAGCGCGACGAGCTCGGCGTCCTGCTCCCGGATGAAGCTCTCGTAGTCCGTGATCTTGCCGAGCGCGAAGTTGACGCAGCCCTTGGACGAGATGCCCACGGTGTAACCGGGGAAGTCGTACTTCTTGCAGATCGCGTCGCACTTCTCGATCAGGCGGTCGTTGAGGTGGTTGAGATGGGCGTACGCCTCGTCGGTCATGACCTGCTCGAAGCTGGCGCGGGCCGCGGCCATGCTGAGCGGGTTGCCGGAGTACGTGCCGACCTGGAACACGGTACCGTCGTTGACCTTCTCCATGATCTCGTCGGAGCCGCCGATGGCGCCGCACGGCGTGCCGCCGGCCAGCGCCTTGCCGAGGGTGACCATGTCGGGGAGGATGCCCCAGCGCTCGACCGCGCCGCCCCGCGCGGTACAGATCCCCACCTTGACCTCGTCGAAGATGAGCACGATGCCGTGCTTGCGCGTCAGCTCGCGCACGCCCTCGAGGAACCCGGGCTCGGGCAGCACCACGCCGAGGTTCATCATCGCCGGCTCCATGATCACGCAGGCCGGCGGGTTGCCCTCCTCGACCATGCGCTCGATGCGCTTGGTCATGTTCTCGAGGTCGTTGAACGGCACCGGGACGGTCATGTCGATCGAGCTCTGCGGGATCCCGGCGCCGTAGGAGAGGGAGGCGTAGTTGTCGCGCGGGCCGATCTTGCCGTAGTCGAGGGCGCCGATGCTGACCATGACGTAATCGTGATGACCATGATAGGAGCCGAACATCTTGACGATCGGCTCACGGCCGGTGAAGGCGCGGGCCACGCGGATGGCGTCCATGGTGGCCTCTGAGCCCGAGTTCACGAAGCGCCACTTGGGCAGTTTGAACGCGCTCGCGAGGTTCTCGGCCATGATGATCGAGTCCTCGGTCGGCAGGGCGAACTGGGTGCCGAGCGGGGCGCGCTTCTGGATGGCCTCGACGATCACCGGGTGGGCGTGGCCCTGCACCATGCAGCCGAAGCCGTTGTGGAAGTCGACGATCTCCCTGCCCTCGATCGTCCAGATGTGCGGGCCCTTGCCGTGGGTGAAGTAGATCGGGTAGGGGTCGCGGGCCTGGTAGGTCGAGGCGACGCCCATCGGCATGTGCTTGACGGCGCGCTGGTACAGTTCGTAGGACTTCGGCGTCTCCTGCTCGAGACGCTTCTCTTCCTTCTCCATGAGCTCGGCGATGAGCTTGCGGTTCGGTACACACTCGGCCATGTGAGCTGCTCTCCTCCTCGATCGTCCCGTCGCGGCCGATGCGGTCGCGACGGGGATACCTGATGGCGACGGCGCCGTCGGGAGAAGCTGTCTGCGGCGCCGTGCGGACGTGCCCGCCGGGGATGCGGGCGTGGTCGGCTCGATCTGCGTATCACCCCACAGTGCGTGTCTCGTCCCGCGAGGACGCGGGAGCCGGTACTGTCCGAGGCCCTCAAGGGCCGGATGGAGCGGCCGGGCGAGCGCGTGGCTCGTGCACGACAGTCTACCGTTTTCGCGTCGAGAAAGGCAGGGTTCGGCAACAATCAGCCGTTTCGGCAGCCGAACCGGCAGCATGAAGCCCGTTCGGCCAGGGTCGTCCTTGGCGATCTTCGTCGCCCGTCTCGCCGGGAAACGCGAAGGGCGGCCCCTCGACGGGGCCGCCCTTCGCGAGGTCGGATGCGGGTCTGAAGACCCGGCTCCGATGGTCTTACTTGACGGTCAGCGTGCGGACCGGTGTGCTGGTGCCCGTCAGGTTCAGCGCATCGGCCGGCATGACCGCCTTGAGGCGCCAGGTGCCCCTGGGCCTCGCCTGCACGGTGCGTGAGAACGCGCCGCTGGCGTTCAGCTTGACCCTCAGCCAGACCTTCCACTGGCCGGTGCCCTGGATCAGCCGCATGATGCTGACCTGGCCGGCGCCGGCCACGCCGTTGGCGGTCTTGACCGTGCCGCTGAGCTTGACCTTCTGGCCGAGCTTGGCCGACGTGCGGGACACGTTGAACGTCACCTTCCACGGCTTGCGGACGGCGACGCCCGTACGGGCGACCTTGGCCTGCTCCACGGCCTTGTTGGCGATGTCGCTTGAGTAGCGCCAGTTGTGGAGGCCGAGGCTCCCCTCGTTCTCGACGAACGTGGCGTTCGTCCAGGCGCTCAGGAAGGCGCGCTCCGCCGTGGTCCACGCCTTGGCCGGCTTGGCCATGATCGCGGTGCGAGCCGCGGCACGGTCGGCGTAGCCGAGGTTGGTGGCGGCGGCGTCGAGCGTCGTCCAGATCTCCTCGATCCGCGCGCGGGTCCACTCCTGCCGGTCGTCGATGGTGTCCTGCAGGTAGAGAGCCTTGTCGCCGCCGGCCATACCGGCGACCGGGGTGCCGTTGGCGTCCTGCGTGATGGTGACGGTCACCGCCAGCGGGCTCGCCGTGGGATTCGGGGTCGCCCTGACGGTGGACACCGGGACCGGCTTGGCCTGCGCCGGGCCGGCCTTGCTGTGGCACGTGCTGCAACCCGAGAACGGCATGCCGTCCCGGGTCACCGTGACGGTGGTCGTGACCACCGGGGTGCCGCCCGGTACGGGCGTCGCAGTGGCGGTGGCCCTCGTCGTGACCATGGGCATCGGCGACGCATTGGTGGCGTCGGCCGGGGTGACGACCTTGAAGGTGTGGTTGGCACCCATCTGGACCTCGCCCGGGTACCCGGTGCTGGTGGGCACCATGTGGCACTCGACGCACTTGCCCTTGTGGACGCTGGGGGAACCCGGGACGTCCACGGCGCCGTAGCCGGCGATCATCTCCTTGGCCGGTCCGCTGAGCTCCTCGCCCGGCGACGCCGCGGCGCCGACGGCGAGCCCTGCGGTGTGGCACGTGATGCACAGCTTCTTGGCGGACACCCTGAGCTGCGGATCCGCATGCCCGTTCCAGGTGGCGTGCTCGCCGCTGGCGCTGTGCGGGGCGTGACAGCCGACGCAGGTGACGCCGTACTTGGCGTCGGCGCTGGTCGGGCTCTTGCCCGCCTCCTTCAGAAGCACGAAGTCGGTGGAGTGACACTCGAGGCAGCTCTGCTTGGTCGGTTCGTCAAGGTAGGGCCAGAAGGCCTGGCCGGTGAGACCGGTCAGCGCCCTGGCGTGGCCCTCGCCGGCCCACTCCGGGTACTGCTGGGCGGCGCCGTCGTGGCCCGACTGCTGCCAGACGGAATCCTCGCCGTCGATCTTCCAGTAGGTCTGGAGGCTGCCGAGGCCCGGCGTGGTCGCGGTCGGGGTCGGCGTCCATCCCGGCCGTGGGACGGTGAGGTAGTCAGTGAGTGGCGCCGCCGGATCCCAGCCCGGAGGCGGAGAGGCGGGCTCACCCACCATGCGGTATCCGCCGAGCGCCATCTGCGGCTGGATCAGGGTCGTCGCCACCGCAGTCGGCGTCGGGATGGGCTCGACGGCGAACGTCTGCGTCGTGTACGAGAACCTGGAGTGGCACTGGCCGCAGATGTCGGCGTTGGCCATCAGGCTGATCGGCGCCCTGTGGGCCGTGTCGTTGGGGTCGACCCCGAACCTGTCGAGGCCGCCGCCGCCGACGTTCGCGCCGTAGTGGCACGACGAGCAGCCGACGAAGTTCTCGGACGCGGCGGCGTTGCCCAGCGCCTGGGCCTGGGTCGCGTAGCCGTTGCCGGCGCCCCACGAGACGACGCCGGCGACGCTGGTCGCCGTCGGTGTCGGGACGACCTTGGCCGGGTCGAAGTTCGCCGTATGGCAGCCCTGGCAGACCGACCCGTAGGGGAGTCTGAGGGCCTGGTCCTCATGGCCCGCCCTGGCGTGGCCGGTCTCGGCCCAGTCCCCGTACGTGGCGGGGATGCCGGCGATGCCGCTGTGGCAGATCGCGCAGGCGTCCGACGTCGTGTAGTCCGCCCGGTAGCCGTTGAAGGCCAGCGCCGGGACGGCCAGCACCAGGAAGGCGGCCACGAGCAGCGCAACGATGGTCACACGTTTGAACATGGTCACCTCCTTGGAGCTGCTGCTGGAATGCTGAGGTCTGTCCGCTCTCACTGAATCACCTCCTCTCCCGAAGCGGATCGTGTATCGAAGACGCCTCTCGAAGACTGGGCGACGTGAGGCGGTGTTCGTGCGTCAGGGAGCTGGAGGCGGGCGACGGACGGCGCGGCGACCATGTGCCCGAACGCACATGATCGCAGGCCCCGGCGTCCGTGCCCCGATCACCCACGATGGCTCCCCGGCCGGCGTGTCTCGGCTGTCTGCGCCGGTCCATGCGGGCAGGTATACAGGATTTCGTGGGTGTTGGCAAACATTCAGAAGGGACCAGGGGAGGGTCCGGAGTGCCTCGGTCCCAGGGCCGGCGGCGGTCCTGCTCGTGCGGCCCCGCCGAAGGAGGTTTCAGCTGACGTCGCACGGGTACAAAGTTGACAGCATGTGACTCAGTTTTTATGATTCGCCGAGTGTAATTCCCCAAGGAGGAGCCCCATGGCCAAAGTCATCGGCATCGACCTGGGCACGACCAACAGCGCGATGGCCGTGCTCGAGGGCGGCGAGCCGACGGTCATCCCCAACAGCGAGGGTGGCCGCACGACCCCGTCGGTGGTCGCGTTCTCGAAGAGCGGCGAGCGCCTGGTCGGCAGCGTCGCCCGTCGTCAGGCGGTCACCAATCCGGAGAACACCGTGTTCTCCATCAAGCGCTTCATGGGCCGCAAGTACGGCGACGTCTCCGAGGAGATGAAGATCGTGCCGTACAAGGTCGTCAAGGCCTCCAACGGCGATGCCTCCGTCGAGATCGGCGGCAAGACGTACTCTCCGCCGGAGATCTCCGCCATGACGCTGCAGAAGCTCAAGCGGGACGCGGAGGAGTACCTCGGCGAGAAGGTCACCGAGGCCGTGATCACGATCCCCGCCTACTTCAACGACTCGCAGCGCCAGGCGACCAAGGACGCCGGCAAGATCGCCGGGTTCGACGTCAAGCGCATCATCAACGAGCCCACCGCGGCCGCGCTCGCCTACGGCCTCGACAAGGAGCACGACCAGACCATCCTCGTGTTCGACCTCGGCGGCGGCACCTTCGACGTCTCCATCCTCGACCTCGGGGAGGGCGTGTTCGAGGTGCGCTCCACCAACGGCGACACGCACCTCGGCGGCGACAACTTCGACAAGGCGATCGTCGACTGGATGGTGGCCGAGTTCAAGCAGAGCCAGGGCATCGACCTGAGCGCCGACAAGATGGCCCTGCAGCGTCTGTACGAGGCGGCGGAGAAGGCCAAGATCGAGCTCTCCACGACGATGAGCTCGGCCATCAACCTGCCGTTCATCACCGCCGACGAGAACGGCCCCAAGCACCTCGACCTCACCCTGTCGCGGGCCAAGTTCGACGAGCTCACGCACGACCTGGTCGCGCGCGTCGTCAAGCCGGTCGAGAACGCCATGAAGGACGCCGGCGTGAGCAAGGGCGACATCCATCACGTGATCCTCGTGGGCGGCATGACGCGTGTGCCGGCGGTGCAGGAGAAGGTCAAGAACCTCATCGGCAAGGACCCGCACAAGGGCGTCAACCCGGATGAGGTGGTCGCCGTCGGCGCCGCCATCCAGGGCGGCGTGCTGGCCGGCGAGGTCAAGGACGTGCTGCTGCTCGACGTCACGCCGCTGAGCCTCGGCATCGAGACCAAGGGCGGGGTGTTCACCCGGCTCATCGAGCGCAACACCACGATCCCGACCAAGAAGAGCGAGATCTTCAGCACGGCGGACGACAACCAGACGAGCGTCGAGATCCACGTGCTTCAGGGCGAGCGCGACATGGCGGCCTACAACAAGACGCTGGGCAAGTTCCAGCTCGTGGGCATCCCGCCGGCGCCGCGCGGCATCCCGCAGATCGAGGTCACCTTCGACATCGACGCCAACGGCATCGTGCACGTGAGCGCCAAGGACCTCGGCACCGGCAACGAGCAGAAGATCACCATCACCGCCTCCAGCGGCCTGAGCGAGCAGGACATCGAGCGGATGATGAAGGACGCCGAGTCGCACGCCGACGAGGACCGCAAGGCGCGTGAGACGGCCGACGTCAAGAACAGCGCCGAGAACCTGCTGTACAGCACCGAGAAGTCGCTGCGCGACATGGGCGACAAGGTCGACAGCTCGACGAAGGCCGAGATCGAAGCGGCGGCCGGGGAGCTCAAGACGGCGCTCGAGGGCGACGACGTCGAGGCGATCAAGGCCAGGAGCGACGCGCTCATGCAGGCCTCGCACAAGCTGGCCGAGGCCGTGTACCAGCAGGCGCAGCAGGAGCAGGCGGCCGCGTCCGGCGACGGCTCCGGCGGCGCACAGGACGAGGAGAACGTCGAGGAGGCCGACTACGAGGTCCTCGACGAGGACGAGAGCAAGTAAGAGGAGGTACCAGGCATGGCTATCATCAGATGGGACCCGTTCCGCGAGATGACGCAGGTCCAGAACCAGTTCAACCGGCTGGTGGACCAGGTCTGGGGCGGTCGTCAGGAGAGCTGGCTGCCGGCGGTGGACGTCTTCGACAAGAAGGACGCCGTCGTGCTCAAGGCCGAGCTCGCCGGCATGGACCCGGACGACATCGAGATCGAGGTCGAGGACAACGTGCTCACCATCAAGGGCGAGCGCAAGTTCGAGGAGAAGGTCGAGGACGAGCGGTACTACCGCGTGGAGCGCCGCTTCGGGAGCTTCCAGCGCGCCCTCGCCCTTCCACAGGGCGTGAAGGCCGATGAGATCCAGGCCGGCTACGAGGACGGCATCCTCACCGTGACCGTACCCAAGGTCGAGGAGGAGAAGCCGAAGCGTATCGAGGTCAAGGCCAAGAAGACGGTGGAGACCACGGCGGCAGGCTCCGAGGACTGAGCGCCGGTCGCCGGGGTCCGGCGGGGCGGGGGCGCAGCGCCGCCGCCCCGCCGGCGCCCTCCGGCGGAGGCCGACGGGGCGTCCGGAGGACGCCCGACGAGACCGACACAGAGAAACGGACATGACGGACAGGAAGCACTCGAGACAGGAACGCAAGCGCGCGTCGGCCGACGAGGCCGCCGCGGCGGCGGCCGCGCAGGCCGCCGAGGCGTCGGCCGAGGCCGAGGCGGCACAGGTCGCCGACGGCGAGGCCCAGGCGGACGCCGACGACCTCGCCGCGGTCACGCGCGAACGTGACGACTACCTCGATCATCTGCGCCGGCTCAAGGCGGAGTGGGACAACTATCGCAAGCGCGTGCGGCGGGACAACGAAGAGCTGCGTCTGCGCGCCGCGGAGACGGTGGTCGAGTCCTTGCTGCCGGTCATGGACAACCTGGACCGCGCGCTCGACGCCGCCGACGGGCATGAGGAGAGCCAGTTCCTGGCCGGCATCGCCTTGGTGGCCGACCAGCTCCACGGCACCCTCGCCGGGCACGGCCTGGAGGAGATCGAGGTCCAGCCCGGCACGACATTCGACCCCGAGTACCACGAGGCCATCATGGCGCAGCCGTCGGACGAGCACGACGAAGGAGTGGTGACGCAGGTTCTCGAGCGGGGCTACCTGCTGCACGGCAAGCTGCTGCGGCCGGCCAAGGTCATCGTGGCCGGCTGAACGGGCGGAGATGGCTGACTACTATCAGACCCTGGGCGTCTCGAAGAACGCCTCCCAGGACGAGATCAAGAAGTCCTTCCGCAAGCTGGCGCGGCAGTATCACCCTGACAAGAACCCGGGCGACAAGGCGGCGGAGGACAAGTTCAAGGAGGTCAACCAGGCCTACGAGACGCTCTCCGACCCCGAGAAGCGCAAGCAGTACGACGAGCTGAGCCGGCTCGGCGCCTTCGGCGCGGGGCCGGGCGGCGGCTTCCGGCCGGGCGCCGGCGGCGCCCAGGGGTTCGACCCGCGCATCTTCCAGCAGTGGCAGTCGCAGGGCGGGGGTGCCCAGTTCGAGATGGGCGACCTCGGCGACCTCCTCGGCAACCTGTTCGGCGGGGCGGGACCCGGCCGCGGCCGCCGCCGGCAGTCGGAGCGGGGCGCCGACCTGCAGGCCGACGTCACCGTCTCGTTCGACGACGCGCTGCACGGCGTGACCGTGCGCGTGCCGGTGGAGAAGCAGGACACGTGCGTCACCTGCCACGGCAGCGGCGCCAAGCCGGGGACAACCCCCAAGGTGTGCCCCGAGTGCCAGGGGCGCGGCATGGTGGCCCGTAACCAGGGCCCGTTCGCGCTCAGCGAGCCCTGCCCCCGTTGTCACGGGCAGGGCACGATCATCGAGCAGCCCTGCGCGACCTGTCACGGCACGGGCGTGCAGACGAGGACGCGGCGCTACAACGTCAAGATCCCGGCGGGGGTCAAGGACGGCAGCAGGATCCGCATCAAGGGCAAGGGCGAGGCCGGGCTCCGCGGAGGTCCTGCCGGCGATCTGTACGTGCGCGTGCGCGTCGAGACCGACGAGCTGTTCGTGCGACGCGGCGACGACCTCGTCGTCGACGTCCCCGTGACGGTGGCGGAGGCCGCGCTCGGCGCGACGGTCAAGGTCCCGACCCCGGGCGGCGGCCGCGTGTCGCTCAAGGTCCCGGCCGGCAGCCAGGACGGACGCTGTCTGCGTCTGCGCGGCAAGGGCATGCCCAAGCTCAAGGGCGGCCACGGCAACCTGTTGGTCAAGCTGCGGGTGACGATCCCGGCCAAACTGACCAGGGAGCAGAAGCAGCTGTTCGAGAAGCTGGCGGCGACGCTCCCCGACCCGCGCTCCACGACCGACTGAACGGCGGGGCTGACGGCGGAGACCGGACATGAGACAGGACAACGACAGCGACAGACCGCTCTTCATGATCTCCGTGGCGGCGGAGCTCGCCGGCATGCACCCGCAGACGTTGCGGTTGTACGAGCGGCGCGGGCTGGTGAGTCCGCAGCGGACGGCCGGCCGGACGCGCCGCTACTCGGAGCGCGACGTGGAGCGGCTGCGGCGCATCCAGGAGCTCACCGAGCTGGGGCTCAATCTGGCCGGTGTGGAGCGGGTCCTCGCCATGGAGCAGCAGCTCGAGGCGATGCGGGTCCAGATGGAGACGCTCCAGGAGCGCCTGGACGAGGCCGCCGAGGCCATGCGCCGGGAGGTCGAGCGCATCGAGCAGTCCCACCGCAGGGACCTGGTGCCGGTGAGCCGCGCCCAGGTCGTGCACATCGGCCGCCGCCGTCGCCACGCCTGAGCCGGTCGACCGCGGCCGTGCGGGCGCGGCGCAACGGGTCTTGGCCTGCCTCCGCCGGCGGTACGAGGAGAAGACGCGACGTCCGCACGGACGTCCGGAGTGAGCGAGGGACCTTATGGACATGGACAGATTCTCGGAACGGGCGCGCGAAGCGCTCGAGACGGCGCAGGGCATCGTACGCCGCGGGCCCGGCAACCAGCTGGGCACCGAGCACCTGCTGATCGGCGTGCTCAGCCTGCCCGGCGGGGTCGTCGAGCAGGTCTTCAACCTGCTCGGCGTGGACAAGGGCACCGCCATGGCGCGCGCCAACCACTACCTGCAGACCGCCGGAGCCGGCCGTGTCGGCGGCCCGGGCGGCGGCGACCAGCTCTACCTGACGCCGCGCGCCAAGGCCGCCCTCGACATCGCCGGCCAGCGCGCCCAGAGCATGGGCGACGCCTTCGTCGGCACGGAGCACCTGCTGCTCGGCATCCTGCTCGAGGGCGACGGCCCCGGCGGCGCCACGCTGCGCGACCTCGGTGTGACCGAGGAGGGCATCATGCGGGCCCTCCAGCAGATCCGCGCCGGCGGCGTGGACTACGAGGGCCAGGCCACCGGCGAGAGCATGCTGAACAGGTACACTCGTGACCTCACGGCGCTGGCGCGGGACGACAAGCTCGACCCCGTGATCGGCCGCGACGACGAGATCAAGCGTGTGATCCAGGTGCTCAGCCGCCGGACCAAGAACAACCCGGTCGTGATCGGCGAGCCGGGCGTGGGCAAGACGGCCATCGCCGAAGGGCTGGCGCAGAAGGTCGTGGACGGCGACGTCCCCGAGCCGCTGCGCGACAAGCGCGTGCTCGCGCTCGATCTCGGCGGCATGGTCGCCGGGGCCAAGTACAGGGGCGAGTTCGAGGAGCGGCTCAAGGGCGCCCTCGACGAGATCCAGCGCTCCAGGGACGTGATCCTCTTCATCGACGAGCTGCACACCGTGGTCGGCGCCGGCGCGGCCGAGGGCGCCATGGACGCGAGCAACATGATGAAGCCGATGCTGGCGCGCGGCGAGCTGCAGTGCATCGGCGCGACGACGCTCGACGAGTACCGCAAGCACATCGAGAAGGATGCCGCCCTGGAGCGCCGCTTCCAGCCCATCCTCGTGGGCGAGCCGACGGTGGACGAGACCGTCGCCATCCTCACCGGTCTGCGCGACAAGTACGAGGCGCACCACAAGGTCAAGATCACCGACGAGGCGATCCGCGAGGCGGCCGTGCTCAGCGACCGCTACATCGGCGACCGCTTCCTGCCCGACAAGGCGATCGACCTGCTGGACGAGGCGGCCAGCAAGATGCGCATCGAGGCGACCATGCTGCCGCCCGACCTGCGCGAGATGGAGCGGCGCCTGCAGGAGCTGACGCGCGAGGGTGCCGCCGCGGTGGAGGAGCAGGATTACGAGCGCGCCGCGCAGCTCAAGGAGCAGACCGACAAGATCCAGCACACGTTCGTGACCGCCAAGGAGGCGTGGCTGGCGGACAAGGGCATCGCCGAGGCGACCATCGACGGCGACGACATCGCCGAGATCGTCAGCCAGTGGACCGGCATCCCCGTGCAGCGCATGAAGGAGGAGGAGGCGGACAAGCTCCTCAAGATGGAGGAGCGGCTGCATCGCCGGGTGATCGGCCAGCACGAGGCCGTGGTGGCCGTCTCCGAGGCGGTGCGTCGGGCGCGGGCGGGGCTCAAGGACCCGCGGCGTCCGATCGGCTCGTTCCTCTTCCTCGGTCCGACCGGTGTGGGCAAGACCGAGCTCGCCCGGGCGCTGGCGGAGTTCCTCTTCGACGACGAGGCGGCGATGGTGCGGCTCGACATGAGCGAGTACATGGAGAAGTTCTCCGTGAGCCGCCTGGTCGGGTCGCCCCCCGGTTACGTCGGCTACGAGGAGGGCGGCCAGCTCACCGAGGCCGTCCGCCGGCGGCCCTACAGCGTCGTGCTCTTCGACGAGATCGAGAAGGCCCACCCCGACGTGTTCAACATGCTCCTGCAGGTGCTGGACGACGGCCGGCTGACCGACAACAAGGGCCGCACGGTCGACTTCAAGAACACCGTGGTCATCATGACCAGCAACGTCGGCTCGGAGCTCATCCCCGACGCGGAGGCCCTGCGGCGCGACCACGACGCCGTCGAGGAGCGGCTCATGGGCGCGCTGCGCCAGACCTTCCGCCCGGAGTTCCTCAACCGCATCGACGAGACGATCGTGTTCCACAGCCTGGGGCGCGAGGAACTCGAGCAGATCGTCGAGCTGCTCCTGACGCACGTGCGTCGGCTGGTCGAGGGCCAGGGCATGGAGCTCGAGGTCTCGGACGAGGCACGCCGGTCGGTGGTCGAGGCCGGGTACGACCCGCAGTGGGGCGCCCGGCCGCTCAAGCGCGCCATCCAGCGGCTCATCGAGAACCCGCTCTCGCGCGAGCTGCTCGGCGGCCGGTTCGAGGAGGGCGATCGCATCAGGGTCGAGGTGGCCGACGGGAAGCTGGTGTTCCGCAAGTAGCGCCGGCCAGATAAAGTGGTGCGATGGCGAGGCGCGGACCGATCCTCGGAGGAGTCGTCGCCGCGGCGCTGGGCGTTGTGCTGGCGCCGCGACGCGGCGAGTCACGCCGCGAGGCGGTCGAGCGCCTGCGCCTCGCCGTGCGTTCCGGCCGGGGCGCCGTCGGCGCCTTCGCCGGCACGCCGTGCGCGGTGAGGGACCAGCCCGCGCCGCATGCGCAGGGTGCCCTGGGGACCGACCGGCGCCCGGCCGCAGTCACGACACGAGGAGGAGACGATGACGGATGACGCCCGTGCCGGCTTCGAGGCCCTCGGCCCGGACCCCGGGTTCAAGGAGCTCGAGGTGGTCGCCTACATCGGGGAGTTCCGGATCGTCGGCAACGCGCATTTCGGCGTGGGCCAGCGGGCGAGCTCCCGGCGGCCCTCGGACTACATCCGCGCCTTCAGCGACAGCCGGCTGACCCTGTCGAAGGTCCGCATCTACAACAAGGGCAGCCAGGACCTGCTCGAAGCGGCTCCGTTCATCATCCTCAACCTGGACAAGGTCGACTTCCTGTACGCGCGCGACGAGCAGGAACCCGGCGCCGAGCCCGCCTGAGCCTGTGGCGGCCTGGGAGCTCGACATCCTCATCCCGACGGCGCGCTTCGTGTTCAGCGTGGAGGGCGGGGCCGTCGACGTGCTGCCCGAGCACAGGTCGCCGGAGGCGTTCGTCGCCTACCGCCGGCTCCGCGACCGGCGTCCCGTGGTCGGGATGACCACGTTCCCCAACACCGTGCTGCTGCGCGGCCCGCTGACGGTCGTCGTGGATCCGGGGCTGCCGCTGCAGAACGACCCCGTGCTCCGCGCCCTCGAGGCGTGCGGCATCCCGGCCGCCGGGGTGGACCTCGTCGTCCTCACCCACGCCCACCTCGACCACGTCGGCGGCTGTGCCGCGCTCCCGGCGCCCGTCGCGGTCCACGCCCGCGAGACGGCGGCGCCGTACTGGCGCCTCGCCGAGGGCGTGCTCGCATCGCGTCCGCTGGAGCGCCTGGACGGGACCGCCGGCGTGATCGCGCCGGGCCTCGAGTGGGTGCTCACGCCGGGACACTGCGAGGGGCACATCAGCCTCGCCTGTGAGACGCAGCATGGGGTCACCGTGCTGTGCGGCGACACCATCGGTCCGGGAAGGGCGGAGTTCGACGCCATGACCGCTGCGGGCCCGGGCGCCGGGGAGATGCTGGCCTCATGGCGGCGCATCCGCGACTGGGCGCCCGATACGATCGTCGCCGGCCACCTGCCCCCGTTCGCGCCGTGATCCGGCCACGCGGCCCGGCGCCGCCGGCCTGTGCTACACTCAGGCCCCTGTGACGTGCCTGGGGGCTTCTGCGTGCCGATCTACGAATACCGATGTGACGAGTGCGGGGCCTTGTACGAGGTCTTCCAGAAGATGAGCGACGATCCGCTCACGGAGTGCGAGGCGTGCGGCGGCGCCGTGCGCAAGGTCCTGCATCCGGTCGCCATCCACTTCAAGGGCTCCGGCTTCTACACCACCGACTACGGCAAGGGTTCCGGCCGCCGCACGGGCAAGGACGCCGGGTCCCGGGACGGTGCGGCGTCCTCCGTCAAGGGCTCGTCGAGCGACGGCGAGTCCGACGCCGGCAGGTCCTCCACCAGCGGAGACGGGCCCAAAGAGAAGAAGACGACCTGACCCCCCGGGGGTGAGCCGCGTGGAGCGTCCGACCGACGAGGCGTTGCGCAAGGCGCAGACGACCCTGCGCGGTCTGGTGAGCGACGGTCCCACCCGGCTGCCGTCCCTCAACCAGGTCGCCGACTCCATCCGTCTCGAGCTCGAAGACAGGGGCAGCGTCGCGATCCTGTACGTGAGCCTCGGCCACTACGGCCGTCTCGAGCCCGTGTTCGGCTGGCGTATCGTCGCCGAGATCCTCGACGCCGTGGCCGCCAACCTCGAGGGCATGGTCGGCAACGCATTGCGGCGCCTCGACGTGATCAGCGACTTCACGCTCACCGACGACGCCTTCATCGTGCTGCTCTCGCCGCCGCGCTCCGCCACGGTGATCGCCGACGACGATCTGGTGGCCGTGACGCGCCGGGTCTACGAGCGTCTGCAGTCGATGCTGCTCAACGACCTCGCGCCGGGAGTGTACGACCGGGTGCATCCGTCGGTCGGCTCGGCGGTGCTGGTCGCCGACGACACGCTCACGTTCGAGCAGAACCTGCAGCGCGGGCTGGCGCTCGCCATGCAGGCGGCCGACGAGCAGGCGGCCGTTTACGACCGCGATCTCGAGGGCATCCTGGCCGACTGCATCGCCCGCGGCGACCTCGAGCCGCTCTTCGAGCCGGTGGTCGACCCCGGCGCGCGCGAGGTGATCGGGTATCGCAGCACCGTCCGCGGGCCCTTCTACTCCCCGCTCCGGCTGCCCGACGTGCTGCTCGACGTCGCGCGGCGCTCCCAGGTGCTGGCCTCCTACGGCGTCGCCGCCCGTGAGGCCACCGTGAGCGCCGCGGTCGGTCTGCGGCCTGACGACCTGCTCTTCCTCGGCTGCGCCGCCAACGAGCTGCCCAACGCCGCGGTCGTCGCCTTGAGCGAGTTCTACTCGCTCAACCAGACGCTCGTCCCCCAGCACGTCGTGTTCGAGATCGACGCCGACGACCTGGGCGCCAACACGGCCTCCACCCTGCGCACGATCGAGGACGTCCACGGGCTCGGCTTCCAGCTGTGTGTCAGCGGCCTCGGCGCCCAGTTCACCGTGCTCGAACTCATCGCCGAGGCGCACCCGGAGTATCTGTGCCTCGACCCCGTGCTCGTGGCCGCGCTCGGCGACGACGTCACCCCCGTCGAGGTGGTGCAGTTGCTGGTGCGGTTCGCCGCCCGCGTGGGGGCCCAGCTCATCGCCACCGGCGTGCGGGACGAGGAGCAGCAGCGTGTGCTGGCCCGCAACGGGGTCGAGCTCTTCTGCGGCGAGGTGTTCGCGCGCGCCGACACGCGGCTGCAGCAGGTGAGCTTCCCCGAGTGAGCGCCCGCGGGCGGGCGGGGCCCTCAGGCCGAGAGGCTTGCCGGCAGCTCGCGCTCGCCGGACACGCCGGTGAAGACGGTGACCCGGTTGCGGCCGCGCCGCTTGCTCTCGTAGAGCGCGGCGTCGGCAGCCTCGATCAGCTCCGCCTCTCCGGACGCCGCCGACGGGTACATGGCGACCCCGGCCGAGATCGTGACGGCGGCTCGCTCGCCGCCGCGCACGTCGACCGCCACCGTCTCCACCGCGCGCCGCAGGCGCTCCGCCAGCTCGTATCCGTGCGTCTCGTCGCCGCGGATGAGCACGGCGAACTCCTCACCGCCGTAGCGCGCGGCGATGTCGGCCTCGCGCACCAGCGCGCGGATGGTGCCGCCGAGACGGCGCAGGAGCTCGTTGCCCGCCTCGTGTCCGTAACGGTCGTTGAACTGCTTGAAGTGGTCGAGGTCGAGCATGAGCAGGGAGAGTTCGCCGCCGTAGCGGTCGACCTTGGTCACCTCGTTGTGCAGGTAGTCGACGAAGGTGCCGTAGTTGTAGAGGCCCGTGAGACGGTCGGTGAGGGTGCTCGCGGCCAGCTCGCGTCGCTCGTCGCGATGCCGCCGTTGGACACGGCCGAGGACGAGTCCGGCGATGAAGAACAGGGCCGTGCCGAGGAGTGCCTGACGCACGGCCTCCGGCGTCGCCGGCGCCGCGAAGCTGTGGTACAGCACGAGGAGGTTGCCGAGCCACACCGTCACGACGAGGCTGCCGAGCTCGAAGAAGAACAGGGCGCCCAGCAGGAGCGGGAACAGGAAGAGCGGCCAGACGTACCCCGGTCCCGTGAGGACGACGAGGGCGGAGCCCGCCAGAAGCGCCGCGGCCAGCGCCACGCCGCGGCGCAGCGCGATGCGCCGGTCTGCTCCTGGGCCCGGGACACGGGTGGCCTGGGTCAAGCGGCTCCCTCTCAGCCTCGACTTGCCACTCCTACGACGGTGGCGGCGCCAATCCTCCGCGCCGCGCCCCCGGGGCGCCGCGGCCGGGCTGGGGACGGGGGCGGCGTTCGGCTACAATCGCCGCGTGGCCCTGCAAATCCTCCTCACCAACGACGACGGCATCGACGCCGCGGGCATCGCCGTGATGCGCCGCGCCCTGGACGGGCTCGGTGAGGTCACGACGATCGCGCCGGAGAGCGACAACAGCGGCGTGGCGCGGGGCATCACCACGACCCGTCCGCTCTCGCTCAGGCGGCGCGTCTTCGGTGACGGTCACGAGGGCATGGCCTGCGACGGGACGCCGTCGGACTGTGCGCGCATCGCGCTGCTGGGGCTGCGCTGCCCGGTCCCCGACCTGGTCGTCTCCGGGGTCAACGCCGGCGGCAACATGGGCGCCGACGTCACGTACTCCGGCACGGTCGGCGCCGCCTTCGAGGCCGCGCTGCGCGGCCGCCCCGCGATCGCCTTCTCCATCGCGGAGCTCGAGCCGCGCTGGCTGGACGAGACCGAGCCGGTCCTGCGCGCGCTGACGGGACACGTGATCGAGCGCGGCCTGCCGCGCCACACGGTGCTCAACGTCAATCTGCCCGACCGGCCCCCGGACGCCGTCACCGGCGTCCGCGCCGCGCGGCTCGGCGGCGCCAGCGCCTACGACTACGTGCTCCTCGCCGAGGATGCCGCGGGCCCGGCCGGGGAGCACTACCTCCCCTGCGAGCACCCGGCGCCGGAGGAGTGGGCCGAGAGCGACTTCGAGGTGGTCGCCTCCGGCGCGGTGGCGGTCACGCCGCTGCGCTACGGCCTGCACGGCTTCGTGGACACCGGGGCGCTGGCGGATGTGGCCGCCTGGGACCTCGACCTGGGGCGGCTCCTTGTCTGACTCCCGGGGAGGCGCCGCCGCACGGGCGGGCGCCGCGGCGACCGGCTTCGACCCGGTCGTGTTCGACCTCGACGGGACCGTGGTCGACACGGTCGAGCTCATCGTCGAGTCGTTCCGCCACGCCACCCGCGCCGTGCTGGGACGGACGCTGCCCGACGACGTGATCCTCGCCGGCGTCGGCCGGCCGCTCATGGTGCAGATGCGCGGGCTCAGCGCCTCCCACGCGCAGGAGCTCTTCGACACCTACCGCGAGTACAACCACAGACGCCACGACGAGCTCGTGAAGGGGTACGACGGTATGGCGGGGCTGCTGGAGGGTCTGCGCGCGGCCGGCAAGCGGCTCGGCATCGTGACGAGCAAGAGCGCCGACACCACCCGGATGGCGTTCCGGGCGGTCGACCTCGAGGAGCACTTCGACGTGGTGGTCACGGCGGGCGACACGGACGAGCACAAGCCGTCGCCGACGCCGCTCCGACTGTGTCTGGAGCGCCTCGGTGCGGTCCCCGAGGGCTCACTCTACGTCGGCGACAGCCCGGTGGACGTGGAGGCGGGACGGGCGGCGGGGATGGCCACCGCGGCCGTCGCCTGGGGGGTCTTCGGCCGCGAGGCGCTGCTGGCCGCCGGGCCGGACTTCTGGGTGGAGGAGCCCGGGGAGCTGCTCGACCTCTGCCTGCGCGGCGACGGCCGTCGCGCGACCGGGGCGTCGGGGGACGATCGATCCGGGAGTGGACCGTGAACGAGGCAGCGGCCGCCGAGAGGGCGCGGGAGCTGCGCCGGATCATCAACCGGCACGCGTACCTCTACTACGTGCTGGACGCGCCCGAGATCGACGACGCCGTCTACGACCTCCTCTACCGCGAGCTCGAGACGCTCGAGGAGGAGTATCCGGGGCTGCGCACGCCCGACTCGCCCACCCAGCGGGTCGGGGCGGCGCCGCTCGAGGGGTTCGCCCAGGTCCGCCACCTCGAGCCGATGCTCTCGCTGGCGAACGCGCGCAGCGAGGACGAGCTGCTCGCCTGGGACCAACGCAACCGGCGCCTCCTCGAGTCCCGAGGGATCGACGAGACGCGGCTGCGCTTCGTGGTGGAGCCCAAGATCGACGGCCTCGCCATCTCGCTCGTCTACCGGGACGGCGTGCTCACCGTCGGCGCCACGCGCGGCGACGGGGAGGTGGGGGAGGACGTCACCACCAACCTGCGGACCATCGGGTCGGTCCCTCTGCGCCTGCTGCTCGACGAGCCGCCGCCCGTGGTCGAGGTGCGGGGCGAGGTGTACCTGCCGCTGGCCGCCTTCGCACGCCTCAACGAGCAACGTCTCGCCGAGGGTCTGCCGGCGTTCGTCAATCCGCGCAACTCCGCCGCCGGGTCCATCCGTCAGCTCGACCCCAGGGTGGCGGCGGCCAGGCCGCTCGCCGTGTGGTGCTACGCGATCGGGTACTCGGAGGGCCTGGAGTTGCAGGACCACCACAGCGCCCTGGAGTGGCTGCGCGCCGCCGGGTTCAGGGTCAACCCCGACATCGTCACCGTCGAGGGCGTGGAGGCGGCGGCCGCGACCTGCCGCGCCTGGGAGGAGCGGCGCGCCGGGCTCGACTTCGACATCGACGGCGCCGTGGTCAAGGTCGACTCCTTCGCCCTCCAGCGGACCCTCGGGAGCGTCGCGCACGACCCGCGCTGGGCGATCGCCTACAAGTTCGCGCCGACCACGGTGACCACACGGCTGCACAGCATCGAGGTCAACGTGGGGAGGACGGGCGTGCTCACGCCGTTCGCCGTGCTCGAACCCGCCTTCGTCGGCGGCGTGACGGTGGAGCGCGCCACGCTGCACAACGAGGACGACATCCGGCGCAAGGACATCCGGCCTGGCGACGACGTGATCCTGCAGCGTGCGGGCGACGTGATCCCCCAGGTCGTCGGCCCCGTGACCACGGGGGAGACGGAGGTCGACGGGCGGCGCGTGAGCCGCGCGGAGCGGCACGCCGCACTCCCGGAGTGGTCGATGCCGCGCACCTGCCCCGCCTGCGGCGTGGAGACGGTGCGGGAGACGGGCGAGGTGGCCGTGCGCTGCCCCAACCGCTCCTGCCCTGCCCAGCTCGTGGAGAGCATCAAGCACTTCGTCGGGCGGGAGGCGATGGACATCGAGGGCATCGGCGAGGAGACGGTGGCCCTGCTGCACGACCAGGGCCTCATCGAGAACGTGGCAGACCTCTACGCACTCCGGCGCGAGCACTTCGTGCGGGTCGAGGGCGGCAGGGTGGTCGCGCTGCCCGGCTTCGGCGGCAAGACGCGCAAAGGCGCGGACGGGGAGCCCGAGATCGTCGAGGCGAAGCGGGCCGACAAGGTCCTCGCCGCGATCGAGGCGTCGAAGCGGCGCCCGTTCGCGGCGGTGCTGTACGCGCTCGGCATCCGTCACGTCGGCGCGGTGACCGCGCAGGCGCTGGTGGCGAGGTACCCGGACATCGATGCCCTGCTCGCCGCCGGAGCGGACGACCTCGCCGAGGTCCCCGGGGTCGGGCCCGTGGTCGCCGAGGCGGTGGAGCAGTATCTCGGCGAGGAGCACAACCGGGAGACCATCGAGAAGCTCCGGGCGGCCGGGGTCACCCTCGAGGAGGCGAGCCCGGGGCGTCCGGAGGGTCCGCTCAGCGGCTCGACCTTCGTGCTCACCGGCAAGCTGCCGGGCCTCACGCGGGGACAGGTCCGGGAGCTCATCGAGGCCGCCGGCGGGAGGGTCGTCGGCTCCGTGAGCGGGTCGACCGATTACGTCGTCGTCGGGGAGGACCCCGGCTCCAAGCTGGAGAGGGCGCAGGCCCTCGGGGTGCGAGTCATCGACGAGGGCCGGCTGCGGGAGCTCGCCGGAGGCGGCTGAGCGGCCGGCCGGCGCGACGGCGGGCCGCCGGTGCGGCGCCCGCCGCGACCGGCCATACGAGACACGAGGAGGACCATGGACATCCCGACACGTATGGGCGACGGGTCACTGGTCCGGATGAGTCGCGCCGCGATCGAGGCGGAGGTCGAGGCCGGGGTGGAGGCGGCGGTCAAGCGGGCCAAGGTCGATCCTCTGGGTGAGGACGAGATCGACCACCTCGTCGACGTCTTCGCCAGCCCCGCCCGCTTCAGCGCCGTGGACATCGGCCAGGAGGTCGTCCTGAGCTCGGACGGCGTGGGCAGCCAGGACATCGGCTCCCGGATCAACGACCTCCAGACCTACGAGCAGACGGTCTGCACCGATACCGTGGAGCTCTACCATCACGACTACTCCTTCAAGCCGATCAAGCCGGTGCTGCCGTTCGAGCAGGAGACCATGCGCCAGGCGCAGCTCCTGCTCACCATCCCCTGCCAGTACGGCGCCATGCCGGACCTGGGACGGTACACGGCCCCGGACGGCCCGGTCGCGAACTGGTCGCAACTGCTGCCGCAGGGCCGGATCGACGAGTCCCGCGCCGCCCAGGAGGAGGCGGTGGAGCACGCGGTGGAGGACATCGTCTACGTCGCCGACGGCATGTACGAGGCCGGCGCCGACGGGATCAACCTGGACACGGCGGGGGCGGCGGGCGACGCCGACTTCCTGGCCGCGCTCAGGGCGGTGGAGCGCATCCGGGCCAGGTACCCGGAGTGGGGCATCCAGGTCGGCATGGCCAGCGAGTTCGTGCTCGGCATGCACGGCGAGCTCGAGTACGAGGGCGTGCGGCTCGCCGGGCTCTGGCCGGCCGACCAGATGCGGCTGGCGGCCAGGGCGGGGGCCTCGGTCTTCGGGCCGGCCGTCAACGTCAACACCGGCAAGACGGTGGCCTGGAACGTGGCCCGCACCTGCACCATCTGCAGACCGTGCACGGAGGCGGCCGCGATCCCCGTCCACCTCAACGGAGGGATGGGCGTCGGCGGCGTCCCGATGCACGCGCTGCCGCCGGTGGACGCCGTCTCGCGGGCCTCGCGTGCCTGCGTCGACCTCCTGCGTCTGGACGGCTTGTAGATCGGCGCCGGCGACAACCACAGCCAGGGGATCGGTCATGGCGTGGCGTCGGGCATGGGCGGCTTGCGGACCGCCGGAGATCTGGTGGCCCGCATGCAGATGACCCGGCGGATGCGGCTCCCCGCGGCGAAGGCGTATGTGGCCGAAAGGCTCGGGGTGACCCCCGGGGACCTCAGCGACCCGGTCACCATGGCGGACGTACGCCGCGAGATGGGCCTGGGCACGATCCCGACGGAAGACACGGCGGGGCCCGGCGACGCGCTCGCCATCGAGGCCAAGCTCAACATCGCACGGGTGCTCGACGTGCCGGTGCGCTCGGCGGAACGGCTGCGCGAGCTGACCCGGGGCTGAGGCGGGATCCGGGGCCGGCGGCGGGCGGCCCCTCAGGTCAGCGCTGCGCGGAGACCAGGGCGGCGCCCCACTTGAGCAGTGCCACGGCGTCCTTCTCCTCGCGGTCGCGGGTCGCCTCGCGCATGGTGACCACGATCAGGGGGACGCCGGACGGCGTCCCGGAGCCGACGAGGACGCGGCGCGCCCGGCGCGTGGAGCCGGTCTTGACGCCGTCGCCCCAGCGGTAGCTGAGCAGACGGTTGTGCGACGTCACCTTGACGCGATGAGCCGGCGGCCAGGCGATCACGGCGGTCCTGGTCTTGACGATGGAGCGGAAGGCCGGGAACTTGAGCCAGACGTACCGGGCGAGCTGGGCGAGGTCCCGGGCCGACATGCGGTGTCCCGTCTGGTCCTTGCCGCGGGAGTTGCGGAAGCGCGAGTCGGCGAGGCCCAGCTGGGCGGCCCTCCGGTTCATGCGGCGCACGAAGCGGGCCTCGCTGCCGGCGACGGCGACGGCGAGCGTGAGGGCGGCGTCGTTGGCGCTCTTCACGAGGAGGGCGCGCAGGGCCTGGCGCACGGTGATCCGGTCGCCGGGACGCAGACCGATGCCGACCTTCTGCTGGCCGGCGACGCCCCTGGGGGCGCGCACCTGGCGCTCGAGGTCGGGATAGCGCTCGAGCGCCAGCAGCGCCGTCATGATCTTGGTACAGGACGCCGGCGCGAGCCGGGCGGCGGCGTTCTTCCGCCAGAGCACCTCGCCGGTGTCGCGCCGGACGAGGATGCCGCTGCGCGCCTTGACCCTGGGCGCCGCCGGCACGGCGCCGGGCGCGGCGGAGCGTGGCCCGGTCGTCTCGGCGTGGGCGGGTGGGGCGCAGGCGGGCCTCTCCGCGGCGGACAGCCACACGAGCGACGCGACGGCGGCGAGCGCGAGCACCGCCGCCGGCATCCATACACGTCTCCTCAAGCCGCCGCCCATGACGGCAGTATAGCCCTGCGGCGTCCGGCCCAGACCATCGTGCGGTAGACTTACTGACCCCAGGCCGGCGTAGCTCAGCTGGCAGAGCAGCCGCCTTGTAAGCGGCAGGTCGGGAGTTCAAATCTGTCCGCAGGCTCCAAAAAAGCCATGTTTGAAAGTTTATCAAGCATGGCTTTTTATTTGAAAGGAAGCGTTGATTGATTAACGCTGGTGGAGCGCGCGCTCGCCCCCGATCAGTTTAGGCCTGTACATCAAGGCGGTGAGGCGTGCCCGGCCGATCGTGCGGGTGGCAAGCCTCACAGGGCGTTGGACAAAGCGCACATGCATACCAATCTCGGTGTCCCCGATGTCCATCCCGAGGGAGGCTTCAATATGTTCCACCATGACAGGGTCTTCCATTTGGCGGTAGGCGGCCATGGAGCAGGCGCCGCCCGCGTGGAGGGCGGGGAGTACATTGACTTCTTCTAAATCGTCGCGCAGCATGATCTCGCGCGCTACGACAAGGGCTCGGTTGATATGTTCGCAACCTTGGACCGCCAGATGAAGTTCATGTCGTTTCATGACGGGTAAAAGGCTTTCGATGATGATTTCGCCGATCCTTTCGTTCGATCCCTGACCGATGACTTCGCCCATGACTTCACTGGTGCTGCAGCCCAAGACGAAAAGATCGCCGGGGCGTGTGTAACGCGCTTCACGGATGAGTTCTTCTGCCGCTTTCATCACCTGTTCTTTAATGTCATTTTCGAATGGCTGATCCATGGGGTACTCCTTCACGGTTGTTTTCTAAAAACGCGTAGTTGCGTAAAAGGAAATCGGTCGCGATGCCGACGACCTCTGAGATCGATTCGCGCATGCCTGTACTGATCCAGTATTCGATGACGCCCCGTATGCCGCTGAT
>ENA-UOUL01000528-UOUL01000528.1-bioreactor-metagenome-genome-assembly--contig:-NODE-528-length-64139-cov-11.287128_pt1 | contig 64139 bp, 61 predicted proteins | sample MGYA00249838_ERZ747220 | MGnify/ENA primary metagenome ERZ747220 (study PRJEB28778, sample SAMN05720191) | bioreactor metagenome | isolation source: Anaerobic biogas reactor | place: USA:Washington... | reverse complement strand
GGCCAGGTTGGCCGCCATTTCGACCGTGGTCATCGCCGGACCGCCTGGGCGAGCGTGATTGCCCGACACGCTCCTAGCTCCGCGTTTCCATTGCGCAGCAACCCGGCTTCGCCGCCCGCAGCCGGCAGCTCGGCGGCTACATAGATGATCCTGCGTCGGCGGCGGCAGCAGCCGCCGTCTTGGCTCGTTCGGCCGATCTCGCTTCGTCAAGAGCTACCCGGGCCGCCGTTCTCTGCGAAGCCGGATCCAGCCGGTGAGTCACTGCGACCGTGACCAGTGCTGCAATACAGGCGATGAAGAAGGGCACCTGATATCCGACGAAATTGAGGATGAAACCCGCCACCACCGGGACCACCACGGCGGTAGCGTGCAGAATGGTGACCCCCATGGCCAGACTGGGAGCCACGTCCGCCGGGACGGCTATCTTCCGTAGGTAGGTAGAGGCGCCGATGGTGGAGAACGGGAAGATGAAGGAGTAGATCACGTAGAAGAAACAGGCGAGGTAAACGTTGCCCGAAAGCGCATAACCGCCCAGCGCCACCACATAACCCAGGTTGATCGATTGGAGGACGCGGCGCTCCCCAAGTCTATCGATCAGTCGCCCCACGTAGGGCGATGAGAACACTCCTACGATGGTGACCGTCATCAGCAGCAGTGATATCTCCGCCACACTGAGTTTGAAGCGATTGACGAGAACCCACAGTCCGAAGGAGAAGAAGATCTGCTGACGCACCCCGTCCAGAAGATTGAGCCAGTAATACAAACGGTAGTCCCTCCGCCAGACGATGGGCTCACGCTTGGGCGCCATCTCCCGCTCTTCCCCCTCGAATAGGTTGGGAAATCGGAAGATGGCCACTGCCCCGATGAACCCGACCACGCCCATGATTATGAAAGTGGGGACGAACGAGAACAGGCCGAAGTGAAAGACCAAGAAGACCACGATCAGCGCTGCGAACGTACCCAACTGGCCGAAGGCGGCCATCTTGCCTAGAACGTGCCCGCTTCTCTCCTGAGTCGTCAGGCTCATCCCCAGTGAATACTGGGTCTGAAGGACGGTGTGCATCCCGAAGCTCCCTATGAGCATCCAGGGGATGAGAGTCCAGAAATCACTGGCCACGCTGTAAAGCGCAAAACCGACACCCATCAGCAACATGGCCCCGGCGGTGAGCCGCTGCAGCGAAACCCGGTAAAGAAGCGCCATGAGGATGATCAGAAGGAGGCCACCCAATTCCCGAATGGCCGTCATGTACCCGAACTGTGGCCCGCTGAAGTAGAGGACTTCCTCGAAGTAATTGGTGACCGTGCTGTTGTTGGCGGCGCTGGCGAAGCCATAGGCCATCTGCATGACGGCGAGCATGATGAACCCACGGCCGGCGGGACTGCTCCAGGAGAGGCGGAGACGGCTTGTCATAAGGCGAATCTTACCGCACCAATCGGGACCGAAGGACGCTTTTCAGGCAACCGGATCTGGGTATCGTCCTCCCTCGCCCGTCGCGAGCCTGTCCTACGCACGCGGCGCCCAAAGCACCATGCGCGGCTTGGTCATCTCCTTCACCAGATCTTCGATCTTTCCGTACTTCATACAAGCCGCCATGCAGTGCTGTACGCAGGCCGGCTGCAGCCCCTTGCGGGTACGAGCCGCGCAGAGCACGCACAGTTCCGTCGGGAAGGGGATGAAGGCGAGATAGGCTCTGTCGTTGGGCAGGGCCTGCACCACCTCTTGCACCCGGATGCCGCCCATGCCTGCCGGCCAGTGATGCTCTTGGGCGCACGCCACCTGGCACGCATAGCAGCCTGTGCAATATTCATAGTCGATGAGCAGTCCGCACTCGGGAGCCTTGGCCTTGCGCTTCGTCACCACCTCAGGCCTCCTTTCCCGATCCGGTGCTCACTCCGCCGCGGCGGGCCGCATGGCCCGGCGCGGGGCCGGCGCCGGTGGCCGCCGTACTGGTAGCCCCGCCGATCACGCCGCCGCCCGGGAGCGCATACGCTCCGGGCGGCGCGGTGTGCGCCCGGTAGACCTTGCAGAGGGTACACTTAGCATGCGTCCCGAGTCCGTCCTTGCCCTGATAGCCCATGGGCAGCAACTGGTTGGTGCTCGAATCCCATACTCCTCGCAGCGAAGGTTCGGCTCCCTCATGCTCCGGGTACCACCAGCCATGAGTAGCCGACGCCATCCAGCGCGGCACAATGGGGGTCAGCTTGGCCTTGAGCCGGCACTTGCCGAACATGTTCTCAATCCAGACCCACTCGCCATCGCCGATGCCGAGAGAGGCCCCGGTCTCCGGATGAAGCTCCACCACCGGATCAGGATCGACCTCACGCAACCAGGGGATGTTGCGATGCTCAGAGTTGAAGTACACGGGAGAACGCCTTCCTGTGCTCAGGATGAGTGGGTACTGCTCGTAGAGCTCCGGGCTGGAAACCGGGCTGAACGGGGGCTCCTCGTGGTGTGGTAGAGGCTCGAAGCCCCAGCGTTCGCGCAGCACCGAGTACAGCTCCATCTTACCCGAGGGCGTCTTGAAACCCGGCTTTCCATCCGGACGGAGCAGGCCCCGTTCGTGCCGAAGATAAGGAGCGCTGGGATCGCCGTCGGGCGGTAGCTCCCAGCCCCGCTCGGCGAGCTCATCGAAGGTCATCCCCGACGGACTGACGATCTCGTCCAGGAGCTCGTGCAGATTGGCCCACTTGATGTCGGGGTTGAAGCGTTTGGCCAGCTCGAAGTTGATCTCGTTGTCGGGCCTGCAGCCGTCTACTTCCATGGCCTTCACGATGCTCTCAAGGGGCGTCCACCAGCTGCGTATGCCGTCCTTCTCCAAGAAGGTGGCCGCGGGCAACACGATATCGGCCAGTTCCGCCGTGGGAGTCATGAAGGTGTCGACCACACACACGAAGTCGAGTTTCTTGAGCGCCTTGACCCAGCGCTTGGGGTCGTATCCTATGCCCCCGATGAGATTGCACGCCTGAATCCACATCCCCTTCACGGGATACGGCTTGCCCGTGAAGATCTGCTCCAAGGTCACGTCGGTCTGGGCCCGCCAGATGAACTCACTCAACACTCCGTAGCGATCCCGGGCGATCCGGGTCTTGTCGGACTCCATGTCGGGGAGCTTTATCGGCCCCCGCTGTCCGGGCAATGCGTAGGCGACCGCCCCGAACGCAGGACGGGCGATGACCTGCCCGCCGGGCGTGTCCAGGTTGCCCGTGATGCACCACAGAGCCGCTATGGCCATGGAGGTGGGTGTGATGGCCGGGGTCATATCGATGGCCACGCCCCACTGGATGGTGGCCGGCTTGCTGTTGGCGTACAGCCGGGCCGCCTCTATGATGTCCTCCGGCTTCAGCCAGGTGATCTTAGCCACTCTGTCCACCGGGTACTTCGCCACTTCGGCGCAGAAGGTCGACCAGACGGTCTTCACCGGCACCGACGACTCGTCCGCGAGATGAACAGCGCACTGGTCGGCAGGAATCTCCAGCGCCGGCGCGACTCCGGGAGATCGGAACTCCTGGTTGGCGGAATCCCAGATGACGGGAGCCCCGCTTACCGTGTCCCACACCACGAAATCGTCGGGTGAGCCGCCGGCAATCAAGTCGGAGGCGCGCAGCAACGTCCCTGTGTCACTGCGGATGAGGTGGGGGGCGTTCGTCCATTTCTCCACGAAGGCTCGATCGTACAGCCCCTCGTTTATGAGCACGTTGAGAAAGCCCATGGCCAGAGCGCCGTCGGTGCCGGGCCGCAGCTGCAGCCATTTGTCCGCCCGCGACGCGAAGAACGAGAGCCGCGGATCGATGCAGATGACCTTGCTGCCCTTCTTCATGAGATCGGTCACCCAATGGCCGAATATGTTGTCTGGGCAGGAGGCGTTGATATTGTAGCCCCAGATAACTATGGTCTCGGGCACCTCGTAGCGGGGGTCGTCGTGGCCTTTAGGTAGCCACTGCCCACCATCGAACACGCAGTAGTCACCGAGTACAGTCTCCGACGCCGCGATCCTCGGGCTATAGCAGCCGATACCCGAGAGAGCGAACATGACATTGGGACTGCCGTAGTTGTAGGCAAGCAGGCAGATCCAGGCGCCCACATCACGGCCTGTGCCCATGGAGAAGACCATGCTCTCGGGGCCGTACTCCTCGCGGATGTTGCCCATCTTCTCCTCGATGAGGTCGTAGGCCTCTTCCCAGGAGATGTCCACCCATTTGTTCTCCCCGCGCTCTCCCACCCGCTTGCGGGGGCTGCGGAGACGCTCTGGGTGATCGACATATTGGGTCATAGCCAAGCAGCGGGCGCAAAGCCTTCCTCGATTGATGGGATGGTCGGGATCTCCTTCGATCTTGACCAGTTTGCCGTCTTCGATATGGGCGAGAACCCCACATCCGCCATGGCAGCCGGGACCGGCCGACCAGGCCGTGGTGCGTACGATCACGATGTTTCCCCTGTCCGTAGCTCGTTCAACGGGTGTATAAGATACCTGTTGCACCAGGTTATGCGCCAGCGCGAATGGTCATGCGCAGGCGGGCCGGCCGGCCCGCACCGGCTTAGTCGTCGCCCCCAACCGAAGGCCAACTGGAGGCGCCGTCAGTTGCGTAGGCTGCCCAACGGCGCCGGGAACCGGCCGCCGCGGCGCGCAAACACCGAGCCGGCCCAGGGGTTCACAGGCATCACCGGCGCTTCCCCCAAGAGGCCGCCGAACGAGAGCCGCTCCCCCACCGTCTTGCCAATCGCGGGCAGCAGGCGTACGGCTGTGGTCTTCCCGTTGATGACACCGATGGCCGCTTCGTCGGCGATGATCCCGGCGATGGACTCCAGCGGCGTGTCACCGGGAACCGCGACCATGTCCAGACCGACAGAGCAGACGCTGGTCATAGCCTCCAGTTTCTCCAACGATAACGCGCCCGCTTCCACCGCTCTGATCATGCCCGCGTCCTCTGAAACGGGGATGAAGGCCCCTGATAGACCTCCCGTGGCGCTGGTAGCCATGGCTCCCCCTTTCTTGATGGCGTCGTTCAGCAGCGCCAGAGCCGCCGTCGTCCCGGGTCCGCCGCACCGTTCCACGCCCATGGCCTCGATTATCTCGGCCACCGAGTCCCCTTCCACCGGTGTAGGCGCCAACGACAAGTCGACGATACCCCGGGCCACTCCCAACCTACCCGCCGCTTCCCGAGCTATGAGCTCGCCCACACGCGTGATCTTGAAGGCGGTGGCTTTGATTGCCTCGGCCACCACCGTGAGGTCCGCATCCGGTGGGAGCGCCTCCACTACCGCACGCACCACTCCGGGACCGGAGATACCTACGTTGACCACCGCGTCCGGCTCACCTGAGCCGTGGACCGCCCCGGCCATGAAGGGATTGTCCTCCACCATGTTGGCGAATACCACCAGCTTAGCGCAACCGACACAGTCCCGATCCACGGTCTTCCGTGCCGTGTCCAGCACTGTCCGCGCCATGATAAGGACTGCGTCCATGTTTATGCCCGCCCTGGTAGTGGCCACATTCACCGAGGCGCACACACGGTCGGTAATCGAAAGCGCTTCAGGGATGGAGGCGATGAGACGCGCATCGGCGTCCCCTATACCCTTTTGCACCAGAGCGGAGAAGCCCCCGATGAAGTCTATCCCGACGGTAGCGGCGGCCCGGTCGAGAGCCAGCGCAAGCGGCGTCAGATCCGCTGCCGCTGTGGCACCCGCGATCTCCGCTATCGGCGTGACCGCGATACGCTTGTTGACGATGGGAATACCGTATTCCCGCTCCAACCGTTCAGCCAGAGGCACAAGGTGTTCGGCGGCCGAGGTGGTCCGCTCGTAGATGCGCCGGGCCATCACCTGGATGTCTGCGTCGGCGCAGGACGAGAGCGAAAGCCCAAGGGTGATCGTGCGGACGTCAAGATGCTCCTGGGTGATCATCGTCAGCGTCTCGACGATCTCCTCGGGGGTGAGATACACGAGACCTCCTCAGATCCTCTCGTAGGGCGGCACGGTGCGACCCGCCCCTCTAGATCCGGTGCATGAATCGGAACACATCTTCTCGCTGCAGGGTGATCTGCATCCCCAGGTCGCGACCTATCCCAACAAGGCGCTTCTGCAACTCGTCGAAAGCGACGCTATCCTCATCCACAGTAACGAGCATGGTCATCGAGAATATGCTGCCGAGGATGGTCTGCCGGATATCCTCTATGTTGGCATTCGCCTCCGAAAGGGCACCTGACACCGCCGCCACGATGCCCACTCTGTCCTCTCCCAAGACGGCCAGCACGGCCGAAGTCCTCATGAATCAACCTCCCTCAGCTTCTCCGTCATGAGAGCAGACGACGCCACCAGGTTCGTGCCGGCTTGGACCCAGGCTCGGCCAGTGTGGATCTCCAGGCGGAGTAGCCTCCATCGACGATCAGTTCGGCACCACTCACAAACCGGGCTTCGTCGGATGCCAGATAGAGTGCCGCGTAGGCTATGTCGATCGGTTCTCCGTCCTGCCCCAGGGGGAGTTCGCTGGGACGCTTCTCGGGCGGCCTTCCCGAGGCTCCGCCTGCGCTCTCTTCCGATTCCTCGAGCATCCGGGTCCAAAGCAAGCCGGGGTGCAGGGAGTTGACCCGGATCTTGTCGGGAGCCAGACGCGCGGCGTCGGCTCTGCTGACATAGCGGATGCGCGCCTTGGCGGCGTGGTACGGACTGGGAGGCGGCACCTTCCTTCCTCGCACCATGCCGTAGCCGGATGAGAGGTTGATGATGCTGCCCGCGCCGGATTCCTTCAGAAAAGGGATCGCGTGCTTCGTGCAAAGAGATATGCCCGAGGCGTCGACGTCGAGCAGCCGCCTCCATTCGTCGGAGCTGATCTCGTGGTCGAGCAGGGGTGGATCGGTCACAGTGGCGTTGTTGATCAGGATGTCGACCCGGCCGAACTCTTTGAAGACCTCAGCGCAGACCCTCTTTACCTCCTCTTCGGACAGGGCTTCCATGCGGTACTTGCGGACTATCCCGCCATCGTCGATCGCCGATGTCAGGTCGGGCGCCGTCACACCATCCTTGCTGTCGATCACTGCCACCCGGGCGCCCTCTCGGGCGAAGAGGGCCGCAATGGCCTGGCCCAGACGAGTGGAACCACCGGTCACGATCGCTACCTTGCCTTCGACTCTACCCATGGTGTCTCCGATCTCTTGTCGCCGCGGCAACTGCCGGTCGGACTCTTTCCCGCCTCTCCTACCTCTTACACCACACTACAAGGTACCCGAAATGTCGGTTGTTTTTCCAGCGCTTGAGTGGAGATCAGCCGCGAACTGGGCCGCGAAGTTCAATAGCACCAAGAGGCCCACCTGGGTGTAACTCAGCCCGTACAGCAGCATGAGCGGCACGAAGAGGAACGGGGACAGGTTCATAGTGGCACTCTGGATGAAGCCGGCCAGATTGCAGGCCTTAAGAGTGCGTCTGTAATGGTTCCGCGCGTCGGTCAACGGATGGTCCTCGACCAGATGTCAATCAAAGAGATGAGCCACCTCCTTTTCTTCCGAATCAACAAGCCGCCGGTGCACACTTTGCGGCTGTGTGAGACATTGTAACGGTGAGACAGACCGAGAAAGGTGCAGACGCAATGGCCAAACTTCCCTCCCCAGTGCTCGATGCGTGGAAGAAGCGCAGCGATCCGGCGATCCTGGCGACTGTCGACACTGAGGGCGTCCCCAACGCCATCTATGTCACCTATGTACGGATCGTCGACGACGAAATGGTGATCGTGGCCGACAACTACTTCGACAAGACTAAGAAGAATATCCTTGCGGGCAGTGTAGGCTCCCTGTTGTTCATCACATCAGACAAGGAGTCGTATCAGCTCAAGGGTGCCATCGAATACCAAACAGACGGGCCCCTATTTGAGAGCATGAAGTCATGGAACGGTCCCGACCATCCCGGTCACGCCGCGGCCGTGATACGGGTGGAAGAAGCCTACAGCGGAGCCACGAGACTGTTCTAGACAACGGGCGGTCAGTCGCCCCTCCCCAGCAGAGCGTCCAGCTTCCCGCTCAAACCGTCCCAAAGGCCGTCGATGACCGACTGCACGCCTTCCCAGACGGCGTCGTCGGCATCGCGCGCCTCGGCGATCTTCGCCTCAAGCTCTTCCTTCCGCACCTTGAGGTCGCGGAGGCGCTCGGCCAGATCGGCCGGCCTGCGTCCGTTATCGGGAAGACTCTCCAGACGTCCGATATCTTCGCTCAAACAGCTCAGGCCGTCTTCCCAGCGCTTCAGACACTCCTGCCTCGTCTCAGCCATCGCTCGCTCCTCCTGATCTTGGGCGCCCGCACATCCGATTGACCTAATCCACTTTGGGACTACCGCACCACGTCCGGCCGCAAACCCCGCGTGTGCGCCGATGGACACCTCCCCCACCCACTCATTAACGAGTCCCTCCCCGAACCCACTGGGAACAATCGCCGAATCCGGACGGTCTATATTTGTTAAGGCTCATGACGACAGGGTCTCAGGACTGCAGGAAGCAATTGCAGACCACCCGACCTTTGGAGAGGACGGCCGGGCATGTCTGCAGGAAAGGGGGCTTACCGTGTCATTCGCCAAGATGGGGAGAAAACTGACGCTGGCGGGCGGCTCCGCGTTGGCTCTCGCGCTGCTGGTCTTCGGCGCTACCGCCTGTACCTCGGATTCGGACTCACTCACAACACCAGGAGGCCCGACGAGCACGGGGAGCGAGTCGGCTCAAGCGCAGGAATCCACCACAACCACAGTCGGCGGCCCGGTGACGACATTAAACGCGCCGGAAGTCCAGGGATCTCTTCTCCATACCGTGACCGTCTCCGGCAATGGTCATATGATCGCCCTGCCCGACCAGGCGGTCATTAACATCGGCGTCCAAGAGAGCGCCCCTACGGCCACGGAGGCGTTCGATGCCAATTCCAAGAAGATGCAGGACATACTTGCCCGCCTCAAAGCGGAGGGAATACCTGATTCGGCGGTCGAGACCACGAATGTGAGTGTTTACGGGCACCCGCTGTACGATCCTAAATCCGGCGAGGTGACGGGCACGAATTTCCAGGCGTCGAACTCGGTGAAGGTCACGCTCAGCGACTTCAGCGCCATCGGAAGTGTATTCGCAGCGGCTACCGAATCCGGAGCCAACAACCTTTCCGGCCCCATATGGCAGCTCTCGGACAATACTCAAGCCCAGACCCAAGCGCTGGCCAAGGCCACGGAGCAGGCGCATGCCAAAGCCGAGGCATTCGCAGCCGCCAATGGAGTAGCTTTGGGTGAGGTGCTGGTACTCAACGAGGGCTACTCCTCCCCCGTCTACTACTACGAGGGGTACGGCGCGACAGCCACCACCACAGCAGCCCCCGCCTCAATCGCTGCACCGCCCATAAGCCCTCAGAACCTGGACATCTCCGTCAACGTGACCATCACCTATCAACTCAGGCGCTAGGCGGCTCTCATCGCAGTAGATGGCTGTAGCTCTCTGGGTGGGTCCGAAGGTAATCCGCCAGGGACTCGGCGGAACGACCTGTCAACCGGGGAACGGCGTCGCTGACCCCGGATAAGTCGCCGTGGGCGATCTGGGTGAAGTGCGTGACGAAGACCTCGACCTCATACTCGTCGAGGCCGTGCCCGGTGAGCATCCGGCGTTCGGCTTCGAACTTCTCCAAGCGGCTCGTCGAGCGGGTCTTGCGCGCTTCCTCTGGCGTCTGTGCCTGGTAGACGATCTTTCGGTCTAGGACCCCAGACAACCTTTGGGCGGTCTCCGCCATCGTAAGCGCTTCTGGGCCGGTGATGTCGTAGGTACACCCTTCGTGCCCCTCGCCCGCCAGCACCGCCGCGGCCGCGGCCGCAACATCGTCGCGGGTCACCCAGGCAGCCCGTCCATCTCCAGCGGGCACGCGCATCACATCGTCGGCCGAGACGCACTGCGGCACGTTGTCGGTGTATAGGCTGGAGCGGAGGAACGTGAACGGGATGCCCGTGGCCTGGATGTACTGCTCGGTGTGGTAGTGGTCGGGGGCGAGGAGAAAAACGGCATCGGGTGCCGCGCTCATTACCGACAAGTAGACAATGTGTCTCACCCCGGCTTCGACGGCGGCATCGACGGCAGCCAACTGCTCTCGGAGACGTTCATAGGGTGGGGGCTGCGTACCGCTCTTCGCGGCCATGTGGGCCACCCCGAACCTATCCCGAGCCGAAACCAGGAAAAGCCTGTCCACCCCGGCGAGGGCGCGCACCATCGCGGCCACGTCGCTATAGGAGCGAGCCTCGGCGATCTGTGCGCCCTCCAGAACCGGCGCTCGCGCCGCCTCACGCACGATCAAACGCTGCGACAGTCCGAGGTCTGCAATTCGCGCCGCGATGCGGCTCCCGACTTGACCGCTGGCTCCCGTGATTCCGAGCATAGTCTTGTTCCTTCCCACTCCGCTATTCCGGTACTCCCTGAGAACACAATGTTCTCAAACCCTTCTAACCCCCATGGATCATTATCAGCCCATCCCGGCATCTTTCAGCGACCGGCTGCGTCCGATTACCGGTCGATGACCGCCGATGGACGCGATGGCATCGTACCGATGGATAGTCTCCACCAGTGCGGACGGTCCATTTATCACCCGTACGTTCTCTCTAAGGTCTGAGCAGATGGGCGTAGCTCTCCGGATGCTTCTGCAGGTATTCTGAGAGACTTTGTGCAGGGTGGCCGGTCAGGAGGCGAACTGAATCGCTGACCAGGTCGATTTCGCCTGTCGCTATCTGAAGATAATGGGAGATCCAACCCTCGAGTTCCAGTTCGGTGATGCCACTCCCCGTGAGTGCCCGGCGGGCTGCTTCGTGATCGGCCATCCGGCTCATGTTGCGGTTCACTCTCGCGTCATGAGGTGTCTGTTGCTGATATGTGATCTTCCTGCCCAACACTGCAGATAGATGCTCGGCGGTCTCTTCCATCGTCAGCGCCTCTGGTCCGGTCAGGTCGTATATCTGGCCTTCATGGCCCCCGCCGGTCATGACCGCCACCGCAGTGTCTGCAATATCATCGCGCGCGATCCATGCGAGCCGGCCCCGACCCGCCGGTGCGCGGATCACATCATCGCTCATGACATGCTGCGGAACGTTGTCCATATAGAGACCTTGGCGCAAGAAAGTGAAGGCAATGCCGGTGGAGCGGATGAACTGCTCGGATTGGAAGTGGTCGCGGGCGCAAAGGAAGGTTGAATCAGCCTCCGGATTTAGAAATGAGAGGTAGACAACATGTCGTACACCAACCGCTCCGGCAGCCGACACGGCGCAGATGTGTTGATGCAACCGATCGTAATATGGAATGGGAGCATCCCTATCCTGGGACTTCTTGATGACTCCCATGACTTCCTGAGCGGAGACCAGAAACAGAGTCTCAACCCCGGACAGCGCCCTTCCCATAGCCGCCGGATCACCGTACGACGAAACCTGGAAGACCTCTGCGCCTGGAAGACTCGGCGCTCTGGAAGGATCCCGAACAATGAGTCTCTGTGGAAGACCGAGTGCCGCCAGGCGCGCCGCCACTCTGCCCCCTACTTGGCCGGTGGACCCAGTAACTGCTAACACACCTTCACCGTCCTTTCCATCATCCCCCGAAATGTCTCCAGTTTCGCCGCGTACTCGTGTTCGTTGTAAGAACGAGGGTCGAAATTGTCCCACTCGAAAGCCACCACCGGTATGCCCAGCTCCCGGGTAATCGCGCCTTGTATGGCTAGAGTGTCGGCGGCTATGTACCTGCAACCGGAGTGATAGTGGCCGATGACCCCGTCGATGCCGAGGCGCCGGCAGGCATCGATAATGATTCCAATCCTCGCCTCCAAGAACTGACCCGACGTTCCGTGTGGATGCTGACAGATCACATTGTACGGATCGCTCGGATCAACGATGCCTGCGCCCGACTTCTCCTGCCCAGAAGAGAAGTTGAAATCGGAGGCCACGATGTTCAGACCCAGTCTGTGGGCGAGATGCTCGAACCGAGGGTCCGCGTGATGGGTGGGCATGAGAACCAGAATACGAGGTGCGCCCTTAGGAAGCACCCCCACGCCTCTGCCGACTCGCTCCTCCAATTCATCACGGAGGTGATCGAGCAGACTGACCACGGCGGGGATGTCATCCTCCTTATACGGGACCAGCCCGACTGCCGGAAATAGGTTCAGGTGAGTCGACGCGAGAGGTGACGGATCGCTCGAGCGGACCACTTCGAGAACCCTGTCCGTGGCATCCCGTATGGGCCTTCTTGCCTCGAGCGCCCGCCATATCATGTCGTCATCTATCTCAAAGCCTGTCTGCGTCCGGACGATGTCACTGAACCTGCGCATACCTTTTGCAGAAAGAGTGGTGGCCCGGCTCGCGTCGGGGTAGTCGGCGATCTGCCGATCCTGGGTGTGGTCCACACAGTAGGCGGGTATGCCAAAGACCGCCTCCATGATCTCGTTGGATTTCGGACTGGTATCGCAGAGGTAGCCGGTGGTCACAGTCAAGTCGGGGCGCGGGAGCAGGCCCAGGCTGATCAAGCCCACTCTGGTCTTCACCATTCCGCAGTGCCGCACCACGCCACTTCTTAGCCACAGTTTCTCCGCCGCTTCGAGAACTGGTACGACCTTTCCAAACATGCCTCCCAGGATCGCCGTGAACGTGAAGTTCGGATAGGTCAACCTCACATCTTCGGAGTTGGTGTTGATCGCCGTGCCGAGAACCTCGAATCCTGGCGCCATGCAGGCATGTATGACCTTGCGCGCACCTTCATCTCTGAGCAGCACGATATCGGCCATATCCTTCAGGAGGAGGCCCATGATCCTCCGGACACTCCACAGTTCCATGTCGTAGTAAACGTGGAGCCGCTCCTTGCCCGTCTGGATGTCGTCCTGAGTGATCCCCAGCCTGGAGAAGGTCTCTTGTATGCGAGGAAGCTGGACCTGCATCTCTCGCGCGTCGAAGCCGCAAAGATCCAGAAGCTCATACACCAACCGGCCCTCCTTCGATGATTTCGACGAAGGCCTCCAAACGATTCCTGACCGGTCCGACATTGAGGTTGTGATAGTCGGATTCGACCACAAGCATCGGGGTGCCCCGTTCTCGTAGCACTCTCTCAAAAAGATAAGACTCTTGGTCGTACATTTCGCAACAGAGAAGCTGATACCAAACCACACCGTGGACGTCAAAGTCTTCGATGAGATCCAGAGCGCGATCGATCCTTCTGCTCGTAGCTCCCCTCATGAAGGCGGCCGGCCTCTTGTCGAGTAAGTAGCTCCTCGCGAGTACATCGAGCGGATCCCCGTCGCCTTGCACCACGTGCCAATAGTCACGGATGCCCTCAAACACCTCCTCGACTACGATGTCAGCCCCAGCGGCGGCTATCATCTTTAATATATCGAGATCGTTGAAGGCCAGAGCCGGCCCCGCGAGCATCACCCTGGGCCGTCCTTCGGGGAGAAGCTCGGCTTGGGATACGCTACTGAGCACTTCTTCCAAGGTGTCGCAGGTCATAACCGGATCGGCATACATCGATATGTGGTTCAACCGCACGAAGTCTAGGGCGCTGATCCTAAGCCGCTGCTCGCGGCGAGCCAGACTCAGAGTCTTCAGAAGCCCTCGAAGCCGATTGTAGATGTTCATGGCCTCGGTCAACTTGTCACTGGTAATGACGTTTCCTGTTAGATGCTCCAGTAGTCCTTTTAGCTCCGACAGCCGTTCTCGAAAGTAGTCGATCTCGTAAGCATCCTTGTTGTCGTAGGGCACACCCAGTTTGAAGATATCCACCGTGCCGTAGTACTCCCATACATCTCCCACCTGCTTGAGATGCTGGCACGTGCACGGGACAACAACTAGGTCCAGCTTCTTGTAGAGGAGATTGGTCCTCAGCAGAGCCTCCCCGATCTGAGCCCGGGCGAATGGACAGATGACGTTGGGCACGAGCGAGAGTGCTTCCTCCGCCGGACGGGCGTCACCGCCATGACTGAGGCAGAGCGGAATCGCTCCAGATGCATAGACGAGTTCATCCGGCACATAGCCCCCGGGGAAGTAACCTACAATCTTCGTGCCGCTGTCACCCGCTTCCTCCAGGGCACTTAGTCTTGCTTCCATGAGCGAGGCAATCTGGGATGTCACCATGTCTCCACCCACAAGGTCTCCTGTCTCTATCGGTCTCGGTTAAGAGCGTCCAGTCGCGTCTCTGAGCGTGAGCTCACGCCAAGCGGCTCCCCTTGGGCTCGCCTGCGGTCAGGACTCCGTCCACGCGCGCTCCATGTCCACCCGCTTCTCCGGACAAGCATCGCTAGGATACTCGAACAGTAACGTCTCCTGGGTGGGGCCGCGGGCCGGATAGTGTTCACGCACACGTTGCAGGGTGTTGCTGCGGAGCGGAGACAGCGCACAGGAGGAGGTACGCCTCTCCTCCTGCATGCTCGATGAGTCGAACAGTCTCCTCGCACCCTGCGCTGTTGGAGTCGGTCGTCACCGAACCTCTGCGCCTATCCGCGCGAACGGCCGGGCCCCCGCGGCCTGTCCGATACCGATGGCGGCAGCTCCGGGCCCGATAACGACCACCTCCGCTCCCGGAAACACGGCATTCATGGCCGGTCCGAGCGGCTGGTCCAGGGTGACCCGGGATGTGTGCGCCGTTGACACCAACCTACTGTTCATCGCGTCACGCGTCGTCCATCGTGGTTCTGTACGGCTCAGCCCTCGGTTCATTCAGTACTCACCGAAGATCGCATAAGGCAAAGTGGGCTACCCCGTAATACTCGGCAACCACAGCGCCAATTCTGGAAATAACAATAATAAAGCAACAAAAATGACCGCAACTCCCCAGAAAGGTAGTACACCTCTAAAGATTGTACCCATCGGCACATCAGGCGCAATACCTTTAACAACAAACATGGTTATACCAACAGGAGGACTAATCATTCCAATTATTACCACCAGCACAATAATTATGCCAAACCATATCAAATCGAAACCAAGTGATGATACCAGCGGAAGAAATATCGGTAGGGTAAGAAGAATCATTGCCATCTCTTCAAGAAATGTCCCCAACAGCACGTACATGATGAGAATAAGTATCATGACGACTGTTGGCGATAATCCGAGCCCGCTTACCCACTCCGCAATCTGCATGGGGATTGTGGTAACGGCGAGAAACGCGGTGAAGACCAGCGCTCCCATCAAGATGGTGAAGATCATGCCTCCAATGCGGATGGTATCAATGGCCGCACTTTTGAAACCCTCCCAGGTTAGCCGTCTTCGCACCAAGGACAGTAGAAGTGCCCCGAAAGCTCCAATGGCCCCCGCTTCGGTCGGGGTAAACCACCCAACGAGAAGGCCCACAATCACCAGGAAGATGAGAATCACCATCTCAAAACTATCGAGAACGCTAAAGATCTTCTCCTTAAGGGTGGTCTTCGGACCCAATGGCGCTAGAGTCGGCTTCCGCCAGACTCGCAGACCGATCATGAGCATGAACATGGCGCTGAGGACGATACCAGGGAGAATACCGGCTATGAAGAGTCTCCCTATGTCCTGTTGCGCAATGATTCCATAAATCATGAGCATGCCGCTGGGAGGGATGATGATTCCCAGAGTTCCCCCTGCAGCCACGCAACCGACGGCCAGACCCTGATCGTAGTCATACCTCCGCATTTCCGGCAAGGCGACAGTGCCGATCGTTGCCGTAGTAGCAATGCTTGAGGCACTGGCAGCGCCGAACACAGCGCAGGACCCGATTGTGGCCAGAGATAGTCCCCCGGGTATTCTCCCCAGCCAGGTGTATGCCATACGAAATAGGCTCTGTCCTAAACCCGTGCTCAGGCATAATGAAGCCATAAAAATAAATAACGGGATAACAGCATAGTCATAGCTAGAAACCAGCGTGAAGGGTATATTCTCAAGAATATGGAGTGCACCGCTCACTGTTGCAAGATATGCGAAGCCTACAAACCCCAATAAGAGCATCGAAAAGCCTATAGGCATACCAATTATCAGTAGAACAAGAAGTGAACATAGACCCACAACGCCTGTAGTAACGGGAGTCATCGTTTAATACCCCTTATGACAGAGGCAACCATATTTTTTATTAGAACGATGCTGAGCAATGTGGCTCCGACTGCCCAGATGTATTTGAACGGCGCAAGGGGTATCCGTGTCACCAGCGTCGTTTCTGAGGAAGTTGCGGCCTCGTGAGCAGCCCCAAACATCGCCCACGTTAGAACGCCGATTACTGCGAGACTGAGTAAGAGGCCGAAGGCATCTGTGAAAGCTTTCACCCGTGCTGGGAATCTAGCCGACACTACCTCCATGATCACGTTGCGGTGCTGACTTTCCACATAGCCTATAGCGACCGAGGCAAACACAACCCCGGCAAGCCCCGCAATGTCGATGGCGCCCAGTATTGGCTTGCCCAGGAGTGCGCGTCCTAAGACGTTGAGAGCAATGATCGTAGCCATCACGATCAACGCAAGTATGGCGACTATGAGGAGTACTCTTACCAGGCGTTCGATAAGTTTTCCACCACTCATGCAGGACTCCTCGTTGTTGGTGAATCACATCGGAAAACCGTGGGCATCTGCGCAAGGTGTGACTGTCTGAGCCGCAGGACATCGTGGCCCCATGCGGCTCAGACAGCAACTGTGCGCTACGAGAACGGCACTACGGAGACACGTCTTCCATTGACGACGATTCCGGCGTTCTACTTGGCTAGACCCAACGCGAAATTGACCAGTTCTGTTCCCGGATGTCCCAACGCGTCCATGTCCGCCGCCATCTTGTCGTATACCGGTTTCACCGCCTCATCCCATCGTGCATATTCATCGTCCGTGAGTTCGATGAACTGGATACCTTTCTCCAGGCTGTATTCATGGGTCATCTTTTCATCTTCAACCCAGGTATCGATGGCATCCTGCCTCGACCATTCAAGGCTGTCATCAATGACCTTCTGGAATTCTGGGGGAAGCCTGTTCCAGGAATCCATGTTCATTATGAAGAAGTTGATCGAACAACCCAAAGAGAAGTTGGGAGTGCACTCAAACTTGTCAGCAATCTGAAAATCGTACATACCTCCTGTCGTTGACGTCCCGCCGTCAGTCGTGCCTTTGTCGAGCGAATTTATCCAGTCCTGCATCGGCATGGATATGGGCAGGGCGCCGAGATTCTTCGTTATATCGCCCAGAATGGCACTGGGAACTCTTAGCTCAAGACCTTTCATGTCTTCCATTGTATGAACGACCTTGTCCGTTAAATAGAAGAAGGTCGGGAGCGAGGGAACCAGCCAAAGAACCTTAAAGTCTGTCCACTGGCTCTCCATCAGATCAGGGAACTCGTTCCAGATCGCCTCGAAGATTCTCACACCATCAAGTGTGTCTTGCCCGGGGACAAGCTGCGTGAGATTCACTCCCACTTCGAAGCCGGGTTCTCCACCGTAGATGAAGCAGTTTCCAATATCAGCAACTCCATCCCTGATGCCGGAGCGCATCTCCGGGGGTGGAATCAGCTGACTGGATGGGTAGTGGCGAATAGTGATAAGACCGTTGCTGTCCTGCTTGACCTTTTCTGCCCACCTCTCCAGCGACGCGCTCGCCGGGGCCGTGGGCGCATGCATGCTCGCCATGGATAGCTCCACGGGTTCCAGTGCCGCTGTGGTATCGGTACTTGGCGCCACTGTGGTCGCGGGGCCGGCCGTCGTGGCGGGCGCCGCTGTGGTTGTCGCGGGCTCCTCGTCACCGCAAGCCATCGCTCCCGCTGCGACGACCACCAACAGAACAACCAGTCCCACAAGTAGAAGCCGCGCTTTCATCTTGCACCCCCTTCTAGTGACTTCCGCAATAAGGCACTCGAGCTTCGGAGCCCCTGAGGGCAGATCCTGACACGGCGACAGAACTCACTAATCTAGTGCTGGCCGAGGTCTGCGATCGGCCAAGCAGCCGGCGGCAGACCTCATCCCCCGTATCTCCTCATCGGTTCACTGCCTCCCTAGCCCATCCTGCTCCACCGCAACATCCTCCTAGACCATCCGCACCCCCAGTCCTCGTAAGAACGTTTGCCAAACCGCTGGATGCAACCCTAACCATCGTTCTTCTCCTCGTCAGGTGCTCCGAGTTCAGCCCCGGCATGGGAAGGATCCCTGATATCGCCCACCATGCGCTTAAAGACTTCCACCGACATACCGGTGCTGATGATCTCTTCAAGCCCGACCAGCTGGGCCACGTCCTCTGCCCAGCCCCACATCATGAGACTCCAAGCTAGGACATCGGTGTCAACATCTTCCCGGATGCTTCCATCGCACTTGCCCTCTTCGATCAACTGCGCGAACTCTCGAACGAAGGTGAGGTGTCTATCGCGTAGCTCCTTCCTCAGGGTTCCCGAACCACTTGCGGCAGCGAACTGGAACCAGGGATGGGTGAAGGCATCGAACTCAGAGCGACCCAAGGACCCATGACGGCTGCCCATATCCATCACGTGCTCAAAGACACTGTTACCCGACGACTCATCGATCCATCTTGGAACACGATTGACCATAAGGTCCAGGGCAGCCTCAAGCATCGCTTCACGATTGGGGAAGAACTTGTAGAGAGCCGCTCGTGAGAGCCCGACCCCTGCGGCTATGCGGGAAATCGTGGCGCCGTGGACTCCGTACCTAGCTACAAGCTTGAGAGTGGTCGCGGCAATCTGCTGCTGCCTTTCCACCCGTGGTACCCGGGTGCGGTTGCGTACTTCGTACACCGGCTCCCCCAGCAAGCGCTTTCGGCATCTTGACCCTCAAACCTCTTGTCTCGTCTCAACGCCCGCCGCAGATCGGGGTCTGAGAGGTCGGGTGGCCGCTCGTTCACCCAACTTAACAGAGGAGTCCGCTGCGTGTCAACGCCTGGGCCCTAGAGACGTCGCGAGGCGTCCGTCCGCGCAGGCTGAATCCACACCTGCGTGCATGCAATGCGCATCTCGCGGGTAAGGGGCTCCCAGGCACATGACAAACGTCTCGAAGAGAGCGCCATAAGGAGGGGGTCATGGGACTCATAGGCTCTTGGGGAAGGCACCTTGCCCACGGCAGGACCATCGTGCTGACGATCGCAGTGATCTTGGTCGCCCTCGGGGTAACAGCCTTTGCCACGGTTGATACGGTCGAAGCACAGGGAGCGGACGAAACCACCCTGATCTACGTGTCCGCCAACCGACTCATGGAATATGACGGCAAGACCGGCGTCTTCACCACTCTTGAATACGCGGAGGAGGGTGCTCCCATCATGCCGTCGCGCGCCCTCAGCGGCACTGCCATCTCGTGGACGGTGCGCTCTATGTCCGCACCGTATGTCACCTACGTGAGCGAGACTCTCTCTGAGCCGGGTCAGGCCACGCTGCATCAACTGACGGGCGATCTCTACACCTTCCCGCGCGTCTCCCCCGACGGGACGAGACTGCTCTACATCATGGAGGAGCCGGATCCCTACGGCGGGCTGACCAACAACCTATACGTGAGAGATGTGATGAACGGCACCATCCTCTTCTCCATCGCCGATGTGGACTCCGCCGACTGGGCGCCTGATGGAAACAGGATGGTGTTCAGCAGTTACCCCCGAGCTCGGATCGACCCCGATCTCGTGACCATGTACGTCTACGACATCGCCACGGCGACCGAGACCAGATTGCCCGCCGTCCGCATCGCGGCCATTGGCGAGATCAACACCTATTCGCCCCGGTGGGCTCCCAGCGGGGAGTGGATCGCCTACCAGCGCCACGACTCAGACTCGGTCTCCATCATGATCACCAATCCCACCGGGTCGTCCACGCAGGAGATGGGCGCGATCCCGTGGGAGCGCTCCGGTCAGGGTCTGGAGTGGCTCCGCATGCCGGACGGCACCGAGCGCCTGTTCACCGACTATCGTGAACTGGGAGGGTCTCCCTACGTTATCCTGGAGGTGCCGAGTCCCGACGTAGCCTCGCCCTCAGCACGGATCCTCCACGGATCTCTATCCTCCCAGGCCCAGCCCGATTTCCCCGACATCGACCCGGAACACCCCGCCTACCACCCCATCCGCGATCTGGCTTCGCTCAGAGTGATCAGGGGCTTTGACGACGGGAGCTTCGGCGCCGACAAGCCGGTCACCCGGCAGCAATTCGCCAAGATGATAGTCAAGACCATAGGGCTCACCGTCACCGGCACAGAAGACGTCCCCTTCACCGATGTGGCCGGCGGCTTGGACGAATACGACCTGCTTTACCCCGACAAGTACGTGGCCGTGTGCGCGGCGGCGGAGATCACCAAGGGTACCAACGACCCGACCAAGTTCAATCCCTACGGCAACATCACCCGGGCGCAACTCACTACCATGGTAGCCCGAGCGGCTGGGCTGCCCGAACCCCCCGGGGATTACGAACCACCGTTCGGCGATTTCTCTCCGGACCATTACCAGTGGGCGCGCAGGGCCGCCCACGCCGGGCTCCTCGAGGGGCTGGGAGCGGAGGCTGGATTTGACTTCTGGGCCAACGCCACGCGAGGGGAGGTCTGCGTGCTCCTATCGAACCTGCTGCACCGTTAGACGAGATGTCGCGGCCCCGGCCCGGTCGCCAGCGTCCGGGCCGAGGCCACTCGATATTCACAGCGCTCAAGGAGCAGTGTTATCGAGAACGGGACACTACTGGAGAGGGATATCCCCCAGGTTCACGTCCTCTTCCGTGCTTAGGGCGGTGAAGCTCTTGCCCTCATAGCCCGGGGCCGCTATCTCGAGATCGTAGGTCCCGACCGCCAGTCCCTCGAACCAGAAGTCGCCAAAATCATCAGTCTGGGTGCTGAGTGCGCCACCCCCGTCCACAGGCTTCAAGGTGACCTCGGCGCCCTCGATGATCTCCTCCTTCTGCGGGTCGTACACCGTGCCCGCGATGAACTTCTTGGGCATGTTGAGATAGTAGACGCGCGGCTGATTGCCCGACTCCGAGAGCAGCACCTCCGCCTGCGCAATCTCCGCGGAGAATTCCGACTCCTCACCGAATCTGATGGCTTCGGTGGGGCACTGATCGACACAGCGCGGCACCGTCCACTCACCTCCGTCCAGAAGGTGCGCACATCCCGTGCACTTCTGTGCGATGTTCAGATCTTCGTTCATGAAGATGGCATCGTACGGACACGCATCTGCACAGGCCTTACAACCGGTGCACTTCTGCGGGTCTATCTCGACTAGCCCGTCCTCCCGGCGGTAGATGGCGCCTTCAATGGGACACACTTCCATGCAAGACGCTTCTCGGCAGTGATTGCACAGCCGGGGCACGTAGTGCATCTTCACCTTGGGAACGGTCCCGCGGATGTGCTCGGTGAGCCGTAGCCAGAACTGACCGGTGTCGGGCTGGGGTTTCGCGACGGGCGACCAGTCGTTACCAACGTGTTCGTCCTTGCATGCGATCTGACAGGCATAGCAGCCGTTGCAGAGGGCAACGTCGATCACGAAAGCTTTCATCTAAGCCTTCCCTCCTTCGATCCAAGCGTCCATGCGAAGCCCGGCCGCGTGGTCATACGGGCGAGCGAAGGCCTCGGGATACTCTTGCCGCCATTTGTCCCACTCCTCGCCGGAAACCTTCTGGACGTCGACGAGATACCCGCTGGTGGCCTGACCGCACGCGTTCTTAGAGGTGAGACCGTGGGGCGAGATAGCGTTGATGGCGCCGCCCCTGTCGATCTTAGGACCGATGGGGTCGTGACGAGCACCGTGATCGACATAGATGGCACCGGGAACAATCCGTTGCCAGACCCGGGCGCCACAGAGCACGATACCGCGCTCGTTGAAGACCTTGACCACATCGCCGTCCTTGATGCCTCGAGCCTCGGCATCCAGGGGGTTGATCCAACACGGCTCGTACTTGTAACCGTCGAACCCGAGCACCTTGCAGGTCGGGATCTCGCGGGTCCAGGTGATGTCGTCACACTGGGCGTGCGTGCGCCAGCGGCCGTGATTGGAGATGAGAAGCAGCGAGAACATATCGGCCCGCTCGCTGGACAGACGTTCGTCGTGGGTCTCCGTGCGCTCGAACCACTTGGGGTAGGGCTGCCGTTCATTGTCGGTGGGGAAGTGAGTGGCCAGTCTCTCCGAGTAGAACTCGAGCTTGCCGCTCGGGGTCTCCAGCGGGTGATTGTCTGGGTCTTCGTAAAAGGAGCGGATGCCGATGGGATCCTGCTCCCAGTCTTTCGCGGTGGGGAAAACAAGATACTTCTTCTCTACGAATTCCTCGAAACTCATAAAATGCTCGCCGTCCATGGCATCGAACACTTCTTTCTCCAAGGTGCGCAGATCCTTGCCCTCGGTGAACTCCCGGTCGATGCCCAGCTTCTTGGCGACCTCAACCACCACCTCGTAGTCGCTCATGGACTCGCCCACCGGTTCGCAGGCCTGCTCCTGGATCCACATGGTCTGGAAGTGCGGGCCCTGCCTGGTGTTGGTGACGATGTCCTCAACCTCCAGGGTGGTGTTCGAGGGGAGTATGAGGTCCGCGTAAAGGGTGTCGTTCTCGAGCCAGGGGTGTTGGACGACATAGGTCTCGATTTTGGGCGAGCGGTACGACTCGATGGTCCAGTTGCCGTGGTTCCAGCAGGTGATGCGGCAGGGCGTGTCGCTCCAGATCATGTGGAACTCGGTCCCGCCCTTATCCTCCGCAATGGGGTAGTCGTACCGTATGAACTGGTCCTCGGTGAGCGATTCCTGTCCGCCGGAACCGTGAAAGACCGCTTTGCCCGCGAAGATGGCTTCCTGGATCATGGTCTTGGGGATGAGCTGCTTGCCCCATGCGTCCGAGCTGGTCCGGGTGGGGATGCGGATGCGCTCGGGCATGGCCGGGTTGAAGAAACGGTTGCTCTTGATGCCCTCGGCGCGAGGCATACCGGCGTAGGTGATCTGCCATTGCCACACTCCGGGCTTGCCCAGTCCCTGCATGCCAAGAAGGACGCATTCCAGACGCCCCGGCTCGTGAGAGAAGGGACCGCGCACCAGCGACCCACCGAAGTAGTGGATGATAGATGTGGTCTGCTTGGCGAACTTGCGCGCCAGAGCTTTGATGGTCCACGGCGGGACGCCGCACTTCGGGGCCGCCCACGCGGGCGTCTTGGGGACGCCGTCTTCCTCGCCCAGGACGTAGTCGGCGATCTTGTCCATGCCCACAGCGTGAGTGGCCACGTATTCCTTGTCCCACGTGTCGTCGGTCAACCACACGTAGATGATGGCCAGCTGCAACGCCGCGTCGGTGTTGGGGAGCACCGGTATCCATTTGTCGGCGTGCACGGCCGCGCCGTAGTTGAGGTCGGGACAGATGTAGACCTGCTGGATGCCGGCCCGCTTCCAGAACTGGCAAACACGGGTGGCGTACTGGCCGGTGAAGCCCCAGGGGGTGGTCTCCGGATCGCAGCCCCAGAAGAGGGTCAGTTCGGCGTTCTCGCTGATGTCTTTGAGGAGATTGCCGTTCGGTGCCAGCATGCCTTGGAATCCCTGGCCCCACACATGTTTAGAACCCCAGTACCAGCCCTCCCAGCTATCGGGCTGCCGGACCTGCTGTGTGAAGCCGCCCATCATGTCCAGCAGACGGGCGGAATGACCATGCGGCGTATGGATGGTCTGACACTCGCCGTGGCCGTCGCCTTGGACCAAGATGCCCAGCGGACCGTAGGTCTCGTGGATCCTTCTGACCTCGGCGGCGATGATGTCGGTGGCCTCGTCCCAGGATATGCGCACGTACTTGCTGATGCCGCGGTTCTGCGGGTTCCGCTCCCCGTTTGGATCCCAGTCCACACGCTTCATGGGGTATTTGATGCGGTTCGGTGAGAAGGTCCGCTTCTTATAGGCCAGAGAATACGGCCCCGGCAGGGACTTCATCAGCGGACGGAGAGTCTGGCCGTTGCGCTCTATCGTCCAGGGTCGCAGCGATTCCGGCTGGTACTTCCAGTCGTAGTGGAAGGGCCGGATGCGCAGGACCTTTCCCTCCTTCACGTCCAGGGCGCACTCGCCGCCGCCACCTAACATCCCCCCCAGCGCCAACGCCCGCAAGACGGTCTTATCGGGCTTGACGTCGGCTTTGCTCCGTTCAGCGTCTGCCATACTGGATTGTTCTCCTTTCCTGTTCGCCCGCGACGACAGCATGTGGGACCCCAACTCACCACCGCCCTCGACCCAGCTACTACCCTATGTCGCTGACCCCCGATGTGATGCATCCTGAAGGTCTTGTCTTAGGTTGGAGTCCCGCGCCCCTTCAACGGATTCTGTCGAAACAGGAGAGATCCGAGTCAACAACACCAGTCAGTGCCTCTCATCTTACCGCTTCGACCTGGAGAACAGAAACCGCGGACGCCACTGGAACGGCGTGCGTACATCCCCCGTTGTTTGGGTATCTATCGCCGACGATAGTATGTGCATATAATGAATCGATACTATGCGGGGCGCCTCTGTGCCCCGCGCCTTATGGAACGGTGATGCGCAGGAAGATTCTCACCGAGGAACACGACCGTCTTCTGGCTGAAGAGCGAAGCCTGCTGGGCGATCTGCAGTTGACGCTGGCCCGCCACGAGGCCGAACCCGAGGATCAGAAGGTCTTAGAGCGCTCTGTGCGCCAACTGGACGAGATGTTCCTCCTGGTGGTCGCGGGCGAGTTCAACTCAGGCAAGAGCGCCTTCATCAATGCTTTGCTGGGCGACCGTTTGCTCGAAGAAGGAGTGACGCCCACCACCACCCGCATCCATACCATCACTCATGGACCGCATGTGACCCAGGAAGCCGACGCGGAGGGTATCCAGAACGTCAAGGCTCCCATCGAGCTCTTGCGGGAGGTCGAGATCGTCGACACGCCGGGGACCAACGCCCTGGACCGTGAGCATGAGGCCATCACTCAGCGGTTCATACCTCGTTCGGACCTGGTCCTCTTCGTCACCTCGGCCGACCGGGCCTTCACGGAGAGCGAGCGGGCGTTCATCGAGAAGATACGGAGTTGGGGCAAGAAGCTGGTCTTCGTGATCAACAAAGCGGACCTTCTGCGAACCGAAGACGAAAGGTTGCAGATCGAGCGTTTCGTCGTTGAGAATGCCGAGCGCCTCCTCGGATTCTCCCCCGACATCTTCTCCGTTTCGGCGCGCATGGCGCTGGAGGCGAGACTCGCCGGACAGAACGACGGCGCTCTCATGAAAGAGAGCCGGTTCCCGGCTCTGGAGAAGTACCTCAAGGAGACACTCGACCAGTCGGAACGCGTCCGGTTGAAGCTGCTCAACCCTCTGGGAGTGGGACTGAGCCTTGCCGACAAGTACCGCACGGCCACGCAAGAACGGCTGGACATTCTGGCCGACGACATCTCCGCGCTCGACAGCATCGAGCACCAGCTGGACCACTACTGCGAAGACCTCAGCCATGAGTTCTCGTTCCGGCTCACCGACGTGGACAACGTGCTCCACGACATGGAGAAGCGGGGCCACGAGTTTCTGGACGAGACCGTGCGGATCGGTCGCATCTTCGACCTCATCAAGAAGACCCGGGTCAAAGAGGAGTTCGAGCGCAAGGTGGTCGCGGACGCTCCCGCTCGCATCGAAGAGAAGGTGGACGGGATAATCGACTGGATGGTGCAGTCAGAGCTCCGCCAATGGCAGACGCTCAACCAGTACCTGGCAGAGCGACGGGCCCACCACGCGGGCCGGGTAATCGGCAACCTGGGGAACTTCGACAACGACCGAAAGCAACTCCTGGATACGATAGGCCGTGCCGCCCAGAAGACGGCCGATACTTACGAGCCGAACGCGGAAGCCGCCCGCCTAGCCGACTCCGTGCAGAACGCGGTGGCCGGACTGGCGGTGGTGGAAGTGGGAGCGGTCGGCTTGGGCGCGACGGTGGCCATCCTGGCCTCGACCACGCTGGTGGATGTCACGGGCATCCTCGCGGCCGGTTTCGTTGCCGCCATGGGTCTGTTCATCCTCCCGGCCCGGCGGGCCAGAGCCAAGAGCGAACTCAGCAAGAGCATCTCCGCGCTCGATTCCAGGCTCAGGGGGGCGCTCAAAGAGCAGTTCGACCACGAAAGTGAGCGCAGCCTGCTCCGTATCCGCGAGGCGGTGGCACCCTACACCCGTTTCGTCCGCGCCGAGCGCGACAGGTTTCTGGCCATGCGCGAGCAAATCGATGATGTGAAGAGCAAGATGCAAGGGCTGCGACAACGTCTCGAGAAGCTCTAGAAGCCACGGAAAGGCTGGGACCGGCAACAGACCGGCCATACAACAGGAGGTCAGTGCCTTGAGTTCGAAAATCGACTACACGGCCGAAGAGTGGACCATCGTGGTGCGGGCACCGCTCCTTGCGGGCCTGGCTTTGACTCTCGCCGACCCCGGGGGCCCGATCGAGGCGGCCAAGGAAGCCATAGCGACCATGAAGGTCATGACCGCCCCTGAGAGCGACGAGGAGTTGCTGGTCGCGGTCGCACAAGAGGCCAAGGCTATGTTGGACGCACGGAAGAACCCTCTCGATGACTTCAGACCCACTACCTCGAATGTTGGCGAGTTGGTCTTGGAAGAGATGCGTAAGGTCGACAGCATCCTCACAACCAAGGCCACTCCTCAGGAGACCGATGCTTTCAGAACGTGGCTGATGAGGGCTGCTCAATCCGCCGCCGACGCCGCTAAAGAGGGAGGGTTCCTCGGATTCGGCGCCGTACGCGTGAGCGAAGGCGAACAGCAGATGTTGGCCAAACTCAAGGCCACCTTCGGAATCAGAACGGCGGATTCCGGCGGCGAGTCGACGGGTGAGGTTGCGGCATCCGTCGGTCGAGAGGGTCACGGCGTGCCCGTCGTCGATCTGGACCTCTGTACGGGGTGCGGCATCTGCGAAGACATCTGTCCGGCCGTCTTCGAGATCGGTGACGACGGCTATTCACACGTGATCGACGAATATGGCTGCGAAAGCGCCGCCTGCTGCCAAGAGGCAATCGACGAGTGCCCTGAGGGCGCCATCAGCATGGAGTGAGCGTCCTGCCTGCCGGGTAGGACTCACCGTAAACGACTCCGGAAGGGGAGCGATATGGCAAGTATGATAGATGAGATCCTGGCACAGATCCCCGCCGAGGATCTCGCCGCCCGACTGGGCACCGACCCCGAAACGGCCGTGGACGCGGCCCGAAAAGCCCTACCGGCCCTGCTGGGCGGTCTTTCCAGCAACGTGACCGCGGGAGGTGGAGACGCGCTGGGTAATGCCGTTCTCCGCGACCACAAGGGAGATCTGCTCGACGATCCGAACTTCCTGCAGTCCATAGACACAGATGACGGCGAGAAGATCCTCAGCCATATCTTCGGCGACCAGCAGAATCAGGTGGTCGAGAAGCTGGGTGCCACCTCGCGGGCCGGTTCGTCCATATTCTCCAAGCTCCTCCCCATGCTGGCCCCCTTGGTGATGGCCTGGCTTGGCAAGAAGCTGCTCGGCGGACTGTTCTCCGGAGGAGCGAGCCAAGCCACCGGTGCCCTGGCGGGTAGCCAGGAGGCAGCCGGTTCGAGCGGCGGTCTGGGCGGTCTGCTGGGTGGCCTCGGCGGGCTCTTTGGAGGAGGCGGCCAAAGCGCACCGGCCGCGAATCAGGGCCTGCCCACCACCGAAAGCAGCTCGGGTGGCGGTCTGGGCGGTCTGCTGGGCGGCCTCGGCGGGCTCTTTGGAGGAGGCGGCGAAAGCGCACCGAGTCAGAGCCAGAGTCTGCCCACCCAGAGCTCTGCGGGGATGGGCGATCTGGGCGGCCTTGGCGGCCTGTTGGGAGGCCTTCTCGGCAGGGAGGTCCAAGAGGGTAGGTCTTCGATGCCCGACCTATCCGACCTATTCGACGTTCTCGGAGGCGGTGCCTCCGACCAGGAGTCCGGTCCTCAAGCCTAATGTGACGCAGAGTCCTGCGGACCGGTCACGCTCCGCAGGACGCCCGGAGAAGGGGTTCCCTTCTCCGGGCGTCTGGGCGTAAGAGAGACGGGCCGGCGACCGGGACAGACCGGCAGCCGGTGCCGAGGCCGTAACATCGGTGTAGGGACTTGCCCATTGAGCTTGGCAGAATCGGTACGCTCGGTCCGGAAACGCTTCGCAGCTTGCAGCGACCCGATCCGTGACGTACCCTATGCGATGCTGCGACGGCTCGGCGCCGCGCAGCCTGTCTGCCACGGTCGCATGACGCTGAGCACAGCGCCGCGGCCGGCCGAGGATCCACCTCTTAATGTGGCCGGCACCGGTGTGGTCGGCACGGCGCGGACCGTGGTCAGTGGTCGCCGTCGTGGCAGTCGTCGTGGTCGCCGTCACCGTCGCAGCCATCCGCGCCGCCGTGGCTGGCGGCCGGGGCTGTTTCGAATCCTTGCGGCGGAGCGCGCCACCGTATGACGGGGAGATCATTGAAAGGCTATGTCAAGATAGACAAGGAACGCTGCAAGGGTTGCGCCCTGTGCATCGACTTCTGCCCCAAAGGAAGCATCTTCCTGTCGGAGGAGTTGAACCTGAAGGGGTATTTCGTCGCAGCGTTCGATCCGAGCGGAGACTGCACCGGCTGCGGCCACTGTGCCCTCATGTGCCCCGATGTGGCCATCGAGGTGGCACGCTCATGAAGCGGCTCATGAGCGGCAATGCCACGCTGGGTGAGGCAGCGGTCCTTTCCGGATGCACGCACTACTTCGGCTATCCCATCACGCCTCAGAACGAGCTGACGGAGTACATGGCCAAGCGCATGCCCGAGACCGGCGGGGTGTTCATCCAATCAGAGAGCGAGATCGCCGCCATCAACATGGTCCTGGGTGCGGCGGCGGCCGGCGCGAGGGCGATGACGTCTTCCAGCGGGCCCGGCATCAGCCTCAAACAGGAAGGCATCTCCTATCTGGCAGCCGACGAGCTGCCGGCCGTCATCGTCAACATGGTCCGCGGCGGACCCGGCATGGGCAATATCTCCGCGTCACAGTCCGATTATTTCCAGGCCACTCGTGGTGGCGGCCACGGAGACTACCGCACCTTAGTCCTCGCCCCCGGCTCTGTGCAGGAACTGACCGAGGTGATGCCGCTCGCTTTCGACCTGGCCGACAAGTATCGCAACCCGGTGGTCGTCCTCGGTGACGGCATGCTGGGCCAGATGATGGAACCGGTCGATTTCAGCGGACTCAAGCGCCCGCCCGATTACGAGAAGGACTACATCCTCACCGGAGCCAAGGACCGGCCGCCCCGGAAGATCCACTCCCTCATCTTCGACACGAAGCTGCAGGAAGACCACAACTGGAAGCTCCACCGCAAGTTCCAGCTCATCGAGCAGAACGAGGTCCGGCACGAGACCTACCTCGCCGACGATGCCGAGATGATTGTGGTCGCCTACGGCATCGGGGCCCGCATCGCCAAGGGAGCCATCAAACGGCTCCGCCAGGAGGGTCTCAAGGTCGGCCTCCTCCGACCCGTCACCCTTTGGCCCTTCCCGGTGGAGATGCTGCAGGGGATGGCCAAGACGGTAAACGACTTCTTCGTCTTCGAGATGAGCGCCGGCCAGATGATAGAAGATGTGAAGCTGGCCCTCGGCGGCCGGGGGCGCGTGCACTTCTACGGCAGACCCGGTGGGGTCATCCCCATGCCGGTGGAACTGTCCCGCATCATCGCGCGGCACTACTACCAAGCACAGGCCCGCGGCAGAAAGAAACAGCGGTGAAGACCATCCATTCCCGCACCAGACTATTGAAGGAAGCGCACTTCCACTACTGCCCCGGGTGCGGCCACGGCATCATCAACCGCCTGCTCATGGAAGTGATCGAGGAGATGGACCTGCAGGAGAGCGCTATCTGCGTGGCCCCCGCCGGATGCGGCATGCTCCTCTACAACTACTTCGAGATCGACGTCATCGAATCGGCCCACGGACGCGGTGCCGCGGTAGCCACCGGTATCAAACGGGTGCTGCCGCAGAACCTGGTCTTCTCCTACCAGGGGGACGGCGACCTGGCCGCCATCGGTACCGCCGAAGGGTTCCACGCCGCCAACCGGGGTGAGAACATCACAGTGATCTTCGTGAACAACGGCGTGTACGGCATGACCGGCGGCCAGATGGCCCCCACCACCCTCCTCGACCAGGTTACTACCACCACTCCCACGGGCCGCAACTCCGACCTCGCCGGCCACCCGGTACGCATATGCGAGGTGTTTGCGACCCTCGACGGCGCCTGTTACCTGGAGCGGGTGGCTGTGAACAAGCCGGCCGCTGTGGTCAAGGCCAAAAGGGCCATCACTAAGGCATTCCAGCGCCAGCTCGACGGTCGCGGCTTCTCGTTGGTGGAGATCCTTTCCCCCTGTCCGGTCAACTGGAAGATGACTCCGCACGATGCCTGCGCGTGGATCGACGAGGTAGTGAGCAAGAGATTCCCCTTAGGCGTGGCCAAGGACGTCGAGGACGGGTCATGCTCGTAGCCACCGTGTTCTCCGGATTCGGCGGGCAGGGGGTCCTCTCCATGGGATCCACCCTGGCCACCGCTGCCATGCTCGAAGGCAAGTACGTGACCTACCTGCCGGCCTACGGTGTGGAGGTGCGAGGAGGCACGGCCAACTGTACGGTGGTGGTATCCGACGAAGAGATCGCCTCGCCGGTAGCGTCCGAGCCGGAGTTCGTCGTCGCCATGAACCAGCCGTCCTTCGCCCGGTTCCAAAGCATCCTCCAGGCGGGCGGACTCCTGTGCGCCAACTCCTCACTCGTGGACACCGAATCAGCCAGGGGAGATATCGAAATCCTCGCCGTCCCGACCAGTGAGCTTGCCGGCAAGCTCGGCACCCTCAAAGTGGCCAACATGATCATGCTCGGCGCTCTCATCCGAGCGAGCAACATGATCTCGTACGACGCCATGCTGGACAACCTCGAGCCGATACTTGGCGAGGGCAAGGCGAAACTGATTAAGGTCAACCGGGAAGCCCTCGCTCTCGGCTACACCTACGCGAAGGAGTAGGCCGGTGAGTATCACCCAACTGTCTTTGAGCCTCGACAACGTCCCGGGAACCTTCTCGGCCATCAGTGAGCTGTTGGGGCGTGAAGGCGTGAACATCCGCGCCATCTCCGTGGCGGATACCTCCGATATTAGTACGGTCCGCTTCGTGGTGGACGACCCGGAGAAGGCGAAAAACATCCTGATCGGGAGCGGGCACGTTCCCAAGACGACTGAAGTGCTCGCGGTCGAGATCCCGGACCATCCCGGCGCTGTGAACGCGGTGCTGAAGCCGCTCAAAGCCGCCGACATCAACGTGCATTACCTCTACCCGCACTTGGGTAGGCTCGATGAGAACGCCATCGTCATCCTGGGCGTGGACAAGACGGAAGAGGCGCAGAAAGTGCTCGCCCAGAACTGGGTCAAGACCCTGGGGGCCGAAGTCTACAACGTGTAGCCGCCGCAAACGGGCGTCGCTTCTCCCCGCTTGACGGCCGGGACGGCCGCGAAGTAGGGTGATGCTAGGACCCGCCCCGTGGTTTCTGAGGAGAGTGCGCATGCCGCAGAGGCCGAGACAGAGGCCGAGAAACCGCCGCCCGCCCGAGCCCCGAGAGATCGCTTCCGGCACATACCTTCTTGATGTGGGCAGCGGGCTGATGCGATCGAACGTCTACCTGGTGCGCTCCGGCTCCTCCTGGGTCTTGATCGACACCGGCGCCGCCGGCTGCGAGAGCCCCATCCTCGACGCGGCCCGCTCCTTGTTCGGCTCGGATGGCGGCCCCGCATCCATCCTTCTGACTCACAGCCACCCCGATCACGCCGGCTGTGTACGTTCCCTCGCCCGCGCGTGGGAATGCCCCGTGTACGTTCATCCCGGGGAGATGGCGATGGTTTCCGGCGATCTCACGCTCCTTCGGCCCTTTGCCAGTCCCCTCGATCGGTGGGTCGTGTTCCCTCTGCTCCGCGTCATGGGGCAGAAGCGGACGCAGGCGATCGTCACGAAGGACCGACTCGCAGATCTCGTCAGCCCGCTCGACCCGGAATCGAGCCCTCCCGGTCTTCCCGATTGGGGGGTCGTGCCTACACCCGGCCACACCCCCGGCCACGTGGCCTTCTTCCGTCGAGAGGACCGAGTCCTCGTAGCTGGGGACGCCCTCTTGTCGATCGATCTCAATTCTCCCTTCGGTTTCCTGCTGAAGAGACAGCGGCTATCGGGACCACCCTGGTACACATCTTCGAATTGGCGGGAGGTCAAAGCGTCCGTCGCCCGCCTGGCCGACCTTGAGCCTGACACCCTGGCGGCCGGACACGGTCTTCCCATCACCGGACCCGACACGGCAGCACTTGTGCGACGATTCTCGGCTCGGTTCTCGGGATCGAGCACCGGGGGAGCCGGCGGCGTGCGGGCAGGCCGCGCTTAGAGCGCCGCCGTTAGGCAACGAAGACCGCAGAGGACTCGAGTTTTTCCTCTTGACTATTCATAACTTAGTACTATTATTGCATTACTACTGCTGCTAAGCCAGACTTACCGAACCGAGTTGTGAGGCGTATCCATATGACCGAGGCATCAACAGACGCCCCCTTTTCAGGCGAAGAAACGACGGTGATCGCGGCCAGCGTCCGCAAGTTCCAGAAGGAGTTGAGCGCGGGGATCGTATCCTTGGCCCTCCTGGCCCTCCTGGCACGCGCCGGGCAGGCCCTCTACGGATATCAGATCGCCAAGGACTTGGAGGCCTTTGCCGATGGGCCGCCGGTCAAACAGGGAACCCTCTACCCCGTACTCCGATCGTTGGAGGCAAGCGGCCTCCTCGTGAGCCGGGTGGAGCCTTCGGTGTCCGGCCCGCCTCGCCGCTACTACTCCGTAACCGACGCGGGCAGGCAGGCCCTCGGACCATGGCAGGACACCTGGAACCGCACTCGTGAATTCATCGACGCCGTTCTGGAGGAATATCGTGGCTGAGAACGTCGAGAGGTACCTTCGAGAGCTCCAGACAGCCCTGGCCGGAGCCGACCCCGCCCTAATCCAGGACGCCTTGTTCGACGCCGAGGAACACCTGCGTTCGGAGATGGTCGCGCGTGGATTCGCCGCCGTCTCCGGGGGTACTGCGCCGGCGGAAGCGGCTGCGTTCGCCGCGGTAGCCGAGGCGTATGGCAGCCCACAGGAGGTGGCGACAGCGTATCTGGATGCGCAAGAGTTCAAGCCGTATGCAACCACCGGCCGGAGAGCGCCCATCGCAACCACCCCGGGTGACCCCGATGCTGTGGCTACAGCTCAGGCCGTTCCGCCCGGGGAAGCGGCGGCCTCCCCTCCTTGGTGGAAGCTCTTCTTTGGTGTGGTCACAGATGCGAGCGCCTACAAGGCCCTCTTCTACATGCTCCTCTCCTTGGGGACCGGGATCGCCTACTTCACTGTCGTGGTCACAGGGCTCTCGACCAGCGCGGGACTCATCATCCTCATAATCGGTATACCGTTCTTGCTGCTGTTCCTAGGAGTCGTCCGGGGCCTGTCGTTCTTGGAGGGGCGGCTGATCGAGACCCTCTTGGAGACCAGGATGCCTCGCCGCCCACGGCCCGAGATCCAGTCGGGCGGTTTCTTCCAACGCATACTCTTCTGGGTCACAGACGGGCGCACCTGGCTGGCCATGGCCTTCATGGTCCTCATGCTGCCGCTGGGGATCTGCTACTTCAGCATCGTTGTGAGCGGCTTTGGCGCGGCCCTGTGGATGATCGCCGTGCCCTTCGTCCAGTTGGCTACCGGACACACCTACGTCAACTATGACAGTCTCCAGGAGTTCATCTTCCCAGTGTGGTCCCTGCCTCTCATGGTGATCGGTGGAGCGCTGCTCTTCGTGATCTCCCTGCACATCATCCGTCTGATCGGACGCGGGCACGCGGCATTCGCCAAGGTCATGCTGGTGCGGCCGGCCAAATGAGATTTAGGAGACCGGCCGACGGGACACTGCTCTCGGTATCAGCAATGCCGGCCCGCATCGAAGCCCAACCCCAGACCGCACGGGCGGGCTCCCCTAGCGCAACGGCCAGTACACCAGTGTCAGATGCTTGCTCAGGTCCGGCTCTTCTTCCGGACTCGTGAGATACCGCTCCCACATCATATCGGCGAGTTCGAACTGGTGCTCTTGCGCCCAGGCCTGGATGGCCGCGTAGGCCACGTGAACCTGGTCGTAGGGCCCCATGTAGGTGGTGGTAGCCACGCGGCCCGCGGGTAGGGTACTGGGTACGACGCCATCCTCCTCCACTAGGTCGCCCTCGATGGGGAAACCGATCTCAACATCGACCGAGTCCGCGGTCCAAGAATGGTAGACGGCCACCGGAGGCCCGACGGGATAGAGTCCCTGCCTCGACATCACCGCCATGATGTGCCCGAACTCCCGGCCCATGAGCGAGCCCAACTCCGCGATGGTTTGATGGCTGCGCACGCCGGCCAGCTTCTCGGGCTCCAGCTCTTTCACCTCGATCTCGTACGACATGACGCCCCCTTTGCACGACGGGGTTTCCAGCAGCTCAACGCCGGCTTGCCCCCAAACGACGCTGAGCACGAAGACGCGCCTCTTCACAGGATGAGTGTAACCGGGTAGAAGCCGTGAAGCCAGGCGGACGGGGGTGGATTCATCCCGGGATGAAAACCAACTCGCGGCCTCACAATCGGTGGACCCAAGTACGTTGACCGCCTCCTGCCCCTCGACCCCGACGCCTCACCGGCAAAATACGGCGCACTGCATGGGTACGCACTCCTGGACCACCTGGCTGTGCCGGCCACCCACCCGTTCGGATTTGGTCTGACCTACTGACTGCCGCGCCACTACCTCCTGAGCCGGCATTTCGAGTAGGATGGTTGAAACCCCGAGGAGGTCGAGCGTGGCCGATGCAGAGAAGCGGTTGGTTCGAGAGGGCGACCTCAGCAGGCTGCTGAAGTCGGATGCATAGCTCCGTGAGTGGGCGCACTGAGGCTGCGCCCCAGAAACTCCCCGGTCCCTCATACCGTTGGGCCATCCTCGTAATGGCCTTTCTCGTGGTGTTCGGGGCGCTCGGTCTCTCCCGTTTCGCCTACACGTCGATCCTGCCGTCCATGCAACAGGCCCTCGACCTGAGCAACACCCAGGCCGGCGGGCTCGCGACCGCCAACCTGGTCGGCTACGTGATCCTGGGTGTCTTCACCGGAGCCCTAGCTGCCCGTATCGGTCCGCGGCGCGTGGTATTCGCCGGCGCCGTTGTCATGACCGCCGGAATGCTGCTGACCGGCCTCTCCGACTCCTACATGCCCGCGCTCATCGGCCGAGTCCTCGCCGGTTTCGGCGCAGCCGGCTCGAACATCCCGGCCAACACCATGGTCGCCATGTGGTTCTCACGCGCGCGCCGGGGAGTCGCAACCGGATTCGTCTCGACCGGCGCCTCCCTCGGCCTGATCGTGGCCGGACCGCTCATCCCCTGGATAATGAGCGCTTACCCCGTCGCGGGCTGGAGGGTGTCGTGGTATGTACTCGCCGCCATCACCTTCGCCGTAGCCGTAGCCAGCCTGTTGGTGTTGCGCGACCACCCAGGCTACGAGCCGGAGGGCGCAGAGTCGGAAGCAACGCATGGCAAGGTGGAGTGGCGCAGGCTCTACCTCTCCCCCAAGGTCTGGCGCTTGGGCGCCTGCTACTTCTGTTTCGGCTTCTCCTACATCATCTACCTGACTTTCTTCGCCAAACGTCTCATAGCCGACGTCGGATACACCCAGCAAGAGGCGGGCACGCTGTTCATGATCCTCGGCTGGGCCAGCGTACCCTGCGGGATCACCTGGGGCTGGATCGCCGACCGCATCGGCCGCCGGGCGGCCATGGCCATCGCGCTCTGCATGCAGGCCGTAGCCGAAGCCATATTCGCCTTGTGGGCGGAACCTGCCGGACTGACACTGTCGGCCGTCATCTGGGGCCTGTCTGCTTGGGGGATGCCGATGCTGATGGCCGTCACCTCCGGTGATATCGTCGGTCCGGTGATGGCGCCTGCGGCCTACGGCTTCCTCACTCTGTTCCACGGCATCGGCCAGGCGGCGGGGCCCTATGTAGCCGGCATGATGGCCGACCGTCTCCCCTCTTTCTCAGCGGGCTATCTGCTGGCCTCGGGTGTCGCCCTCGTGGGCGCCGTCGGTCTCCTCCTGCTGCCCCGCGGAGCGACGAGCCACTTGGGCCGGGGGCCGGCTGAGTGCTCTGGATCTCCGCCGACGAGGTTATGATCGGTGGCACTCGAACCCGAACGGGCATAGCCCTACGGTGTCACGGGAACGCGCACATGGAGCGACGCTCGGTTACAGTCCCAGATACCTCAGGATGTTCCTGCCGGCGATCCGTCCGGACCCAAGGGCAAAAGCGGAGGCAAGGCCGGACGAACCCTTGATAGGGTAGCTGTCGCCATACATGCCGCCTGCGTCGAAACCGCCGGCGTAAAGACCGGGAATCACAGCCTCTTGCTTGTCGAGGACCTCGGTGTTCTCGTTTATCCTGATTCCGCCCATGGTCCCGAGGAAGACCGTGCGGCCCTTGACTGCGTAGTAGCGAGGGCCCGTGAGAGGACGGAGGTACTTACGGTCCTTGGCGAACAGGTCATCGTGGTGATTGGCGCAGAAGGCGTTGTACTCGTCGACCGTCGCCTTCAAAACGGCCGGTTCTATCCCCATCTTCTCGGCGAGTGTCTCCACGGAGTCCGCCGCCACCACTTCGGTGCTGCCGTTCTCGAGGGCGACCTCGATCTCCTTGAAGATGTTCTGTGGCCTATAGCCCGGCAGAAACTCCACGCTGATGTTCTTGGTCAGTCCATCCTCCATGATCCTCTGGATGATGGAGTCATCCAGCACGCTCCAGGTATAGCCCTTCTTACCGCCGGCCCTTGCGTTGGCGTTCCCTATGTGGGTATCCCAGTATCCTATGGTCTCGTCGCAGAACCTCCTGCCCGAGGAGGTCACCCATAGATCTGGCTGCGTACAGGCCATCTCGAGCTCGCTGTATGTGGAAAACTCAGCCCCGACCGGGACCACGCGGAAGATCTCCAGAACCTCAACACCCTCTTCGGCCGCACCGACCTCCCAGGCCATCCGGATGCCGTCGCCCATCTTGCCGGTGTTGCCTATGGGGACGAGATCAACTCCAAGGTCAAAACCGCAGAATTTCTTGATCCACTCCTTATTATTGGCGAAGCCACCGGTCGCCACCATGACGGCCCTGCACGCCACTTCGACCTCCCGACCATCGTCGTCGGCCAACACGCCGACGATGCGGCCGCCTTCCTTCAACAACCCGGTGACCGGCACGCCCGGTAGGATGCCGACTCCCATATCCCTCGCCCGTAAGACGAGAGCCTTGATGATGGCCTCTCCTTTGCCCTTCACCACGTGGTAGGTCCGGGGAGACCCGAGCATGTTGATAGTGGCATCGGTGAACACCACTCCCCGGTCCTGCAACCAACGTATAGTCGGGCCCGACTCGTCGACGATGGCGCGCACGAGCCGGGGATCGGCTCTCCAATGGCTGTAGTCCATGATTAGCCCGAAGGCTTCATCGCGGGAGAAATCGATGAAACGCTCCCGCTGCATGTCGCTCTCAGCGGCAAAGGTGCCGTGCAAGAAGTTGGTGGTACCGCCGAGAGAGCGTTGCTTCTCGAAAACCAGCACCCTGGCACCACCCTCGGCGGCAGCGACCGCCGCAGTCATGCCCGCCGCCCCGGAGCCGATCACGACCACATCAGTTTCTGCAGGTATCTCACTCATTCCGAACCCCTTGGTCTCGTGGCCTTAGTCTCATCAAAGGATGTAATCTACAGTTGAACAACTTCATATGTCGATAGCCGCATTGAAACCGTCCGTGATGGCACGCCTCAGATTTCCACCGCGCCTCCTGCAATCGCCTATCACACGCACGTCTTCAGCCAGACCTTCTAGGAGTCGCACTGTCTCATGCCGGGGAGTGGCCCCGAGGGCCAGCACCACCGAGTCACACAGAATCTCTTCCCGACCTCCGTCGCGGTTCATGACGATCGCCCCAGCGGACGTAACCGATTCAAGCCTGGTCTGAGTCTTGATCACTACCGAGGCGCTTCGCAACATGTCTAGCAGAGCGGTCCTACTGATCGGATGAACATCGCAAGCGATCATGTCAAGAGGCAACATGTCGATGAGGGTCACGAGCTTTCCATCTAGTCCGAGATCCAGCGCCGTCTCGCAGCCAACCATCCCGGCTCCTGCCACGATCACTTCGTCCCCGATCTCAACACCCTGTATGTGCATGTCGCCCGCCCACACCACGTTCTTCTGATCGATGCCGGGCAGCTCGGGCACGGTGGGAGAGCTGCCGACCGCGAGAATGATCACATCGGGGCACTCCATGTTGATGGCCTCTGCCGTTGCCTCCGTCGAAAGACGGACATCGAGGCCGGGGGTGTCCAGCGTCGTCTGCTGCGCCCAATCAAGGTAGGTCTTCATATCGTGTTTGAACGCCGGAACGGCCGCCTTGGCGAGGCTTCCACCCAACCGACTCTCTTTCTCGAACAAAACAACCTTGTGGCCGCGGCTCGCCGCCGTCCTGGCGGCCTCCATCCCTGCCGGACCCCCGCCGACCACCACCACCCTCTTGCGCTGCTCGGGTGTCTGAATGTTGAGGAACTCCACTTCTCTACCCGCGATCGGATTCACCGTGCAGCGGGTAGGACGCGTGTAATCGCGAGTCTCCGAAACGCACCTGTTGCAACGCACACAGGGCCGGATGTCGGCGGCCCGGCCGATTCTTGTCTTCCGCACGCAATCTGGATCGGCGATGATCGAACGGATCATGGCAACCATGTCCGCCTTCCCCTCGGAGATGATCTCCTCGGCCATGTCCATCGTGATCGATCCGACTGTAACCACCGGGACTCGCAGTTCCTTCTTGAAACGTGCCGCGAACTCGACGTTGATTCCTCGAGGCAAGTAGATGGGTTGGATCATCCTCGGAACGGTCTCAGCCGCGTAAAGATTGCCGGCCGACACGTGAAGCAGGTCGATCTTCCCCTCGATCATCTTGGCGAACTCAAGGGTCTCCTCCACGCTCGGCGCTCCTGGAACGAGTTCGTCGGCGCTGATGCGGTACTCGAGCGACATCTCGCCACCAATCTTCGCTCGTACGGCATCAAGGACCTCAACAGCGAACTGGGCCCTCTGCTGCAAGTCACCCCCATAACGGTCTGAGCGAGTGTTCGTCGCCGGAGAGAAGAAGCTACCCAGCAGATGGCCGTGTCCCCCATGGATCATGATCATGTCCATGCCGGCGTGTCTGCAACGCTCGGCCGCATCCGCGAATCGGTCAATAACGGCTCTGATCTCATCGGTGGTCATCTCGGCGGGCGCGCGCAGTCCTTCGTGATTCAACTCTATTGAGGCGACGGCGCCATACCGCTGGATCGTCTCGGCAAGAACGGACAACCCGTTGATCGCCCGGTTGTCTGCCAGACAGAGTACGTTAGCCCGCCCATGCCTGCGGGCATCCTCGTAGTCGATCGACGTCTCACCCACCGTCACGATGCCGGCACCCCCCCTGGCTATGCGCCGGTACCACTCGATCAGCTCGCGCGTGACGAAGTAGTCTTCGGACGCCAAGAAGGGTATCGCTGGAGAACACTCCACGCGGTTCTTTGTGGTGATCCCACCAATCTTCAGGGGGGTGAATACGTGCGCGTGATCCGTCATCGTCAACCCTCGAGCAGATGCCGGTAGCTCTCGGGATGGTTCTGCAGATACTCGGAGAGACTCTGAGCGGGGTGCCCGGTCAAGCGCAGGACTGCATCGCTGACCACAGCGGCCTCACCTGTCGCGATTTGGAGGTAGTGCGATATCCATCCCTCCAGTTCCGTTTCGGTTATTCCCTTCCCCGTCGCCGACCGGCGAGCCACCTCAAAATCAATCATCCGACTCATGTTTCGACCCTGTCTCGCCTCATGGGGCGTCTGCTCCTGATACGAGATCTCTCTCCCGAGCACGACGGATAGTCGCTCCGCCGTCTCTACCATCGTCAAGGCCTCCGGCCCGGTGATGTCGTAGGTCCGGCCCTCGTGACCACTGCCCGTCATGGCGGCAACGACGGCATCGGCGATATCGTCGCGCGCGATCCATGAGGCCTTCCCCTTCCCGGCGGGCGCCCGCATGACGTCGTCACTCATCACGTGTCGGGGGACGTTGTCCATATAGAGGCCCTGGCGCATGAAGGTGAAGGCGACTCCGGTCGAGCGGATGAATTGCTCGGTAAGAAAATGCTCCCGGGCGCAGTAGAAAGTGGCATCGGGCTCGGCATTGAGAAACGAGAGATAAACAATTCGCCTTACGCCGACCGCCGCTGCTGCGGAGACCGCGCATATGTGCTGATGCAGCCGGTCATAGTAGGGGACCGCTTTGCCGCGGTCCTGGTACCGTTTGATGAATCCCATGAGCTCCTGGGCGGAAACAAGGAACAGGGTCTCGACACCGGAGAGCGCTCTTCCCATGGCAGCCGGATCTCCATAGGAAGAAACCTGGCATACATCGGCACCTGAAAGAGCCGGCGCCCTCGAGGGATCGCGGACTATGAGTCGTTGCTGAAGACCGAGAGCCGCGAGGCGAGCAGCCACCCTGCCTCCGATCTGGCCTGTTGCTCCAGTCACTGCCAGCACAGCTTCACCCTCCCTCACGGCTTGGTTCGCATCATCTCCCAGAAAGTCTCCAGCTTCCCCACCAGCTCCTGCTCGTTGTAAGAACGAGGGTCGAAGTTGTCCCACTCGTAAGCCAACACCGGGATACCGAGCTCACGGGTGATGTCTTCCCGCAGGGCGAAGGTATCAGCGGCCATATACCTGCAGCCCACGTGGTAGTGATCGATGACTCCGTCGATACCCAGACGCCTGCAGGCATCCAGGATGATGAGCGCCCTTCCTCCCAGGCACTGCAGGGGCGCTCCGTGAGGATGCTGACAGATGACGTTGTACGGATCGTGAGGATCGGTGACGCCCGCGCCCGACTTGTCTTCGCCCGAAGAGAAGTTGAAATCGGAAGCCACGATGTTCAGACCCAGTCGATTGGCCAGGTGCTCGAATCGAGGGTCGGAGTGATGCGGGGGACAGAGGACCAACACCCGGGGCGCCCCCTTGGGGAGCGCACCAACCCCTTTGCTCACACGCTCCCGCAATTCGCCCAGGAGCGTATCGAGGATGTCGACCACGGCGGGAATGTCGGACTGCTTGTAGGGCGCGCGGGCAAAGGCGGCGATTATGTTCAGATGAGTCGAGCCGAGAGGAGACGGATCGCTGAAGCGAATCAGGTCTAGGACGCTGTCCATGGCCTGCCCAATCGGCTTTCTCGCCTCAAGAGCCCCCCATACCATGTCATCGGTCACCTCGAAGCCGGTCTCCCTGCGGACGATCTCGCTGAACCGGCGCATGCCCTGGGCGGCTAGAACGGTCGCCCGGCTCGCGTCCGGGTACTCGGCCAGGTGACGGTCCTGGACATGATCGACGCAGTAGGCGGGGATCCCAAGGACCTCCTGCATGATCTCGTTGGATTTCGGGCTGGTATCACAGAGGTAGCCGGTGGTGACGGTCAGGTCGGGGCGAGGGTGCAGGCCCAGGCTCATCAATCCCACTCTGGTCTTCACCATCCCACAGTGGCGCACCACCCCGCCCCTCAGCCACAGCTTCTCCGCCGCCTCGAGCACCGGTGTGAACCTGCCGAACATACCTCCCAAGACGGCCATGAAGGTGAAGTTCGGGTAGGTGAACCTCACGTCGGCGGAGTTGCTGTTGACGGCCGTGCCCAGGACCTCGAACCCCGGCGCCATGCAGGAATGGATGATCTTGCGCGCCCCTTCGTCTCTTAGCAACACGATATCGGTCATGTCCTTCAGCAGGACTCCCATCATCCTTCTGACACCCGAGAGCTCCATATCGTAGTAGGTGTGGAGCCGCTCTTTAGCGGTCTGGATATCGTCCTCGCTGAGGCCCAGCCGTGCGAAGGCCTCCTGCATGCGGGGAAGCTGCACCTGCCTTTCTCCCGGGTCGAACCCGCAGAGTTCCAGAAGCTCAAGCATCGGTCGGCCCACCTTCCATGATCTCGACGAAGGCTTCCAACCTGGTCCTCACAGCCCCCGTAGCCAGGCTGTGGTAGTCGGACTCGACCACCAGCATGGGGATGCCCCGCTCGCGCAGCACCTTCTCGAACAGGTAGGACTCCTCGTCGTAGAGCTCGCAACACAGGAGCTGGTACCACAGCACGCCCTGGACATCGAACTGTTTGATGAGATCAAGAACGAAATCGATCTTCTTGCGGGTCGCCCCCCGGGCGAAGGCGGCCGGTTTCTTGTCGTGCAGGTAGCTCCACGCCAGGCGAGTAATTGGATCCCCGGAGCCATTCACCACGTGCCGGTAGTCACGGATGCCCTCGAAGATCTCCTCGACCACCACCTCGGCTCCCGCTTCTGTTACTAGGTTGATGATGTCGTAGTCGCCGAAGGCGAGAGCCGGGCCCATCAGCATCACCCTGGGTCTGTCGGCCGGAAGCGGTGCGGCCGCCGGGGTAGTGCTGCAGAGTGCTTCGAGCACGTCGGCCATCATCACCGGGTCAACGTACATGGATGCGTGGTTCAGCCGGACGAAGTCGAGGGTGCTGATGGCCGGCTGCCGGTCACGACGGGCCAGGCTGAGTGTCCTTAGAAGCCCGCGAAGACGGTTGTAGACATCGATGGCTTCCGTCAGCTTGTCATCGGTGATGACGTTGCCCGTGAGATGCTCCAGTGTCTTTTTCAACTCCGAGAGCCTGCCCCGGTAGTACTCGACCTCGTAGTCGTCCTGGCAGTCGTAGGGAACCCCGAGCTTGAACACGTCCACCGTCCCCTGGTGCTCCCACACGTCTCCGACCTGCTTGAGATGCTGGCAGGTGGTCGGAACCACCACCAGGTCCAGGGTGTTGTAGAGGGGGTTCGCCTTAAGCAGGGTCTCTCCGATCTGAGCCCGGGCGAAGGGACAGATGACGTTGGGCACCAGTGAGAGCGCTTCTTCTGCCGAGCGGGCCTGGCCGCCATGAATGAGGCAGAGCGGGATCGCCCCCGACGCGTAGATGAGCTCGTCCGGTACGTAACCGCCGGGCAGATAACCCACCACCTTCCTGCCGGCGGCACGAGCCTCCGCCAGTGTGCGCAGCCGTGCCTCCATGAGTGAGTCGGGCTCAGGAATTATCATTGCTGGTCCTCACTTCCCCTAGCGAGCAGTAAGGCCTCCATCCACGGCCAGGCACTGGCCGGTGATGAAAGAGGCCGCGTCGGAACAAAGCCAGATGAGTGCTTGCGCCATATCACCCGTATTCCCCAGCCGGGGCAGAGGGACGACCTGCTCCATATCAGCCCTCTTCTCCGGGTGGGCGGTAGTCAGGTAATCCACCAGCAGGGTCCCCTCGGTAGGGCCGGGCATGATGGTGTTCACACGGACGTTGTAGGGAGCGGCCTCCAGGGCGGCCGTCTTGGTGATGCCGTTCAGGCCGGCCTTGCTGGCCATGTAGGCGCACGATCCCGGTTTGGCCTTGAGAGGATGCACTGAGGAGGTGTTGATGATGACCCCGGACCCCTGGGCGATCATAGGCTTCAGCTCGTGCTTCAGGCAGAGGAAGACACCGGTGAGGTTCACGCCGAGAGTGTGATCCCAGATGTCTTTTTGCATGTCGACTATGTGTAGAAACGGGATCCGTCTTCCGTCCGGCCCCACTCCGGCGTTGTTGAAGGCGAAGTCCAGCCTGCCGTAACGGCTGAGGCAGGCCTCGACCATCGCTTGGACGTCGTCTTCGCAGGACACATCACACTTGAAAAAGGACGCCTCCCCGCCGGCATCTTCGATGAGCCGCACCGTCTCCGTGCCACCCTCCACGTTGGAACCGGTGGTCACCAACACCCTGGCGCCCTCGCGGGCGAAGGCCAGGGCGCCGGCCCGGCCGATGCCGGAAGCCGCTCCGGTCACAAGGGCTACTCTGTTCTCAAATGCATTGGCCAACGGGGTCTCCTTCGTTCATGCTTCGCCCCCGACACTGGGAGGATCAGTCAGGATAGATATCGCTGGATATGGGCGGGCAGCCGCCCGCGCCCGCTAGTTCATGATGAGGCCGCCGCACACGTTGAGCGACTGGCCGGTCATATAGTCTGACTCCTTCGATACGAGGAAGGAAACGACGTTGGCCATGTCATCGGGCATGCCCATGCGGCCCAGGGGCACCACCTTGCTACCCCGCTCGTATTCCAGTCTTCTGTACTCCTCCGAGCTCGTACCCGCCTTGCTCGCTTCGGCCTCGATCCATTCGTCGCGCAGATTGGTGACGACCATCCCCGGGCAGATGGCGTTGACGTTGATCCCGTGGGGTGCGGTCTCCTTGGCAAGGCTTTGCACCAGGCCGATCACGCCCCATTTGGATGCAGCGTAGGCGGCATTACCTTTGACGCCCTCCCGTCCGGCCAGAGAGGCGATGAACACCATCTTGCCCCCGCGTCCCTGGCGCACCATCTGCCCAACCACCTGCTTGGCGATGAGAAAGGAGCCGAGGAGGTTCACATCGAACATCCTCTTCCATTCTTCTTCATCGCCATCGGCCACATTGATGTTGGGCGTTCCGCGCATGGCCGCACAATGCACCAGGATGTCGATGCCACCCAGCTTCTCTGCAGCGGCACCCACCGCACTCGCGACCTGTTCCTTGCTGCTGATGTCGGCTACCAGGGAAACGCCTTTGCGGCCCAGGGCCTCTATCTCCTCAACCACCTCATCCAGCCCGCGCCAGCCCTCATCCCCGGCAAAAAGGCTTCTCGGCGCCGGCACCGCATCGAGAACCGCGACGTCGGCTCCTGCTCCCGCCAGCCGCAGTGCGACCGCGTGACCCATCCCCCGCTTACCCGCCGCGCCCGTCACCAGGGCAACCTTACCTTCCAGACCCTCTCGACTCATTTGTCTTTCCTTTCGGTGATTGCCGCCAAGTAACTCTCGGCGTCAATCACAAATCCGAAGAATGCAAGCGTGTTCTTGATGCTCCAATCGTGTATCTCTTGCGTCGTGCTCGTACAGCAGTCTTCCAACGTATAGACCGTGTAACCCAGGTTGAAGGCATCCCGGGTGGTGGACTCCACCGCGACGTGCGTGGCGATGCCGCTAATCACGAGGTTGGTGATCCCGTTGTTGCGCAGGATCAGGTCGAGCGGCGTTCCACAGAACGCGCTCGACGAATAGTTGTCCAGGACGATCTCACCCTCGAGCGGTCTGAGCTCATCGATGACCTCGACGCCCTCTGTTCCCTTCAACATCGCGCCCCGTCGTATGAGCATGGCTGCCAGGGGCACGGTCCTCGCCCCCAACTCCGGGTATCCAGGAGCGTGCACGCCATTGATGTAGGCAACGAGCATCCCGCGTTTCCGTGTCGCTTCCAGAACCGCCTGCGTACGCTTCAAGATCCCCAGCGCCTCCAGCCGCTGGGGCATGTCTTCAGAATTGCGTCCTTCCGGAGAAGCGATCTCCTTCTGCCAATGGATCAGAAGAAGAGCCGTCTTCTCCGGCTCCAAAATCAGTTCCGAACCCCGCTCATCTCCCACGTTGACCCCTTATCCTCGATTCTCGAAAAAAAGCATACGACGGATCCTCGCGTTCTCTCAGCCCACAAGTGAAGGCAGAGTCAGCGCGATTGCCGGGAAGGCCACCAGCAGAGCCGCAAAAACAATGGTCACAGCCCAGAAAGGCAGAACGCCCTTGAAGATCGTACCCATGGGCACTTCCGGCGCTATACCTTTCACCACAAACATCGTGATGCCGACCGGGGGACTGATCATCCCCATCTCAACCACCAATACGTTCAGTATGCCGAACCAGATGAGGTCAAATCCAAGCGAAGAGACCAACGGCAAGAAGATCGGCAGCGTCAACAGGATCATCGACATCTCTTCTAGAAACGTTCCCAGGAGCAAGTAGATCACCAAGATCAAGACCATTACGCCCATGCGCGGTAAACCTAGGTTCGTCACCCATTCCGCCAACTCCATCGGAATGGTCGAGAGAGCAAGGAAAGTGGTGAACAAGAGTGCACCCATGAGAATGGTGAAGATCATGCCCGCTGTGCGTATCGTTTCAAGAGTGGCATCTTTGAGCCGCTGCCAGTTCAGCCTTCGCCTCAGCAGAGAAAGCACGATTGCCCCAAAGGCTCCTGCCGCCCCGGCTTCCGTCGGAGTGAACCATCCTATGAGAAGACCCCCAATGACCACAAGAATAAGGATGATCATCTCAAAGCTATCAGCGATACTTAGAAGTTTCTCTCTGATGTTCGTTCTTGCCCCCAGTGGCGCCAGACTCGGCTTGAGACGTACCCGCACGTAGATCAGACCGATGAACATCAAACTCAACAAGATGCCGGGTACAATGCCGGCTATGAAAAGTTTGCCAATGTCCTGTCCGGCAATGATTCCATATATCATCAACATACCGCTCGGGGGGATCATGATGCCGAGAGTCCCTCCGGCGGCAACAGACCCAGCAGCGAGACCGGTGTCATACTTGTATCTTTGCATCTCGGGCAGCGCTACGGTACCTATCGTCGCCGCAGTGGCAATACCGGAGGCGCTGGCCGCCCCAAATACTGCGCACGATCCTATCGTGGCTATGCACAAACCACCATGCATGCGCCCCAGCCAGCTGTTTGCCATGCGAAACAGGTTCTTTCCAAGTCCAGTAGTGAAACATATGGATGCCATAAATAGAAAGAGGGGCAGGACCGCATAATCATAACTAGATACGAGCAAGAACGGTGTGTCAATAATAGCCTGAAGAGCACCACTGAATGATGTCAAGTACACCAGACCCGCGAAACCCAATAGGAGCATAGCAAAACCTATAGGCGTGCCTATGATCAGCAACAGCAGCAGCACACACAATGCAACAATGCCCGTCACGATCGGGGTCATCGCTTCACCCCTCTCCTGATGCACTGCACCATATTGTAGAGAAGGGCTAGGCAGAGAATTGCAGCGCCAACCGCCCAGATGTACTTAAAGGGCCACAGCGGTACTCCCATCACTACGGTTGTTTCGCGATAGCTGAAGGCATATCCGGCCTCTCCGAACATGGCCCACGACAGGACGCCGATTATGACCAATCCCAACAGGAGCCCGAACGCATCGGTGAATTCCTTCGCTCGGGGCGGGAATTTGCTGGAGATCACCTCCATCACGACGTTGCGCCGGTGCTTCTCAACATAGCCGATCGCAACCGACGCGAAGACGACGCCGAGAACCCCTGCATACTCAACGGTGCCCATAATCGGGCTACGAAAGAGCGCTCGGCCGAAGATATTCAAGGTGATGATTGTTGCCATCGCAACGAGCGCAGCCGCCGCAATAACCAGGAGCACTCGTACTACAAATTCGATGCATCTACCCACACTCATGGAAACTCCCCGCCGTGGCGTGATGTCGTTCGCGACTATATCCCTGTGCAGATCATTGGTCGAACGGCCTGGGCCGCATCTGACCGCCGTCGATGCGGCCCAGGCCGTCGTGCTGGACTAACACTCCTCGCCGTAGACACCCGGTTGGTATTGATCTATGCTGAACCTACTCCATCCAGGACTCGCTCGACAGCTCCCATGCCATGTCGACGATCTCGGTGCCGGGGTATCCCGCCTCGTCCATTTCGGCCGCCATCTTATCGAATACCGGCCTTATCGCCTCGTTCCATCTCGCCATCTCATCGGGGGCGAGGTCGATGAACTGGATGCCCTTCTCTTCACAGTATGTTCGAGTATCCACCTCTACCTGAGCCCAAGTGTCGATCATTTCCTGCCTTGCCTCGGGCAGGCTATCGTCAATGATCTTCTGCACGTCGGGAGACAGGCTGTTCCACTTGTCCTTATTCATGATCATGAAGTTTATCGAGTTCCCCAGTGGAAACATCGTACAGTACTTGAATTTCTCACCAATCTGGAAGTCGAACATGCTTCCCACTGTGGTGGCCGCACCGTCGGTCGTTCCTTTGTCAAGTGAGGCAAGCCAGTCAGTGACCGCCAGAGATACAGGCGCTGCCCCGAGCAACTTCTGGATTTCGCCGTTTATTGCATTGGGCACTCGGATCTGAAGCCCTTTCATGTCTTCCATCGTCCTGACTTCTTGCTTCACGGTGAAGATTGCCGTGGGGACGCTGGGAAGCACCCACAGCACTTTGAAGTCTTTCCATTGGCTTTCCATGATATCGGCGTACTCCGCCCAGAGGGCGTCGAAGATGCGCACACCGTCGGCGGTGCTCATTCCACGCACGAGCTGCGTAAGGTTCACACCGACTTCGAATCCGGGTTCCCCTTTGAAAATGAACGTATTCCCGATATCCGCCGTACCAGCCCTGATTCCATCGGGCGTATCAGGTGGTGCAATCAGCTGGCTGTTGCCATAGTGACGCATAGTCACCAAGCCGTTAGTGGCCTCTTTGATCCTTTCCGCCCAAGCTTCCACGGCCCGGCCGGCCGGTGCCGTAGGCGCATGCTGGCTTGCTATCGAGAGCTCGATTGCTTCACCCGTCGGCGGCGCAGCCGTGGTATCAGTCGAGGCAGGCTCAGTCGTGTCGGGCGCGCTCGTGGTGGCCGGCGAGGTCGGTGCTGTGGTGGTTGCAGCCGCAGATGTGGTGGTTGCACTATCGTCGGACCCACAGGCGCCGACGGTCACCGCAAGGACTAGTAGCAGTAGCACGGACAATAACAGGTAAGACGTTCCTCTTCTCATGACGTACCCCCGTTGTTAGCACTTGACTTGTTAGCGCTTGGTTACAGCACGATCAGCGACTGGTACCTCGCAAACATCCCTCCTGAGTTGAGAAAAGTTCGTTGATCAAGTTCGATGAGCATCACAGTAGTAGCGTCACGGTTCTTCGACAGCGCTCATCCCTCCCTTCCTCGTCCCTCCTTGCCCCTGCTCACTACGCTCTCCTCGGAGAATACCCACTCATTCGTCCGGTGACTCCCCCTCCTCGTTGCGAGAAGGCTTGGCAATCAATCAGATAGTGACGCTCTGTACCCCGTAACTGGACACCAACTTCAGCGTGACCTCAGCAATCTGTCTCCGCCTCTGTTCTCGTGTTGCCCCATTCAGCTTCGCCCTCGATCCAACATCGCTCTCGATATCGTGCATACCGCTGACGCCGCGCAGCGATTTGAGCTCAAGAACGTGTGGTCGCCCAAACTAGCAGTCAATGCGGTAACCTGTCAATAGTCGTGGTGAACGCTTGTACACTGGACATTCGGAGGAAGGATGTCAGATGGAACATAAGCTCCGCTGGACATCCCCACCTTCGTTTGATACACATTTGCCAGCAGGCAGTGTGACGCAACACTGTTTGGCCAACGGAACAATGCGAGTTTAGGGCGAGCAGTGGTCCCGGAGCGGCCAACAGCTGATTCGACGGTCAGTCGGGAGAGGGGCATGAGAACAAAGACCATCCCATATTTGGAACTACCCGAGCCGCGGCACCTTTCCCATCTACTGTCCGCCAGACCCCAACCAATCCGATGCCGGCTGCTCTGCTTTCAGAGCTGATCCGCGGAGTTTCAGCCGGCCCAGCCATAGCATCAACACGTGACGAGGGAGAACGTGTTCTTGTGCTTGTACCCCACAACCCGGAGGTGCTCAGTGAAACCGCTCAGATCATCACTATTGACTCTGGCAATTGTCCTACTCCTGGTGTCGGTCTTCGCAGTTGCCTGTGGCGACGCAGAGACACCCGATACCACAGCCGCACCCACCGATACCACAGCTGCACCCACCGATACCACAGCCGCACCTACAGGCGAGACTATGGAGCTGTCGTTGGCCAGTCTCTATCCCGCGGGTTCACCTGCGGCCAAGGCCCTCGATTCCTGGTGCGAGAAGATCGCTGCCGACAGCGGAGGCCGCCTCACCATCAGGCACTACACTGACAACACGCTGCTCACGGCTCCTGACATGCGTACAGGTGTTGAGGCAGGCACGGCGGATTTCGGCTCTTCCTTGATCTACAAGCCAGAACCGAATTTGGAGCCCAGCCTGTCCCTGCCCGCTCTCGTCCAGGGCCGTGACCATGCCGCCTGCCTATCTATCTTCGATGAAATTTGGAGTGAATTCCCCGAACTGTGGAGCGGTCAGTGGGACAAGTTCAAACTGCTATGGATCACCGTGGCCGATCCGAACCTCCTCGTCACTGTTGATAAACCGGTTCGCACCATGGCCGACATCTCGGGTCTACAGTTGAGGATGCCCAGCAAGGACGCGGGCAACGTACTGAAGCACCTTGGAGCGGCGCCGGTGGAGATGTCGACGGGCGATTGGGTCGTCTCACTCGATAAGGGAACAACGGACGGTGCTGTCACCTCAATCGGCATGGTGCTCGACCATCAGATCGCCGAAAAGGTGAAGTACGTCACCAGGTATTCCCTCGGAACCGGCATCGCCTTCCTCGCCATGAACAAGGAGAAGTACGAGAGCCTGCCCGCAGATCTCCAGAAGATCGTCGATGACAGCGGGGAATTCGGCAGGCAGGAGTTCATCCAGACCAAGAAAGATGGTGAGATAACTGGGAGTGAGTACATGGAAAGCGCCGGTATGGAATTCATCGATCTGCCGATGGAAGAGCAGAAGAAGTGGGATGCCACGGTGCGACCTGTCTTCGATGATATAGCAGCCGACCTCGACTCCAAGGGCTTCCCGGGCTCTGAGCTGGTCAACTTCGCTCTCGAGCGTGCGAAGTACTACCAGGAGAACTAGTCACACCTAGCGACTATCAGACGTCGGCACAGAAGAGACTGCCCGGGCTATGCTGGATTGATTCCCGCGTGACCCGGGCAGTCCGGCATCTGCGTAAGGAGAGAAAACGTCTATGCGTTGGGCCAAATATGAAGGCTACTTGGTCAGGTTCTTGCTGATAGTTGGTTCTATGGCGGTCCTCGCCATGATGGTGGTCGTGTCTTTCAACATTTTCGGGCGATGGCTCGGCGGTCCCATAATAGGCGCTCTCGAGATTGCGGGACTCTGCGGTGCAGTGGTGGCAGCAATCGGCATACCGTACGGGGCTCGGGAGAAACGAAACGTAGTGGTAGACGTGATCGTCTCGCACCTGCCGCCGCGCATGAGAGGGTTCTTCGACGCAGTCACATTCCTTGTGAGCCTGATGGTAGTGGGCTTTCTAGTGTACGTGGCTTTCAAGGAGGCCCGCTATGCGGCCAGTTTCGGGGAGTCGACGTTGGTGGTCTCGGCGCCCACGTCTCCGTTCAAATACATCTGGGCGATAGGGCTCCTACTGCTCTTCCTGGTGCTCATGAGAGAGATCGTCAGGGCTATTCGGAAGGCGGCGAAACGATGACCCCCATCGTCGCAGGCCTCGTGGGCGTCTCGGGGCTAGCCGTCCTGATGTTCATGGGCATGCCCATCGGGTACGCCATGCTTGCCACCGGGTTTGCCGGATTCGCCTACGTGGTGCACCTCAGTGGCGCCTTTCAGGTCTTGTTCTCGGTCCCCTATGGCCTCATCACCAGCTATGACTACGCCGTGCTTCCTCTCTTTCTGCTGATGGCAGAGATCTGCCTGGAGGCAGGCATGGGCCAGAGTCTCTTCAGGCTCGTATACACCTGGATAGGCCGGCTACGAGGCGGACTGGCTATCGCGAGTCTTGGCGCCTGCGCCTTTTTCGCCGCCGCCAGTGCTTCGAGCATCGCCACTGCGGCCACCATCGGCCTCGTCGCCGTGCCGGAGATGCGAAAGTACAAGTATGACGTAGGAGTCGCCACCGGTTGTCTAGCGGCGGGTGGTGGACTCGGGATCCTCATCCCGCCGAGCGGCGTGCTGATCATGTACGGCATCATGACCCAGCAGTCCATCACCAAACTCTTCGTAGCCGGGTTGGTGCCCGGGATCATTCTCACGTTGCTGTTCATGCTGATGATCTACATCCGCGCTCGGTTCAACCCCGAACTCGCGCCGGCAGGAGAGAAGACCACTCCGAAAGAGAAGCTGGCAGCCACCACCGACTCCGTGGAGATGGTCGTCCTCCTCGTTCTCGTCATCCTTGGACTAATCATCGGGTGGTTCACACCCACTGAGGCCGGCGCCGCGGGAGCTCTCGGTGCGCTGGTGCTGTCGCTCCTCCGGAGACGGCTCAGCTGGCAAGGTCTGAAGAAGGCTTTGGTGGCTACCCTCCGTACTACGGGCATGATCTTTGCCATCCTGATGGGAGCGTTGGTCTTTAACTCGTTTCTGGCCGTGTCGACCATCCCGATGGAACTGGCCAGTTGGGTGAGTGGACTGGGGCTTTCGCCGATCACGGTTATGATCATCATCGTGATCGTGTATATGCTCCTCGGCACCATCATCGACGAGGTATCAATGGTGCTGCTCACCATCCCCGTGTTCTTTCCGCTAATCGTGGAGCTCGGTTTCGACCCCATCTGGTTCGGGGTCCTGATCGTCATGGTCGTCGAAGTGGGGATGATCAGCCCGCCGGTGGGGATGACCCTCTACGTCATAAAGGGCATCGCGCCGGACATCCCCATCGGGAAGATATTTCGAGGCGTCATCCCCTTGCTGCTCGTGGAACTCGGCTTTGTAGTGCTGATTATCGCTTTCCCGGTGATTGTGACCTTCTTGCCCAGCATATCGGCAGGGTGACGGCAGCAGGCGGCATGACACAGGCGACACAGTGGGCTAGGCCGAAGGGCGCGGGACGCGAGCGTGCTTACGACGAGTGCCTTCTCTCGTGCCCATCGGCCTCTCGACCGACAGGCACGAGCCCCTCCCGCTTATATCTATAGGCACCGGTATCTTTGGGGTCTTCTACGTCGTCAACTCCTGGTTAGACCTGCAAATCCGGCGATGCCGAAGGCGAGACTCGAACCTGGTCTTGGCTGGAGCTAACCCCTTCCGTGGCACCGGGCACACGATCCAGGACTGGATCATCCGACAAATCCGAGCACACGAACGTTCGTTCCCCCAAATCAACAGCAACTGCGATAAGCTTAAAATAGGCATGGTGAACGCTTGTACACTGGACATTCGGAGGAAGGATATCTGATGGCACATAAGAACTGGACTATAGCGCCCCTGGTGCTTGCGACGGCGGTGAGGAACATCTCGCAGGCTCTCCTCCTGTCGCCGCCGGGAGACAATATGGATACCGCTGTTCTCGCCTGGCTGCTTCGAAGTGAGGACCAGACGATACTGGTCGATACCGGTTTCGGAGCGATGGACAAAGAGGATCTGGAGGGTCAATTCAAACGGACGCCGGAACAGACCATAGAGGCTCAGCTCGGGAGATTCGACATAGCGTCTGAAGAGATTCAGTTGGTCGTGAATACCCACCTGCACATCGACCACTGCGCCGGCAACCACTTCCTCCCGAATGCCCGGTTCGCAGTCCAAAGGAGTGAACTGGAGTACGCGCTCCATCCCCTTCCCGTACACAGACCGGCATATGATGTCGACCTATCCAGCACGAAGTTCGATTTCTTGGATGGCGATGCTGACATCGCGGACGGCGTCAGGGTGATCCTGACCCCAGGACACTCTCCCGGGAGCCAGGCCGTACTCGTGGACACGGAGAGCGGCCTGTTCATCTTGGCGGGAGACACGATAGCCCACTACGTCAACATGCAGGTTCCCAAGGGCGATTCGTTCTGGCCCGGACCGCTCTACCTGGACCTGAGGGAGTACTACGAAAGCCTGGACCGGTTAAGGGACCTTGGAGGCACGATCCTGCCCGGGCATGATGCGCTGGTTCTCTCGAAGACCGTATACCCTTGACGACCCATCCGAGTTCCATTCGCGCTACTCTGGATATATCGACAGGCGAAGGCGGGCCGCTGCCCCACTGGGTCCACAAGGAGGGGAGCACCATGACACTCGGTGAAGTCAAGCGACTGCTGGATCACTTTGAGAAAACGCAGGGTCTCGGGCCCGAGACCCAGGTCTTCATCGATGATCCGGCCCGAGGGCTCCAAGATCCGGTCTTCTCCACCTCGGAGAGAATGGTCGACGGAGCGCACATCGTCGTCATCGAGACGCCCAAGGATACAATCGACGAAGTAAGCTAGGAATGCATGACGGGCGGGCTCCGGCTTACCCGGGCCGGCGGCCGCGGAGCCGGAAACCGGCGGCTTGCCGGGGGACCGGCAGGCCGGTCATGACCAGAGGCGACGATAGGGTGCCGATATCTCGACGCGCCCGATCATCCACGAGGTGACTCCGATGGGCTCATTCATGGACCTGCTTATCGACAGCGAGACGGTGGGCGGCCGCCTGGTGACCACCGCCGTCGTGGTGGTCGTCGCCCTCATCATCGGTTTCGGGGTGAGGTTGCTGCTCCGCTGGAGGGTGGACGATCCCCTGGCCCGCTATCACTCGAGAAAGATATCAGGATACGTCATCGCACTTCTTGCACTCATAGCCATCGGTTTCATCTGGCGCCCATTCGCCGGTCAACTCGGTCTGGTGATCGGCCTGCTTGGAGCAGGGACCGCCTTCGCCCTGCAGGAGGTCATCGGAGCGGTCGCGGGTTGGGTGAACATCATCTCGGGTGGTATCTATGGGATCGGCGACCGCATCGAGATCGCGGGCGTACGGGGAGATGTGATCGACATCACCCTTCTGCGGACCAAGGTCATGGAGATCGGTTCCCCCGCGGGCTCAGACAGTTGGGTCCGGGGGCGTCAGTACACGGGCAGGATCGTGGCTGTCTCCAACAAAAAGACCTTCACCGACCCCGTTTTCAACTACTCGGCCACTTTTGAGTACATCTGGGAGGAGATGACGGTTCCCATTCCTCACGGAGCCGACTGGATGACGGCCGAGAAGATCATGCTCGAAGAAGCCGAGGCCGTCTCTCGCTCGGATGGAGCCCAACAGGCCATGCGCACGATGCTCAAACGCTACCCCGTGCCGCGCATCGAGGTGGAACCGCACGTGTTCGTGCGCATGACCGACAACTGGGTCGAATTGGCCGCCCGGTTCGTAGTGCCGGTGCGTATGGCGCGGTCTATCAAGGACGGCTTCTCTCGCAGGGTCCTGGAGCGATTGCGAGAAGCCGGCATCGAAGTGGCCTCCGAAACGATCGAGACGACCGTCAGATACAAGGAGCCTCGGGACCGTCCGCTCGAGTGACTGAGTAGCGGACACCTCTTCGCCCGAGATGCGTCACAAGCAGTTCAGCGCGCCCCGGGCTTCTCAACCCCGGCGTGAACTGCTTGATTGCCGAATCCCTGCGAATCGGGGAGCGCCGGTCGACTTCAACCCTCCAGTATCATCTTCACCGTGACAGCATTCTCCCGGCAGGTCTTCTCGAAGATTCTCTCGAATAGGAGACGGTCGGCAAGCTGACCGAAGATAGAGCCGGGCAAGGAGTAGTCGATAGCCAGATACATCAGGATGCGGCCATCGTCCTCGGCTTCGAAGGAGTTCATCAGTTTGCCTCTGACCCCCATCATCCCGAAGTCCATGGCCCACTTGTTGGGTCTATCGAACTCAGTCATCCTGCATTTGTACTCGAACACTTTTCCGGCGATTTTCTGCTTCTCCATCCACGTCGTGCCGATCCCGGTCGGGCCCGCGGAGATGTCGGAGACGGACATGACGCTTCCCAGCCAGTTCGGTCTATTGGCCGGCTCGACGATGTAGTCGAAGGCCTTGTCCATAGTGGTCTTGATATGAGTCTTGTGTTCGACTGTAGCCATCCAAGCTCCCCCTTCGACCGATCAGCCTTACAAGAACCGCCTGATGCGCTGCTGTCCCATCGTGATGGCCGTCCTTAGCAAACAGGTGAAGAGAAAACTCCTCTCCCCGATATTTCTAATTCTAGGTGGACACAGCGGACTGTCAACCGGAGAGAAGTGTGGGTCGCGTAATTCACACGGCTCGGTCTGCCACTGGGTAGTGAAGGTAGGTGGCAGGTCACCGATAGGGCTGAGGGGATAGTCCGGGAGAGCTAGACGATATATTTGCCGGCGTGCGTCACTGCCTCACCCATCACCATGCGATCTCATTGACCGGCCGCTCGAGTGAACCTACCATGGCGGTGGGTCTTCGTGCTTGGTGGCCCGAAGGCGAGCGCCTCGTCCTGCGCGACCGGCCTGATGCGCCGGTCGCACGGATGGTCAGAACATGAGCGGCAACTGCTACTACGTGGAGGTGCGTCATGGAACAACCCGGGAACCAGAATCCACCAAGCGCTGAGATATCGCCGGCCGACAACTACCCGCCGCCCCCTCCGTATCCCCCACAACCCCCGTACCCTCTGACCTTCGATGTCGACTACCCCGACCGGCAGCTCAATCGACTGACCAGCTTCTTTCGGTTCCTGTGGATCATCCCCATCGGTATCGTCGCGGCCTTGATCGTCTCGGGAGGCGGAGGTGAGTCTTACGAGTGGTCTTGGAGAGCCTCGGGAGGCGGAGGTGAGTCCTGGGCGTGGTCTTGGGGCGCGGGCGGCTTCCTCTTCCTTCCACTGCTGCTCATGATTCTCTTTCGCAAGAAGTATCCACGCTGGTGGTTCGACTGGAACCTACAGCTGTCCCGGTTCCTCATGCGTGTGGCGGCCTATGCCCTTCTGCTTCGGGACGAGTACCCCTCTACCGACGAGGAGCAGGCGGTCCACCTGGACTTCGACTACCCCGATGCTCAGCAACTCAGCCGGGGGTTGCCGATCGTCAAGTGGCTGCTGGCGCTCCCTCACTGGATCGTGCTGTGTTTCCTGTGGATCGGAGCGATTGTGTGCGTTGTCATCGCCTGGTTCGCCATCCTTTTTACGGGCAGATACCCTCGCTCCCTCTTCGACTACGTAGTGGGTGTGAATCGGTGGACCTTAAGGGTCGAGGCATACGCCATCCTGTTGATTACCGACCGCTATCCACCGTTCACGCTGGAGAACTGAATTGTTGAGGGCAAGACGTGGGGACAACAGTGCTGCCTCTTCGGCCGTACTGTCTACTGAGAACATCAAGACCCGCCAGCGTCTACGCTTCGTGCATCGCTATCGCCTCCACAGGACATAAGACAGAACACGTTCCGCAACCTAAACAGTCCTCTTCACGCACATGCGCCGTCCCGTCGACCATTTCGATAGCCAGACAATGTGCCGGCTTAAGACATACCCCACACCCCGTACACAGTTCTTCTCTGACTTCCGCCACTGCCGGTACAAACTCAAACGCGTGCGCGGAGGGCGCCAAATGCTGTAATGCAATACCTCTGAAGTCCTGCAAACGTTCGTACTTCTGCGACTCCATGAACTTGCTGATTTCACTCTCTATCCTACCGATAGCTTCAAAACCGTCCACCAGTAGCAGAGTACAAAACGACACTGCTGTCGCTCCAAACATCATCATTTCGATAACATCCTGCCAGTTTAGAAGGCCTCCCGTTCCAACCACCGGGATGTTCACCTCACGCGCTATGCGGGCGACAATACCCTGGGCAAACGGCTTTAGAGGCGCACCCGCGGTGGCAAGTGCCGCATTCTGTGCACCCGTCATCATTAACTGGCCGTCATTAAAAATATCGATTTTGTAGGAACCGTTAGCAATGTTAATTGCATCAAGAGCATCAGCGCCATGTATCTCCATAATCTTGGCCGTTGCCACTACATCTATTCCCTCGGGGCATATCTTCGCAAGTATAGGAATATCTACTGCTTGTTTGGTGGCTTCTATCCCTACCGATACCCAATGCGGAAATTGCTCCATAGTAGATTGAATCATATCTACATCTGTTTTGCTGAGCAATTCACCGGCTTTTAGATGTGAACCGGCATGACCCGATACTTGCGGCGAGAAGTTGAGTTCAATGAAATCAGCCCCAGCTGTCTCGGCGCGTTGCGCCACGGTAACGAAGCTATCAAGAGCCTCAAGCCCGATAAATGGAATATTGGCGCCTATTTTGATATTGGTAGTGCGCTTTGCCGTTTTTATCAGGTCTATACCTTGGTCATATGAAAGCATATGGCCTCCGGCAATGCCACAAACGGTCTTCGTGGACGGATCTAAGTAGAAACGCAGCAGCCAGCTCAGTCCGACTGCATCTGGTGGCAACATTCCTTTAATGATGACCGCAGATGCTCCGCACTGTTCCGCCTGTTTGATTTGTCTTATATCGCGTGACGCATCAGAAGAAGCGACTATGAGAGGATTCTTTAGTTGTATACCACACAGATCAGTTGTCAGATCAACCATCACGCATACTTCCTTAGATAGGTCTTCGGTCAGGTGCCTACCCAGACTATCAAAGCAGACAGTCCAGCGCTGGGACAAGCACCGTCACCGGAGTACTGACGGAAGTTGATGGAGCGGCGAGAGGCAACCAGCAGGGGCCATGCTCGCGGGGTCACCCAACCGTACTTGCTGGATTGGCGCACTGATGACCCCGGCCGGGCTGAACATCGATAACGGCTCGGGTTCCTCCGTGCAAGGGTTTGTCACAGGCCCTCTGACACAGCAGAGGTGGGCTGCACCGGTCAGGCCGCCTCTGCAGCTGTCCGTTCTGCACGTCGCGCTCCGGTAAGCTCGGCCCAGGACACGGGAGAGATGACCAGAGCCCCCACTCCCACCAGCAGAGAGGGAACCGTCCAGATAGCGAAGGCGACCAGACTGAAGCCGGCCGCATGAGTAGCCGGCACTCCGAACAATCCCAGCCCCAGGATGCAGAAGAACTGCCAGGCCCCGATCTTAGCCGGAGCGTTTGGGATGAGGGTGCCGATGGTGATGATGCCAAACAGCCCGGCGGCCTCCAGGAAAGAAAGATCAAGGTGATAGGCATAGAGCATCAGCCACATCACCGTGACCTGCAGGGCGACCATGCCCAGGCCGGTGGAAATGGAAACGGGCATGGTCCAGACCTTAACCGCTTTGGCACCCTGGAGCAGGTCGAGTGAGGTGGTCTTGACCATTCTGCCCAGCCGGCCGACCGGCTGACGAGCATCCACATAGCCATGCAACCGTTTATGCTGAAGCCTCATGAGAAGACCGACAACCAAGAGAACAACCACTAATCCGACCAGCGCCCACAGCGCGGTATCAACGCTTGCCGGCACTCGCAAACCTCGCATGGCCAGCCAAGCCACCAGGGCTAGGGCCACCCCGTCTGCGGCCCGTTCTATTGCCTGCGACGAGAGAATCCGCATCGTCCCCGTACGGGTGCGCCTGGCCACCACGACCCCCCGGACCAGGTCGCTCGGGCACAGCGGCAGGATACCGCTCATGAGCGTGCCCACGAAGATGGCGTGGAGCAACACCCGCATGCGGGTCCTCAAGGGGCGCAGGAGGTAGCCCCAGCGCCAGGCTTGGACCACGCGGGGCGCCATCTGCAGCACCACGGCCAAGACCACCGGCCACCACATCATCTGGGAGATGCCTGCCCCCAGATCGGAGAGATTCAACTTCAAAAGCACGTAGGCGAGTGCCCCGGCAGCCATAACGTACGTGAGCCACTTGAGCCGCCGAGAACGAGATGACCGACCACCCCTGTCGGGAGGACAGGCCTCTCCTGGTCGTACCTTCACGTGATTCAACTACTGCCTGGGAAGGCGACGCGAAGGGAAATGCGGGGAAATCTTCAATTGGCTGAGTAGGTTACCCTATCGCGCCCGGATATGTAAGGCGTCGAGAGACCACCCCTCTGTCCGGCCGGTCGAGGAGGAATCCCTCAGTCCCCGGCATCGACCAGGGCATGCGTCAGTCCCGGCTGGGCCACCGTCCACGCGATCGCCAGCTGAGCAAGCGTGGCCGAGTGGGTGTCGGCAACAGGCCGAATCTCGTCCAAGAAAGCCAGAATCCGCTTGCGTCCGGCCACATTGAATCTTGAGCTCTGCGCGCGTAGGTCGCCCACGGAGAGCTCTCGATCCGCTGTCATCTTCCCGGTAAGCAGCCCTTGGCCGAGCGGCGAGTAGGCGAGCATGGCAATACTGTTGCGCCGACAGTAAGGTAGCTGCTCAGCGGACGTCGACCGATCCAGCATGCTGTACTTCTCCGGCCAAGCGCCGAAGGCCACCACCGATGCTTCTATGCCTGACTGACCCACTACCTGATACCGCATGCCATTTCCTCCCGCCACGGGCCCTCGGTCTCCCTACATCATGGCACGGGCATCCTGTCTTTGGGACAGCGACGGGGTGGCCGGGGCCGTGATGTCTACGCGTCCTATGCCATCGCGAAATGGACGATGACTCCGACCGTCCAGACCGATCCCGCGAGAGACACCATTCCGAACTCGACAAGCATTCCCAGACCCATCGCTTTGAGCGCTTCGCCGCTGGACCTGAGGGCCGACCGCAGGTCTCGCCGCCTCAGGTACTCGCCCACAAGCAGGCCGGCGGCAAAGCCGATGAACAGACCGGCTACGGGGATCACGAACATCCCGACGATGCCGGCAAGCACCGCCACGAGTATCGAACGTCGGGGAATACGTGCTCTTCTGAGCTTCCGCCCCGCAAGTAGGGCGCCGGCCGACCAGCCCACGCAGGCCAGCAGGGCTCCAATGCCGGCGGCGGTCCATGACGCGGCCGAGCTCATGGCGTAGACACCGGCAGCGCCGCCGGCTCCGCCGTGCTCCGCATCCCGCCGGCCGCCCGAGTCACCCCGGAGCAGCAGGATCATGCCAGGATCGACAGCGCGGCAGCAGCCGCAAAACCCAACACGGTGAATAGGCCCACCAATCGCCCGCCATGCTCAAAGGCTTCAGGCATCATCACATCGGCCAACATCATGAGCATGGCCCCACCCGCGAAGGCCTGAACAACGCTGTAATCGGCAGTGGGAACCCGCTGGATAAGGACGTAGCCAAGTGCCGCGCAGCCAGCCGAGACCAGAACCATTACAATCCACATCCAGAGAATGCTGCGTCGGGAGTGGCCAGCGGCAGCCAGGTTCACCGTTCCGGCGACTCCTTCCGGTAGGTTCGAGATAAAGACGGCCGCGAGAAACGCCACACTTACGGAGCCGTCCAGAGCCAGCCCGATTCCCAGCACGAGCGACTCCGGGATAGCGTCGAGGAGCGTACCGATGAAGATGGCTGCACCCGAACCCTCCACTCTCTTGCCGACGATCTTCTTCCGATGCGCGCCGCCCATATGATCCACAAGGTAATCAACCAAGAAGAAGGCCCCTGCACCCAGCACGAAGGCCACGGCCATCTCCCAACCGACAATGGCCGACTCGGGCACCAGTTCGTACGCTATGGCGCTGATCAGTGCACCGGCACCGAACCCCATTACGAGACCGAGAGCCCGGTTGGAGAGTCCCCGCTCGGCCAGCAAGTACCCGACCAGCAATGAGCTGGCCGCCAATCCTCCCCACAGAAGCGCCGGTAGCACGAACAGTCCCCCCATTTGAGCACGGAACCCAAGACGAGTCACCGCCGTCAGGCGCATGCCCGTTGCCACTCACACTACAGCATCAGAACCCATCGCAAACGGCCTTTGCTGGTCGATCGACGGAAGATGAACCTGTTTGTGTGCAGCGCGTGGGCGATACGTGCTGGTCTCGGATCTCGTAACTACCCTCCCGGCATGCGGGCTTGGCCTACTCGAGAGGAGGTCATCTGAGGAGGGAGCAACGGCCAACCGGTCATCTGTCTCCGGGAGCGGGTCTCGAGGCCGACAGAGGACCCATGAATAAGGCACTCGTCATCTCCGGGATAGCCTGCATCGCCGTAGGCCTGGCAGTGCTCGTGCTCCTTTCGGTCCTTTGGTCCTCTGGACCCAACGCCCGGTTCGCAGTGGGCGATATGGATCGCCACTTCATCGAAAAGATGATCCCGCACCACCAGATGGGCGTGATGATGGCCCGCATGGTCCTATCCCGCACCGACCGTCCGGAGATCGAAGAGTTGGCGCGGTCTATCATCAGTACCCAGACCGACGAGATCGAACAGACGCGAGCGTGATATCGAGCTTGGTATGAGCAGGGGGATGTGCCCGGCCTGAGAACCACTGCGTCCCAAGGAGGCTCTGACATGATGTGGAATGATGGATGGGGCATGGGTGCCGGAGGCGGGACGTTTGCCCGCACCTCGCTGGCGTGGCGATCCATCGACGCTCGGTGGAAGCATGGGGTCTGCGCGCCGAGTGACTGACTGTCACTGAGCCCTGGCCGCGACGGATAGGATCAAATCACCCTTCGGAGATGGTCTGGCTTACTAGATCCACCTTGCTGGATCCACCGAGATCACTGTCAGGCCGTTCCGCTCGTCTCGCCGTCCCACCTACCCTCGGTCGTGGACAACGGCGCTAGAGTTCCTGAGTGGATATCTTCGCAAGTCGCCGGCGATGCCGCTCGCCACCGATGAAGCTCGCGTCCAGGAACGCTTGGGTCAGATCCCATGCGAGCGAGAATCCCACCACCCGTCCGCCCAGGCAGATCACGTTCATGTCGTCGTCCTCCACGCCCTGGTGGGCTGAGAAGACGTCATGTATGAGTGCTGCTCGCACACCTCTCACCTTATTGGCGGCAACACAGGCTCCCACCCCGCTCCCACAAACCGCCATCCCCCGATTGACCTCGCCACGAGCGACTGCGGTCGCCAAGGGAATGACGAAGTCCGGGTAGTCGTCGCCCGGTTCGAGCCTTCGGGCACCGTAGTCGACCACATCGTGACCTGCGTCTCCCAGCGCCCGCCTCAGCTCTTCTTTCAGCTCGAATCCGCCGTGATCGGCGGCCACCCCCACCTTCATGATCGCCCCCTTCCGCCAGCCGGAACCGCGAACGCCCTCGCTGCCAAAGTGGCTCCGGTGCGCTATGAGTTTCCGTCTCGCAGCTCGTATCGCTTCCCCGGAACCGGCCCTTCGGGCCAATGGATGGTCTCATTCGCGTGCGCCTGCCGATAGGCACCCCAGCCGTATAAACTCTGAAACGCCAAGTTGCTCCCGAGACCGCAGTCGTCATAGGGGCACCGCAACGAGTCCTCGTCATCATCAAGGACGCAGTCTCCCTGCGCCACGGCTCTCTTGCAGTGGGCACAGTAGAGCCACGTCTCGTTGCTCGCGTCCTGGCCGATCCGGTGTGCGGTCTTCGCTTCGTCCGTCAGGTCGTGAAAGAGTCTCGTGCCCCGACGATGTCCCTCTTATTCCCAGCATCCGGTTGGAGGAATCCCGGGCGAGAAACCCAGCGGCACTCAATCGGATAGCACAGGCCCACTCGCCCGAGAGGGACGATTCAAACCTTCGGCGCGCAAAGGGTCCCCAGGGTCCGCTAGGTAGGCTCGAGCGTGACCGAACGGGGCACCGGAGAAAGCTCATCGCGCTGCTCGGCGGAGAGCCTCTCGTAGAGGTGGCAGAGCTCTTCTGGTTAGGACGCGGTTCAGGCGTCAGCTGTCCGTCTTCGGCTTACCCCTCTACCGGTGCCGAGGCAGGACTGAACTTGACTGCCAACTCTCTCGCCCAGGCCGCGATCGCTTCCCAGTCCCGGATGTCAGAGACCGGCAGTCTCTTCATGGCCGGGAGCAGACTGTAGGGTGGGCGGAGCGTGGCGGGATCGAACTTCCCCCCGAATACCTGAACCGAAACCGGCGCAAACCAGGGGAACTTGGCCAGCGCCTTCTCGAGCTGCCCGCGCACATCATCCCATTCCTTCTGCACATCGTTCATGGGGCCAAGGGCAAAGACGGCCGCGGGAAGACGACCGAGAGCTTCTTGGTGGCGTTTGAGGAAGCCGAGTGCATCCTTGTGCCACTTAAACATCTGCAAGGGAGCACCCACCACTACCGCGCCGTAGCCTTCCAAACTCTTCACGTTCTTTAGTTGCCTCAGATCCACCTGGAGTCCGCTCTTCTTCAGAGTGGCGGTGATGGCCTCCGCCACCTCCTGGGTGGAACCGTACCTGGTCGCACAGGCCACGAGGATCGAATCAGCCATGCCGGGCCTCCTATCGCCATGGGCTCTCGGTCTCCCTACATCATGGCACAGGCATCCTGTCCTGGGGATAGCGACGGGGCCGCCGGGGCCGATTCACTCCGGCCACAGGTAATCGTGGGCTGTCCGGTAGTCCCCTCTCCAGGAATGATCACCACGAGGTGTTGATCGTAATCCCCCGCAGCGGAACCAGACTGAAATCCCAAGACTTGATCCGGAACAAGTCCACCTCAAGTCCGCCTCGGTTATCACCTCCGTTGGCCCCGGTGACCCGGACGGTGAGGCTCGAGGGCTCCGCCACTTCTAGATCTGCTTGGTGGCCAGCGCCTCGTCTCGGGCGTCCTCAAGAAACATGATCAGCTGTTCGACATAGTCAGGGTGCAC